>Ga0116226_10006617_pt1 | contig 10411 bp, 7 predicted proteins | sample S1TSphfallax_FD_89692 | JGI IMG/M metagenome (GOLD analysis project Ga0116226, IMG submission 89692) | Host-associated microbial communities from peat moss isolated from Minnesota, USA - S1T2_Fa - Sphagnum fallax MG | ecosystem: Host-associated > Plants > Peat moss > Unclassified | place: USA...
TCGCCGCCGCCAAGGTCCAGGCGATCGCCATCCTGCTCCCCGGCATGGCGGCGATCATGGCGATCGGCACGGTGATTTCCCACCTGCTCCGCTGATACCCGTCCCCCAGCGGCTGGACGCCCTCAGATCACCAGCAGTTCCCCCACGGCGCGGTGCGCCTGGTCGATCGCGCAATCGGTGTAGGCGGCGGCGCCGGCGTCCGAGTTGGCGATGGCGATCCGGCCGAACCGGGCGCGGCCGATGACGTTGGGCTGCTCGGCCAGGGGCAGGGGCTCCTCCCACAGGGGATTCCACTCCGGGGCGTAGCCGTGCGGCCAACGGTTGACGGTGATGGCGGTGATGTCCCGGGCCGGATCGAAGCCGCCGCCGGCCAGGGTGCGGCCAAGCTGGGCGCGAATCTCCCGCTCGAAGGTCTGAAACGGCGTGGCCAGCAGCTCGGCGCGGCCGGCGCGGTTCTGGTCGAATTCGGGCAGGCCCGGCTTGCAGGGCGTGCGGGTCATGTGGAGGAGGACGGGCCTGTCCGGCGACCGCTCCGCGACATAGCCGCCGATATCCACCGGCCAGTTCAGGCGGGCCGAGGTGTGATAGCCCCCTGGCGCGGTGAAACTGGAGATCCCCAGCCTCTGGAAGGCGGTCCAGTTCCGCAGGGCCACGCTGGTGTAGACCAGCGGCGTCTTGACGATCTTGTGCAGCGCCGCCTTCTGAGGCTCGGACATCTCCGGGCAGATGTAGGGGATCATCATGTTCCAGCAGGCCAGCACGCAGGCCTTGGCCTTCACCCGATAGATACCATCCGCGCGCGCGTAGGCGATCTCCACCCCGGACGCGACCGATGGATCGCCAAGGTTGCGGGCGCGGACGCACAGGCTGGAAAGCCGGATGCGAACGGCGTTCTCCGGGCGATCCAGCCGACCGTAATCGACGCGCGCGGTGACCACGTCCCGGCAATCCTGGCCGGGGATCGCGCCGGATACCAGGCCGCGAACCAGAAGCCGGGCGATCGAGGCGTTCCCGTCCGGGAAGTGGAAAGTATAGGAGCCGCCCTCCACATAGCCGGCCGGGGTAAAGCTCATCCTGGGCGCCGCCCGGCGGACCAGGTTAAGGCCCAGAAACCCTGGCAGGCCGAACCCCCAGCAGTCCAGCGACGAGACCGCGTCGATCCCCACGCCCCACTCCCCCTGGGTGTGGCTCTGGTAATAGTCGGCGACGATCGGCTGGACCCTGGCGAGGTCCAGCAGGAACGCCCGGTAGCTGATCCGCGACAGCCGGTCCTTCTTCTCCGCGTCGGTCAGGCCGGGCAGATAGTCGATGCGGCCCGTTTCGATCCGCAGCACGTCCGCCCGCGCCGCCGGCGATAGCGGCGTCCGCGCCAGGAACGTCTCCCAGGACCCGCCGCCGCCTTCCCGGCGATTGGGCGCGCCCGCGGCCAGGGCGTCGGCGCCGAAGGTCTCCTTGTCGAAGAACACCCCGTGGCCGAGGCCCAGGGATCTGTAGACCTCGTCATGGTCGCAGGCCTTGGCCAGGGCCACGGGCTCGATCCCCAGGGATTTCAGCAGGCCGTCGGCCGCGGGGCTGTAGGGCCTGGGGCTGTCGATCTCCAGCGTGCCGCCGTTCAGCAGATGCAGCCGGCCGTCCAGATGGAACTCGTTGCGCTTGGCGTGGCCGCCGAAGTCGTCGTGGTTGTCCAGGATCAGGATGCGCGCGTCGGGCCGCGCGGCGCGATAAAACCAGGCCGCCGACAGACCGCTGATCCCGCCGCCGACGATGATCAGGTCATAGACCTCGCCGGTGTCGATCGGCGCGCCCTCGCCGGACCAGAAGTCACCGTCGCGCAGGCGGTGGGCGTTCTCGAACGAGCCTGGATGGCTGCCGCGCAGGCCGGTCAGGATCGGCGGATCATAGCCGGGGACATCCTGCGGCCAGATCGCCCCGTCGGCCGCCGCGGCGCGGCCGGCGAGGCCGGTTCCGATCGCGCCGATCGCGACGGCGACGCCGTTCAGGAAATCGCGCCGGTCGACCCGGCGGTTCATGCCCAGGGCTTCGTCATCGGCGCGCGGATTCCTGGCCATCGGTCCTGTCTCTCTCAAATTTCGGTGTCTCGGATATCGGTCGCTCAAAGGCGATCCCGAAGCGCGTACCACAGCATGCCCAGCACATGCAGCGGCCCGCGCAGGGCCACGCCCCCCGGGAAGGCCGGCGGCTCCAGCGCGGCGAACCGGTCGAAGCGGCCGGCGTCGCCCATCATCGCCGCGACTAGCAGCTTGCCGGCCAGGGTGGAGAGGATCACCCCCTGGCCCGAATAGCCATGGGCGAACCAGACATCCCCCTCCCGGCCCAGGTGCGGCAGGCGGGTCCGGGTCACCGACACCAGGCCGCCCCAGGCATGGGTGATGGCGACGCCGCGGAGCTGGGGAAAGACCCGCTCCAGGTGGCGGCGCGCGAAGGCGGCGATGTCGCGGGGGGGCGTCGGCGTATAGCGCTCGCCGCCGCCGAAGATCAGCCGGCCATCGGCGCTCAGGCGATAATAGTTGACCACGAAGCGGCTGTCGGAGACGGCGACGTCGTGGGCGATCAGCGCGGCGGGATCAGGCAGCGGCGCCGTCGCGGCCAGGTAGTTGGCGACCGGCATGATCCGCCGCTCGACGCGGCTCATCAGGCCGTGCAGCAGGGCGTCGCCGGCCAGCACGCCGCGCGCCGCGCGCACCGTGCCGGCGCGGGTCCTGGCCGTGACCCCGCCGGGCCGGGCCTCGAGGGCGGTGACCGCCGCGTCTTCATGAATGATCACCCCCGCCGCCCGCGCGGCGGTCGCCAGCCCTATTGTGTAGTTCAGCGGATGCATGTGACCGCCCCCGCGGTCCAGCAGACCGCCATGATAGGGCGTGGCGACCTGACCCCGCATCTCAGCGCCGGAGAGCAGGTCGACGCCCGGATAGTTCATCACCTTGGCGAGGCACGTCGCCTCCGCCTCCATCCAGCGGAGGTCGCCGGCCCTGGCGGCGCCCAGCAGATGGCCGGTGGTCTTCAGGTCGCAGGCGATTCCATGCTCGGCGATAAGGCCGGTCACCAGGCCGCGGGCCTCGAAGGCGACGTCCAGCAGCGCCCGGGCGCGCTCCGCGCCCAGCATCTTCACCAGATCGACGGCGCCCTTGCGCAGGCCCGGGATCATCTGGCCGCCGTTGCGCCCCGAGGCGCCCCACCCCACCCGGCCGCCCTCCAGCAGGATCACCGACAGTCCGGCCCGGGCGGCGAACAGCGCCGCCGCCAGGCCGGTGCAGCCGCCGCCGACGACGACCAGATCCGCCGCCGCCTCGCCCGCCAGCGGCGGCGCGGCCGCCCACGGCCCGGCGGTGGCGGCATAGTACGAGGCCGGCATGGCCAGGTCGTCATTGAATCCCACTGCAAACCCCAACAGCGGTCAGACCTTCAGCAACAGGTGGTCACGCTCCCACGAGCTGATCACGCCGCGATAGGCCTCGAGCTCGGCTTCCTTGATCGCGACGAAAGAGCGGACGAACGGCTCGCCCAGCAGCGCTCGGACCGGATCGCAGGCCCCGAACCGCTCCATCGCCTCCTCCAGGGTCTTGGGCAGGGTGCGGGCGCGGCCATAGGCGTTGCCGCCCTCGGGCGCGGACGGCTCGATGCCCTCGACGATTCCCAGGTAGCCGCAGACAAGCGCCGCGGCGATCGCCAGATAGGGATTGGCGTCGGCGCCCGGCAGGCGGTTCTCGATCCGGCGGTTCTCCCGGTCCGACAGGGGCACGCGCAGGCCGCAGGAACGGTTGTCCCGGCCCCACTGCACATTGATCGGGGCGCTGTGGCTGGGGCGCATCCGGCGGAAGGAGTTGACGTTTGGCGCGAACAGCGGCGCGACGCTGGGCAGATAGGTCTGCAGACCGCCGATGAACCGGCGAAACATCGCGCTGTCCTGGCCATCGTCATCGGCGAACAGATTGACCCCGGTGGCGTCGTCGATCACCGAGATGTGCAGATGCATCGCGCTGCCGGGCTGGCTCTCCATCGGCTTGGCCATGAAGGTGCCGTAGACGCCGTGATTCAGCGCCACCTGGCGGACGATGCGCTTGAAAATCAGCACCTGGTCGCACAGCCCCATCGCCTCGCCGTGGAGGAAGTTCACCTCCAGCTGGGCGGCGCCGGATTCATGGATCATCGTGTCCACATCCAGGGACGCCAGTTCCGAATATTCATAGATCGCGTCGATCACGTCCTCATATTCGGTGATCGCCTCCAGCCCGTAAGGTTGCGGCGAGGTTTCCGCGCGGCCCGAACGGCCGGTGGGCGAGGTCAGCGGCAAGTCGGGGTCGGGATTGAGCGCGGTCAGGTAGAATTCCAGCTCCGGCGCCACCACCGGGCGCCAGCCCCGGGCGCGGTAGAGCGCCAGCACCGATCCCAGCACATGGCGCGGTGAATTGGCCCAGGGCCGGCCGTCCGGATGGTGCGCGTCCGCGAAGATGAAGGCGGTGGGCGTCTTCAGCCCGGGGGCGACGCGGGCGGTCGCGACGTCGGGCCGCAGAACCATGTCCGGATCGGAGAACGCCTCCTCATCGCCCTCCACATCGGCATAGTCGCCGGTGATGGTGACGGCGAAGACGCTGCTGGGCAGTCGCAAGGCCCCATCGCGGGAGGACTGGATGAACTTGGCCACTGGCAGCACCTTGCCCCGCGGGACGCCGTTCAGATCCGGAATCAGGCATTCGACCTCGGCGATGCCGTGGTCCTTGATCCATCGGGCCAGATCGTCCATCGGCAATCCTGCGATCACAGTTCACGCCTCCCTGGTGTCGCGCGCCGCCGCCGCCGTCAATGGCCGTCACTCGGCGCCCCTGGAGGCGCCGGACCCTTCGGATTGGGCGAGGGTTTGATGACGCCAGTTTCGGACAGGGCCGCGGCGCCGGCGGGCGTCGCCGATGACGGGCCCCTGCTCCATGCCACGGTCTATGAGGAGCTGCGCCGGCGCCTGATCACCGGCCGGATCGCGCCCGGGGTCGGCCTGTCGACCCGGGGCCTGGCCCTGGAGCTGGGCGTCAGCCAGACGCCCGTGCGCGACGCCCTCAGCCGGCTGTCGGCCGAGGGGGCGGTGGTGATTCGCTCCAAGCGCAGGGTCGAGGCGCCGCCGATGACGCCCGACCGATTCGCCGACCTTCTCGAATGCCGGCTGCTTCTGGAACCGCGGGCGGCGGTGCTGGCCCTGCCCCGGATCGACGCCGCGGCGCTGGAGCGCCTGCGCGCCATCGACGCCGCCCTCGACCGGGCGATCGAGGGCGGCGACGTGATCGGCTACATGAACGCCAACGCCGCCTTTCATTTCGGCCTCTACCGGGCCAGCGGTCGCGAGACCCTGAACCGCCTGATCGAGACCCTGTGGCTGCGGTTCGGGCCGTTCATGCGCACGGTCTACAGTCACTACGGGGCCGCCGAGCTGGTCGATCAGCACCAGCGGGCCCTCGACGCGATCGCCGCCGGTGACGCCGCCGCCCTGGGGGCCGCTATCGCCTCCGACATCGCCGACGGCATGGGCCTGATTGGCCGCAGCCGGCTGGGGGCGGAAGGGCCTGAATGAAGCCGCGCGGGCCCGCGCGATCAGTACGACGCGATCACCGTGGTATCGGACGGCATGAGGTACACCGGCGCATCCAGCAGCCGCAGCCGGGTCTCATCGAACACCAGACCCTCGACATGCTCCGGAATCTGGAAACTGAAACCACACCGGCCGTCGCCATAGCCCGCGCCTTCAAGGTCGTCACGATAACGATCGGCCACCACCTCCCCCAGCAGCTCATCGCCGACAAAAACCTGCAGCGTGATCGGTGACCCCGCATCGCTGTATAACCAGCCTTCGATGAGCGTCGGGCCGCACAGATCGAGATGTCCTGACAGGATCATGGTCTTTCCCCAAGTTCAAAAGAAGAAGTGAACGCGCCGATGGACGGCGCCGTGACTATGGAAACCGTTCGGCCGGCTGGGCTTCTTCAAGACCCGTCCCGGCCGCCACCTCCCCGAACTCGGCCAACGACGACCTTTCGCCGGGCGTCGGGCCCAGATCGCCCGCGCCATGACGATAGAGCCGGATATGATCGTCAAGAACCTGTCTCACCGTGGCGGGGCGCGTCAAGGTTCGCCGAACATTGTCCAGAAGCGTCCTGTCGTCGTGCAGCCGCATCAGAAGGAAACTCAATTCCAGCCCGCTGCCCACGGGAAAATGAAAACCGTCGATCCCGTCCCGGACTTTTTCCGCCATGCCGCCAATGTCCGAACAGATCACCGGCCGACCGTTCCTGAGCGCCTCCTGGATCACGACCGGCGAGTTTTCCCACCAGATCGATGGCACAAGCACGGCGTCAACGCTCCGCATCAGGCGATCCACCTGATCCTGGCGATAAGGCCCGCGATAGTTCACATTTTGGCTGCACTTCGCGATCTGCTCGAGGAACTCATCCTGAAATGCCTTCGGCTGTCCGCTATAGTCGCCGAAGATGTCAATCGAAATTCGTGCCTGTCTGTCCGCGGCCAGGATCGCCGCGCAGTCCAGTAGCACCCCCATGCCCTTCAGCTTCGAAATCTGTCCGAAAAAACCCACACGCAACGGCTTCTCACTGGACTCACGCCCCTGCGTCCCCTCCGCCGCGTGACTGGCCGGCGCGGTGATGTTCTCGATCATCGACAGGCGACCGGTCTCGAGGCCCCAGTCGCGATAGCGACTGAGCAGGAAATGACTGGGCGCAATGAAATGATCCACATGTTCAAAGAAAAGTTTGATATATTGCTCTCGGATAAAGAAATCCGACGGCGCGATTTCAGGGAAACACTTGTGGCACGACGAAAGGCCGGACGCATCACACAGCGTGAACTGACCGCGCGTGATCATTTGGCCAAAATGATTGCAAATCGCTAGATATTCGTGAAGCGTAACGATGATCTTGGCTGTCGGAAGCCGACGCCGAATGGTCAGCAACGTCTCGACGCCCAGATTCGCATAGTGGTGCAGGTGAATGACATTGGGCGCCAACTCGAGCAGAAGCGCCACCAGTCCTTCCTGGAGGTTGGGATCGCCATTGGCGAAGCGGAACCAGTTGAAGTGCCCACCTGGGGCGTAGACATATTCACGGTCGGAAAACGGCTGCGTGATCGCGACGCCGTCTCGCCCGCCGCCCCCGGATGTGTCGCAACCCAGGAACCAGGCCTCGGTGTCGTCCCGCGCGCTCAGCTCGGTGAACAGGCGGAAAGCGGCGATCTCGGCGCCGCCACGGGTCAGTTTAGGGTGGCTGTGGGAGATCACCAGCACGCGAAGGCGCCCGCCGTGAGCCGGGGCGGGCCCGCCATGCTCCAAGGTCATGTTACCGTCGGTCAAGGCGCGCATCCCAGCCTGGCGATCTCGGCGCCCCACCGACGCTGATGCACCCATGCATTATAGAGCGTGAGATTGGTCCGCCACAGGTTCGCGGAGCTGGCCTGGGATTTGCGCTCCAGGTGATACATCGCCACATCCGAATCGATCGCGGCGCCAAGGCCCGAGGCGCGCAGCCGGAAACACAGGTCGGTGTCCTCGAAGTCGCCGATGATGAACGCCTCGTCGAACACCCCGTGGGCTGGCGCATCGACCCGCCGCATGACCATGCAGGCGCCGGTGATCACGGTCTCCCGCACCAGCCCGCGGGCCGGCGCCCGGCGAAAGCCCTTGCGGCGGTGCTGACCGAACGCCCAGCCGCCAAATTGCGGAATGGCCTTGAAGACCATCCCTTCGTGCTGGACCGACCCGTCCTCGAACAGCAGCACCGGGCCGACCAGCCCCAGGGTGGGGTCCTGCTCCAGGTGCGCGGTCAGGCGCTCCAGCCAATCGCCGGTGATGGGAAAGACGTCCGAATTCATCAGGCAGACATATTGGCCTTTGGAAGCGTTGAAGCCGATGTTGTTGGCCGGAGCGAAGCCGACATTGTGACTGAGCAGCAGCAGGCGAAACGACAGGCCGAACCGGGCGAACAGTGAGGCGGCCAGGAATTGCGCCTCCCGCGCCCGAGGCGGATCGTCCAGCACATAGATGATCTCGGTGTCCGGCGCGATCCCGCGCACGGCGAACAGCGCCATCTGGAATTCCATGAAGTCGATCCGGCCATACAGCGGCACGATGACCGAGCAACGGGGCGCCCGAATCAGATGACCAAATTGCAACGCCTGAACGCGGGGCGCATCCGCCAGCCGGCGCTGGTTCAGGGCGCCGACCGCCGGGCCGAACAGCTGACCATAGAGCGAGTCAACGTCGGCGTAATGGGCGTCAAACGCCCCCAGCAGCCGCTTGATCGCCGCCACGCCGTCGAGCCGGGGACGGGGCAGGAGCCTGGTGATCACCTCGCCCCCGCTCAGCTCGACCTCCAGGCTCAGTGTCTCGGCCCATGCCGGCGCCGGCGCGGCCCGGACGATGAAGCCGCACCGCGGATCATCGAAACCGTGTTCGCGGCCCACCGACTCGACGACGTCATTTCGGTCGATCCACAGCGCCCGCGCGACCATGTCGACCGGGAACGCCTTCTCGCCCGATCGAAGGCGAATCGCCGCGACGTCGCCGGTCCGGGCCAGCATCCAGCCGAACAGCAGCAGTCCCTCCGGGGCGCAATCGATCACCTCGTCGAGTTCGACGAACACGCGATTGGGCTGGGCGGCCAACGCGCCCGATTTGGCGGGCGCGGTTCGGGTGGCCAGATCGATCAAGGCCGCGCTGGCGGGGCCGGAATCGGCCTGCTCAAGCAGGCCCACGATATTGGCGGTCAGGGTGTCTGGCGGAACCGCGCCGGCGTTGCGCGACGGGCGGGCGACCAGCACCGCGGTCCCCGACCGCAAGGTCAGGGAAACCAGGCGCCCCAGATCCCCCCGTTCGGCGGGCACAAAGAGCACGACGCCCAGGCCCTTGCCGACAATGTCCTCGCGTTCGAAATAGGTGTGGATCGCCTCGCCGCCGATCGCGCCCGCCTCGAACTGGGCCTGGGCCTCGACCGGCGAGGCCACCGCCTTGATGAAGTCGTTCGAAAGCCAGCCACCGACGAACCAGCCTCGCGATAGCGGGCGGTGTCCGAAGAAGTCGATATAGCCTTCGCCGACGAAGCGCCGGGACAGCCGGCTGTCCATGGCTTCGAGATTCGGGTTCGGCAGGCAGGTGGCCAGCTGGCGGCGCGCCTGCGAAACGATCGCCTGTTCCGGCGCCTCGCGAGCCTGCTTGGACGGCGGCGCCTGGACGGCGATTTCGCCATGACGCACTTCCAGCCGCAGCAGCCGGCCCAGCCGCCGCGGCGGAACCTGTACGATCAGGACGTACCCTATGCCGAAGGTCCCCAGGTCTTCCCGTTCATGAAAGGCGAACAGGCTGTCCCCTTCGGCGCGCCCCCGTTCAAACACGGCGTCAACGACGGGGCTTTCCATCGCCAACCATTCGCGCGCCAGCCAGCCAATGAAGATCCAGCATCCCGCCGCCTCGTGGCGGCCATACAGATCCACCATCCCGTCCGGAATCTGGGCTTTGACCTCCATTCGCGGATTCGCTGGCGCTTCATCCACCGGCGGATTGGTCGCCGGGGCTGTCGAATCGGCGTGACCGACGTCAGCGCGCCTCAGGTCATGGTCGACCACCGGGGCGTCGTTCGTGTCCATGATCGGGTTATCCATCCGTGAGCGGCGTTCCAGGGGATGGCCAACCTGGGCCGGCGAGGTTTTTCTAGGGGCTGGCGGACAGGTTGTCGCCATCCAATCTCGAAAAACCGCCGCGAGCGCGCCGAACGGGGGCGGCGGCGCCAAAGCAACGGGCGCCCGGGAAGCGGCGCGATTGACACGCCGGGGTGGCGCATCGTAGCGCCGCCTCATGACGACAGGCTTCGTATGACCCTCGGACCCGTTCAGGGCGCGCCCGCGCGCCGAACGCCAGCCGCCGCCAGATGACCGGCGCGGTTCTGGTCACCGGCGGCGCGGGCTACATCGGCGCCCACACGGCGAAGGCTCTGGCCGAGAGCGGCTTCACGCCGGTTGTGTTCGACAACCTGAGCGCCGGCCACCGCCAGGCCGTTCGCTGGGGGCCGCTGGTCCATGGCGACATCCGCGACGGCCGGGCGCTGCGCGAGGCCATGAACCAGTACAAGCCGACCGGCGTGATTCACTTCGCCGGCCTGATCGAGGTCGGACGGTCGATGGCTCGGCCGGATCTCTTTTATGATGTCAATGTGGGCGGTACGGCCAGCCTGTTGGCGGCGATGAGGGACCGCGGCGTCAATCGGCTGGTGTTTTCCTCCAGCGCGGCGGTCTATGGCGCGGCGGTCATCGACCCGCTCGCGGCGATTCCCGAGGACGCGGCCAAGTCGCCGTCAAGCGTCTACGGCGACACCAAGCTCATCGGCGAGCGGATGATCGAGGCGCA
>Ga0116226_10006618_pt1 | contig 10410 bp, 3 predicted proteins | sample S1TSphfallax_FD_89692 | JGI IMG/M metagenome (GOLD analysis project Ga0116226, IMG submission 89692) | Host-associated microbial communities from peat moss isolated from Minnesota, USA - S1T2_Fa - Sphagnum fallax MG | ecosystem: Host-associated > Plants > Peat moss > Unclassified | place: USA...
ACTGCCAAACTTGGGTCAATTGTACCATCCACATTTGGGAGGTGACATGGCGCACAATTACGCACATGGTCCTTCCAAACAACACCATCACGACCCTCCAACATGAGAATTCTAGAAGCTAACACCTCTCACACTTGTAAGATAGTGTAGCTTGCCGTTACATCCAACGTCGTTAGTGGAGTCTGTTGCAAATAGACATAGTCCCCCACATGGAACCTACGAATCAATGGTCGATAACCTCCACCCCAGATAATTGCATATTGCAATGTATCCATGTGTTGAACAATGGCGAGGTTTTCAAACGCTGTTGGCATAACTCTTCGAAAGAGTTCTACACGTTGAAAACACACCTTTAACCACATCTTCGAGTCATCAAGGTTCACCACCTCACTAGATGCATGACAAATCGTCATTGGCAAGTCTAGATTTTGGCCATACAATAGAAAATAAGGTGAGAAAGAAGCTAAGGATGCTTGACGACTAAATTGATATCCCATGGCCAACCATGGTGACTAAATATCCTAATCCGTTAGGTGGCCCTTTTGCAGGCCATACTTACACAATGCCCTCTTCACCGTCTATACTACATGTTCAACGAAACCATCTGCCTCAAGATGATCTCGAGACGTGGTTCAGTGATTAATCCACGCCTTGTCACACAAAACCTGAAACTTTGTACCCTGATCGATTAACACCTCAGTTGGTGTACCAAAATGACTAAGCACCCTGATCATAATCATCAACATTATCATAACATTATGTACTACCAAATATTAATTTATCATTTAATATGAAAATTGTGTCTTTAAAACAAATTGAAAGTTTTCTTGGAAAAGATTGTTCATTATGTTTATTTCTTTGTATGTGAAAACTTTCATGAACAAATTCCCATTAAAATTAGTATTTCCTAGTCCTTTTATTATGTTATAGTCTTTGTGACAAGGTCCTACAAGTAAAAAATGTATTCTAATCAACCATTGCATTGTTCAAATGTACATCAATTTCACAACATAATTAAAGTTTAAGATGGCATTCAACTTTAGTTGCATAATTCTATCACAAAAAAATTCCAAATATTTAGAAAGACACATAAAACATGCGTTGTAATGAAAATTAATGCACCCCCAAACTCCTTGATAGGCTCAAATCGAATCCAAAGGTGAAAACAAAAGAAGAAAAAGGAGTTGGGGCATGTTCCCTAACTTGTAGCACTTCTCGGGTAGAGGGGCGCGTTGGAGCTTCGGGATGGGGACTAGAACAAGTGACAAGTGAGTCAATTATTCACACAAACTTGCATAAACCAAATAACAAGTTGGGTTACTGCATAGTTGGAACACTTTTGGTGCATGAACGAATCACAAGCATACACGGATTCATAAAATTCACCATGGCTCGAATTTGGGTGAGAGTCTCGAAATTCTCGAAATTGGGACTTCTATGAATTTGGAAGCCCATAACTATTTTTGTAGATCTTTAATTAAAGTGAGGTTTAAAGCAAAGTTATACCCTTCATTGAGATCTTTTTAATGATATGTAGCATGCCATCTTCATGTACATAAATTAGGGCGATTCTTGACTTTTAGTGGTCGGGAGTCAAATTGGCACTTTGACTCCTGGCTTTTCTTTTGGCCATAACTTGTGTTTTAACATTCAAATGGGACATGTGAGCCCATTTTAGATATTTCAGTTCCAAGAGCTTTCTAATGATATAAGGAACTCTTCAATCCATTGAATTTTTAGCCCTGCAATCACCTTTTAAAAATTTGGGATCCATTGGGACTCCAACTCCTGAAGTGAGAACCCACTTGGGAGTGTGTGGATTCATTCCCTCACACTTGTCTACACTCCCAAGAGCATGAAATGTGACTCCCAAGTTTCACTTTTGGCCCACACCTTTGTAAGCCTTTGCCTTGGTCGCAAGCCCAAGGCTAGGGTCGTGACAAAAATTGTCAAACTATAACTCTTTTTTGTGTACATCGTACCATGGAAACACCCAACAAGTACAAACTTCTTACATTATGCCTTTGTTCCTGTGAGATTTTTTCTTAGCAATGGGATGAAATTTTTTTTTGACAATAGTGGTGAACATTTAAATTGTGATGACAAAAACAATCACAACATGAAGCTATAATGTTATTTTAGGTAAATAGTCTTGGCAAAGCTTTATGAGTCACAAAATTGGCATGGAATGTGGCATGGGCTTGTATACCCATGGAGGATTTACCAACTGCAAACCATACCCATTTACTTTTGCTAGTTTAGTTTTTATTATTTCCATTGCCACCTTCATGTTGTGGTGGCACGCTAGAGTTGGAATGTCGTAGAATGGAGTTGAATATGTTGTGATGGGGACTAATTGGGCTTGAATTGTTACGTGGAATGCATCACCTTGAGTTGCAATGTTTTTCACAAACTAAGCTTCATTGAACCTTCTTTTTTCTTCTATGTCCAAAAGTTGTCATTATTTGTCTTTCTTTTTATCAACTTTCTCAAACACTTTCCTTCCATTGTTTGTAAGTTGTTTTTGTCTCCTACATTTTTTTATCTACATGGTTGTTGCTTATTTCCTAGTTACCTTTTGTTCTAGAAAGTTGTTAAATAATGTTATAAAATCATCATGATTGACTTTGTGTAATCAATTAAAGGTTCTTTGCATGGCTCCCTCAAAAGTAAAACAATCTCAACCTTACAAAGAATAAGAAACTAGGTGATGGATGGCACTATTGCAACATGTTGTGCTTGATAATCATGCATTCTTGGTGACCCCTAATTGTCTTTACTTGTTGATTGTGATGACCTTTGATTTTTGCTACCTACTAAATATAACGCATCATCCTCCGCAAGACATGGGTCCACCTACCCTTGTTCTATCCAAATAATGAAATAATGCCACACAAAATCTTCTTGCATTACTTTTACACCTTCTCCCATAACCTCTTATATTTACAAATCTTCAACAACATCCATTATGTTAACTAATTCTTGCATTCCCATAAAGTTTTATAAAGGGTAATCTCACTTACCATGGTGTTAGGACTCAATGGCCATATGTTAGTAATTTCAAAACCCTTTTGAATGTTGTGAAGGATTAGAGCTTTCTTCAAGGTCGGTGAAACCCACTACATCAAATCTTTCCTTCACACCTTTCCCTTCATCAGCTCAAGTCCAAACATCTTATATGCCCAAAAAGTCATTTTGAAGAAGGTGCAATCACAATCCAATGAGCCAAAAATTATGTCAAATGATTGAAAAATTATCAATTTTGTCACATATATTTATGTAATGCCATTTTAATGTCATGTTGATCAAAGATATTTGTGTTAAATGATTTATATGAGTGGTGAAAAACTCAAAATCAATTATTTAATTTAGTAAATTGATTTTTCTAAGTAAGAAATTTTTGAATTTTAACATGGGAAAAAAATTGAAATGATGATAACTTACCATCCACATTTGAAAAACATTCATAATAAAAAAAAATTAGTACATGAAATTTTTAAAAATTCAAAACGTAATTTCAAAATGTTCAAATTTCAAGAATCATTTGCAAGATGTAAATGGGTCATAATGTGTATGACATATGAACAAAATTATAGTGGATTATGATACAAAAAACTAAAGCTTAAATTAGTTTGCATATTTTAACATGATTTGAAATTATGATCATTTTACAGATGAAAGGTAAAATCTAGTAGAGTCTATACATTTTTAGACAATTCATATTTATTCAAAAGGAGTTAACATAAATCATGTAATTTATTGGGGGAGTTTTTAATATTTTTAACATGTTAAAAGAAAAATCCTTCAAAATTTTCTTTTTATGGAAAAATCAAAATGACCACCAAAGGTTCATTTGTGGTTGAATCTTTTGTCATTGTTGGTTCATTTGATTGTGATTGCACCCAATGGCCTAAAATATGAAACATCTAATGGCTATAATGTATGGGATGTGTGTGACGACAACATGATTATGTTTAGCCTCATTCTTCTTATTGTTTGGATTACATGAACAATGACATGGGAATTGTGATTGTTAAGAATCAATAACTGTTTATTGTTCATTGACATGTTGCCTCCACATGCTTACATTGCGATAATGAAGTGAAAAATTCATGTGGAAAACCAACAAATAATCATCCATGCCTTGGGTCACATAGCCATTGAAACATTTTGCATGTTGATGCAAAATAGTATAGACAACCATTCTATTTTTTTCATCTAGAATAATTGAATGTGTTCTTTTCAATTTAATCTTGGCAAACATAAGGGCATCACCATTATGACTTGCTTGCACACCAAATTTGTCACAATTCCAAATCTTGGAAGCATTATAGTTGTGCATGCCATAAGCCTATTATAGGTTTTCATAGAACGTAATGACGTTGTTGGGTCATAACCCTTTTACATACCCAACCTCAAGTCCATGTGCGACACATAATGATAGTTCCAGGTTGTGTTTTCTAAACCATTGTAGCCAACCTCAACCCAAAATTCCATTCTTGAATTGAATTTCTCTTTATTAAAAGAAGATAGTTATTATCACTAGATGGTAGTACCATCAAATGAAAAAATAAATGTAGCAAAATTCTACAGTGAAAATGTTCCATAACTATAATACCATAAGTGTAGTGAAATTACCTTCACATTGTAGAATAACGATAAAATAATTATGAGGATGAATTTTAATAAAAATGTACTTGTTATTGGAAGTAATCTCTTAGTTTAATTGACTTAGAAAGGCATCCTAGTAATTGTTTATTAGTGATAAGTATTCAATGTTCATTTATCGTTTTTTATTTATTAAGGGTTGAAAGTATCTAAATTAATTTAGTCGAAGTAGAAAGTGGATAGAGGATGAATGGTTTCCTTTAATTAAGATTTGTGTAAGAAATTAAGATAAGGTGAAAAAATCTAGAAGGATAAGGAAACCCATGTGTGGTAGGGAACCAATTTTGGTTCTTTATTATCTCTTGGGTTCATTCCATGCTTTCATTTTCACTTTTGGTTTTTTATAAGCTTTTCTCTTTTTCATTCTATCATTGTGCGTATGCTATTATAGGAAGATTAGTGTGTGCAAAATGGAAGAAGGTTGTACTTGTGTGAAAAAGAGATACAAACAATGGATTATGATTAAAAGCCAACTTGTGATATTGCTTTTAGTGTTCTTTCCTTGATTTCTTAGATGGAGTGAGAGTAACTTCTATTTAGTTGATGTAGAATATTGCTCTCTTTAATTTGGGTTTTTGTTTTTACAATTTAAAATATTATTTGTATTATTTATTGGATTAAGATGGTAGGTTTGTTGCAAGATGGTAGTTCCATTTAAAAAACAACAATTGAAGTTAGTTCTTGATTTCTTAGACTATAAAGGGTAAGTAGTAGCTACAAGAGGTTTACATGCAATTGTGGGTTTTTTTCAAGTTTATAGAGTACGATAGTTATCGCAAAACAATAGTTGCAACACATTAAACAAAAAGTGTCATTGTATGCCAAATGATTTCACTAGATGTTAAATGAATTCACTAGTCATAATGAATAGGACCCAGTGGGGAAACAATGAATTCATTGGTCTACTGAACAAGGATTAGTAAACTACACACACATTTTGTAATAATGACATGACAATAAACAAATAGAAGACAATCCCTATCTTCAGGTCTTTCTATTTTTCTTTTTATTTCTTTATACCTAGAAACCCTTTTGTTGATAATAATAAGGTTGCCAATCCCCCGATCTTACACCCTCTTTTGTTTAATTTACAATTTAAAGTTCATTTACCTTAATAGGTTGCCTTACTTAAATATAATTTTTGCCTCAAAAGAGGATGACACCTTACACTAAAGGCTCTTCCTCTCCTTTCCAATGAGTCACAACCATGTAATCATTGTGCATTTATGAAAAAAGAACTTGACCAATTATTTATGCCAAGTAAGGATTAATGTTAGCCAACTATTTATTTTCTAATACCATAGTACCTTTTCAAGTTTGCCATCTTATTGCCCTAAAAAACAAAATTCAACAAAACTTCATTTAAAATCTAAAATATCCACATGTTCATCACCAATGTTTTGTGCAATTTTTTTGCTTCACAACCCAAGTTTTGATCCCAGATCCTCCCTTGCAAGAAATATAACACTAACCACTAACATACCATAAGGAATTGGAAAACATGGTATATGTTTTACATTTATTGCATACACAGTAAAAAAAGGAAACAATTTAATAATTTTGTGATAGAACAACGCAATTTCCACAAGGTTGCATTGTCAAGCCCATAAAAGCCATAAGATAGAGCTCATTAGGGGGTGTTTAATGACAAGATTTTTTTTTTTCAAATTGCCCAAGATTCTTATGAAATTTCAACTTCAATAAACAATAATTTTCTTAATTTTCAACAAGGGACATTAATTTTCTAAAATTTTGGCATTTTTAAAAATAATATAATTTATGTTAAACCTAAAAAGGTATTACAATAACCACCATTTAAGTTCTTTTTATAAATGTTTTGGGACCACACAAGTTATGAATATCAATATCAAAAAACAAATTGCAAAATAGTTTGTCAAAAAAAATAAGTAATAACTTTAAATATGCATAAGGGTAAGTTATCAACTAATCACCTGTTATCATGCTAAGTATTAACTAGTTATAAGATTTTTAAAATTAAAATTATTAATATTACTTTTCTTGTATCTTAATTTTTTTGTATTACTGTTTAAATATTGATAACCTACTTGGATTGCAATTGGGTCATCCACGTAGGCTATTAGATTTTTGAAATTTCAACACAAGGCAATTATCAATTTAACCAATTATCCCAAAAATCAATAACTAGCTTGTTGGTTATCAATAAACAAGTTGATAACCAAATCAAAACTCAATGATTAACTAACATTAGTAAGGAGTAAGGACCTCCAAGGTGGCTATTCTTGAAATTTGGGTCCCATGTTCAGCTCTTGTTTTGTGCAAGGCCCACACTCCCAAAATAGTCCCATTCTTGGTCATTATCCTACACATTTTTCCTTCAATAAAGAGTTCAAGCACATCATCTATTTACCAAGCTACACTACTTGCACTTCAAAGTTTCATCTTGGCGAAACAAGGGTTTACATTGGGCTATTGGACAAGCTCTACCAAACAACTTAGCAAAAACATGGAGACAAATTGGGAACACCATTAAGAACATGTGGGGTAGAAAAAACTTTTAAATTGAAAAAACCTTCAAGTTCTAATCCCATGGACAAAAGATAATGATGCAAGATGGGTTATGCTCCTAGTGTATCATCGCTCACCATCATCATTGTATTAGTGTCACCAAAAGAAAGGGCTACAATAAAACCATAAAAATCAAAGGAGTTTTTGTCTTCTTTTCAAATTTGTAAAGAGGTGTAAAAACAACTCAACACTAAGCCTAATTACTACATACGAGAGTTAAAACTATGGATTATGGACCATGAAAAATCAATACCCTCTAGCTTGTGTCTCTTGAACCCAATTGGTCTAAACATGGCAATTTATAAACCCAACCCCTAGCTCTAGAGTATGAACACCGCCATAATTCCTCACAACTTGAAGCCCAAGAGGTTGAACAAAAAGAAGGAATGAGCACCCAAACCACCCACTCCAAATGCATCTTTAGAATCCCAAGTCATAATTCAATCAACCATCCAATCGGCTAGAAGCCTTTTTGGGTCGAAAACAAAATGGGTGGGTTGTTTCAACAATGTATAAATAGTAGGTTTGAATGTTTGACATATTGTTTTTGAATAATGCTACTAATTGCATAGTACAACCACATTATGGTACTAGATAATTAGATAATACCTTCCTCCTTGGACATGACTAAGGACTTTATTTGGGTTTTTAGGATGAAAGACAATCTTCTTTTTCTTCGTATGAGGCATGTCCAAAAATGTGTTGGATTTAAGTAATAAACAGTGATATGATGGTGAATGAGAACATCAAATAGGTGAAATTCCTACAAGGAAAAGTTGAGGTAAATTTACATAATGTTTTAATTCCCTTTCCAATATTGCACTATAGGTTGTGTTTCAATACATATGTATGATATTTTTTTGCACCACTAAATGCTGAAACACACCTTATGATGTGTGATGGCCTATATTGTTAGTGAACTTTACACAACTATTTGTTGTCCCCATTATGTGTAAGGTGTTAGATCTATTGGAATTTATTAACATGTCTAAAGAAAAGGAGAAACAAGTTGAGAATTGGCAAAAAATTTAGTAATCGAAGGTAATGTTTTCATATAGTTAATTGTTTAGGTGGGGCTTTAGATGAAATCAAGCCTCAAGGATCATTTTTTAAGGTCATTTGATCTGTGACTAACAAATTTTGAAAGAAAAATTTGTGCATTTAATGAAATATTTTAGGGATTATCAAATCATGTACATAATTTATTTCACATGAATTTCATAATTTTCTAAACATAGGGCCACATTTGGAACCAAAAACATGTCAAATGCCCTTATGGCCTATTGTGTGGTGTTATGGTATAAAATCCCAGGGGTTGTGATAGAATCTACATCCACCCCATTGACCCAAACATACACGTTGATGGGTTCAATTGGCAAGTTTACATGTTTAGAGACATGGAGAAAGCAAAAAGTCAGAATGATTTAGTGGAATCGTTTGGGATTACAAAACAATCATTGTTATATTCCACATGGCCAAGATCCCAATATGACCCAAAATTAAAAAGAACATTTAATGCATGTATGGGGATACATATGTTTGGGGCATGTATGGGATGATGATTTGTTCGAGTTTTCGTAAAGTTAAGCTTTATGATTCAGTGATACACAAGGCTTAACGATATGAGATCATGAATGACATAGTGCACAATGACTAACGCACATTGTCACCTTAATGACAATATTGTATGGACCACCTTGCTATGTGACAAACCATAGATTGTCACCATAGTGATGGTAGTGTACAAATCACATTGTTGTCTAAGTGACTATCGTTGTGTGAAAAACAATAAAGTGACATGTCAAAATGACCAATCTTATTCATGCGGGTGTGGCATATTTAGATGGGGCAGTGATTTGAATCTTAGCGAAAGTTGATTGGTTTTTATGAATTAATGACACATAAGCTTTAGCAACATGACACAAATGACATAATGTTTGGTGATTAGGGAAGATTGTCACCTAAGCAAATATAATGTATGAATCACCTAATTCTGTGTGACCAAAATTACTTGTGGGTAAATAAATCAACATGTGCCAAAACTGGAATGGATCAACACATGTATATAGGCAATGATTAGAACACTAGTGATTAGGCCACTTGTAAAACAAGTACTAGGCATTGAACTTTGTGAATTCCAATGTGATAAGTGATTATGATCAAACATTAAAAAGGTGGTAATTTTGCAAGATTTGAATGAAATGTACAATAGTTTTATATACAAGTTGTGACCTCCAAGTCACTAATATAAATATAATGACATTCATTAATATGGGGACCATAAACCCACCACCCATGAGTATTAAAATTGAGTTTGACATGTATTGCACCTTGCAATGATGAATGATAATGCAAATTAAATTTTGGTAGTAAATTGTGAGAATAATATGTAAACCCATCAAACTAAAATGAAGTGGAAATATGACACTAACCATTCCAATCCTTTAGCTTTAGGTGGAGTGGATCATTAGAACTAATGGTTTAGGCATATATAGTGGCATACTAACAACATGTCCTTTGCCATGTGACCCCAATCAATAGCACAATCCAAAACTACTATTGAAACTAGTATAGTGGAATAGGCTCATTCCACCCAAATTTGGGTGGATTGACTAATGGCTGGGACCACATCCCCTAGTAGTGCACAATTTGTTGACCAAATATTTCCCAAGGAATATTCAACCTAAGTAATGACAACACATAAGATGAAATTATATAATACATATACTATCTATAATTTTATTTAAATAATCATTTAAATTATATATAACATGTATAATTTGATGTCACTTATGACTAATTATCTTATGGCACTTTTCCAAGACAACAAAAGAGGACCATATGGGTCCATGTAAAAATTAATAACCTCTCAAAAAAGTGTTAAAACTTGTTCATTTTGTGTTCCTCAAAAACGAACCAGCAATGTTAAAAAAGGAACCACTAATTAGATGTAGTTGTAAGGAATTAGAATACATGTCCAAGGATTTCATGAAATTCCATTATAGTCCAAATCAAGTAATCAAATAATCAACTTTAAAGCACATTGATTCAAATTAATTGTCCAATTGTCTGATTAGATGGTGAAAAATAGGGTGAAATTTGAATTAAATGTTGCTCACCCCAAATTTTTTAAGTGGCATTCCTTATATATACAAATAATTATCCATGGATGTGTTTTGAATTCAAGCAAAACTC
>Ga0116226_10006619_pt1 | contig 10409 bp, 6 predicted proteins | sample S1TSphfallax_FD_89692 | JGI IMG/M metagenome (GOLD analysis project Ga0116226, IMG submission 89692) | Host-associated microbial communities from peat moss isolated from Minnesota, USA - S1T2_Fa - Sphagnum fallax MG | ecosystem: Host-associated > Plants > Peat moss > Unclassified | place: USA...
GACAAGCGATTCTGGCTATAGCTACAGTGATTGCAAAGTTGCAGGCGGGTGCGGGATGGTCTGGCAGATAGCACCCCCCGCAAAAAGCACATCTGGATGGACCCGTACTCCGATCTACACTTTTAATTTCAGTGAAGGAACACCCGCGTCTGGCATCGTGGTTGGTCAGGCCGGTACTCTCTACGGTACGACCGCAGGTGTGACTGATTGCACATCGGGCTGCGGTGGCGGCGTTACGAGGGGATGGCAGTACAAAAAATCTGGTAACACCATCAACTCCCAATCTGCTTCCTCTTCGGACTCAGGTCCAGGCGTCTACAAACTGACACCGCCTTCACCTGGAATGGGCGCATGGAGCAGAACGATCGTAAGCTACATTAATGGCGGCGGTTTCAACTCTATCATCGCACATAAATCTGGTGCTTTATTTATTAGTCAAGACGGTGTTGCTACATTTCCCGGAGATACCGAAGACAGGAATGGCGCATCACTATTCAAATTGGCTCCGTCATCAGGCCAGATCCTTTGGGGTGCAACGAACCTTTATACTTTTACGTCGCATGAAGCGGATGGTGTTTTCGGTATGCTCATAGGGCGGAACGGTGTGGTTTACGAAACAGCCAACTCCACGGCAAAAACAAGCCAGGGCACGATTGTCGAGGTAACGCCCTAATAGCTCCTCCCGCATGAAAACCGGGGTGGCGCAAGCCAGTGAGACGCTGGACGCTATTCACCCGTAGGCACGGCCCCTTCACCCATCCGCACGGCTCTGAAGGGCAGAGAGGAGCGATGACCTATTTCAGGCGGCAACCGGCTTTCAGAACCGTCTCTGCCCTTTGGGGCGGGGACGGGGTTGGAGTGGGCCGTGCCGAAGCGAGATCGGCGCCGATACGCGAGCGTCAAAACACCTCATCCCGACCCTCTCCGCCCCAACCGCCAGAAAGGGAGAAAAAGCCAATGACCGAAATTTACAGCATGGTGAAGCGCGTGCGACGCGCTCTGGCATGTGGTTTGCTAGGATAGACATACGGTTCGGGCCTTCGGCCTACCGTACGTCTTCTTAGGCGTTTCCTCCCTAGACTCGGGCCGTGCCAAGTGCACGGCCTTTTTTTATGACCACCGCGGAACCGGCGCAAAAATCATCTAACGATGAATAACTGTGCAATAGAGCGCTGGCTATTCTGTCGGATTGGCGAGAAAAATCTCCGGGCGATTGGAAATCTGACCCTCGCCTATGCTAGAAATTGTCTCCGTATCTGGGGTTCAGGCTGCGCGGCCCCTTGCCGGTGCCGACCGATATCGGCCTGCCTCGAAGCGCAAATTCCGGCGAGTCGGGCCGCAGGCCAGGGGCTGGGGGCCGAGCTCCAGCTTCATATCGCGCTCGATTATCTACTGCCGGACAGCATTGGCGCGCCGCTGATCACTCTTGCCGATCCGGTCCGGCGCCTCAATCCCGCGCGGCAACATCCCCCAACCCGTCGCTTGCGCGCCACCCTGCCCATAAGGGGAGGGACAGTTCCATCAATCACGAAACTATCAACAAGAACTTTGTGCCGCAACGCACGATTCATTTTGCTTCCGCGCCGCGCCCCGCAAGAAAATGACGAAACCGCGAGACGCGGACTGCGGCCCCGAAATTCGCATCACATTGCGCGTTTTGCGGTACGTTGGTAAGCGGCGACAAAAGTTTTCGACGCGCGCGTCAAACCGCTTGACGTACGGCGGCAAGCATAGTTGCATGCCTGCCATCTGGATGGTCGTGCCCTTATTTGGGCGCGGCGGTGTAACCGCGACCATCTTCAACCCTTTGAAGGTACTCCTCGTGAAAATTAAGAAACAACAATTTGGATTCGCCGCGATTTCCGCGGGCGTCCTGCTGGCGACAACCGCGCTGGCCGGAACACCGGTGCCGAGCCGCGACACGCCGGCCGCGATCGATCAAGGGCTGGTGCGCGATCTCGCCGGCGCTGAAAAGATCACTGTCACTATTCCGCTGAAGCTGCATGACCCGGTCGGTGCGGAATCGTTTCTCCGCCATGTCAGCACGCCGGGCGATTCGCAATACCGCAAGTTCGTCTCGTCGTCGGAGTTCGCCAAGCGCTTTGGCCCGACCGACGCAGACATCGCCAAGGTCCGCGAGAGCCTCGCCAAGTTCGGCCTGACGGTCGAACGGAAAACCACGACGACGCTTCATGTGACGGGCACGCCGGCGCAGCTGGAACAGGCCCTCAAGGTCACGTTGCATCAATATAGCGTACCGACGCGCGGCGAGGCGGTTGGCTACAGCTTCCGTGAGCCGACCGAGCGGGCAACCATCCCGGCCGAGATCGAAGGGTTGGTGCATGGTGTCATCGGCCTTAGTGATCGGCCGCGGTTTCACACCAATGTGACGCACGCCCTGACTAAGATGGGCAACACGCCGATTGCCGTTTCGGGGAAAGTATCAACCACGGGCTTGTATCCGGCGTTTGGTGAGTGGACGGCGCGGACATTTGCCAAGTATTACGGTGCTGATCCGCTCTACACTAAGGGCGTCACCGGTAAGGGTGAGACGATGGCGATCGTCACGCTGGCGAGCTTCACCCCGGCCGATGCGTATCGCTATTGGAAGGATATCGGCCTGACGGTCAGCGAGTCGCGTATCAAGGTCGTGAATGTCGACGGTGGTCCGGGCGCGCCCAGCGACCAAGCAGGGTCCGACGAAACGACGCTCGACGTCGAGCAATCCGGTGGCGTCGCGCCGGGTGCAAAGATCGTCGTCTATCAGGCGCCAAATACCACGCAAGGTTTCATCGATGCGTTTGCCCAGGCCGCCGATGACAACATTGCCGAATCGATCTCGTGCAGTTGGGGCGAGTGGGAATGGTTCGATAATCTTGAGAACTCGCCGGCTACGGATCCGGTCACCGGCACCAAGGACGTCAGCGATCTGACTGCGACCCATGACGTATTCGTCAAGTCCGGTAGTCAGGGCCAGAGCATGTTCACGGCTGCGGGCGATGCGGGGGCCTATGATGTCAATCGTGAGTATGGTACCGATCAAGCTAGCCTTACACTGTCGGTTGACTACCCGGCGAGCGATCCCGCGATCACCGCGGCGGGGGGTACGACGCTTCCCGGTAAGCAAACATATGAATATGGTCCAAACAATACGCTGTATCATGTAAATCTCCCTGTCGAGAACGCCTGGAGCTGGAAGTATCTTAACGATTTATGTGTGGCACTTAAGGACCCGGTTGTCGATTGCGGGATTTTCCCGGTCGGCGGCGGCGGCGGGGTCAGCGTCTTCTGGCCGCGACCGTCCTATCAGACTGGACTGTCGAAGTTCCGTGACAGCGAGCCGGACCAGGAATTCATCTATTATGGTTCCATTCCGACAGAGCTGGTTTTCAAGCTTCCGGGTCACTACGCGGGTCGTAACGTCCCCGACATTTCGTCCAACGCCGATCCGGATACCGGGTATTCGCTGTACTACACTTCGAGCGCAAGCGGCAAATTTGGCGTCAAGACATTCTACGGTGGCACCAGCTTCGTGGCACCGCAGTTCAATGGTGTTGCAGCCCTGCTGGAACAGAATGCTGGCGGTCGTGTCGGCTTCCTGAACCCGTTCCTCTATAAGCTTGCAGCAGAGTCGGGAACCTATGACGGTAAGGCGCCGTCGCTGCATTACATCCTCGCGGGTGACAATGATTACTGGGCGTCGCGTAAGGGCTATACCGTGGCCACGGGTCTTGGCACGCTCGAGATCACGCACCTGGCGCATGAATATAATCTGACGAAGTAGGCGACCCAGCACTACCCCGGCATCGCTATAGCGGTGCCGGGACTGCATCCTGAGGTCTGTGCGCAACCTCTGATCTAAGCATTCATCCCGCTATACGTAACCCGCGATCGACGTCTATAATCTCATCCTGGATTAGACCGACCGGCCGATCACAGGGATAGGGATGGAGCGTTCTTCGCTGACTGCTGGCGCTCCGCTGCCAAGCGGTGTTGTGGCCCTACTCTTCACCGATATTGAGGGATCGACCCGCCGTTGGGATTCCAACGCGGCGGCCATGGAGGATGCGGTGGCGCGCCATGATGCGCTGCTGCGGACCATTTTCCTCGATCGGCAGGGCCATGTCTTCAAGACCATGGGCGACCAATTCTGTGTCGCTTTCATCAGCCCGAGCGTGGCGGTCGAGGCCGCCCTTTTAGCCCAACGCAGTCTCGCCACCGCAGATTTCGCCGCGGTCGGCGGTGTCGCCGTGCGGATGGCGATCCATGTCGGCGAGGTTCAGGCGCGCGACTCCGACTATTTCGGGCCCCCGCTCAACCGTGTCGCCCGGCTGTTATCGATCGCCCATGGCGGTCAGGTGATCCTGTCGGGACCGGCCGCCGCGATGCTGCGCGACCGGCTGCCGCCCGGCATCGGCCTCATTGATCTCGGCCTGCATCGGCTGAAAGATCTGGCGCAGCCGGAATCAGTGTTCCACGTGACCGGCCCGGACTTGCGGCATGACTTCCCGGCGCTGCGGTCACTGACCACGCTGCCGCATAATCTGCCGATTCAGCTCACCTCGTTCGTCGGCCGCGCGAGAGATCTGGAGAGCCTGACCGCGCTGATCGGGTCTCAGCGTCTGGTCTCGCTGCTCGGACCCGGCGGGCTCGGCAAGACCAGATTGTCGCTTCAGGCCGGCGCGGAGCTGCTGACCCAGTTCCCGGACGGTGTCTGGTTCATCGAGCTGGCGCCGCTTGCCGCCCCCGAACTGATCGGCGAGGCGCTTGCCACCTTGTTCGGCGTGACCGCAACGGCCGGTACGGACATGCTGGTGCCTGTGACCCAGTTTCTGAAGCAGAAGCATACGCTGCTGATCCTGGATAATTGCGAACATCTGCTGGAGGAGGCGGCCCGGGTCGCCACGACGATCCTGAAGCAATGCGAGTCGGTCAAGATCGTGGCATCGAGCCGCGAACGGCTCGGTGTGGCCGGCGAATATGCCTATCGGCTCGAACCGCACGGCCTGCCCGCGCCTACTGAGACGATCACCGCAGCAGAAGCGATCGGCTACAGCGCGGTCCGGCTGTTCGCCGATCGCGCGGCGCTGGTGCTGGGCGGCTGGCATCTGACCGACGAAACCGCCGCGGACGTGGTCGAGATTTGTCGCCGGCTCGACGGCATCGCGCTCGCCATCGAACTCGCCGCACCCCGTCTTAAGCTGTTGAAGCCCAAGGAATTGCTGCTGCGGCTCAAGGACCGGTTCCGGCTGCTGACCGGCGGCGACCGCACCAACCTGCCGCGCCAGCAAACCCTGCGCGCGCTGATCGATTGGAGCCATAATCTCCTCTCCGACGCCGAAAAACAGGTATTCCGCCGCCTGTCGGTCTTCGCCGGTGACTTCGCGCTGGATGATCTGACGGCGGTGATCGGCGATGAGACGCTCGAGGAATGGGATATTCTCGACCATGTCGCGAGCCTGCTGGAGAAATCCCTGATCGTCCGGCATGGCGAGGAAAGCGCGGCCAGCCGGTATCGCATGCTTGAATCGACGCACGCCTATGCCGCCGACAAGCTCAGGGAAAGCGGCGAGGAGAAGCAGATACGGGAGCGGCTGGTGGCGTTCCTGCTCGACCGGTTTCAGGCGGCCGACCGCGAATACCCGACGGCCGCGACCGATCCGTGGCTCGCGAAATATGCCCCCCTGTTGGACACGCTGCGTGCCGCGTTGGATTGGTGCTTCGCGCCGGAGGGGAATGCGCAGCACGGTGCGGCCCTTGTTGCCTATACCATCGGGCTATGGGAAGAACTCTTCCTGCCGCGCGAGCAAAGCCGCTGGTTGGAACGGGCCGCCGCCTCGATCGATGAGACAACCCCGCCCGGGATTGAGGGGCGGATCAGGCTCGGACTTGCGAAACCGACGGACGCTCGATCAGCGATTGATGAAAACTCTTTGGCGCAGGCTGACGCCTTATTCCGCAGGGCTGCCGAACCGCTCTGGGTCGGCCGGGCTTTAACGGCGCAAGGCATGGTTCGGTTGAGTCGACGTGATATCGAAGGCGCAGAAAGATTTTTTCTTGAAGCGGAGTCCACACTGAAGCCGCTCGGCAAGACCCGAAGCCTAAGTGCGCTTCTTAACGCGATGGGATCGGCCCGTAATAGTGTAGGAGATGAAATCGGCGAAAAGGCGTTTTATCAGCAGTCGGTTGAGCTTGCGCGGCAAATTGGCAGCCGCATCGGCCTCCTCACGGCGACATTGAATCTTGCAGAAATAGAGTTCTCTGTCGGCGCTATTGATAAGGCAATTGCACTCGCACGAGAGGCGGAAAGGGTATGCCGTGCAGGAAATGTAATAGGCCCGTTAGCGACGTTGTGCGCCAACCTTACGGGCTACCTGCTAGCGGCGAACGACATTGTCGCCGCAGCCGAATCTGGCCAAGAGGGTTTGCAACTTAATCTCTCACTTGGTCGCGAACATGTTGTAACTATCTGTCTAGAGCATTTAGCCTTAGTAAGTGCATTATTGGGCAATGTTGTACGGGCAGCAAAAATCTCTGGATATTGTGATCAATATTATGACTTTACGGGTCACACTCGTGAGTCCACGGAACTTGCTTCATGGCATCGGCTTACGGAAACTTTGGTGTCTGCTGTAGGGAGGGATGAGCTTGCGGCTTTGAAACAAGTGGGAGCAGTATGGGGTATCGACACTGTAACACAAGAGGCGAGGGAGATGGGTCTGTCCCCCCGCGCTCGGTCTTCTAAAGCTAGTCTTACTCAAACGGGATCGTCCGTATAGACGGCGTCGCCGTAATGACACTCGTCGCGAAAACGCTATGTCCGAATGCAGCGAAATTCCGGCCATCCCAATAGAGATATCCTGCCTGCACGCTCGATGCGCATAAGTCACGGTCGCCAATCATAGCGGCGACACAAGAATCGGTTACGTCAGTGAAATTTAGATGGTTTGGTGCTTCAATAATAGACCGTTGCAGATAGTAAATATCTGGTCTGCTTACCGTGATTCCTTTAGATTGGGACAGGGATGTAAGATCGCTGGTGACAGAAGTATTAAACGCCAACGAAATATCTTGTGCATTGCCGGCCAAATTTTGCCGCGTAATTTCCGGCAGGTAGGCAATGTCCGGCACGGTCGGAATATTGAAGTTCTGGGCGCCGGCCGATTTCAGAAGCCCGATGATATTAACGAGATGCTGCGCCAAGGGGGCTGTCTGGACGGTCGTCTTCGTTTGACCGTTCTCGACATCGGTGATGAGGTCAGTCATCCCTGCCCAGATGACGTAGAGAGCGTTGGGATCGGCCTTGTTGCCGACGTCCCGCAAATATTGCAGCACTTGATTATGGATGCTCGGTACCGAGAAACTGTTCGGCTTGGTAACGGCTACATTATTGTCTATGAGCGCATAAGCCCAGGCATAATCGGTCCCCGTAGGCAGCCCGCTGCTCGGGCTGTTTGGAAGAAGCGGATAGGTGGCAGTAGGATTGTAGAGCGCGGCAAGCTGCTCGACCCAAAGCGTATCATTCGAAAAACGGCCCACCCCTGCCGTCTCATTGGTGCTATAGAGATTTGAACTTGGCGTCACAAAGTTGGTCGCACGATAATAGTTGCCGACATCGCTTAGCGAATCACCGAATACAATGATCTGCGTGTAAGGCGTGGCCATAGCCGAGCGACAGATGACAATGCCTGCCAAGAGGAAGAACGCGCAAATTACTTTGAGCGTCGTGTCGAATCTGAAAGAAGATACCATCCCAAACACTCCGCAAGGGTCCCCGACTGATACGCGAAAGATAGCGTGTTTCGGGGCCCATCGGGTCTTAATGGATCTGAATCTTTCTGAAGGGCGGGAATGCTCTTTGGGCCAGGGGGACGGTCTGGTTAATTTTGTCCCCCCGCGCTCGGTCTTCTAAAGCCAGTCTTACTCAAACGGGATCGTCCGTATAGACGGCGTCGCCGTAATCACACTCGTCGCGAACAGGCTGTTCGCGAAGGCAGCAAAATTTCGGCCATCCCAGTAGAGATATCCCGGCTGCACGCTTGCTGGGCAGGGCTCTACAGCAGCTTGGCCGGTTTCGTCGAATCCCGAAGGGATGCACGAATCGGTGACATCGGTAAAGTTTAAGTGATTCGACGCTTGGAGTATAGAACGCTGAAGATAATAAATATCGGGTCTGTTTAATGTTATGCCTTTAGTTCCAGATAAGCTTACAAGATCTTCGGTCACGGCGCTGTTGAAATTGGAAGAAACATGTTCAGCGTTTGAGGTCAAATTATTTTGAGTAATTTCCGGCAGATAAGCTATGTCTGGAACTGTTGGAATATTGAAATTTTGCGCACCTGCGGCTTTCAATAGTCCAACAATATTAACCAGGTGCTGGGCCAAAGACGCTGTGGGAATCGTCGCGGCTGAATGACCATTCTCGACACCGTTGATAAGATCGGTCATCCCGGCCCACACAACGTAAAGAGCATTGGGATCAGCCTTGTTCTTGACATCGCTCAGATATTGCAGCACTTGATTATGGATGCTTGGTACTACAAAAGTGTTCTGTACAGTAACCGAGACATTACTGTCGATCGTAGCATCAGCCCAGGCATAGTCAGTTCCCGTCGGCAACAGGCCGGACGGGGTGTTTGGAAGAAGTGGATACGACGCACTTGGGTTGTACAACCCGGCGAGTTGCTCGACCCATAGCGTGTTGTTGGAAAAACGACCAATGCCTACGCGTTGATTGGTACTATAAAATCGAGAATACGGCACGAGGAATTGGGACGCACGGTAAAAGTTCCCGACATCACTCAGCGTATCGCCAAATACAATGATCTGTGTATACGGCGTCGCCATGGCCGACCGGGCAATGACGAGGCTTACGACAAGGCAGAACGCACAAATCGCTTTGAGCCGCTTCTCCAACATAACCAAAGACCGCATGCCGATGACTCCCCTGGATTCCCGATTGGATATTGCAAGCACGCACAATAGCGTACCTTCGGTCCAGCGGCTCTAAATCGATATCAATCGTTCTTCAAGGGAGAAAATGTGCTTTTAAGCAAGGAAGCGCTTCGGTTAACCATGACCGTTATCCTCCGAGCAACCTTACTCGAACGGGATAGTCCGCACAGCCGGCGTCGCCGTAATCACACTCGCTGCGAGCATACTGCTCGCGAATGACGAGAAATTTCGTCCGTCCCAATAGAAAAATCCCGACTCCACGCTGGAGTCACAGCGCGTGGTCGGTTGCCCGGCGGCGGGTGTCACGCACGACCCCGTCACATCGTTGAAGTTCAGATGATTGGAGGATTGCAGCACCGAACGCTGGAGATAGAAGATATCCGGACGGATCACAGTGATACCCTTTGAGATCGACGCTGCCGCCAAATCCGCGGTGACTGACTTGTTGAAATCTTTGACCACGTCCTTCGCCTTCGCGGCCAAGTTCTGGCTTGTGATTTCCGGCAGATAGGCGATGTCCGGGACCGTCGGCATTTCGAAATTCTGCGCGCCGGCCTTTTTCAATTGCCCGACGAGATTGACCAGATGCTGCGCCAGTGCGGCGGTGGGGATCGTGCCGGCGGAGTGACCGTGCTCGACGCCGCTGATCAGGTCGTTCATGCCGGCCCAGATCACGTAAAGCGCGTTCGGATCGGCCTTGTTGCCGACATCCGCCAGATATTGCTGCACCTGATTATGCACGCTCGGGACCGTGAAACTGTTCGGCGAAGTGATCGCGACATCGCCCTGGATCATCGCATAAGCCCAGGCATAATCCGTCCCCGCCGGCTTCCCGGTATTGGGGAGCAGCGGATGCGCGGCCTTTGGGTTATAGAGCGCGGCGAGCTGTTCCACCCACAGCGTGTCGTTGGAAAACCGGCCGAGATTATTGGTCGGATCAACGAAGTAAAACTCTTGTTGTGGCACTTGCTGGTTGGTCGCGCGGTAGTAATTACCGACATCGGTCAGCCCATCGCCGAACACGATAATCTTGGTGTACGGTGTGGCCATTGCCGAGCCGCCAATGACGAGTGTTGCAACGAGGCAAAACGCGACAATTGCATTGAGCATCTTATAAAACATGATTTTGATCCCAGCCGCTTATAACCGATCTCTTATTGATCGTTTCTGGGATCGGTTCAAGCCATCAGGTGGGTTTCGGTGCAGCAAGATCCTCCCCTGCGCTAGCGGGGGAGGGGGACCGCGCGAAGCGGGGTGGAGGGGGCAAGCACCGAAATTGCCCCCTCCACCATGCTGCGCATGGTCCCCCTCCCCCGCTTTGCAGGAGAGGAATTCCAGCGATGGCCGGATCTACACTATGTCGCCGCGCCAACCTCATCGACGAACACCTGAAACCCCGCCAGTGTGGTCGGACCGAAGCTGCTGCTGATCGCGACGTCGGCGGCGTCGCGGCC
>Ga0116226_10006620_pt1 | contig 10408 bp, 10 predicted proteins | sample S1TSphfallax_FD_89692 | JGI IMG/M metagenome (GOLD analysis project Ga0116226, IMG submission 89692) | Host-associated microbial communities from peat moss isolated from Minnesota, USA - S1T2_Fa - Sphagnum fallax MG | ecosystem: Host-associated > Plants > Peat moss > Unclassified | place: USA...
ATATGCAGGAGTTTTGGGGCCTCCAGCACCACCGCTCCCAGGATGATCGGCGTCGCGGTCAGGAAGGAAAAGCGCGCGGCGGCCTCGTGATCGAGGCCCCGCAGATAGCCGCCGGCCATGGTGGCGCCGGAGCGCGAGAGGCCGGGGATCAAGGCCAGGCATTGGCAGAGGCCGATGACCACGGAATCCAGCCAGCTTAGCGCCTGGAGGGGCCGCGCGGCGGCCCGGCGCGCGCGATCAGCCACGAGGAGCAGAAAACCGTTCAGCATCAGAAACAGCGCCGCCAGACGGGGCGCGGCGAAACCATGTCTCAGGGCCTTTTCGAATAGAAAGCCGATAACCACCGCGGGGATGGTGGCGACAACCACGCGCCAGAAAAGCCGGCGATTGGCGGCCCCCGCCGGATCGCGAAACCTGACAATGGAGACCGCGAAATCCCACCAATCCCGCCAGAAGTAGCCCAGGAGCGCGATGGCAGTCCCCAGATGCATGACCGCCAGGAATGGCAGGAACCCAGGGGCGTTCTCGTCCACATTCCGCCAGCCCAGAAGGGCTGGGACGATCACCGCATGACCGAGGCTTGAGATGGGGAAAAGCTCGGTGACGCCCTGTAGGACGGCCATCACCACGGCTTGAATGAGGGTCATGGCGGGCGGCGGTTCCTCGGGGTTTGGAGGCCGTCGCTATCGCCTGAATCGCTTAGGCCGGCCAGCCCTCCTCCCGGATTTCGCCAGGAGGAGAGCCGCAAGGACACGATCAGACGCGATGGCTGATGCGGTTTTCCTTGTGGTTCAGCCGAGCCTGTTCGGCGCGGGTGATGTGGCCGTTATGCTTGGCCGCATCGCGACGCTCGGCCACGCGCACGCGGTGGTCGGCGGCGTGCAGACGGGCGGCCTTTGCGGGGCTGATGGCGCCGCGGGCCTGAGCGGCGTTGATCCGCGCATCCTGATGATCGATGCGCTGATTGACCTCGGCGCGGCGGGGATGGGTCTGGGCAAAATCCTGGGCCGAGGCCGCGGAGACACCGCCAAGGGTGAGCAGCAGTCCGCTGGCCGCAATCAGGAGGGTCTTGGAGTTCATGTCGGTCTTCCTTCGTTGTTCAAGCAGGGGCCGGGATCGACCGAAGCTGGACGTGTTTCTAAGAAGACGCGGTTGAACGGGCCGGGAACGGCGGGTTCATAACGGGTTCATAGACCTCAGGCCTTGGGAGCGGTTATCTGGGCGCGGATCCAGGCGCGGCCCTGGGCATAGTCCACAAGCGGCAGCCCCGCGATATTCTCGGCCAGATAGGTAAAGCGCGCCTCGGCCAGGGTGGGCGCAAGATCCGCAAGCTTCACATCGGGGGAGGTGGGTCGCACGACAGCCACCCCGTGATCGATGGCGATGAGGCGGAAATCCAGACCCTGCGTGGCGGCGATCTCGAAGGCGCACTTCCAGCCGTCCCCTGTCCAGCCGGCGGAGCGGATCTGGGGCACATGCTCCTCCAGCCAGTCGCGGGGCAACATGTCGTGCATGGCGATCCAACCGCCAGGCTTCAGCCAGGCCAGGGCGTTGACCAGATCGCGGCGGACCTGATCATAGAGATGCAGCCCATCTATGAAGATGACGTCGAACCCATCCCCGTTCCATGTGGCGAAGAAATCGTCGCTGGTCTGGCGATGCGTGCCGCCGCGCACGGGGTCCACGCCGATTTTTCGGGCCGCGAGCACGGAATGAAAGAGGTCGTCGCCCGCGCAGCCGATCTCCAGATAGTCGCCGTCCGGCCGCTCGGCGAGGAGCAGATTGACCAGGGAGATGCGGTTATAGGCCAGGGCCGACCAGTCGTAGTCGAAGCGCGTGGCGCAGGCGTGGTCGCGGTATCGCCGCATCAGGAGCGCCTCGCGAAGAATAGTTCCAAGGCGGCGGGGCTTTCGCCGGGGCGGCGGCATATGGACAAATCTCCTTGAGTCCCGGCCTATGGCCTTATTGGCCCGGCCTTCGCAACACGTCTCAATCGGTCCGCGGGCGGGAGTTTTCATGAGTCCGGTGAAGTTGATTTGCCCGCGACGGCATGCGGACAGCCGGGGCTGGTTCAGCGAAACCCACAACGAGCGGTCTCTGGCGGCCCTGGGGATTCAAACCCGGTTCGTTCAGGACAACCTGTCTCATTCCCAGAGTCGGGGCGTTTTGCGGGGGCTACACTTCCAGACCCCGCCCCATGCCCAAGCCAAGCTCGTGCGCTGCCAGAAGGGCCGCGTCTGGGATGTGGCCGTGGACGTGCGGCGAGGATCCCCCACCTTCGGCCAGTGGGTTGGTGTCGAACTGAGCGCCGAGAATGGCCGGCAGATATTCATCCCCATCGGATTTGCCCACGGTTTCGTGGCTCTCGAGGACGACACGCAGCTGGCCTACAAGGTCAGCGATCACTACGCGCCTGAGTGTGAGGGCGGGATCATCTGGAACGATGCGACCCTCGCCGTGACCTGGCCGCTGGACGGCGGCGCGCCCCTGATCTCGGAGAAAGATGCGCGGCTTGGGCCTCTGGCGGACTTTGTCAGCGCCTTCGCCTATGATGGCCAGCCGCTATCGCCCCTTCCGACCGAGCCCCTGATTCCTTGAGCATAAAAGCAACCCGCGCCCGCATTCTCGTCACCGGCGGGGCTGGCTTCATCGGATCCGCGCTGGTGCGCCATCTGATCGCCAACACCTCGCATGACGTCCTGACCGTCGATAAGCTCAGCTATGCCGGGAATCTGGCGTCCCTGGCCATGGTGGAGGGTGACTCGCGTCACCGATTCCTGCGCGCTGATATCGGCGACGCGGCGGCGATGCACAGGGCCCTCGCCGAGTTCCAGCCGGATATCGTCACGCATCTGGCCGCGGAAACCCACGTGGATCGCTCCATCGATGGTCCGGGCGCCTTCGTCGAGAGCAATATTGTCGGGACGTTCGTGCTGCTCACGGAGGTCCTCGACTATTGGCGGGGCCTCGGGGAGGGTGGGCGCGCGGCCTTTCGCTTTCATCATATCTCCACCGACGAGGTGTTCGGCTCCCTGCCAGCCGAGGGCGTTTTCACCGAGGCCTCGCCCTACGACCCGCGCTCGCCCTATTCGGCGTCCAAGGCCGCGTCGGATCATCTGGTCCGCGCCTGGCGTCACACCTATGGCCTGCCGGTGATCGTCACCAATTGCTCCAATAATTTTGGGCCCCATCAGTTTCCCGAAAAGCTGATCCCCCTGATGATCATCAAGGCCCTGGCCGGTGAGCCTCTGCCAATCTACGGCGCGGGGGCCAATGTGCGCGACTGGCTCTTCGTGGAGGATCACGCCCGGGCCCTGACACGGGTCTTCGAAGCTGGCGTTCCCGGCGAGACCTATCTGATCGGCGGCCGGGCCGAACGGACCAATCTGGAGGTGGTGAAGTCCCTCTGTCTCAGGCTGGACGCGGTCCGCCCACGCCCCGACGGCGCTTCATATCTGGACCAGATCAGCTTTGTGCCCGACCGTCCTGGCCACGACCAACGCTACGCCATCGACTGCGCCAAGATCGAAAGGGACCTGGCCTGGCGACCGGAGGTTGATTTCGACGCGGGCCTCGCCCTCACCGTCGACTGGTATCTCGCCCACGAGGCCTGGTGGGGCCCCATTCTGGCGGAGCGATACGCCGGCGAGCGTTTGGGAGTCGCGGCCCAATGAAGGGGATCATTCTGGCGGGCGGCGCGGGGACGCGGCTCTTTCCCGCGACCCTGGCGGTGAACAAGCAGCTGCTGCCCATCTATGACAAGCCGATGATCTATTATCCCATGTCCGTGCTGATGACGGCGGGGATCCGGGACATCCTGATCATTTCCTCATCGGAATCCGTCGACGCCTACCGCCGGCTGTTTGGCGACGGGGCGGAACTGGGTCTCGCCATTGAATATGCGATCCAGCCGCGCCCCGAGGGCCTGGCCCAGGCCTTCCTGATCGCCGAGGACTTTCTGGACGGGGGTCCAGCGGCCCTGGTGCTAGGTGACAATCTGTTCTTTGGCGCGGGCCTGGGCGCCCTGCTCGCCCGGGCCGTGGCCCGGCCAAGCGGGGCGACGATCTTCGCCTATCAGGTGGAAAATCCCGGCGCCTATGGCGTGGTGGAGCTGAACGCGGAGGGCATGGCCCTTACCATTGAGGAAAAGCCCACACAGCCAAGGTCGAATTTCGCGGTGACCGGGCTCTATGTCTATGACTCGCAGGTGGTCGAACTCGCCAAGACCATCCGCCCTTCCGACCGGGGAGAGCTGGAGATCACCGACCTGAACCGCCTTTATCTGGAGCGAGGCGCGCTTTTCGTCGAGGTCATGTCGCGGGGCTTCGCCTGGCTCGACACCGGGACCCATGACAGCTTGCTGGAGGCCTCGGAATTTGTCCGCACCTTACAAAAACGCCAAGGGGTGCGCATCGCGAGCCTGGAGGAGATCGCCTTCCACGCCGGTTTCATTGATCGCGACCAGCTCCGCGCCCGGGGGCAGCGCTTCGCCGCCTCGGACTATGGGCGCTATCTGCTACGCTTGGCGGAGGAGACCTAAAGCGAGGCTTCAACCGATGAGATGACGGCAGGGTCGAGCGGATCGGTGCGAGGGCCGAAGGCGGCAAGGGCTTCGCCCGCGGGACCGATCAAGATCTTGTGGAAATTCCAGACCGGCACGGCCGCTTCCCCCAGAACCCCTTCGGCCCAGGCATAGAAGGGATGGCGCCCTGCGTCCTTCACCTCGGTCTTGGCGGTGAGCGGGAAATCCACTTGAAAGCGCGTCGCGCAGAAGTCGGCGATCTCCGCTTCGCTACCCGGCTCCTGGCCAGCGAACTGATTGCAGGGGACGCCGAGCACCACCAGGCCTTTGGCCTTGTACTGGGTATAAAGCGCCTCCAGACCCTCGTACTGCGGCGTCAGGCCGCAGCGCGACGCGGTGTTCACGACCAGGACGCTCTTGCCCGCGAAGTCGGCGAGGGGCAGGGGCGCGCCATCAAGGGCGGTGAAGGTGAAATCATGGGCGTTGGTCATACTCGGCTCCCTGGCTCGGACGTTCTTTCAAGGCAGACTTAAGCACCGACCGCTTGCTCCACGGCAAGCGCCAGATCCAGCGCCCGCGCGCCGTCCCGCGCGTCTGCCAGGGGGGCGCCTTCGCCGCGAACAGCGCCCAGGAAGGCTTGCAGGCTGGCGCCCAGACGGTCGCGCCCCGCCGGCGTTTCGCCAAATCGGGGGTTGAGGTCGAAGCTTGGCGGCCCGGTCAGGATCCCGGCCAGCAGGTCAATCACCACCTCCCCCGTGGGATAGACAAGCGTCAGCCGCCGCTCAGGCGTCTCCGCCACGCGGGAGGCGCTAATGCGCGCGGTGAATCCATCATCGAAAGTAACCTCCGCCTGGGCCTCGTCGATGAGTTGATTGCGCACACAACAGCCTTCCGCCTCCACCGCGAAGGGCGCGCCGGTCGCCAAGGAGAGGGCGAGGTCCAGGTCGTGGATCATCACATCGAGGACCACGGAAACATCGAGATTGCGGGGCGAGGCGACCCCCCTGCGAACAGCCTCGAACCAGAGGGGCCTTTCAGGAACGCCGAACAGACCGCTGGCCCGCAACGCCGCGCGCTCTAGAAAGCCGCAGCCGGCGATCAGACCTCCGCGCGCGGCCTGCGCGACGATGGCGTCGGCGCCCGCGAGATCCGTCGCCAGGGGCTTTTCCACATAGACGCTTTTGCCGGCCTTGAGCGCAGCCAGCGCCCAGTGGACGTGACTGTCAGCCGGCGAGGTTACGGAGACCACATCCACCGCGGCCAGAAAATCCGCCGCATCAGTGAAGGCCTGGGCCCCATGGCCCGCGGCCAGGGCTGCCGCGCGTTCGGCGTCCGGATCGAGGACGGCGGCGAGGGCGACGCCGGCAAGGCCCGCATATTTGCCGGCGTGGTAGCCGCCGAAAACGCCGGCTCCGATCACACCGGCGCGCAAGGGTTCACTCATGGCCCCGCCGCTAGCATGTCCGACGGCGCATCAGAACTGGCAAGTCGGCAGGGGCGGGTTTGTGGGAACACCCTGGCCGCGCGGCGCCTTGCGTCCTAAAGAGAGCCCTTTCCCTTTCAAGAGTCCCTTCGGAGCGCCCCGTGGCCCGCCTGTTTAATGCCTATGTCATGGTCGACTGGAGCGCGGCGGCCAAGCCCGCCACCGGGGCCGACTCCATCTGGATCGGGGTGCTGAAGCGCGACGTGCGTTTTCGTTTCGCCTTCGAGTCGCACAACCCCTCGACCCGCAAACAGGCCGAGATGCTGATCAGCCAGATCCTGGATGACCGGGCTAAGCATCGTGAGCGCACTCTGCTCGGCTTCGATTTCGCGTTCGGCTTTCCGCGCGGTCTCGCAGCCGGCCTGAACCTGCCCGGGGACGAGCCCTGGCGGGCGATGTGGACCCAGATCGACAAGATGGTCACCGACAAGGCCGATAACACCAACAATCGCTTCGGGGTCGCCTCGGAGATCAACCGTCGCCTGACCGGCGGGCCTTTCCCCTTCTGGGGCTGTCCACCGCGTGACACTCTGACCACGCTCCAACCCAAGCGGGCGAGAGATCATGGCCCGGACGACCTCCCCGAGTTCCGCCACGCCGAAGAGGCGGCCAAGGGCGCGGCTTCGGTCTGGAAGATGTATTATAATGGTTCGGTCGGCGGTCAGACGATCCTCGGCATCCCGGTGGCCCGGCGCCTCGCCCAGGCGCGCGGCGAGCGGGCGAAGATCTGGCCGTTTGAAACCGGCTGGAAGGCGCTCGGCGAAGCCGACCTCGATGGCGTCGAAGTGGTGATGGCGGAAATCTGGCCGTCTCTCATCAAACCCGCGCCTGTCGCGGGCGAGGTGAAGGACCTCACCCAGGTTCGCGCCATGGCGGAGTACCTGGGGAAGCTGGACGAGCAAGGAAAGCTGGGCGCGCTGTTCGGCCCCGACAAGGCGATTTCGCCGGAGGTGCTCCACGACGCCCAAACCGAGGAAGGCTGGATCCTGGGAGCCTAGAGACCCGGGAGCTTTGGGCCTATTCCGCCGCTTGCAGTGACGCCGCGGCGCGCTGGGACTTCAGCTTCTCCGACACCAGGAACGCCAATTCCAGGGCCTGCTCCCCGTTGAGGCGGGGATCGCAATGGGTGTCATAGCGCATGGCCAGTTCCCCCTCGGCCAGGGCCCGAGCGCCTCCCACGCATTCGGTGACGTTCTGGCCGGTCATCTCCAGATGCACACCGCCCGGATGCACACCCTCGGCCTGAGCGATCTCGACGAAGCTGCGAACCTCGGCGAGGATACGGTCGAAAGGCCTCGTCTTGTAGCCATTATGGGCCATCAGGGTATTGCCGTGCATGGGATCGGTGGCCCAGACGATCTGACGACCATCCCGGTGGGTGGCCTCCATCAGGCGCGGCAGGCGCGCGGCGATCTTGTCGGCGCCGAAGCGGCCATAGAGGGTAAGGCGCCCAGGCTCGTCATCGGGATTAAGCGCGTCGATGAGTCGGAGGAGTTCGTCCGGCTCCAGGGTCGGGCCGACCTTGAGGCCGACGGGATTTCGAATGCCGCGCATGAACTCCACATGCGCCCCGTCGAGCTGGCGCGTGCGCTCGCCGATCCACAACAGGTGGGCGGATACGTCGTACCAGTCGCCTGAGGTGGAATCGACGCGGGTCAGAGCCTCCTCGAAGCCAAGCAGCAAGGCCTCGTGGCTGGTGAAGAACTCGACCCGGGCGAGCTCGGGATGGGTGCGCGGGGCGACGCCGATGGCCTCCATGAAGGCCAGGGATTCTGTGATCTTGTCGCTGAGCTCGCGGAACCGCGCGCCCTGCGGGCTGTCATTGACGAACCCCAGGGTCCAGCGGTGGATATTATAGAGGTCCGCATATCCGCCGCCCGCGAAGGCGCGGAGCAGATTAAGGGTGGCGGCGGACTGGCTATAGGCCTTTAGCAGGCGCTCAGGGTCCGGCGCGCGGGCGACGGGGTCGAACTCCATGCCGTTGATATTGTCGCCGCGATAGGAGGGCAGCGTGACGCCGTCCACGGTCTCAACGGGCGCGGAGCGGGGCTTGGCGAACTGGCCCGCCATCCGGCCCACTTTGACCACCGGCTTTCCGCCGGCGAAGGTCAGAACCACCGCCATCTGCAGGATCAGGCGGAAGGTGTCACGGATATTGTCGGCGGAAAATTCCTTGAAGCTTTCGGCGCAGTCGCCTCCCTGAAGCAGGAAGGCCTTGCCCGCGGCCACATCGGCCAGCAGGGTCTTGAGGCGGCGCGCCTCGCCGGCGAAGACCAGCGGCGGCATGCGGCGCAGTTCCCCCTCCACCCGCGCCAGGGCGGCGGGATCGGGATAGTCGGCGGGAATATGTTTGGCCGGCCGCGCTCTCCAGGAGGCCGGCGTCCACCTGTCAGTCATGGGTGCGCCTTACTTTAAGAGCGCAGGCACATAGCCCAGAGCGGGCCGCGAGGCAAAATTCGCCGCGTTATGGCACGGCGAGGCCTTCGACCTCGCCCCCCTTAAACTTAAGGGACCGCGAGGCCTTCAGCTTCACGGATGGGCTCGCGCATGGTCACCAGCTCCTCGGCGGCTGTGGGATGCACCGCGCAGGTGGAATCCCACTGAGCTTTTGTGACCCCCATCTTGATGGCGATGGCGGCCATTTGAATGATCTCCGGCGCGTCGGGCCCCGCCACATGGCAACCCAGGATGCGGCCGCTCTCACGCGCCACCACCAGCTTCATAAAAGCCCGCTCCCGGCCGCCATAGAAGGTCGCCTTCATGGGCCGAAAGATCGAGCGATAGATGTCGATCGGGCGACCGCCATGGCGCGCCTCAGCTTCGCTGAGACCCACCGAACCCACCGGCGGCTGGGAAAAGACGGCGCTGGCCACGGTGTCGTGATCGAAGCTGGTGGGATTGCCCCCAAAGACCGTCTCCACGAAGGCCTGGGCCTCGCGAATGGCCACGGGGGTGAGATTGATCCGGTTCGTCACGTCGCCTACCGCCCAGATATTTTCCGCGGCCGTGCGGGAATATTCGTCAACGATCACGGCGCCCTGAGGATCGAGCATGACGCCCGCCTGCTCCAGGCCAAGGCCCGCGGTATTGGGCGCGCGGCCGGTGGCGAAAAGCACGGCCTCGCTATCCACGACATGGCCGCTGGAGAGCCGGCTGGAGATGACGCCACCGGCCTTGTCCAGGCGCTCATGCTGGGCGCCCAGGAGAATCTTGATCCCCCGCTGCTCCATTTCCTCGGCCAGATGAGCGCGCACGCCGTCATCAAAGCCGCGCAGGATATTGGGGCCGCGGTAGAGCAAGGTCGTGTCCACGCCCAGACCGTTGAAGATGCCGGCGAACTCCACGGCGATATAGCCGCCGCCCACGATCAGGATGCGTTCTGGCAGATCTTTCAGATGGAAGGCTTCGTTGGAGGTGATGGCGTGTTCGACACCTGGGAGGTCCGGCGGCAGGGTTGGCCACCCGCCCGTGGCGATGAGGATCTTGTCGGCGGTGACCTTCAGATCCTTGGACGGCAGGGAGATCGTATGGGCGTCGAGAAGCTCGGCGCGGGCGTGAACGATCTCAGCGCCGGCATTGCTCAGATTGGCGATATAGAGCCCGGACAGGCGGGCGATCTCCCGGTCCTTGGCCTCCAGAAAGGTGGGCCAATCGAAGCTGGGCTCACCGAGGGTCCAGCCATAGCCCTGAGCCGTCTTGAAGCTCTGCGAGAACTCGCTGGCATAGACCATGAACTTCTTGGGGATGCAGCCGCGGATAACGCAGGTGCCCCCCACGCGGTGCTCTTCCGCCACGGCGACCTTGGCGCCACGCGCCGCCGCCAGCCGCCCCGCGCGCACCCCACCGGAGCCCGCGCCGATGACAAACAGGTCGTAGTCGTACTGAACCAAGATTTAAGCGCCTTTCTTCGTCCGGCCTCAGGGGAAGACCGTTTCGACCCCGGTCTCGGACGCGATCAGGGCGCGTTCCGCGAGGCCCAGAAACAACCCGTGCTCCACGACCCCGGTCAGGGCCTTCAACAGGCTTCCGAGAGCGGCGGGATCGGGGATATCTCCCAGAGCCAGGTCATAGATAAGGTTGCCGCTATCGGTTCTCATGAGCCCGCCGTCATGGGAGCGCCAGCTTCCGTTCGCCACGAGCCCAAGTTCCGCCACGGCCCTGACAATCCTGCGGCCCGTCGTTTCATAGCCGAAGGGCGTGACTTCCACCGGCAGAGGATAGGCGCCCAGGCGCGCCACGCGCTTGGCGGAGTCAGCGATCACCACGCACCGCGCCGAGGCTTCCCACACCAGCTTCTCCCGGAGCAAGGCGCCCCCGCCCCCCTTGATGAGGGCGAGGCCAGGGCCGATCTCGTCGGCGCCGTCAATGGTCAGGTCAATGCGCCCAGCGCCGTCCAGGGGAAT
>Ga0116226_10006621_pt1 | contig 10408 bp, 7 predicted proteins | sample S1TSphfallax_FD_89692 | JGI IMG/M metagenome (GOLD analysis project Ga0116226, IMG submission 89692) | Host-associated microbial communities from peat moss isolated from Minnesota, USA - S1T2_Fa - Sphagnum fallax MG | ecosystem: Host-associated > Plants > Peat moss > Unclassified | place: USA...
CATCCGCAATCGTGGCTTTTACCGGTGTTTGGGCAGGAGGGACGTACATTCTCGAAATCTTCGGATCCGAGAGCCTGGCACTCTGCCCGCTTAAGTGCAGGCATATCAGCGCCGCTGCGCCCGCTTGAACGATAATTTTCAAAGCACGCACATCCTCACTATAGGCACTCCGCTCCGCTGCTACACTTGAGAGTTGGCGTTCACAGCGCTTCCGGCATCTTTATGAGCACAACTACTTCCACGCGCGCGGTCGCGCACGCAGCACTCCGGGTCGCGGATGACATTACAGACCTGGTTGGCTCGACCCCCATGCTCCGCCTCAAGCGCCTCGCCCGTCCCGGCGACGCAGAAGTCTACGCCAAGCTGGAATTCCTAAACCCCGGCGGCAGTATTAAAGACCGCGCTGCGCTCGGCATGATCCTTGACGCAGAAAAACGCGGCCTGCTCAAGCCCGGCATGACCGTCCTCGAGGCGACGGCCGGCAATACGGGCGTGGGTTTGGCGCTGATCGGCGTGAATCGCGGATACAACGTCATTCTTTTCGTTCCAGAGGGGTACGCGGAAGAGAAGTGCACTCTTATGCGCGGCTTCGGCGCCACCGTCATTCGCACGCCTGAATCTGAAGGCATGGCCGGCGCGATTCGCCAGGCGAAAGCCCGCATGGCGGCAATGACGGACGCGTGGCCCGCTTTCCAGTTCGATAACCAGGCCAACCCGGACTTCCACGAAAAGACGACTGCCGCCGAGATCTGGGAACAGATGGAGGGCGAGGTCGATGGTTTCGTTGCCGGCGTCGGCACTGGCGGGACATTCTCCGGCATTGCCCAGTTTCTGAAGAAGAAAAACAAGAATATCTACACGATTGCCGTCGAAACGCAGGGCTCCATCCTACAGGGCGGCCCCGCCGGCCCGCATAAAGTGGAGGGAATCGGCGTCCACTTCGTGCCCAACACGTTTCATCGCGAAGCAGCCGACGAAATCATGATGGTCAACGATCCGGAGGCCTTTGCCATGGTGCGCGCCCTCGCCGCGCAGGAGGGCGTGCTTGCCGGCTCGAGCGGAGGCGCCATTCTGTACGCGGCCTTTGCCCTGGCACACAGGCTGGGGGCAGGGAAGCGCATTGCCACCATCATTCCCGACTCCGCCGAGCGCTATCTCTCCAAGGGCATTCTCGACAACCCAAGCTGACCAACCCTCGCACGATTGGAACCCATGACCACCGATAACCTCGCTGAATTTGCCGACAAGGGCTTTTCTACCCGCGCCATCCACTCCGGCCAGCCGTCCGATGCGGAGACCGGCGCCGTGAACGTGCCGATTTACCTGAGCTCCACCTATGCCCAGCAGGAGATCGGGAAACACAAGGGTCACGAATATGCCCGCGTCTCCAATCCCACGCGGACTGCGCTCGAAGAGAACCTGGCAGCACTCGAAGGCGGGACTTCAGCACACGTATTCGGCAGCGGCATGGCTGCGATCTCGGCCCTGGTGACCATGCTCAAGACCGGCGACCATGTGATTTGCGGGTCGAATGTGTATGGGGGTACGCCGCGTCTGTTCAACCAGATCGTCGCCCATTACGGCATCGACTTCACCTATGTGGACACCACGGATGCAGAGAACGTGCGTCGTGCTTTGACCGCGAAGACCCGCCTTGTCCACATCGAGACGCCGACGAACCCAATGATGCAGCTCACCGACATTCGCGCGGTCGCTGCCATCTGCAAAGCACACAGCATCGACCTGTGTGTGGATAACACGTTCATGTCGCCCTACTTCCAGCGGCCGATCGAGCATGGCGCGACCATCGTGATGCACTCCACCACGAAGTTCCTCAATGGCCACAGTGACGGCCTCGGCGGCGTGCTCGTCTGTACAACGCCCGAGCAAAAAGAGCGGTTCGAATTTGTGCAGAAATGCACCGGCGGCATACTCTCGCCGTTTGAATCGTGGCTGGTCCTGCGCGGCGTCAAGACGCTCGCCGTGCGGATGCGCCAGCATGACAGCAATGGTCGCAAGGTGGCGGAATGGCTGGCGAGCGAACCCAAGATTTCCAGGGTCTTTTATCCCGGACTCAAAGACCATCCGCAATACGCGCTGGCGGCGAGACAGATGAGTGGCTTCGGCTCCCTTATCAGCTTTGAAACCGGATCGCTCGAAAATGCCAACACTCTGCTGAAGAGCGTCCGCGTCTGCACACTGGGCGAAAGCCTCGGCGGCGTGGAAACGCTCATCTCGCATCCCGCGACGATGACCCACGCGGCGATCGGTGTCGAAGGGCGCGCCAGCATTGGCATTACGGATGGACTTGTCCGCATTTCGGTAGGCATCGAAGAGGTCGAAGATATTCTTGCCGATCTGAAACAGGCGGTTGCGAAAATCTAAAGACTTGATCCGGGCAAACACGATTGTGCTGCCCTGATTGCGCATGTGCTTCAAATGATCCGATGCTGGTGTTATGAAGAAATGGATCCCCTGCGGCTTACTGCTCCTCGCGGCCCTCTCCGGGCCGGTGATCGCGCAAACGCCATCCGCGCCTGCCCGCCCCACGAGCACACCTTACACCGGCGACCTTTCGATTTTCGAGACGCCGGGCCGCGATCAGCGTTTGCAGATCCAGCGCGTCATGGACCTCATGAACATTCGCAGGGGTTCGACAGTCGCCGATCTCGGGGCTGGCTCCGGCTGGTTCACGGTGCGGGCTGCGGCCCGCGTCGGCAGCCAGGGCAGCGTTTACGCCGAGGACATCAATCCTGACGCGGTGCAGTACATTCGCGACCGTGCCGAGAAAGCGAAGCTGGCGAATGTGCATATCATCCTTGGCACCCCAGACGATCCGAAACTGCCCGCGAACTCCGTCGATGCCGTCCTGTTGTTGAAGGTCTACCACGAGATTGCCAACACAGCCGCCTTTCTGGCGAAGCTGAAGCCCGCGCTGAAGCCCGGCGCGTCGATCGGCATTATCGATCGCGATGGCGATGGGTCCGACCACGGCCTGATGCCGGACATCGTCAAGCGCGAGATGGAGCAGGCAGGCTTTCATTTGACGGCCACCTATGACTTCACCAAGGCAGATGGCCAGGACTACTTCCTGATTTTCAAACAGAATTAGTCGTCGCAGTAGGCGACCGCGGCATCACAACGGAGTATATGCCGAATGGTTATGACGCAATCATCGTTGGAACGGGCGCGGGCGGCGGGACGCTTGCACTGCACCTGGCGCAGGCCGGTAAGAAGCTTCTGATTCTTGAACGCGGCCCTTTCCTGCCGCAGGAAAAGCTTAATTGGGACACTTCTGCCGTCTTCCTGCAAAACCGCTATCACACCCGTGAAGTATGGCATGACAAAGACGGCAAGGAACTGCACCCGCAACAGGCCTACTTCGTCGGCGGCCAGACGAAGGTGTATGGCGCAGCGATGTTTCGTCTCCGCGCGCAAGACTTCGGCGTCATCCATCATAAGGGCGGCATTTCTCCGGCGTGGCCCATCACGTATGCGGACCTGGAGCCCTACTACACAAAGGCGGAAGAACTTTTTCATGTCCATGGCGATCTTGGGACAGCGCCGACGGTGCCCGGCGGCTATGGCAGCTCCTTCGATCCAACGGAGCCGTATCACTCGAAGCCCTATCCCTACGCCGCCTTCAGCAATGAGCCGCGCATGCAGGAGGTGGAAGACGATGTCCGCAAGCTCGGCGTCCACACGTTTCCCATCCCGCTCGGACTCAAGCGCAACGAGAAAGACCCTGTCGCCTCAAAGTGCGTGCGCTGCGACACCTGCGATGGATACCCGTGCCTGGTGCATGCCAAGTCGGATTCCGACATCAATTGCATCCGAAAGATTATGCATCTGCCCAACGTGACGCTGATCACGGAAACGCGTGTCACGCGTCTGCTGACAAATGCAACCGGCACTGTCGTGACCTCTGTTGAGGCGGTGCACAGCGACGGCAGCAGGGCCATCTATGCCGGAGACATTGTCGCGGTCTGTGCGGGCGCGATCAACTCGGCAGCGCTGCTGTTGCAGTCTGCGAATGATAAGCATCCGCGGGGTCTTGCGAACGGCTCAGACCAGGTCGGCCGCAACTTTATGTTTCACGCGGCAGACGCGATCCTCGCTCTCTCGATGAAGAAGAGCGAAGACGCGTATATGAAAACGTGGGGCACCAACGACTTCTACTTTCGCGATCCGAATGGCGAATACGAATTTCCGATGGGCCAGGTGCAGCCGATCGGCAGCTTTCATCATGAAATGATGAAGTCCGACGCGCCGCCGCTTACGCCAGGCTTTGTGCTTCAAACCATGAAGCAGCATGCCGTCCCGTGGTGGCTCACAACCGAAGACCTGCCCTCGCCGGACAATCGCGTCACCATCCGCAATACCACGCCCGGCTCAGTGCCGTCGCACGGTCCAGGCACGGCCGGGGCGCACGGTGCGTCCGACGACACTGCGCATAATATGGACACGGTCACGACCGATGCTCAGCTCGGCCAGATCACGCTCAGCTATACGCCTAACAATGTCGAATCGTTCAATCGCCTGAAGGCGCGCTGGATCGATGTGCTGAAGCAGGCAGGCCATGCGGAAACTTCTGTTCCGTTTCATGCCTATTTCAAGAAACGGATCCCGCTGGAAGGCGTCGGCCACCAGAACGGGACCTGCCGCATGGGGAATGATCCCGCCACCAGCGTTCTCGACATTCACTGCAAAGCGCACGAGCTGGACAATCTGTACGTTGTCGATGCGAGTTTTTTCTGCAGCAGCGGCGCGGTCAATCCCAGTCTGACGATTATTGCCAATGCGATCCGCGTCGCTGAACATGTACTCAGTGACCGCTTCTGATCAGCTAAGGCTTTGGTCCATCTGCAGCGACTGGATGACGTTGCTCAGGTCCTGCTGAGCAGTATCGCGCCGGCTCTGCAGCGCTTCATGCTCTTTATGCAGCGCGTCGATCCTGTCTTCCTGCGCATTCAGTTCATCGGTATAGCGCTTCACTAACGCGCGTTCTTCAGCGGAGCCTTTCAGCGCCGTCAGGTTTGCGCGAAGCCGGTTCTGATCGTTGCCGATGTCATCGAGCGCCTTGGCATTGGCTGCAAGTTGTGCGTCGAGGTCGGCGACCTTGCGCCGGGCATCAAGGATGGGCGTCAGTTGCTGGCGAAGCTGGGCCTCGTCGCCAGTGCTGCGCAGAATGTAGTCAATCTGCTGGTCGCTCATCTGCAGTAGTTCGAATCGCTCGGAGATTGTATGGCGCTCGCCGATATGCAGCCGCACCGTCTCGCCTGCTTTGGTAATCACGTTGAAGCGGTAGGCACTCGAAGTAGTTTCTACCGGCTGAGGGTCTGAATCGAGCGTCCATCCCTGCTGCTTCGGCTGCTCGACAATCACGTCACGAGTCTCCGTTGCGGCGTTGTGCACCAGATACTCCTCTTCCTGAATTTCAAGGGTCTTTTCTGTGAGCACTCCCTTGCTTACGGCAATCTGCTGTGTCCGGCGTGTGTTGTGCTCGTAGTCAGTAGAGACGCGCACGGCCTGGTCCGCGGCGTAACTGAGCAGCCGTTTTTCATTCGGATGGATGGGGTCAAGCAGGCCCTCGCCTCCGAATTTACCGTCTTCCACGATGGAGAAACTGCCGCGATCGAGCGTCAGGTTGCTCGTGTTCTTCAACCACAAAGCGCGCAATGCCGTTGGCTGCGCCGGCGACCAGAGGGTGACCCGCTGCGCCTCCACTTTGGCTTGCAGAATCGGGACGAGGGATGATTCGTTTTTGCGGATCGTGACGGGCGATGAAAGTGCATATTCAAAGTAGTCGTCGAAGGCCGCGGACTTCGTATCCGGTGCGATCGATTGCGACGCGGAATCCTCGTAAGTGATAGGAGGGGCAGGGCTCACAGAAACTGTCGCGCTTGATGCGGGCAATCCCTTCACGCCGCCCGCGCGATATGTGCTACCTATGCCACCACCCGATCCGGTTCCTCCGGAACCGTTACTCACGCCGCCCAGTATGCCGCCAATGACGCCCCGATTCACAACCTCTCCCTTGGCTTGAGCTGAAGACGGCGCGACCTCGTCGCTGCTCTCATGTGTCTGCGGCGTCAACTGCGCTTCCTGCGGCAGACCAATCTCCGGGCGTCGTGAATAGTACGGCTGCGAAATCGGCTGGATAAAACTCTGCGGCGCGCCGGCAATCAGTGACAGTTGCACATTGTTCCAATCGCTGCCCGTCGTATTGTCGACGACCGCCCAGCCTTGCAAAGTGGCGCTTCCGGTATCGCCGCTGAAGAGGATGCGGTATGTCGCCTTCCAGATCGGGACCTCGCCGATGTAGGACAGCCGAATCTCCCGCGCGCCTGTCCCATCTGCTTCGAGCGTCAAATGGCGCAGACCCTCGGCGCGGGTGCTTGCCAGCAGTTGCAGATAGCGCGTCACGTCCTGGTGAAGCTCCGGATCGAGCAGCAGCACCTGTGTTTTCGAAGTGAGCTCGACTGTCTGCGCTGCGCCGGCATCGCTGACGATCGTGATGTATCGCTTCTCGATAACCGGAGCGGCTGCCTTGTCGTCATCATCCGATTTGGCGTTCCGCAGCTCCACATCCAACAAACGCCCCGTGATGACGCCGTTCCCTGTTCTGACTTCGATGCGTGCACCGCGGACCGCCTGGTAGAACTGGTCGGTTGTGGCATCCGGTCCCAGCCCAAGCGAGAGCGTTTTGAGTTGTTGTTCCAGTGGCGTGGTTGAACTGTAGTCGGCGCCGGCAATGTGGCCGCCGTTCAGGTCCAGCGCAGTGAGCGATTGCAACACATCATTCAACTGCGCGCTCGTAAAGTCGATGGTGACGCGTTCATTGCCATGCACGGTGCCGGCATGCTCAAAGAAGCCGACACCACTCTTATAGAGAATCACTCGCGTCACCGGCAGCCGGGTTGACGTTGTCTCGGCAGGCGACTGCGATGGACCGTGTGTTGGGATGGTGTGGGGTGAAGTTTGTTGGGCAACAAGAAGAGGCGAGGCGAACAAAACGATACTGCTGAGCTGGGATAGTCGGCTGTACTGCAATCGAAGCCTCCACGGGGCCCTGACGGCTGGCAACTGGAAGTATAGACACTTCGATCTTGAATTTTGTTCCAGCCGGGCCGTGAAAGCCGTTCCTAGTGCATCGCGGCGCGACCGCCTTTTGCTTTCTTCATAAAAAAAGCCAGCGGCACCATGCACAGAGCGGCGAAGGCAAAGAAGCGCACGATGTCGAGGTACGCAAGCATGTCCGACTGCAAGCCGAGCTGGCGATAGACCATCCCCATCGCCCCGGCATGCGCGTTCGCCGGACTAAAGCCTGCGTGCATCAACTGGTGTTCCAGGGCGGCAATGCGCGAGCGGAAGAGTTGTTCAGCGCCGGTCAAATGCGCACCCAGATAGTTCTGGTGCCGCTGCGATTGTCGCGCGAGCAGGGTCGCGACGAGTGCCGTCCCGACTGATCCGCCGATATTGCGCGCGAGGTTGGTGAGTCCCGATACATCGTTATTCTGTTCCGGGCGCACACCGGTATACGACAGAGTCTGGATCGGAATAAACAGAAACCCAAGCCCGCAGGCCTGGATAAAGCGCAATTGCGCTGCGTAGCCCGGACTCATCTGCAGGTCCATATTCGTCATGTGGAAGAGTGCCAGCCCGGTCCACAAAAATCCCATGGACAGCAGGTAGCGCGCATCGACCTTGCCGATCAGGATGCCGACAATCGGCATGCACATCAGTGTCGCCAGTCCGCCCAGGCTCAGTGTTTCGCCGGCGCTGGTTGCGGTGTAGCCCATCAGTGTCTGCAACAGTTGCGGGATCAGGACGGTCGTCCCGTACAGCGCAATGCCCAGCACGAACATCATGCCGAACGACAACGAAAACGTCCTGCCCTCGAACAGGCGAAGGTCGATAATCGGTTTGTGCTGATGCCGGATCTGCCGCAGCTCCCACCAGATCAGCGACACCAGCGCGCCTACGCAGAGTGCCGTGAACACGACGATGAAGCGTGAGCCGAACCAGTCGTCTTCCTGGCCCTTGTCGAGCACAACTTCCATGCTGCCGAAGGCCAGCGCCGTGAGCGCGAAGCCGAGATAGTCAATTTTCACGAGGCCGGCGCGCGCCCTTTTCACCTGCTCAACCAGGAATGGCGGGTCTTCCACCACGCGGTTCGTCAAATAGAGAGAGATCAACGCCACGGGCACGTTGATAAAAAAGATCCAGTGCCAGCTGTAATTGTCGGTGATCCAACCGCCGACGGTCGGGCCGATCGTCGGCGCAGTCACCACGGCAAGACCGTAGAGCGCAAAAGCCTGCCCGCGCTTCTTGGGCTCAAAGGTATCGGCGAGGATGGCCTGCTCCGATGTCGCCAGGCCGCCGCCGCCAAGCCCCTGCAACACGCGGAAGAAGAGCAGCAGCCCCAGGTTGGGCGCGAGTCCGCAAAGCAGGGAACTGACCGCGAACATCGCCACGCAGGTCATGTAAAACCGTGTGCGCCCGATCAGGTTTGCCAGGTAGCCGCTGATTGGCAGAATCACGGCATTCGAAACCAGGTACGACGAAATGACCCAGGTCGCTTCCGACTGGCTCGCCGCCAGCGATCCGGCAATATGCGGCAGCGAGACGTTCGCGATCGACGTGTCGAGCACCTCCATGAAAGTTGCCAGCGTCACCGTCAAGGCAATCACCCACGGATTATGCTTCGGCTTCCAGCCCTCTGCCATGTATCTCCCTTCTACAGCCATTCTCCCAAAGGTTATACATGCGCATCATGCGAACGACACGTCCCCCTCCCTGTCGCTTTTGTGGAAGCAGCAGCAGTCGTGCCAAATCTTCCATGATCTCCACAGCGTCCACGGCCGTCGGTCAGTCCAATTCGGTCCACGACAGCGTTCTATAGCCAGTGCTAAACTCTAAGGTTTCCCTCGCGGCGAACCCGCGGAAGGTCCTCACCGATGCCGTCCAGCACTCTCCATCCTGCTGCTTCGCAGCACTCTTTTCATCTCTCTGAGGACCAGCAGCAGCTCCGCGACCTGATCCGCAAGTTTGCCGCGCGCGAAATAGCGCCGCATGTCATGGAGTGGGACGAAGCCAGCGAATTTCCTGCAGCCGTCGTCAAACAGCTGGGTGAAATGGGGCTGATGGGCATCATTTTTCCAGAGGAATATGGTGGCTCCGGCCTCGGCTACACCGATTACATGATGGCCGTGGAAGAACTATCTTCCGTCGATGGCTCCATCGGCATCATCGTCGCCTCGCATAATTCACTCTGTACCAACCACATCTTCACTGCCGGCAATGAGCAGCAGCGCCGCCGCTACATTCCCAAGCTTGCTTCCGGCCAGTGGCTCGGCGCCTGGGGACTCACAGAATCCAGCTCCGGTTCGGATGCCGCGGGCGCGCGCACCACGGCGGTCCGCCAGGGCGACAACTGGGTACTGAACGGCAACAAAATCTTCATTACGAACGGCCACTATGCGGACGTTGCGGTTGTCATCGCAGTGACGGACAAGTCGGCCGGCACGCATGGACTCTCTGCTTTCGTCGTCGAGAAGGGAACTCCCGGCTTTCGTCCTGGACGGAAAGAGAACAAGCTTGGCCTGCGCGCAAGCGATACCTCAGAACTCATCTTTGAAGACTGCGTCATCCCTGGGGAAAATCTGGTCGGCAAGGAAGGCGAAGGCTTCATTGACTCGCTGCGCATTCTCGATGGCGGGCGCATTTCCATTGCGGCACTCTCGCTCGGCATTGCCCGCGGCGCTTATGAAGCAGCCCTGCGCTATGTGAAAGAGCGCCGCCAGTTCGGCAAAGCCATCGCAGATTTTCAGGGCATCCAGTGGAAGCTCGCCGACATGGCCACCCAGCTGGATGCAGCCCGCCTGCTCACCCTCCGCGCAGCCGCGATGAAGGACGCCGGGGAGAAGACGACGCTGGCCTCGTCGATGGCAAAGCTCCACGCGAGTGAAGTTGCTGTGCGCATTTGCGATGAAGCTGTGCAGCTCCATGGCGGCTACGGCTTCATCAAGGATTATCCGGTTGAGAAGTTTTACCGCGACGTAAAACTGTGCACGATCGGCGAAGGTACGAGCGAGATCCAGCGGCTTGTGATCGCACGCGAAATCCTGAAGTAGGTCAGCTCGGCTATCGTAGAGAGGATGCAAGACGCCGCCGCGGAGACCCTCGAACTTATAGACCGGCTGCGCCGGCGCGATGTGCGCGCCATTGCACGCGGCATTTCGCTCATTGAGGACCATGCTCCGCAAGCGACTAATCTGCTGTCCGCATGTTTTCCAGACACTGGCCGCGCGCTCACTCTCGGCGTCACCGGACCACCTGGTGCCGGCAAAAGCTCGCTCGTCGATCAACTCAGTCGCCACTATCTGCAGCAGAAATCCACGGTCGC
>Ga0116226_10006622_pt1 | contig 10408 bp, 12 predicted proteins | sample S1TSphfallax_FD_89692 | JGI IMG/M metagenome (GOLD analysis project Ga0116226, IMG submission 89692) | Host-associated microbial communities from peat moss isolated from Minnesota, USA - S1T2_Fa - Sphagnum fallax MG | ecosystem: Host-associated > Plants > Peat moss > Unclassified | place: USA...
CGCAGAGCATCTGCCGGAATGGCGCAAATCGCAAACCGGGCCGCCTGTAGTACAGTAAGGCGGCGTATCGCAAACACCCTCTCGAAAACACAAGGAATGTTATGTCGAATCCCCACGAGCCCGCGAAAGCGCCGCCCGATCCGGCTAAAAAACCCGGCAAGGAGCCGGCGCCGGGTGATGTCGTCAAGCCGCCGCAGAAGCCGAAAATCGTCGCCGGGACACCGGCCGGCGCCGTGATCGGCACCGCGATCGACGCCCCGGTGGCCGCTCTCAGCGGCGGCGACTGACCGGAGTGGCCGCGTACCAGGCGATGCGTACGCCACGCCATGAGATTCGACAAGTACGCGGACTCGACCTTCATCTGACACGCTGGGGACCTGCGCCGTCGGCTCAAAGTCCACCCGTGTTCCTGCTGCACGGCTGGCAGGATACGGGCGACACATTCCAATTCATGGTCGATGCCTTCGAAGAGGACTGGCCGTTGGTCGCCCTCGACTGGCGTGGCTTTGGCCGCAGCGGTTGGTCGCAGGACGGCTACTGGTTCCCCGATTACTACGCCGACCTGGATGCGCTGATCGACCAGCTGTCGCCCGACGCGCCGGCGCGGCTGGTGGGGCATAGCATGGGCGGTAATATTGCCGGGATGTATGCGGGCCTTCGGCCGCGGCGCGTGCGCTCGGTGGTGAATCTGGAGGGCTTCGGCATGCCGCGCACCTCGCCGGCCGCCGTGGTCGAGACCACCCGCAAGTGGCTGGACCAGGTGCAGCGCGTGCCGCCGCTCAAGGATTACGAGTCATTCGAGCAGCTGGCCAGCATCATCGCCTTTCGCTATCCGCGCTTTCCCAGGGAGCGCACGGAGTTCATCGCCCACGCGTGGGCGGCGCAAACCCCGGGCGGTCGGGTGCGCTTGTTGGGCGACAGCCGCCATCGATGGGTGTCGCCGGTGGTGTACCGCCGGGAAGAAACCGAGGCGGTGTGGCGTCAGATCGAGGCGCCTATGCTGCTGCTGCTGGGCGACGCCTCGGAATACCTCGAGAAACTCGGGCCGGATGGAACCGATACCGCGTTCCGGGCTCTCATTCCGCAAATCCAGATCGAGCGTATCCCGGGCGCGGGTCACATGCTGCACATCGAGAAGCCGGAACTGGTCGCGCCGCTGGTCGAGGCGTTCCTCCGCGCTCATTGACGCCATGGAAGTGCCCAAGCTACCGCCGCTCGACCCCAAGCTCGCTCACGCGGGTGGCGGACCGATGCCGGCGCTTGGGCCACGAGCGTCGCCCGAGGCGCGACCGTCCCTCACGCCGCTCGCCGATGCAGGGGAGGCCGCCGTGGCCGGCGCGGTGGCAGCGCTGGTCGATCAAGTGCACATTCATCCGCTCGATCTCAACGGCGCGATCCAGATCCTGACGGCCGAGGTGCGCGCCGAGTTACCCCTGCCTGGCGACGCGCCGCACGCGGCAGCGCCCATGCCTGGCGGGGCGCACGGCGGTGGGGCGCGTTTGGAACCGCTACTGCTCGCCAGCGGCGCGGCGGCGGAGGAGCCGCTGGTTGCGACCGCGCCGCAGAGCCTGGTGCAGCTGTTCCTGCAGGCGTTGCCGCCGCCGGAAACGCTGGAACCGGCCGCCTGGCTGGCCGCCTCAGCGCAGGTGGAGGGTGCGATGCAGGTCGCGCTCGACCGGGCGGTCGCCGCGGTCACGGTCTGGCGCGACGTGCCCACGGCGGTGGTCGAGGGGGCCAACCAGACGCGGGCGGTGGTCATGGCGGCCATCACGGATGAGACCCCGAATCCCCTGTGGCTGCGGCCGGAGTGGGTGGGGCTCGCGCCGCGGATGGAGCGCTACTGGCGCCGTCGCCGGCGCGCGCGGCAGCGGCTCGCGCAACCGCCGCTGCGCGATCCCGATCCGTATTGGCACGAACGCGATCCGGATGAAACCGACCCGTCGGGGTGATGGCAGACCATGTCGCGCATGCTCATCGCCGGCCTGACGGTCGTCTTTTTATGGTTCTTCTTGGGAGGCATCGCGCATTTCGTGCTCACGGATACCGAGATGAGCATCGTCCCGCCCTACATTCCGTGGCCGCGGCTCGCGGTGCTGGTGAGCGGCGTCGCCGAACTGCTGGGTGTCGCCGGGATCCTGTATCCGCCGACTCGCCGTGCCGCCCTGTGGGGCCTGTTCGCGCTGACCCTCGCGGTGACGCCGTGCCACATTTACATGCTGCAATACCCGGAGCGGTTCCACGTCCCGTATTGGGCGTTGATCGCGCGATTGCCGCTGCAGGTGGCGCTGCTGGCGTTGATCGCGTGGTGTGCGGGTCGCGTGGGGAGGTCACGCCCTGCGTGAGGGCTGCCAGCGCGCGCACGTGAGAGCGCAGTGCGCGCGCTGCCAGCCCCCTGGTTTTAGGCGAGGATATCGATCCTGATGGACAGCGCTGCCTCGGCCGCGGTGAGACTCGTGCCGGTCACGGTGCCGCCCGGCACATTGGGGACCGACAGCGTGTAGTGCCCTTACTCTCGGAGACATTAGCCGAATAGTTCTTGCCGCCGGCGGTGGTCGAATAGGTCGTGGTCGCCAGCGTGGCGGTCGCCGTGCTGACCGCGGACGCCACGGATTGCGTCGGTGCAGCAGACTTGGAGGCCACCGGCGCGGTCGTCGGCGCAGTTGCCGTCGGGTTCGTTGCCGTCGGTGTGGTTGAGGCTGCTACGGTGGTGGTCTTCGCCGTGGTGGTGGGCGGCGGGTTGGCAATGCTGGCAGCGACCGCCGAAATACTGGTGCTTTGCATTGGGCGTGGCTCCTCGGTGCGCGAACAACAACTTCCCGTTGGAGTATCGGCAGGTTGTAAAAAACCTTGAGGCGCTGGAGCAAAGAATTTTCGAACTGGAAACAGGGTCACGTCACCGAGCGACGTATAAGTGCGTGGCAATGAGTGTATACCGCTAGATCAGCCATTCGATGTCGTCCATGGTGGCCTTCGGATCGGTGGGCTCGAGTGCCCAGGCGGCGGCGTGCAGGGCATGGATGGCCGTCGTATCGAACAGCGGCACGCGGGTGTGGGTCTGGCTGATGAGCAGGGAGATTTCGGTGCAGCCCAAAATCACCGCCTCCGCACCCTGAGCCGATAGCCCGTTGATGACGCGCCGGTAGGTATCGCGGGACTCGGGGATGACTTTGCCCAGGCACAGTTCCTCGAAGATGATCCGGTGCAGCTCATCCCGATCCGCCGAGCTCGGCGTGAGGACGGTGAGACCATGCCGGGAGGTCAGCCGGTCGCGGTAGAAATCTTGTTCCATGGTAAAGCGGGTTCCGATGAGGCCCACCACGGAGTACCCCGTCGCCTTGATGACCTCGGCGGTGGGGTCGGCGATGTGCAGTAACGGAATGCGCACCGCGGCTTCGATGGCGGGCGCCACCTTGTGCATGGTATTGGTGCAAACCACCACGCAATCGGCGCCGGCGAATTCCAATGAGCGTGCCGCGGCGGCGAGCAACTGGCCGGCGGCATCCCAGTCGCCGGCCTTTTGCAGAAGTTGCACCTCGTGAAAGTTGAGGCTGTGCAAGATGATCTTCCCCGAATTCAACCCGCCCAGCCGTTCCTTGATGAATTCGTTGATCTGCCGATAGTAGGGGACGGTCGATTCCCAGCTCATCCCGCCGATCAGTCCGATGGTTTTCATACGCGGGATTTCCTTCGAATGTGGTCCAATATCTACATGATGCACCACACCTGGACCGCGACGGACACCCTCAGCATTTTCTTTCTGGACGCGGGTCTGTTGCGCGCGGGTCTGTCGAAAGCATGACGTGGCCGGTCTGGCTGCGGGAGCCGCTCGAAGGCAAGACGTCGCTCAGCCGCGTGTTCTGGTGGTACACGATCATGGCGTCGCTGGTCTATGGCAGCTTCGAGTTCTTCCTCGATCCCGGCAACCTCTTCGTCATGCGCCTGTATACCATCGGCGGATTCGTTCTCAGCGTCTATGCGGCTGTGGCGACCTATCGCTGCGCCGGTAACTGCCGATCGAAGGTGGTCACGCGCCTGGCGCAGGTCTCAGCCATCGGCTCGCTGGTGCTGTTGCCCATCATCACCTACCTGGAATTCACCGGGGCACTCGATGCGGCGTTGAGCGGTTTGATGTAAGGCCATGGAAGAGGAAGAACTGGTGCGGGGTGCGCAGGCGATCAGCCTCATCCTTCGAGTGGTAGCGTTGATCGCGATCGCGGCGCTCGGCATCTGGATCTGGCGGCGCTCCGGACCATGAGCAACGCGACCATGCAGGCGGTGCTGCTGAAGGGCCACGGCGGCTTCGAGCAGCTGGAATTTCGCGACGACGTGCCGATCCCTACGCCCGCGCCGGGCGAGGTGTTGATCCGCGTCGGCGCCGCCGGCGTCAACAACACCGACATCAACACCCGCACCGGATGGTATTCACGCGCGGTCAGCGAAGGCACGACCGCCGAAGCCGGGGCGGCAGGCATCCCGGCCGCCGACGCATCGGACGCAGGCTGGACCGGCGCCTTGCCGCAATTCCCGCGCATCCAGGGCGCCGATGCCTGCGGCCGCATCGTCGCGGTGGGCGCGGGTGTTGATGCGTCCCGCAGGGGCGAGCGGGTGCTGGTCGAGCCGGTGTTCCGTATTCCGGGCGCGGCCGACCGCTACCGCGCTGTCTACTTCGGCTCGGAGCGCGACGGCGCGTTCGCCGAGTTCGCCTGCGTACCCGCCGTGCATGCGCATGCGATCGAGAGTGTCTTGAGCGATGCCGAACTTGCGTCATTTCCCTGTTCGTATGCGGCCGCCGAGAACATGCTGACGCGCCTCGACCTGAAGCCGGGCGAGACCGCGCTCATCACCGGTGCGTCGGGTGGCGTCGGCTCCGCGGCGGTGCAGCTCGCGAAGCGGCGCGATGCGACTGTGATCGCCATCGCCGGTGCAGCGAAGGCGGCGGCCGTGTCGGGACTTGGCGCTGCGCGGGTGCTGCCGCGGGACGCGGCGCTGCGGGCGGCATTGGGACGGGACAGCGTGGATGTGGTGGTGGACGTGGTCGGGGGCCTAAGGTTCGGCGAGCTGCTCGACGTGCTGCGGCGGGGCGGACGGTACGCCGTCGCCGGTGCCATCGGCGGCCCGACGGTGGGACTCGATCTGCGGACTCTCTATCTCAAAGACCTCACGCTACTGGGGTGCACCGTACTCGATGACGACGTGTTCGCCAACCTCGTGGGATACATCGAGCGCGGCGAGATCCAGCCGGTGCTCGCGAGCGTACAGCCGCTGCGCGAGATCGTCGCGGCCCAGCAGGCGTTTCTGCAGAAACTCCATACGGGCAAGATCGTGTTGATTCCCTGACGGGCCAGTTTCAAGGCCGCGTTACCGCAGGCGCCCCGGTGCCGGTTGCGACGTTGCGGGTGGTTCGCGAGGCGATCCATACGCCCATGATGGTCAACGCGCCACCAACCACGATGGGCACGGTCAGCGATTCAGCGAGGAATTCGACCCCGGCGCAAACGCTCACCGCGGGGATCAGATACATGAACAACCCCAAGCGCTCGGCCGGCACGCTCATACCCGCGTAGTTCCAGAGCAGGAAGCCTAACAGGCTGCTCGACACGCCAATGCCCGCGAGGATCGCGATGGTATTGGCGTCGGGCAGCATGGCGGCATTCACCTTGGGTAGTGACAGCGCCATTAGTATCGCGGTGCCCAGAATCAAGATCGTGCCGGTGACGGCGAAGCTGCCATAACGTTGGTTCAAGCGCACTACGAGTACCGTATACAAGGACCAGGAGAAGGCGCCGGCGAGCACCTCGAGCGTGCCCCACCACTGCGATTGCAACGGTGCGGTCAGCGCACCGGAGGTGAGAGCTACGCCGAACAGCGCGATGAGGCTGCCAACCAAAACCCGCCGCTCGATCGGTCGACGCTGCAGCAGCATCGTGAGCGCGACGATCATGACGGGCTCCGTGGCGATGAGCAGTCCCAACCGTCCGGCGGGCGTGGTCTGCGCGCCGAGCGCCACCGGAATGGTGTAGCCGGAGACGCCGAAGATCGAGCAGCACGTCACCAGCCAGCGGTCGCGAGCCGGCCAGCGCCAGGGCTTGGCATGGATCAGCAGCGGCAGCGCACCGCACCCCGAGGCGCCGTAGCGGATGACGTTGAACAGATAGGGATCGAGGCGCAGCACATAGAAGCGTGTGCCGACCGGGATGAGTGCCCAAATGAACGCTGCTGCCAGGGCCGCGGCATAGCCGCCTCGTGCTGGAGTGGCCAAAGAACCGCAGACCGCTACGAGCCGTCGTGCGTGCCGGCCAGTAGCCGTTCGATCGACTGCTGCAGCGGCGCCGAATCAGGCGTGGTGTCGCTGTCGAAATACGCCGTCACCTGCCCGTCCGGCTTGACCAAGTACTTGTTGAAGTTCCAGGTGGGTGGATGCGATTGACGAGCGAGTTCGCGAAACACCGGATTCGCATCAGCACCAGTCACCGGCAGCGGCGATAGCATGGTGAAGGTCACCCCGTAGTTGATGTAGCAGACCTGCGCCGTTTCGGATTCGTCCTTCGCCTCCTGATTGAAATCATCGGATGGAAAGCCGATCACCACCAAGCCACGGTCCTTATAATGCTCGTGCAGTGCTTCCAGGCCCTTGAACTGCGGAGTAAAGCCGCAGTGACTGGCGGTGTTGACGATCAGCAGCGGCTTCCCGGCGTACGCCTTACAAATATTGACATATTCGCTGGAATGCAGCTTTTTGAAATCGTGATTCAAAAACGCGGGACAGTTGCCCGCCCATGCGCTGCTGCCGAGCAACAGCATGCCCGCGCTGAGCCATGAGGCCGAGAAGCGAGGAATTAGTCGAATAGTCATTGCAATGCTCCAGCGCAAATTTGGGCGTGGCAAAAATTACATTCTCGCAGAATTTGGCATCGCAATGGCGGCGCAGGCCGGGGCGTGTACACTCGGATGACGTGCAAACCCACAGTGTCCGCATGATGAACTCCGCCGACGAGGCCGACAGGCCGGCACTAGCAGAGCAGGAGCGCCTCGCCTTGGCCCTCCAGGCGTCCGGCGTGGTGGGAATCTGGGACGGCGATCTCGTGAATGGGCGGGTCTATGCGGATGAGAGTCTCGCCCGAATTTACGGCGTCGACCCCGTAGACGCCGTTCATGGCAAACCGCTGGGATACTATTTCCAGTACATCCATCCAGACGATCTCGCGGCCTCGAACGCAGCCATTGAACGGATGAACTCGGGCGCGGACCAGTACGAAAACGAACACCGCATCATCCGGCCCGATGGCTCGCTGCGGTGGGTGTTGGCGCGCGGGCGACTCTCCCGGGATCAGAACGGTAAGCCGGTGAGATTTCACGGCGTATCGATCGATCTGACCGAGCGCAAGCTGGTGGAGAGCCGCCAGGCATTCGTGCTCGAGCTGAGCGACGAGCTGCGCATGCAGGGTGACCCGCAGCGAGTTCTCGACATCGCCATGACGCGGCTGGGCAGTTACCTGGGCGCCGCGCGCGTGGGCTACGGCCAGATTCAGCCGGACCAGGAGACCGTGCTGGTGACCTGTGGGTATACGGATGGACTCGAGCCCGTCAACGGGACGTTTCGCCTCGACGATTTTGGAGCGCGCAATGTGGCGCGCGGGCGCCAGGGCCTCACCACGGTGGAAGACGACGTGCTGGCGGACACCGGCATACACTCGCCCACCTGGTCTTCGATCGGGACGCGTGCCCACGTCTCCGTGCCCCTGATCCGCGACGGAATCTATCGCGCGTCGCTGTACGTCACGCACAGCCGCCCGCATCGCTGGACGCGTGAAGAGGTTCAGCTGATCGAGGAGGTTGCCGCCCGCTTCTGGGACGCGTTGGAGCGGGCGCGGGCGGAACGCGCCCTGCTGCGCGCCAATGAGGAACTCGCGACTTTGGTGGCGACGCGCACCGCCGATCGCAATCGCATCTGGCAGCTTGCCGATGAACTGATGATTATTTGTGACTTCGACGGCAGGCTGGTCGAAGTCAACCCCGCCACCGGCCGGCTGCTCGGCTGGGCGGAGCGGGAGCTGCGCGGCATGTCATTGATCGACTTTCTACACCCAGAAGATATCGACGGTACGCGGGCGGAGATTCAACGGCTGGTGGCGGGCCAGCATTCCGCGGCGTTCGAGAACCGGTATCGAACCCGATGCGGCACTTACCGGCTGATCAGCTGGACGTCGATCGCCGATGGCGGATTGCTGCATGGGGTGGGTCGCGACATCACCGAGGAGCAAGCGGCGCGGCGCGACCGCGATCGCAGCTGGATGCTGTCGCCGATCATCAAGGCGGTCGCCACCTCGCAGGGGGAGCTTTTGTCGGTGAATCCGGCCTGGGTGGAGGCGCTGGGGTGGAGCGAAGCGGAGGTGCGCGGCAAGAATGTCATGACCTTCGTTGCGCCCCGGGATGCCGAGGCGGGCGCAGCCGGACTCGCGCAGTTGGCGACCGGAGCGGCCCTGACGGAATTTCGCTTGAATTTTCTGACGAAGAACGGCGACACGCGTTGCCTGGCCTGGACCACCGTCCCGGAAGGGGCCTATCTGTATGGTTTTGCGCGCGATATCACGGCGGAGGTGACCACCGCGGCGGCACTCGAGGCGAGCAGCGCCGATCGCGAGCGCATGTGGACCGGGACCAACGACCTGATGGGCACGGCGAACTTCGACGGCTACGTGCAATCGGTCAATCCGGCATGGACACGCATGCTGGGATGGAGCGCAGCCGAGCTCACCTCGCGTCCGTATCTGGAGTTCATTCATCCCGAGGATCACGAAAAAAGCATCGCCGTCGTGCGTCGAATGCAGCGAGGCGAAGGCATGCACAACTTCGAAAGCCGCATGTTGCACAAGGACGGCCGGTACTTCGTGATTTTGTGGACCGGCGATCGCCATGGCGATCTGATGTATCTCGTCGGCCGTGACGTCACGGCGCAACGCGCCGCCGAGGAACAATTACGCCACGCGCAAAAGATGGAGGCTGTGGGACAGCTCACCGGCGGGATCGCCCATGACTTCAACAACATGCTGCAGGGAATCGCCGGTGCGGTGGAGGTGATGGGCCGGCGCATCGCCCAAGGGCGCCATGACGAGGCGCAGCACTACATCGCCGTCGCGCGCCAGAGCATCGATCGTGCCGCCACGCTGACGCACCGGCTGCTCGCCTTTTCCCGGCGCCAGGCGCTCGCCCCGAAGGTGTTGGACGTCCACGAATTGCTGAACGGGATCGGCAAACTCATCGAGCAAACGGTCGGACCGATGATCGTCTTTCGGCTCGATCTCGTCGAAGGCTGCTGGCCGGTACGGTGCGACCCGAGCCAACTGGACAATGCGGTGTTGAACCTGGCGATCAATGCGCGCGATGCGATGTTGCCGGATGGCGGCAGCCTGGTGATCGAGACGCGCCACCGGGTCTTGCGGCCTGCGGATATCTCTGGTTGGGAGGGCGCGACGCCCGGCGACTTCGTTTGCTTGAGCGTCAGAGACAGCGGTTGCGGGATGTCGAAGGACGTATTGCAGCGCGCCTTCGAGCCCTTCTTCACCACCAAGCCCGACGGCCAGGGCACGGGTCTCGGCTTGAGTCAGGTGTACGGATTCGTCAGCCAGTCCGGTGGCTTCATGAAGCTCGACAGCGAAATGGGCGTGGGCACGGTGGTCCAGATTTATTTGCCCCGCCATGTCGGGGACTGCGCCGACAAGCCTGCGGATACGGATTCCGTGACGCTGCATCGTGCCGCTTCCCAGCGTGCGACCGTCCTCCTGGTCGAAGATGAAGCGGACATTCGCAATCTGACCGCGGAAATGCTGCGCGACCGGCGACACGTGGTGATCGAGGCGCCGAATGGCGACGCTGCGTTGAACGCGTTGCAGCAGCGGCTGACCCTCGGGGAAGGCGTCGACATTCTGGTGGCCGACATCGGCCTGCCGGGTGGCATCAATGGCCGGCAATTGGCCAGCGCGGCGCGCCTACATCTGCCCGATTTGCCGGTGCTCCTCATCACCGGGTACGCGGGACATGCGTTGGGGCCGGCGACGGAAGTGTCGGCGGGCATTTCGTTACTGAGCAAGCCGTTCAGCGTCGAGACACTCGCCGCGCGCGTCGAGTCGCTGATCGCCGCCGGCCCCGGCGGGTAAGCGACCGCGTTGCACCCTCAGGTGCCTTCCCGGTCGTATTACCAGTCAAGGTTCGCTACGAGCCGAAACGACCTCACCCGGGGTGATGACCATGACCATTCGATTTTTGATCCTCGCAGCCCTATGTTGGCTGCCGAGTGCGATGATTCACGCCGACGAAGCGCCGGTGACGGTACCCAGCTTCAGATCGCTCGAACCTAAGGCCGTTAGCTCGGTGAACATCGATCTGGGCCCCTGGCTGTTGCACCTGGCCG
>Ga0116226_10006623_pt1 | contig 10406 bp, 7 predicted proteins | sample S1TSphfallax_FD_89692 | JGI IMG/M metagenome (GOLD analysis project Ga0116226, IMG submission 89692) | Host-associated microbial communities from peat moss isolated from Minnesota, USA - S1T2_Fa - Sphagnum fallax MG | ecosystem: Host-associated > Plants > Peat moss > Unclassified | place: USA...
ATATGATACTTACAACCCCTTCAATTCTTTCTCTCTTTTGAATAAAATTAAACTCAAAATGAAAAGTGAAAGAAAACACACACACACACACACACACCAACCTTTTTTTTGGGGGGGTGTGATCACATTGTTGCAAACTTTTAAAAAACATTTGTTGAAAATTCAATGATTTTTTTTTTAAATCACAAAAAAACAAAAATTTTGGCCACATTTCTATAAATGGTTCACGTTGATAGCCAAAAAAGAGAGGAAAGGATTAAAAAAAAATTCTTTTCTTACTTTATAATAGATTAAATTGGCTAAATTGGCTTATGGACTATATATATCATAGCTACATCACAAACTTGAAAAGAAACCACAGACACACACACTCTCACTCATGCAAGCACACAAGCACACACACACACTCTCTCCTGACGGTGCAGCCACGCCTCGACGTCTCGGTAGTGCAGCCACGTTTCGGCAATGCAGCCACGTCTTGGCATCTCTCAGCATAGGCCATCAAAGATGATCTAGTATAGGATGGTTCAAGGTTATAAAAGGAGATGGTCTGGGGGACAACCTTCTAGCAGACCAACACCAGTTGATGGATCAATAGAGCTCCTAGTCCTCCAGTATTTCCCTATCTTGTCTTGTCTTGTCTTGTATTTCCCTGCTTGGTTGTAGCCAGGCTTCCTTGCCTTGCTTCGCCCTAGTCTAGTCCATAACAGTTTGGTCTGCTCCTTCTTCTATTTGGAATTAGTAGTCTTGTTGTCGTTGTCATCACTAGCAGTAGCAATATCTAAAGCAGTTTTGTTATTGATTGTTGCAACGATGGTGCAGATGTCCTAGCAGTTTTTCCATCATCCTTGCCATCATGCCCTCTTTCTTATGTGCATGTTGCTGCTGTTCTTCACGATTTTTTATAGCCAGGTGATCAGCGTCTGATTTGCTTTTGCTTATTCTTGTGGCTTGCCGGATGCATCTCCACTAGTCTGCCATAGAAATCCATCTGTGCCAGCGTCAAATTCAGTCACATCTTTTTTTTTTAGCTTCTATAGGGTTGGAATTGCTAACTACTGTAAATTCTGCAGGCGCTGGAAGATCAGACTTGCTCACTGCTCCTCCATCGATTTTCGTAGGAATCTGAAGACCGACATTTGCAGAAGTTGCATTCTTCTTCTGGCTTGCTGTAGTTTCGGGCATCGCCGCATCTGGATTCCAGATGGGATCATACCCATTCTCCTGAGATTTTTGCTACTTCAGTTTGGAACCGCCACCATTTGCATTGAATCCAAAGGCAGAAATCACGTCAGAGCCGAGTGCAATAACACCATAACAAAATTCTTGCTGAACCTCAAGCCTCTTTGCAACCTTCAACCTCATCGTTATCATTGATAACTACCACCATGGACAACTCGGAATCAAAAATCGACCTCAATCAAATCCTCGCCGCCCTTCAGCACCTTCAACAAGCCTTCAACAAGAAAATGTTGTGGTCAGAAATTCAGTGAATCGCCTGCAGGATCAGCCACAACCTCCTGCCCCAGTATTTGTTGCCCCTGTTATGGTCGCCCCAGCGCCCAAGATCAGCTTACCAGAAAAGTTTGATGCAACACGCCCCAAATTTTGAGACTTTGTTAGCTAGGTTTGCCTGATCATTCAGCTACACCCTCGTCACAATCCGGATGACACCACTCATATAGGATTCATTGGAACCCTACTCGCTGGGACAGCTACAACATGGTTTGTTCCCATCCTGGAAACATCATCCCCTCTCCCACAAGACTTTGACGCCTTTATGGCGGAATTTGAAACATTGTGTTTTACAATGACAAGGCTAGGACTTCAACCAACAAGTTGCGTCAGCTCTAGCAAAGGACGTGTTCGGCCACCGTCTACGCCTCAGATTTCAGGCAACTTGCCTGTGACGTCAATTGGGGAGAAGCTACCTTGATTGATCAGTTTCGATGTGGGCTTCCTGACGATGTTTAAGATCTTTTGCTGACACTCGCAGACCCTTCTTCCCTCAGTGAAGCCATCACCCAGGCAATTCGGTGCGACAATCGTGTGTTTGAATGTCGCTAGGAAAAGAAAGTCACCTCCAACACCTAGCTTTGGATCAGTCGCCCTACTACGTTACCCTTACTGCCCCAAACAACAACAGTTGCCCGACCTGCCTCTTTCGGACCTGCTTCGATGCAGATCAACGCGACCAAGTTCAAACCTTTGACAGAGGCCAAGAAACTTCGCCGACGGGCAAACAACATGTGCCTCTACTGTGGCAACCTAGGGCACATCGCTCACCACTGCCCTCAAAAGCTTGCCAAACTTCAAGTGCAAGCTGTGGAAACTCCCCAAGTATTGGAAAGCGAGAACATCCAGTCATAATAGGAGTCGTGCAACTGGATCTCACCCAACACTACCTTTGCAAAGGCTCCTGTTCAACTGTTGGTCCCAGTCCCAGCTTCACTCAACATGTGGACATCATTCGTATTCCAGAAGAAATACCACAAGTGTCAACATTGGTGGACTTTGGCGCCACCTCTTCTTTCATCAACCAAACATTTGTTGCCCGACACAACATTCCTGTGGTCAAGAAGTCAGCCCTTGTTCCGGTGGAGGTCATTGATGGGAGAACCATCGCTTTCGGTGTAATCACACACGAGACAGCCCCTCTGGAACTCTGTATTGGCAAGCACGCAGAAAATATTGTTCTCAACATCATCTCAACCCTTCACCATCCCGTCATCCTTGGTCTGCCTTGGCTGGAAACGCACAACCCTATCATCGATTGGTGATCCAGAACCCTCACTTCCAACACACAATGGTGCACCTCTCAAAAACCCCAAGCCCAGAAAAACACCATGTTAAGTCCTGCCAAGAACCATGTGGTCAAAAACCCAAAGAGGGTCGGAACCAATTCCAGTTCTGTCAAGTCTGTCCTGTCAAGTACTGCGGTCAAGAGCCCCCCGGTGGCTAGAACCAAACCTTGTTTTGTCAAGAATGCTGTCAAGAATCCTGCCCAGAAAACCAACCCTATCCGAATCTTCTTTGTTGGAGCAGTACCTTTCTATCGGGCTGCCAAGAATCTTCAAGCCTTCGCCATCCATGTCAACCCAACCAACAACAAAAACCCCTAGTCGGAACCAAAACCTATCAAACTCCCCGAGAAGTATAAAGACTTTACTAATGTCTTTGAAAAGAATAAGGTTGATTAGCTCCCCGAACATCGTCCATACGACTGCCCGATTGATCTAGAGGAAGGACAATCACCACCTTTTGATCCTATCTATGGCCTATTGAAACCAGAACTCCAAGCCTTGCGTGATTACCTTACTGAAAACCTTGCCAAGGGGTTCATCTGGCATTCCAAGTCTCCAGCCGGTGCCCCAATTCTGTTTGTCAAGAAAAAGGACGGCTCCCTTCGACTCTGTGTGGATTATCGTGGACTCAACAAGATAACAAAAAAGAATCGATATCCCTTGCCCTTGATTTTAGGCCTCTTGGATCGGCTACGTACCGGGAAGATTTTCACCAAGATTGACCTTCGTGGAGCCTACAACCTGCTCAGGATTCGCCTCAATGATGAGTGGAAGACAACTTTCCACACATGCTACAGCCACTTCAAGTAAACGGTTATGCCCTTCGGCCTCACCAACGCACTCGCAGTCTTTTAACACCTAATAAATGATATCTTTCGGGAGTACATGGATGAATTTGTCGTGGTCTATCTGGATGACATTCTAATCTTCTCCAAAAACCAGGAAGACCATGACAAGCATGTACGGTTGGTGCTTGCGAAGCTACGAAAGCATGGTTTATACGCCAAGCTAAAAAAGTGTGAATTCGACAAATCCTTAGTGGAGTTCCTCAACTACATGATCTCTCCAAATGGTGTTTCCATGGACAAGTCAAAGGTTGAGACCATCCAGTGTTGGGTTGTTCCATCTTCGGTCAAGGACGTTCAATGCTTCTTGGGGTTTGCCAATTTCCATCGTCGGTTTATCAAAGGCTATTCCAAGATCACAACACCGTTGACAGCCTTGACTTGCAAGGAGAAGCCCTTCTTGTGGAATCCTAAGGCCCAGGCTACTTTTGACACTCTCAAGATGGCATTCACCTTTGCATCAGTCCTGATACATCCCGACCCTACCAAGCCATTCACTGTGGAAACAGACACTTCAGATTTTGCCTTAGGAGCTATCCTATCTCAATCTGGAATAGATGGGTTGCTGCATCCGGTTGCTTTCTATTCACGGAAGCTGACCAGTGCAGAAATCAACTACCAGGTCTACGATAAGGAACTCCTGGCAATCATCGCGGCATTCGAGCACTGGAGACCGTATCTTACCAGAGCTCAGCATTGAATCCAAGTTCTGACAGATCACAAGAATCTCCTATATTTCACGACTACCCAGACCTTGAATCATCGCCAAGCACAATGGTCTATCTTCTTAGCTAACTTCGATTTTGAGATTCAGTATCGGCCCAACGCCCAGCAAGGGAAGGCTAACGCGTTATCTCGCCGCTCAAAATATGAGCTTCGAGAGGGGGATGAGGCCTACGGTTAGCAGACCCAGATCTTACTCAAGCCCGAGCAATTTCGAGTTATAGCAACAATCAGCACCCTCCCAGATTCATACCTTGTCAAGGATATCAAGATGGCAACTGAGGAAGATACCTGGGCTACCAGCATCAAGAAAGAACTCCAGGAACGACCAAGGAACCCAAATCGTGACGATCTGGATCAATTTGAGTAGCAAGACAAACTTCTCCTTCGAAACAACTTGATCTATGTACCTGAAGGTCCTATACGCCTAAAGATCCTGAGAGAATGCCAAGACAACACCCTGGCTGGTCACTTCGGAATGGCATGGACTCACGAACTAGTGTCAAGGAATTATTGGTGGCCCAAGATGAATAGGCTGATACGAGAGTATGTCAAGTCTTGTGATACTTGTGTTCGATCCAAGGCTTCCAGGCATCGCCCGTTTGGACTCCTACGGCCCTTGTCGATTCCCAGCCGACCCTGGGGATCTATCGCAATGGACTTCATCATGGACCTCCCTAGTGTCAAAGCCAAGGACTCAATCTTGGTTGTGGTCGATCGTTTCACCAAGATGGCCCATTCACCCCTTGTTCCAAGTCGATCACGGCAGAAGAGACAGTTCAGTTGATTCTGGACAAGACTGTCCGGTTGCATGGACTCCCCGAGGAAATTGTGTCCGACAGAGGCCCTCAGTTTGCATCCAAGTTTTGGCAGCGCCTATTCGAGCTCCTTGGAGTCGACATCCGGCTATCCTCAGCTTTCCACCCTGAGACAGATGGACAAACTGAACGGACAAACCAGATATTCAAACAATACCTTCGTTGCACTGTGGGCTACCAATAGGACGACTGGCTGGCCCTGCTATTTCAAGCAGAGTTTGCTTATAACAAAACAACACATGCATCGACCAGTGTCAGTCCATTCTTTACCAACTACGGCTTTCATCCCCGGTTCAGCCTTGAAATTCCTAGAAACTTGGTAAACCCTTCGGCTGAAAAGATGGCCAAGAGGCTTGGACAGGTTCAACAAGACCTTATGGCGGAGCTCAAGCTGACACAAGAGTGGCAAAAGAAGCAAATAGACCGCCGACGCAAGGACCATCCAAACTTCAAGGTTGGAGACAAGGTCTGGCTTCTTAGAAAGAACATTGCTACCACTTGCCCATGTGCCAAGTTGGATTACAAGTGCCTTGGACCTTTCAAAATCGCCAAACTTGTCGATCTAGTGGCTTGCCGGTTGGAGTTTCCACCCCAGTTCAAGATCCACGATGTTTTCCATGTCTCCTTGCTTGAGCCCTATCATGAAACCCAAATCCCAGAACGTCATCAAGAACCCCCAGCTCTAGTCCAAATTGAAGGTCAAGAAGAGTTTGAAGTTCAAGAGGTCCTGGACTCCAAGAGGACTCGTGGAAAGCTCCTGTACCTTGTTTTTTGGCGAGGTTACCCTCCTTCTGAAGCTACTTGGGAACCTGTTGAAAACCTGATTCATGCCCAAGACTTAGTTAATCGGTTCCACCAATGGTATCCTAACAAACCGGCTCCATCTTGAAGATGTCGCTTGAGGAGGGGATAATGTCATGGCTTGGATTCGACAACACAAAAGTAAGATAGATTGGTCTCAACTATGCTGCCATGTCTCGGCGTTTCAACGACGCAACCATGTCTTAGCATCTTGACAGTGTAGCCATGCCTCGACATCTCGGCAGTGCAACCACATTTCGACAATGCTGCAGTGTAGCCACATCTCGGTAGTGCAGTAGTGTCTCGGTAGTGCAGCCACGTCTCGACATCTCTCAGCGTAGGCCATCAAAGATGATCTAGTTAGGATGGTTTAGGGTTATAAAAGGTGATGGTATTGGGGATAGCCTTCTAGCAGACCAACACCAGTTGATGGATCAATAGAACTCCTAGTCCTCCAGTATTGCCCTGTCTTGTCTTGTCTTGTCTTGTATTTCCCCGCTTGGTTGTAGCTAGGTTTCCTTGCCTTGCTTCGCCCTAATCCGGTCCATAACACCAAACCACACAAGCGAATGAAGAACCGCCTTCAAAGTCATTTTTAGATTTGACCCTAACGCAACATCCTCGTGATGAAGAACTCGAACTTCAAGAGGTGCGCGCTCATCTTGAAGTTGAACCCCCTCGAGCCTGGTACTATTTTATTTCATCGAACTCCCACACCTTGGTGATTTTGTTACAAGTCGACCCTGCTTTTAGTGACGAACCTGAAATTGTCTATGAAGGTTATTACGAAACCGGAGACACTTCTATCTTCCCTTGGTTTTCAGTTCCTGGCATTGGACATTATTGTTGGTTGTGCGGTCTGATTCATCGACTGCCTCCTAATAGCAAGGCGGACTACCTAGTTTGTACCTTTCAATGCGTTCTAGATTTCCTACAGTTATGAACTATCATTATGGCATAGCCCATGACTTAACATGTATTCGTAGCTCCTTGTTGAGCTTATTCATGATCTAAATAAATGTTTTAGTCCTTATGAAACTCCTATTACCATTGGCACACTATCACATTATCTATTTAATCACTAAGTTGATTCGAATTAATCCTATGTTCCTACGGCTTGAAGATTGTTCTATCTCTATTGGGCCTATCATTGACCCCCTTTCACTTGCTTCATGAATTCCCAACATCCTTGCTATTCATTAAATACTAGAACAAGACCAATGTTTTGTTGCACACCGTGAATTTTGGTGTTTGTTTTTCTCCCCCCAACCTTCTAGAGATTTTTCACCCTTAATTACGCCACTAAGGTTCTAAAACTATGGTTTACTAACTTTTTACTGAAGAAAATAACTAACCCAACCAATATCATATTTCAGAAAAGAAAACAACCCCCCCACACTCGTGCGCATTCATCAACCCCTAATCTAACACAAAATTGTTAAAAATCCCTAATAACCTCATCCCACTTGAACATCCTTAACACAATTCTTAAAAATTAAGACTACTGACCATGGCCATGTCGGTATGGCTCACAAACCACCAAAGTGGTCTTAATCTTAGATTGCCAAGGGGACTACCAAGAAGCACATGGTGGCCACCATGTGCTTTCCATCTTAGAGTACTAGGGACTACTTGACGGACCACCTCATAAAATTACACTAGAAGAAATGTTGTCCATTCTAACCATATTTTTGCAATTATTATGTAACTAGTGTCCAAACTAACTTATTTTACAACTAGCAATGTGTTAGTCCTACATGTCCATGTAATTGCAACTTGTTGTAGTCACATATGTAACTACAAGAAAGATTGAACCAAATTCTAGTTATAGATGCGACTACAATTTATGATCAATATGATTTTCATTGAAAAAGTAAATGAAAAGTGAACAATGTCATCCAATTTTGATTGTAACCATTGATGGATGATGACGGAATTGTTTTTGCAACTACGATGAAAGTTTTTGCAACTACAATAATATATTTTGCCATGTGTCCATATAAATATAGACCAAACATGGCAAACTTTGTTATTTCAATGTACTCATCCATGGGTCTTGTTTGCAATTATCCATGGGTCTTCCATGATATAATATTTAATAGCTAATAGGTTGCTAGAAAATGTTTTTATAACCTAGTTGATAAATTAAGCTAAGTAAACTTAATAAGTTACATTAAACTAAGTAGGCCTATGTACATTAGTAGCTAATCGGTAGCTAGGGTATGAAGGTTAGACCTATTTAAGCTAGGTAAGCTAGGTAAATAGTTGGTAGGCTAGGTCATTAATTAAAAGAATGGGTAGTAGGAAGTAAATAGGATATGTAATAGGTAGGTTAATTATTTTTTGTGTGAATATATGATCATGTTTTCATATTAATTAATCAATTGGTTAAATTAGGTACTTAATCAATTAATTAGATAGGCTTGGTAGTATGTAATAAGTAGGATAGGTACTAATAGGTAATAGGTAGTTAGGTAAGTTAAGCAAGAGGTATATTATTTTATGGATATGTCATAATGTTTTTGTATTAATTCATTAATTAATTAGCTATGTTTTAAAAAATAATTTATGAAATGTAGGCTAGGTAATTAATTTTTTAGGTAGGTTGGTAGTAGATAGTAGGTATGTAACCTAAGTAGTATGTAATAAGTAGGATAGGCACTAGTAAACCTAGAAGGTAGGTAGGTTAGAAGTTAAGCAATAGGTATTTTATTTTGTGGATATGTCATATTGTTTTGTATTAAACAATTAAATTATTAAATGTAAGCTAATTAATTAATTAATTAGGTAGGATAGGTAGTAGTAAGTAGTAGGTAGGTTAAATTGTAAATATTTTATTATGTGGATATATGATTTTTAAAACAACAATAATAATAAATTAGGTTGGTTAAGTAATTTATTTAAATGTAGGTTAGGTAATAAATAGTAAGTATGTAGCCCATGTAATATTATACTTAATTAGTAAATAGGATAAGTAGTAGGTAGTAAGTAGCTAAGTTAAGTAATAAATATTTTATTGTGTGGATATATGATAATATTTTTGTATGGGACAAAAGATGTGATAATGATATAATGTTGTAGTGTTGTAATGTTTCCCTTCATTATAATTTATCCCATATCCTTTGTCTACAAGTTCAAACTTGTAAAAATATATATCTAGGTGAAAAATGGACTAAATTTATGGTATGCATTATAAACATAGTGCACGTGCCATTTGGGATGAGTTAATAAAAAAACTTGTCCCCAACAAAATAAATATGATCCTATTTACCTATTTGGCCTATGCTAGGTAGCCTATTCTACCCTAACTTAGCCTATAATAGGTTGCCTACCATAGTTTAGCTTAAGTTATATTATATATAAGTAATTATAATAATTAATTATTGTAATTATAATATATATTTTTTGAACAAATGGAAAATTGCCATGTGTTTTACGACCATTGGCTTTTAAATTTACCATGTGGTTAAATCCTAACCACCCATCAATGGCACATTTGATAACATGTGACTATCCCAAATGTAGTCACAAATTGGGATTCCATGTCATACTAAGGATCGTCGATGGCAATGAATGAGAAATTTTGGCCTAGTCGTAAGCTTTGTGACTACATTTTCAACTTCATGGCCATGTCATGTCTTTTGCGATTGATTGTCTTTTGGTGCTTGTTTTAAGGAATTAGGCTATTTTTAATTGCATGTGTGCATTGCAACTATAAATTAGTCACACATCAAGTCGTTGATTTTCAAATTTCTTATAGTGTTAGGTGAACACCCAATTTTCTTCAATGCTCAAAATGAACACTTTCAAATTTTAATTGTCATTACATTATTTTTGTATTTTTCATTATATTTTGTAATATAATTGATCATGAGATGAACATTTTCTATTAGAAATATTTAAATTATAATTGATGATATTTTTAGCAATTGTCCCAATCTTAATGTATAACTTATTTCCAACATTTGCTTATTAATATCATATAATATTTCTTCCATAAATATTAGTTTTATTAATAGGCATAGGTTGTTGAAGGAAAAAATATTTTATATAGGAAAATTCATACAAGGAAATCACTATAGGAAAATTACTAGGAATTTTTTTGTTGAACCTAACTATTGAAAATTACTATCAAAAATTCACTATCAAAAATTACTAATAAAAATTGTACTAATCAATTATCCAAAATTTTCTACCAAAAATATTTCAATTATCATTATCAAAATACTTTACTTATTTTTAGTACAAAACCTTTAGTTATAATTTAAGGATTACCACTTAGGATTTCCAAATAGTAGATAATATTTTATTTCTTCCAATTTTAAAGATATTTTTGGAAATTGTCTATTTTTAATGGAACCAACGTCTTGATTCCAGAAGTCTAAAGATTTTAAAGGTGGGCTGATGCATGCTTA
>Ga0116226_10006624_pt1 | contig 10405 bp, 9 predicted proteins | sample S1TSphfallax_FD_89692 | JGI IMG/M metagenome (GOLD analysis project Ga0116226, IMG submission 89692) | Host-associated microbial communities from peat moss isolated from Minnesota, USA - S1T2_Fa - Sphagnum fallax MG | ecosystem: Host-associated > Plants > Peat moss > Unclassified | place: USA...
GTGGGCATCTTGCCCGCCCAATATGCAAGTTTATTTGTGGAACAGCTATTAGCCTTGAAATTCATTCCAAGGCTAATAGCTAAAGTCTACTTCAGTAGACTAGGGATTTGTGAGAATTTTTAGTCATCTAAAGATAACTTTTGCTATGAGACTGGGAATTCATTCCTAGTCGGGCTTTGGGTTTGGCGTTAAGTTGACACGTATGGGCACTGCCGTGCCCCTACACCAAGCGATATAATATTGTACCGCATCTAAATAGGAATTATAATTTTACTCAAATTAACTTAATTTGTCACTCAGCCGGAAGTTGGATATCCCGCATCTGATATAGGAGAAAAGTTTCTTTAATAAGTGTAAAATTTATTAATATTTCTTAGTTAAAATTATAAAAGAATAAATACCTAAACTTAAAAACAGGAGGGGTGAGCTATGCAAAACACCCAGTTCGATAGGATTGTGCGACGAATAGCGACGATATTATCAGTCGTGATTCTGACTCTGTGCTTAATTTATGTCTCTACGGGAGTTTTGCTGTCTTTTTACTATGAACCGACAGCAGGTGGTGCTTATAACTCCTTAAAGATGATTAATACACAAGTGCCATACGGCTGGTTGTTTTGGAGAGCGCATAACATTGCAGGTAACGCGGTAATTGCGATCGCTCTCATTCAAATTGTAGTGATGTTTTTAGGTCGCCAATTCCGCAAGAGTTGGCTGACTGTTTGGATTAGCGGGATTTTGTTGGCCTTAAGTGCGATCGGGCTGGATTGGACAGCGATGATCCTAGACTGGACTCAGGAAGGATACTGGCGTTTCAACATTGAGTTGGGAACCATCGAAGCTATTCCTGTTATTGGTGGACAACTGCGCGACATCCTAACTGGAGGTGGAGCGATTAACACAGTTACTGTCGAACACCTTTACACAATACACACTTATCTGATTTCGGTGGCGACCCTAATTCTTGCCATAGTTCATTTATCTGCTTTACTGTGGCAGGAATGGGAAATGTATCAAGAAGCGCCAAGACCAGAAATTGATAATTTGCAACAACCACCAGAAGGCAAATTTATTCCTTCCCAAAGCTAATAAAGGGGTTTAAATCCCCCTCTGAAAATGTCCTCAATTTTGAATGCGTGAATTGTTAACCCCCAGGAGCCTCACTAGCGGAAAGTTGAGATAATTGGGCGAGGGATAGGTCTTCAACCTCTGCTAACTTTTCTAGAGAGAGGGGAGTGGATTGGGTAGCACCAGATAAGCGTTTTAAAAGGCTAGGTCTGGGGTCATACAATAGGTAAATAATGCGATCGCCTATTTCCCAATCTTGGTTAACTGGCATTACCTGTAAGCGTTCTTCTCGTTCTACCAATAGTGGGATCAACACCCCAGCCCGAATTTTTTCTTGGATGTGATCGCATTGAGTAGAAAACTCCAACTCGTTTAGCGTGGTTGTCCCCAACTTGACTCGCCCATCATTTAAATATTCATTCCAAGTCTTAATCGCCAAGTCTGGGATAAAAGCTTGATTAACTTTATTACTAACCGAAATACTCGCTTGCGGATCGCGAGGGAAAACAGCTAAGACACGCGGTGGCTTAAACTCCTCAGCTGCTCGTTGAGCCAAAACAAAATTCACCTCGCCATTACTTGTCATAGCCAAAAAAGTCCCCATAGAGGCAAGTCCGGCCTCTTCCAAAACAGCAGCATCCAGCCCACTACTGGCAATCACCCGGAGATTTTGTGCCTTAGCTTGAACAAGACATTCAGGGTCAGTATCAATCATAACCACATTTTCTCCCCGTTCTTGAAAGAACCGGGCAATCAAAAGACTCAAGGGATTACAACCCACAATCACTGCCCCAGTTACGTCCTTGGAGGTAATTTGCAGCCATTTAGCAACCCAGCCAGCTGTTAGCCCTTGGCAGACAACAGTCATAATAATTGTTAGGAAGACTAAAGCTTTGATGGAATCACCGCCGTTAATGCCTCGCTGGGTAAGCGAAATTGCAAAAAAAGAAGCTACAGAGGCAGCAACAATTCCTCTAGGAGCAACCCAGCTTAAAAATAGTTTCTGTCGCCAGTTTAAATCACTGTTCCAGGTACACAAGAGGATATTAATCGGGCGAATGACAAACATTAATACCAAAACAGTGAATAAACTACCCCAACCCAAAGCAAACACACTAGCAATGGATAGATCAGCAGCTAATAAGATAAATAGCACCGAGACGCTGAGAATTGTTAGCTGACCCTTAAAGCTCCTTAACAGGCGTTCTTCTGGGACTGAGGAGTTAGCAAAGACTGCTCCTGCAACTACTGTTGTCATTACTCCCGATTCACTGCGGATTATTTGCGATAAGGTAAACAGACCCCAAAGTATCGCCAACACCACTAAATTTTTGAGCTCGAATGACAGAAAACTGGCGCGCTTGAAAATCAAGCTCATCAGATAACCGCCAGCACCACCAATTGCTGCACCAACACCCAGACGCATAAGTAAACCGACGATCGCATTGATTGGGTCAGCATCACCGTTCAAAATGGTATCAAGGACAACGAAGGCGAGGATCGCTCCTACAGGGTCAATTAAAACCCCTTCTCCTTCCAAGAGTGTTGCTACTTGCCGGTCTACATTGATTTGTTTGAGCAAAGGGCCAACGACAGTTGGCCCTGTCACCACAACGATGGAAGCATAGAGAAAAGCTATGTTCCAGGGAAATTCACCCAGCCAGTGAGCAGCCATACTCCCACCAAGCAGTGTGATTAGGGTTCCTTGAGTAACAAGCAATTGTAAGCTGACTGAAACTCTGCCTAACTCTCGCAGATCCAAATTAAGTCCGCCTTCAAACAAAATGATTGCAGTTGCTAGGGCGACAATAACTTCTAATCCAGTACCCAGCGAATGGGGATGCAACAGCCCTATGCCATCAGAGCCAAACAAAATGCCTAACAGCAATAACAAGACGATGCTGGGTATGCGGAAGTATGCAGCCAGTACTTGAGCGCTAATGCCTGCAAAGACAGCGATCGCCATCTGTATGGTAATTTCAAAAGATGCTTCCATGTTGTAGATTTTGAGCGATTTCTTTCAAAATCTTTTGTAAAAAGTCATAGATATTAACCCTACAGGGTACAACATCATACCCTTTGTCCTTTGCAGAATGTACCATTTTTTCGATCTGAGTTTCTATTGAAGTTCCCAGCGCCCGACGCTGATGCACCCTGTGGCTTCCCGCAGAAGCATCTACGGACTTCTTTTTGTATCTCCATATCTTTGTATCCTCCGCAAAACTAGCGGATGGTTTTAAATTTCTGGATGCAGCAGGGGCCGGTTTTTTGCGTTGAGAAGGTGGTTTTACTAATTCTTCATAACCCATACGGGGCTTGATTTCTAGCCAAAAAATCGCTCTTATGTCACAAAATTGCATTTCTTCCCTCTGATTTGTAAAGCGATCGATGAAGGGTTCTACGCTTGGCTAATTCTTTACCTTTACGACCAAGCTGCTCACGTAGTTGCTGGTCTTTGCACAACCGATTGAAAGCTTGAAAAACTTCATAACCAGAATTGGAATTAACCAGTATCCCATTTTCATCATGCTGAACTGTGTCTAGAACACCGCCTAAACGAGAGGCAATTACAGGCTTACCGAAGTAACTTGCTTCTAAATAAACCATACCAAAACCTTCCATAGTATTAGCTTGAGTATCTAATAAATTCAGCATGGCAAATATGTCGCAAGCTGCATAATAACCTGCTAATTCTGGCTCCGGCACATATCTGGCAAAGTGGACACGCTTATCTACCCGCAAACGATGCGCCAGAGATTTCAGTTCCGATTCACTTGGCCCTTGACCGCAGATTATATAGTGGACATCGATCCCAAAAGTTAGCAATAGTGGGATGTTATCAATTACTCGGTCGAAACCCTTATGTTTTACTAGCGTTCCTATGGAAAGAATAACTATTGCTGATTCGGGAATGTTGTATGCCTGACGCACGCGAACACGCAAATCATCAAGGCTGTTGGGACTCTCTACATTATTATTACCAAATTTTTCTGGTCTGATTACTGGGTTAATGACGTGGGTAGGAGTATCTAATCGTAAAGCAGTTCTCAGGTAGTCTTGTGTATAAGAACTGTTACAAACAACACCTTCGGCTCGTTTGAGTGTTAATTTAAATAGCGATCGCAGCACGGGATTGTGTAAAGTACAAAGAAAATCATTACCGTGCAGATAGATAAAAAAGCGAATAGGTAGCAAATAGCTCAATAGCAACAGTGAAGGAAAGTCATAGCCGTGGCCCCATTCTATATAACGATAGTGATAGCGAAAATAGAGTTTGATTGCTAGGACAAATGAGCAGACAATATTGACCAAAGGCTTCAGGATACTTCCCACAAAGCCACTACGCCAGTATCTAGGATAAGACCAGCGATACACGGGAAACTGTTGATCTTCGTCAAACACTTTATCTCCTGAACAACTAGCTGCTAGCACAATAATTCGTTCTGGATCTTGGAGACAGCGATTGTAGATATATTCCCCAATTACAGCTTCTTTCGGCAGGAAGATCCGGGATATAACTAGGATATCTGGGTATGCAGCTTTATCTCTGATTTCGGCTGTTAGTTGAGAAATATGTTCCATAATCAAGTTGATGAATTTACTTCAAATAATTTTTAATTTATTTACAATTAGGATTACTTTCAAAAGCACAATTATTATTTTATTTCTTTTAAAACGAATATGGTAGGAAAATTTGAAGGCTCTTTGAGAAGATTAGCCAGGAAGATTGTTTTTTATTGTGTTAATTTTATTTTCATGGCAAATTTACCAACACTTGAGAATTTCTGTGCAAGATGGACAATAAATAAAATCTAGGACTTATAGTTAAATTGCTCAGTAAACAACCGTTGCGAATATTACCTCCCTTCAATAGAATAGCGTAAATCCTCTATAATATTGTGCCAAAATGCAAAAAATTGCCTAAGTAAAGCTAGGTTTACTGATGGGCATTACGGTCACTTACTAGTCTATAGTATATGTGTGAATACATAGTTTGATGATGTAGTAAATACTGCTCATACTTTAAGAATATCCTCCCACCTTGTAACAAAAAAAGAATAAAGTATTAAAAAATTAGTCAAAATGCTCAACTGTATAATTAAAGACTGTAGTATGGAAGTGCTGGTCACAAGACGTAGTAACAATTGCCCGATCGCAAGTTTCTGTAATGAACATATCCCAAGGTACGGTTCCCCAGTCGAGAAATCCCCCCTGCGATCGCTGCCTACGCAAGATTAAGACGCGGTAGATTGAATATGTAGCCTTTAAAAGTGAATGCTACAAACTCGCTTGCTTGTTACGGACTGGCGTTAGCGACATACCGCAAGACTCCTACCAGCATGGGGAGAAATCATAAAAAATTCCGTTTTCTAAGCGATTGTACTATGCGTAAAAAACTACAACAAACCATCAAACCACTGTTAAAAACCTTCTTAGCCCTAAGCCTGGTGTTAGCTTTGGCTCTTAGTCACGCTGATGGAGCATTAGCGGCCCGCAGTGGGGGTCGCATCGGTGGTGGCTCCTTTAGAGCGCCTTCCACCCGTACCTATGCCCCTCCTAGCGGGGGCGGATACTATCCCGGTGGTGGTTTTGGTGGTGGTTTTGGCTTTCCCTTCCTAATTCCCTTCTGGGGTATTGGGGGAGGATTTGGTGGTATATTTACCATCTTAATTTTCTTAGCGATCGCTAATTTCTTATTGCAAACTTTCCGCCGTGTCTCTAGCGGTGAAACTGGAGAAGCAGATTACAGCAGTAACTCTCCTGTTTCTGTAACTCGTTTGCAAGTAGGTTTATTAGCTCAAGCCCGTGAATTGCAAAATGAACTCAACCATATTGCCGAAACTGCCGATACTAACACCCCAGAGGGGAGAGCAGAAATTCTGCAAGAAGCCAGCCTAGCTTTACTCCGTCATCCCGAATACTTTGTATATGCAGGTGGTGGCACTCAACAAGCCAGTTTAAATTCGGCTGAAAGTCAGTTTAATCGGCTGTCACTGGCAGAACGCAGCAAGTTTAGCGAAGAAACTCTTTCTAATGTCAACAACCAGCTAAAAGCGGCTCTTGCCAAAGATGCTTTACCACAGGCTGCTGAACTAGACAACCCCACCCGCCTATTTACTGAAGGTCCTGGAGAATATATTATCGTCACCTTGCTGGCGGCGACACTAGGCAAGTTTGAAATCCCCACAGCGATTAACAGTGCTGATGATTTGCGTCAAGCTTTGCGCCAAATTGGTAGCATCCCTAGTGAAAAACTTCTCGCAATTGAAGTTCTTTGGACTCCGCAAGCTGAAAATGATACCCTAACATCTGATGATGTACTGGTAAATTATCCTGATTTGAGACTTGTTTAACGGATCGCGAAAGTCCCCACCCTCAACTCTTAGTAGGGTGGAGATGAGATGAATTTTTGGTGCTAAGAAATGACTTGACATTTTGGCGCATGAGGACAATAAATAACTAAAAAACCGCTTGTCATTGACAAACGGTTTTTTTGTATAACTTTAGATATACCAGGACTTACGCACTGAAAACTGAAATCTAGATCTCTCCTATCCTCCTAAAAAGGAAGGAACCCTAAAAACCCCCTTTTTAATAGGGTTGGAGGATCTCTTATGCGTAAGTCCTATGTACTTACTGTATTTAAAAAAATTATTCTTAGCCAAGACTTTGGTAATATTATCAAAATGCATTATACGTAAAGCGTTATCTTATGACTAGTGTTGAAGCCGACGAAAACCGAGAGCATCGCATTAAAACAGAGATTATTGTAGATGCTGAAGACAAAGAAGACCGAGCTATGGGTTGGTACTACTACCTTGAAGAGGCTCTGAATTTTCCTTTTGTGGCTAAATGGACTAAGAAGGGACGCAAATCAGCTTCTACTGAGGAGAAACAAGTCGAAGTGTTGGGAATGGCCCCAGATGATGAGTGCTTAAAAGATATGTTTGTAGAAGTGGCTTACATTAATGGTAAGGATGAAGATGTATATTCTGCCAAGTTATCTGAAATAGTAGCCATTGATGCCGACAGCGACACTCAAGAAGCGATCGCAGACTGGCTCTATTGGATTGCTAGAGGGTATAAATTTTAAATTCTAAGAGGATGTTTGAAAAGTCTAAATTGTTTTTCGGTTTTTTCCATAACAGATTTATCGCAAATAAAGGGTTTAAGATCCCTACGTCTACACGTAGCCCCCGTTTCAGTACTTCGACAAGCTCAGTAACCATCGGGGCTTAAATCCCCGTCTGAAACTGTCTTTAATTTTGAATTTTGAATTTTGAATTGTTAAGGGTTTGGCATCATTGTGAAGAAAAAATTAACTAAATATGGTATAAGTAGCTTTTCCCTGCCGTTTAGCTCGATACATAGCAATATCAGCATCCCGTAGCAGAGTTGCAGGCTCCTCATAATTACTAAAATTCCAAGTAATGCCAATGCTAGCTGTAGTAGATAATTGATATCCATTGAGGTTAACTGGCGATCGCAAGGAGTCTTGAATCCGTTTGGCAACATTGGTAGCGTCGGTAATGTCTTTAATATCCTCTAAAAGAATAGTAAACTCGTCACCACCAAATCGGGCGACAGTATCGCCACCGCGTAAGCACAACTCTAAACGTCTAGCGATCGCTACTAAAAAATCATCCCCTATTCCATGCCCAAAGCGATCGTTAATTTCTTTGAAGCCATCTAAATCCAAAAATAAAACTGCAAAATAATAATCGCTTCTGCGTTTGCTACGTTCAATTGTTTGTCTGAGCCGATCTAAAAATAAAACACGATTCGGTAATGCTGTCAGCCCATCATAAAACGCATTGCGAATCAGTTGTGCCTCTGTCTCCTTGCGTTTGGTAATGTCTTGAAAAACTAAAACCGCACCAGTAATATTGCCATTTTGATCAAGGATAGGTGCAACATTATCCCCAATTACTATTTCTTTGCCCTCTTTGGTAATCAGTGTGCAGTTTTCTGGTAGATTCAAAACTTTGCCGGTTTCGATTACATTTGTGGCTAAATTTTCAATTTTTTCTCCTACATCTTTGTCAACTAAGCTAACGACTTCTACTAAATCTTTGCCGAACGCTTCACTTTGCTTCCAACCAGTAATTAGTTCTGCTCTCGGATTCATCATTTGAATACAACCATTGGCATAAGTCACAATCACTGCATAACCCATGCTGTTAATAATTGACCCCAGCCTCTGTTTTTCTTCATATAATATTTTTTTGCTCTGATGTTTATACAAAGCCATCTCAACCGCAAAATGTAAATCACTTTCAATAAAGGGTTTGACTATGTAACAAAAAGGCTCACTTAGCTGATTTTTATATAATGTTTTATATTCCGAACTATCTGTTAAATATATTACAGGCACATGGAAGCGATTATGGATAATATCCGCTATATGTACACCATCAACTTCACCGGCTAGGCAAACATCAATTAATACTAAATGAGGATGAGTTTCTGCTACTTTTTTTATTGCCTCTTCACCAGAATTAGTTATTTCGGAAACGGAATAACCTAATTTTTGTAAACTTTTTCTAATCTTTGAGGATATAATTTTTTCATCCTCAATAACTAGGATTTTGCGGGCTAACATATTACAATAACCTGTTTTCTAAGGTTCAGATTTTTGTTGTGAGTGTCAACTCATATAAGGTTCACCATCTTATCATAAATAATCTCTCAATACCCTGTATTCTTGCTTGATATAAATAATGACTAATGAGCAAATAGGGTCTTGTTATTAGCATTGGATAATTTGTGTGCTTGTCAAAGGTAAATTTTAATGAATTTATGCGGTTAATATCATGTCATTAACATCAGATATAAATTACCATATAATCACCAGCAATCAGAAACTGATTTTTCAAAATATGCAATAATTCCCCTGAAGAAAATCAACACTGAGTATAGTATCTATGTAAAAATTAATCAAGAATAAAAGTTCATCAAATCACAGCTTACTACTTTGAAATGAGTTGAAATAATTAATATTATATATTATATAGGACTCCTATTTGATTTTTGAACAATCAAGCTGCCTAGAAGCTTGACATACAAAGCTTGACTTCTCAGTATACTGAGCAAGATTCAAGTAGGATTCCTATAACTGCACAATAATATTAATTAAATTAGCATTACAAAGTTAACTAAATACTAAAAATTAAGCATTATGTCGAATTGAAGAGTTTAATACTGCTTTATGTGAAAATATTTTTTATCTCATATCAAGTCCGGCTAATTAGTTATAATCATCCGAATCTATACAGAAAGCCCAAAAACCTTTCCCCTCCGCCCCTCTGCGGTCTTAATGATAAATCTTTAACCGGACATGATATCAGGTGGGATGTAAATTCTTTACTGAAACTGCCTGAAACCGATTAACTGTGAGGTTGATCTCAAACAAGGGGTAAAATCCCCAAGTCTCACCAACCAAGCCTGATTTTGTGAAGTTCAACAAAGAAATGACAATAAATTTGGAATTGTGAATTAAATAGTATTACTTAAAACTATTCATCGCTTCGGCTTATTCTTAATCACAAATTTTGTGAACTGAAAATATGCGAGTTAGATGCTCATCATTAGATCAAGTGACTTTTGAGTTTTCTGATAACGAGCAAATGCTGGGGGTAATGGCAGGAAAGATTCTCTTTGTAAGATATTTCCACGCTCCATATAAACCCCCTCTTTTGCTAACTTATAGATATTGACAAGGAAAACACATTTTATTTTGTTTTTTTAGAGATTGGACTTACTTTTAGTCAGTTCAATGCTAATTTTGCCATCAAAGTCTGGAATAGGTGCGGCAGGTTTGCTCAGAATAACTTGGACTTGTATTACACGATCACATTCTTCGAGAATAGAATCTGTGATCGTTGCTACCAATTTCTCTACCAAAGCAAACTTAGACGTTTTGATCAGATGTTGTATCAAGCTAATGACGCTGCGATTTACTGAAAGTGTCTTCGATCGCGTCAGTCTTGGCCGCTGTGGAGATATCCAACTATAACCTCACATCTAAGTAGAACCATTGTCCTAGCACCTGTTCTTCTGGTAGATACCCAGTATAGCCATAGCAGCGAATTCCCGTTAAATGAATGCAGTCCATAAAAGTTTGAGAGCAAATTGGGTATTTTGTAGAAAGTGGAGCAAGTTTACTGGGAGATTTTCTTTCCTCCAAACTCGCGTGGGGGTGTTGGGTTTAACAAACTTTGGGGGTTTAAGTCCTAGCCTTTGAAGGGCAGCGCGTTTTGATGCCTAAATCTAAATCCCCGGACGCTCGCAGACTCGCTACCGCAACGCTTTCACAAAACGTAATTGCGAATTGCGA
>Ga0116226_10006626_pt1 | contig 10402 bp, 11 predicted proteins | sample S1TSphfallax_FD_89692 | JGI IMG/M metagenome (GOLD analysis project Ga0116226, IMG submission 89692) | Host-associated microbial communities from peat moss isolated from Minnesota, USA - S1T2_Fa - Sphagnum fallax MG | ecosystem: Host-associated > Plants > Peat moss > Unclassified | place: USA...
AAGATAACGAAAAAGTAAGGAGTTGGGGCACGCTCCCTAGCTCACAACACTTTGGGGGTAAAGGGGCATGCTGGAGCTCTAACATGGGACTAGGAAGAATGACAAGCAATCACTCACTCACACGGACTTGCACAAAACCAAACAACAAGTTAGTTAATACATAGTTGGGGCACTTTTGGTGTTAGGACAAGCCATGGGCAAACTTGGACTCACAAAACTCACCACGGCCCGAACTTGGGGGAAGCCACCACCTTCCCCTTTATAGTATACTTTGTGCCTTTCCATGAGGCCCACATCCAAATGGCATTTTGTCCCGGGACTCCCAAAATTTCCAAAGTTGGGACTCTTGTGACTTTGGCCCCATAACTTTGTGTGAAAACCTTCAATTGAGATGAGGTCTAAAGCAAAGTTGTAGCCCTTGTTGAGAGCTTTCCAACGATATGTAGCACGCTACCTGCACACAAGGAAATTGGGTCGATTCCTAATTTTTAGTGGTTAGGAGTCAAATTGTTAATTTGACTCCCGGCCTTTTTTTTGGCCATAACTTAAGTTTTAATTGTCCAAATGGGTCATGCGAACCCATTTTAGACATCTACGTTTCAATAGCTTTTCAATGGTATAAAGAAATCTTCAATCCCATGGGTTTTGGCTCTACAATTGCTCCCTGAAGATACGAGAGTCCATCAGGACTCCAACTCCCAAAGTGAAAGCTCACTTGGGAGTGTGAGAGTTCATTCTCTCACACTCTCCTACACTCCTGGGAATATAAAATGTGCAACCCGGGCTTCCCTCTTGTCCCACACTCTTGCAAGCCTTTGCCTTGGTCGCAAACCCAAGGCTAAGGTTGCAACAATAAACACCATCACATTTCCATCATTTTTTTTCCTTGTCTCCATCATTGTCGTGCATAAACACCCCCAATCAAAAATAGGAGAAAAAGTTCTTCCTTATAACCCTAAAACTTCTCCATGTTCACATTCAAACCCTAAAGTTAAAAATTTGTTATACATGTGACACCTCCTTACTTAATTTATCTATGTTCACACAGATCTCAAAATGATCGGATTTAGTTGAACACTTGCAAATCACACCTATCATGTTCCCATTGCTTTTATGATGTAAACTTGACTGCCATCATCAAATTCTCTACAAGCTTTCTTATCATAAAGGCATACGAACCTTTTCAATTAACAAGTAATGCCCTCCTTTTTCCTAGTTTTCTCATCTTTACCATGGTGTTTCCTTCCTCAAATCCTACAAACTTTTTTTTTGCCCTTTCGCGTAACATAGCTTATGCATTGCTTCTTTTATGCTTGGTCCCCATTTTCCAACATAGATGAATGCATATTGGAAATGAGTTTGAACTTCTCCACCATTAGCTGCATCATCTCCTTTAAAATGAGCTCTTCCTTTTCCACATTAATGAATGCAACAAGGCTATTATCACATGTGAACCTTGGGGTTCTTCTAATCAACACCACGAAAGGAGAGAATTTGGTGCTAGCTTGAACACCACTTCTATAGCCAAACAAAATCCGAAATAACTAGAGATCCCAATTATCCAAATTAGTAGATGACACAACAAATAATCCACTCTTCAAGGTTTTAATCATCCTTTCCACCATTCTATTACATTGAAGTCGTTATGGAATTGTGAACTAATGAGCGATCCCATATTTCTTACACATCAAGTCAAATTCAGCCATCCATTCACCTCCATTATCAATAGGAATGAACATGGGCACACCAAATTTGCATATGATTTTTTCTTCCAAAAATTTTGTGGTGGTACAACATCATAATCCTTAACAAGCCTTGCTTCACACCACTTTGAGTAGTGGTCAATGACGACCAGAGCACATGTTCCCATCTTTAGTTTCAAACAAAGGCCCAATAATATCCAATGCACCTTGTAGAAAGGTCATAGATTAAAATGTTCTTCATTTATTCAACATTTAACTTGATACTTCTTGAATTTTTGGCAACCTGACAACGTTGGGATTGTTTCACCACCATTTTCACAGTTTCAATTATGTCATGTTAGAAAAATCTCTTCTTAACCTTAGCTAATTTTTTTTTTCATTAAAGTGCCCAATTTCCTCATGTATGTTTCTAACCATCACCTTTGTTTCTTCAAGCTTCAACACCATTAGATTTTTTAAAAACAACATATATTCTCTCTAATGGCAATTCAACAATCTTCTTTTGGCTTGGTCTACCTCAATAGCATCATCCAACACTTGGTCTAGAATGCATCCAAATAGTAGGGTCATGCAAGTTTCATCCTTCCAAATGTCCATCTATTTTCCTATTTCATCAACTTCAATGTCTTCTTCACTGCTACTCACATCAATGGGGTTTATTTCTACATCCACCATCGCTTAGGCCTTGCAAATCAATCCCCAATAGTTAGTGTTTAGTGTTGAAATCCTACTCGCCTTCCTTTTTGGGGCAGGTACCTTAATTAAAAGATTAAAATTCTCTTTTACAAATTCCCCAAACTAATTAATTTCTTCTTGTTTTTCATTTTACATTATTTCAATAGCAACATCTTGGGAGATAGTAAGGATATATGGACTCAAGGTGGGGGATCTCCAAACGTATGCCACCTTAACATTCATTTTCTCATCTTATAACTCCACCCCAAAATCTTCATCTTCATCATGTGAACCAACTGGATTGCGACTCAAAACATCAACATTTGCATGCCTAGCTCCTGCCTTGTGGACAATTTTGAAATTGAAATCTTGGAACATGGATATCCACTTGCCTCTCTTGTTAAATGGATCAAATATTGTTACAAACCATTCTAATGGCTTGTGGTCAATCCTGACAACAAAGGAGGCTTAATATAATTATTGTTAAAAATGCATTATCCCCCATATTAAAACATAACACTCACCTTCCATAGGATGGAACTTCCTTTGTGAAGGTATGAGACCCTTGCTTACATATGCAATAACACATTCATGTTTATTTTACTTATGGGATAGAACTGACCCTACCCCTTTTACAGACTAGTCTACATCAAATATGAAGGACCTCTCAAAATTAAGTCTTACCAAGATGGGTGCTTCAATCAACCTAAGTTTCAATGTGTCAAAAACTTCCTGGTAGGCATGAATCCAAAGGAAACTTTGATCCTTTTTGGTCAAATCAAAAAGTGGCATAACAATTTTAGCATGTCCTTGTACAAAATTCCTATAATATCTTGTCAAACCTAAAAAGGCCTGCACATTAATTAGTCTTGGGTATTGGAAAACCCTTAACAGCCTATACCTTCTTTGGATCATGATATGAGCCTTGTCTGGTCACAACATGTCCAAAAATACAATCTGTTGTGCACAAAAACAACATTTCCCAAGGTTTAACTTCAAATTCACCTCCCAAAATCATGTAAGAACAACCTTTAGGTTTGTAAGGTGTTCTTCCCATGTTTGGCTATGTATATTGACATCATTAACAAATACCTTTAAGAATTGGTCTCTCCGATCCTTAAACATTTCTACCATGGTTTTGGAAAACGTCCTTGTTGCATTTTTCAATCTGAACGTCATCACATTCTAGTCATAGAGACTAGACTTCGTGATTATAGGTATATTTTTAATGTCATTTGGTAACATTCGAATCTGCCAAAAACCAGATTATAAATCCAATCATTAAACCATTGGATGTTTCCCATTTGAAAAGGAACATTGTCAATTAAGGGCATTGGAAATGAATCCCTTTTGGTCTGCATGCTCAATGATCTATAATCACCAGAAAACCACCTATTACCATCCCTCTTAATAGATAGATTAACCCTATAAGCATATATAGAGTCATTATTTTTCATCTTGCCAAATTTGATTAAAGCCTGAATCTGTCTGTTCACTTCAGTTTCTTCCCAATAAGACAACCTCCTAGGTGTGGTGCAACATGGGGGAAAGCCTTGTGTGTCAATTGCATGTTCCCCTATTGTGCAACACCCCAACTCCCCTTTGTGTTAGGCAAAAACATCCTTGAAGTCCTTCAACATAGTCCATAATCCTTCAGCTTTGTTTTCATTGAAGGCCTGGTCAAACTTTATCCTGCTTCATATTTCATCCCACCTTTCATCTTTAGACAGAACACCTTGTTGCATGATTTCATGATTCAGATGCATTGGATTAAACACAAGCACATTAAATATAACATCCATTGAGATTTTCTAATTCTTCAGTAACTGCCCATTGAAGCCAATAAGCATAATCATTTCCTTATGTTATATATTCCTCCAATAGCTTGTAATGTCGATCTTGTAAGATCAAATTCACAATTTGATTAGCGGACTTTTGTTGAAGAAGATGGTTCAGCCTCGGGTCCTTCAAATCATCTTTAGGTGCCACATCATTTTCTTACATGATTGGGCTTACCTGAACATCTTCTTCACCAGCTTCACTCCCAAATTTAGTGATGTTATCATTGGATGATCCTTCATCATTAGGATAATTTAGGCTTGAAAAACATTTGCTTTTACAAAACAAACCTTTCTCAAGTAGGTCCTCCATTTGGAATTCTTAGAACATCCTATCAAGACTCTTTATATTCTCAACTAAAAAGGTAGGCCTTGTCTCCCCATACTATATAATGTTCACAACATTCAAAAGTAGCATTTCCACATCAACCCCAAGTCCATGCCTAACTTAGATGGTGTTTTTTTTTACATCATTCCTCGCCCCAACCTTCACGAGGAAGTCTAAACCTAGCATGAGGTCATATGTGTTCATATCCACCACCAAAAACACCATACTACAAACCACATTGTTGACACGCACATGTATGTCATGTAGCCTCCCCAAAATAGTAATAATAGTTCTAAATGTCATCTTGTATGTCTCATGACCTAAGACCAAATGCATGATTCCAAATTTTCGTATTTTATTGGTTGCCATTACTAAGATAGATGCACCAATATCCACAACTCCCTCAATCACCCCATTGGTGATCTCTATGGGCAAGTGCATGGTTTTCCTTTGATAAGTTTTGTTCACATAAATCCTTTTAACAACAGGAGTATTGTTGACAATTGTAATGCCATAACCCTAACCTTGGGTTTGTGACCAGGGCAAGGGCTTGCAAAGGTGCGAGCCAAGAGTGAAGCCCAAGAGTCACATTTCATGCTCTCGGGAATGTGGGAGGGTGTGACAAAATGAACCTCCACACTCCCAAGTGAGCTCTCACTTTGGGAATTAAAGTCCTAGTGGAAGCCCGAATCTTCAAAGAGTGATTTCAAGGGTCAAAAGCCAATGGATTGAAAAGTTCCTTATATCATTAAAAATATCTTAAGACTTAAATGTCTATAATGGGCTTGCATGACCCATTTGGGTACTTGAAACACAAGTTTTGGTAAAAAGAAAGGCCAGGAGTCAAATTGCCAATTTGACTCCCAACCATTAAAAGTCGATAATCACCCCGATTTCCTTGTGTGCAAGTGATGTGCCACATACCATTAAAAAGCTCTCAACAAAGGTTACAACTTTGCTTTAAACATCACCTCAATTAGAAGTTTGCACACAAAGTTATGGGCCTCCAAAGTTGTGGGAGTCTTAGGACAAAATGACATTTGAATGTTGGTCCCATGGCTAGGCACAACTTGGATGAAGGCCAAATGTGGGAACAAACTTGTCATGTAGTGTCTTTCTCTTGTTAACTATCAATACTTGCACATTGGATGAAGTAAAGGTATGGTTACTTGATGTGGTGACATGAGCAAGATTTCAAACATAGATACCACACCTAAACCCTTATCCTTTAATCTTGTAATGACAACATAAAGGAAAAAAAAATTCTTTGTATTAAGTAAACTCAAGGGGAAATGGATTAGTAATGTTTGGGATCATGAGAATTTATACACTTGCAAAGATTTTTTTTAACTAGTCGATCCCAAGAATTTTCACCACTTGACCTAAATCCAAGGGATCACGATGATTAGTCCTCAAGGTATGGATGAATTATTTTAGGGCAAGGACCGTGAGGATGTGAATGATTAGGCCAAACATTTAATTATGGCAGTTGAGGTCAGAGATCTCAATGATGACGAGTTGTTTAAGATAACCAAATTGAACTTGCACTACTAAGCTAAGGACTGGTTTAAGAAACTTAATCCACCATTGGCAGATTGAATTATTCTAAGGACTACAATTGTTCAAAAGTTTGGTGATGTTGATGCAAATGAAACTCACGTCAAATTAAATGCAATCAAACAAGAACCCAGAGAGCGGGTTGAAAAGTAATTTGAAAGGCTAGAAAAGCTTTTTTAGAGAGGGAAGATTGAAGATGTTGAACACAGGAGAAGGTTTCTGGCTCGATTAAGGCCAGAACTTTGAAGACTGGTAAGGACTTACATAAACATCGATGAAATGGTGATTATAGCAATAAAAATTGAAAGGGTGCTAGGAAACCCTGGGGAAACACCATATGATCACATCATGGAGGAGAAGGATGAAGATGCAATTGGAGAATAATTTACAAATAAGCAATTGTTAATGTTGAATGAGATTTTGATACTTTTTAAAAGAAATTTCGCAATAGGAATGGAGCTAGTGCTAGCTCTTCTAGGAATACATCTAAATGTCAATTATGCCAAGCTAATGCCCACAATATAGTGGCCTACCCAAAGCACAATGATATGCGGCCCAAATGCGACAAATGTGGTGGAGGACACAGGGTTGAAAACTATGGCACAAGGTGTTCACTCTGCAGTGGCTTATGACACTCAAAGGATCGATGTTGGAAGAAGAAAGACATTAAACATTATAACTCCATTACTAACTACCTTGAGGTGTTGGTCAATGATGAAAAGGCCACATTCACAAAACTGAACATGATTTGTGGTGCTAATCACCATTTGTCATCTGAAAACAGGATTCCCAAGAGAAGGTTTCTAATGTAGGTTAATGAAGTAGAGGGAATTGCCAAACAAACCAAAGGCATTCAGGTAAGAGAAAAAACCAAGGAAGTAATGATCGATTTTGGAACAAGATTTTTTTTTCTCATTTCATGAAGGGCGGGATTTCTCTCACCCCCATGGAGATGATCATGAAGGTCCCTGGCGAGTTGGAGTATCTTGAAGGATGGTTAAACTAGCCAAAAGAAAAAAAGATGATAAAACTGGTAGGAATCAAGTTACATGGCACACCCCCAAGCTCCTTGATGGACTCAACTGCAAGTCCAAAGGTGACGACAGTGGAAGGAGAAGGAGTTGGGTGCATTCCTTAGCTCGCAACACTTTGGGGGTAAAGGGGTGTGTTGGAGCTCCAGGATGGGACTAGGAAGATTAACAAGCAAGTCAATTACTTACACAGACTTGCACAAACGAAACAACAAGTTGGTTAGTGCGTAATTAAAACATTTTTGGTGGACGGACAAGCTACAGCCAACCACGAATTCACAAAACTCACCACGGCCCAAACTTGGGGGAATCCACCACCTTCCCCCTTATAGTATTCTATTTACTAATGCAAATCAATTAATCTAATAACTATAGATCCCACATTGTTATCTTGGGAAAATATAATCTCATTATAATATAGGACTGCCATTGGGTTTCTAAAATTCATGATTTCTTCCTAAATAGAATTTAAATTTTCTCTTGCAATTTTCTATTCAAAAAACTCTAGTTGCATTCCTTCAATTATTGGAACAAAATCTTGAAAAACAATTGGCAAAGGTGAGAAAGTTTGTTCATTTGAGCTATCTAGTTGCATGATTGTTGAAATTCAACATTCTACCAAAACTTCCAGCACACCAATCGTGATGATAAACCTAATGCCTTGACACTAAGAATCCTATCACCTACTTCAAACAAGACCTCAATTCTAGGTATGATTTTTTTTGTGAAGTGATCAAAAGATTTTGTAGAATGAGGTATTTATATATCTCCAACCTTAGGAATTTCTTTGGTTTTATCTGACACAATGTGAGTAGATCTATGCGAGGTACAAAATGAAGTGGAGCTATTGCTACAATTCGACACTTGTGCACCAACTGCTTGCTCCATCATGTGCTTTCACCCACACTCTCACTTTAGACACACACCCATTATGTGTGGTTTTGATGGCAATATCTCCAACCTATGTTTCTACAAGGTTGAATTTTACCACAATCACCACTACAAATCCAACCAAACTTAGAACCATTGATCCAATTTGAGGAAATGGTTGATTGGAAGGGTTGTTGAAATTCCTAGCTATTTGTTGATCATGGATTGCATGAAGATCAATAATAATCTGGTCAAAATTAGAATTGAACATGGCTTCTTGAAGCATAAAACCTTGTCACCACACATAATTTTGACCCTAATTCATAGATTGTGTACTTAAGTCGACATGCTTTAATACCAAAAACTTGGGCACACAATAATCAAAACAAGGAACACATAAATTAAATGGTAGAACCTATCTCAGAATTACCCACTAGCTTTGAGCCAAAAGCCACTTAAATTCTTGCTATCACCAATAATGAAAGGCTTAAGGTCTCTAAAGGGTCAGATCTCTCCAATTTCTCTCTTTTGAGCCCAATGGCCTTCTTGCTTTTCTCAATTACTTTAAACCACATAAACCCCCAAAACAACATTAAACTTCTAGAAGAACCCAAGTCCTAGGTTACACTTTATAATATAGAACCTTAAATCCAAATAGATTGCATAAACCAGTATTCATGTCACCACCCCTCAAATTGACAACACAAAAAGAAAACACACTTCAATTCCCCATTGATTGCTTCACAAGTTTTACAAAAAACCACAGCCCCCTTGTATGATCCACCTTGTAAAATTCGATGAAATGTGATTGTTCTTTGGAGTTCCCAATAATTAAGGTGCTTTCCCATGATATGCAGATCAACAATATTCACACACAAATCAACCCGACACACACACATTGAAAAGATTCCAAACCGCTTTTGAGACCCGTAAAATCTTCATCATGCCCCTCGTCATTAACTTTCAAATCCACCTCCTACACAAAAATTTTGTCTTTCGAAGTACATTGCATAGTGGATCTTTTTATACTTCTATTAGAGCCCAAAAATCTAGCCTACTTCCCCTTTCTTCTATCCTCTTATCGTTAACCTTCCAAAAACCTCCCCCAAAAATAAATCCATCCCCATCCCCCACTTATTTACCTTTTTGTTTTTCTTTCTTTGGCTCCACATCAAGCATTCCACCAACTCCCCATCACTTGGCAACTCCCTTGTCTCACATTGAGCTAATGTCTAGTAATATCTAGTTCAAATAAAAGAAAACGACATAAAAACATCAAAGCCATAAACACCACCGAGTCTCCATCATTCCTTTTCCTTGTCTCCATTGTCATCGTGCGTAAACACCCCTAGCTGAAAATAGGAGAAAATGTTCTTCCTTGAAACCCTAAAACTTCTTTGTGTTCACATCCAAACCCTAAACTTAAAAATTTGTTACAACACGACTTCTTATTGGTTGTATGGAAATTCTATTCCTAAAATTGGCTGCCACTATATTTGGCCTGGACAAGTAGCCCTTCCTTAGAACACCCTACCTATTAGACTCAAGTGTTACTAAGTACTGAATTTTGCAATTGACAACAACCCATTTGGAAAAGAGTAGGATGGTAGTGCGCATGAAAATTCTCTTTACATGGGGTTTGTGGGAGCGTGTTTTTTTTCTGGGGCAATTTTTCGACATTTGGCAAATTTGTTTCAATTTTTTTTTTTCAAATATTCTCTATTTACATAAAGCGCCAAAAATCGAAAAAAATTCTAAAATTTTTTAAACATATTTTTACACAGTGTTCAAGCAAGTAGCCATGACATAAAAGGATTTTAATAAACTTTTACTTTCATTGCTGGTCTATAGCCAAATTTGGCTGAATCTGCTTGTGGATGATTGCCAATGTGACATCACAAAATTGAAAAAAACAAGTTGGTATGTGGACTCTGCAACCCACCCCCCTCTAGTGTCCACTCTTCAAAGAGATGCTTTGTGTGTTGTTCAATGAAACTCCTCCCCTTAGTCTCATGGGCGTTACGCTTTACACCTTTAATTAGCTGCCACTGGGTTTCTTGATGGGTTTGGTTTGGTTTGGTTAGGTCTTCCAATTATTCCCTTAGGCTTTGGGCCTTTCTTCGACTTTCAGTTGCTATGTGCTTTGCCTTGTTCAACCCCCAATGGAACCTTTCAGGTAATGTGCACGGGAACTCCAACAGTTAGAGAATAATTTATCTTTGGAACTAGTAAGATGATGGATCAATTGGTTGTGGGTCCCCCAGTGTGGAGTGTGGACCAAAGACTAGTCTTGTATGGAAGATGCTAAACACCCCTAACAAGCATTGTCCAGTGCACTTTGTGGCTGACAATGTTCAGCTGCTCAGCTTTTTTGTTGCAAGGTTTGACTATACGATCTTC
>Ga0116226_10006627_pt1 | contig 10400 bp, 8 predicted proteins | sample S1TSphfallax_FD_89692 | JGI IMG/M metagenome (GOLD analysis project Ga0116226, IMG submission 89692) | Host-associated microbial communities from peat moss isolated from Minnesota, USA - S1T2_Fa - Sphagnum fallax MG | ecosystem: Host-associated > Plants > Peat moss > Unclassified | place: USA...
TCATTTGGAAAGGATGACAAACAATACATGACAAACTTTTGGAAAGGAGAAACATTTTCATGTTCACACAACAATAGAGCCTTCTAGTTCACACAACATTATTCTTAAATAACTACATAAGATACATAAATTAGATAAATAAATAAATAAAGAGGTAGGTAAATAGGTATGTTAATTAGGTTAAAACAAAAAATAGTAATAATTAATGTCTAGTTATTTAGTTTTAATTAATAAATACAACCAAATCATAATTAATCCTTACAAATTCGACTTAATTCATTAAATATTATCAACAATGTATTTGTAAAAATTAAAATTTGACTACTTAAATACACACTCATTAATGTATTTTAGGTAAATAATTAATTAAACAACTAATAATTTATCATAGGTACATAAATGGCCTACCTTAGCCTATATAACTAGGTTACTTATAGGCTAAACCATAGGCGGAGTATGGGTAGGGTATGTATAAATAAATACACCTACATATAAGCTACTTGTATTTAGACTATTTAGCCACATACTTACATTACATAAGTTAAATAGGTGGCTAATTTAACCTAGGAAAAATAAATTATGGAAAAATTAATGATTCGTAAAATAATAATGCTTAAACTAAACACAACTAAAGTAATTATGGAAAAATTAATGATTGTTAGATTAATAATGGCTAAACAACCAAAAATAAAAAATAACCATGACTAAACTAATTATGGTTAAATTAACCGTGAATAAAATAAATATGGTGAAACTAACTATGAATAAAGTAAATAAGGCCAAACTAACCAATGAATAAATATTGTATGGCTAAACCAACCATGGCCACACCATAAATGGCTAAAACTAACCATGAGTCAAATTAATATGGTTACACTAACCATAAGTAAAGTAAATATGATCAAACTAACCAATGAATAAATATTTTATGGCTAAACCAACTATGCACAAATTAATTATGGCCAAAATAAACATGAATGAAGTAATCATGGCTAAAATCAAAATGGTAAAAATAATTATGGCAAAATTGACCACAGCTAAATTAGAAATGGTTAAACTAACCATGAGTATATAAATTTGGCTAAACTAACCACTAATGAAGTTAATATGGCTAAATCAACTAATGAATAAATATTTTATGGCAAAACCAATGACAATTTTTTTTTATGGCTAACATAAACATGAATGAAATAATTATGGCTAAAATAAAATAATAAAAAAATTATGGCAAAACTAACCATGGCAAAATTAATAATAATTTTAAACTAATTGTGGATGTATTAATTACGATTAAATTTATTAAGGTAAAATAATAATATGTTAGAAATAAATATAGCTAATTTAGTTGTGGTTATAGTAACCATGGTTAAATAAACCATGTACATATATATATAATACCTTTAACCATAATTAATTTGGTCATGATTCATTTAGTTATGATTAACTAACTTTTACATTTTTCAATTTTTTTCTAATTGGTCAAACATACTCAAAATGTTACAAGTAATCCCAAGATACGTAATTAGTATTAAAATTTGTAATTAGCCCTTTTGACTAGGCCCTTAGCCATTTTGATCAAGTTTACTTAGTTAGTCTTATTGATTGAATATAATAGGTGGCTTTATTGGCTTGGACATTTGCCAATTTGATTAGATTGGGTGGTCTAATTGACCAAGCCACTAACCAATTTGACTAAATGGTATTTTAAAGTCCAATTTGATTAAATATCCGATTTGACTAATTGTTAAGTTGATCACTCTAATCATATTGATTAGTCAAAAGATACCCATTGTCATTCAAGCCCCTAGCCTCTAGTAAAAAATACATGTCATGTAATAAAAAAGACCCATTCAGTCAACTTGGTTAATTTGAAAAAATAGGAATTATAGTAGTGAATGGTATGTGATGGAGCATGAACCCAAACACATAATGTGAGTTTTGCAATGTCCAAGAAATGTTATTGACTGCAAATATAAATCAAGAAATTATAGTGTTATTATATTGTTGGCATGTAATGTAACCATACATATGGCCATATATAGAGCTTTTAAGTTATATTGTATTTTTCAATTCGAACAATACCAATAACAAAGAAAACAATATGGAACATCATGTTGTGGGATGGGGCAACCTCACATGCATCTACTTGTCATGCAAACTAAAGGAGTTCCATGTATTTGTACTAGAGGAGCTAAGCAAAGGTATTTAATGAGATCCCCAAATCAAGCGTTAAAAAATGAGCTAATTGTTCTCCAAGCGAATGTTTCTGTCTGTGTAATTAAATTTTTTTGTTGTTCCTGTTGTTGGGTGCTAGATTACATCATGATTATATCTTCTTATTGTTTTTGGGAATGTGATAAACTTAGGATGTGTATTCTTATATGATTGTTTTCCTTAGGTCTTGAATAGATCATTAATGTTTATCAACACCCATTGTTGGAATGAGATTAAATTAATGAGACCATGATGAAAGTGATGGTTTGATATTTTGTGAATAACATTCACGAGGTTATGACCCACTTATTTTTATCATGTTTATTTTGATTTGGCTAAAAGTGACACAAAATGGTTGTTTTCAAAATATATTAGAGTTTTTTCTGCAATCTCATCATTAATTTTATTTTGTCCTTTATGTTTATTTGGATAACAAAACCCACCTTTTCATATACAAAAATATTGTTGCAATTGCAATTTTTATGAAGTAGGTAGTGACAAATTGTGTTGTTTGTGTTTTATGTTGGTACAATCACAATTAAGGTTTTGAAACCATGGATGGAATGTGGGTTGCAAGTTTTTATTGTTCATTTTCATAGAAGGTGCACAAAGGTTCAATAAACTAGAGATATTTGCTCTTGTTCTTGTTGCATTATGCCATGATTTTGATCACCTTGGTTTCACCAATGCATTTCTAGTTGTTGCAAATGATTTTATTACACTTCAGTACAATGAGAAAATTGTGTTGGAAAGTCATCATGTTGCTACCACCTTTTTAAGCATGAAGGTAGTAGCATGTCGTTCTTAGCCTAAATTTTTACTTGACCAAACATTGCATGTCAATTGATTTTAGTCTCTTATTGTGTCTTAGGCTATATAAAACCCTTGGAGTTGAAACAAAATATGGATAGGAGATTTTGGGAGTGCAATTATTTGTAGAGCCCATTGAACTTTTGTTGCACATCATTTGTTGGATTATGTTGCATCCATGACTTGTGTCCTCGGATTATGTGTTTGTTGAAATTATAACATGCAACAATGTTTAAATGCATCAATGTTATAGGTCCAAATATAATGCAATATGCACTTGTTGGACTATGTAGAAAATAATCAAATGATGCATTGGGTTTCTAAAAAACATGCAACCACCTGTTACATATGGCCAAATTTATAGTCCTCTTGCTAGATATTAGGTTTTCAACTTCCAATAGAAGTTTAACCTTGTGTTCTTTTACACCTTGTTGTGTGAATTAATCATTGACATCAAGTAATCATGCAAGGGCAAGAGATAATGAACATGATTGCTTCACTAAATGAGACACATTAGTGACATTTTTGCAAGTTAATGGTCTAATGTATTTTGGCCATAGATATGGGCTTGCATGTTGAAATCCTTAGTCATTTTACAACAAGGCTTGGAGACTCTTGCCCTTTTGAACCTTTAGTTCCATATGTGCCACTCATCTTCAACATTCTTGTCAAGCACCCAATTCATCTAATCCAAACCCCCATGACCATCCCAATTCAATACCTTCCCTTGTTCCCACCTCACCTACATAAGCTTTGTCTTGGGTTTCATCTTTGGGTGTCCAAAGGTCCTTTCATTTAAGCTTTCATTGTCCTTGATTGTATAACTACATCCCTACCACTCTACAATGTGATGTATAAATGGTGTTTCATTTTCCATTGGATAAGTTAACATAAAACCCCTATGATGTGGCAAGTTGGCACTTGCTTTTCTTATTACCCCAATGGTGTGTTGTTTTGCCCCCTTGTGATGGGGTAATGGGGCATAAGGAAACATGGATTCAACTCACGCATTTTTTAGTAGGAGATTGGGAAAACTTGTAAAAGGAGTTTTCTTTACGAACCTAAGCTTTGGTGACAAGTTCAAGTTCAATGCCTCTTCTTCAACATGATCCCCTAACTCATAAATGTCTTTTTTGTAGTTTAGTTGTTGGATGTGCAGGGGAATACTTTAAAGCAACTTGCACCTTGGCACCATTTTCCCCTACACCCACATCTTCTGACACGACCTCAACTTTCACCGCACTACACCTTAAATCAAATGGCTATTCCCCATTTTTCTTAAAAGAATATGAGTAAACCAAAATTTCAAATTTTCTTCCAATTCTTTCAAATTGACATTACAACCATGGCCCATTTATTGGCAGGTGGTCCTTCTAGGATGGTTTTTGAATGCCTTCAAGACTTAGCTAGTGGATTCTTTCAGTTATTTCAACTTTGTTTTCATTTGATAAAGGTCACATTCCACCTCGAATTGCACATGTTTTCGGTGCGGCCCGCCTTTTAACCACCAAGCCTTCAAGTGGAGTTCATCCCATTGTAGTGGGGGAAACATTGTATCGATTCACAAGTCACACGTTATGCCTTCACTTTCATGATGCCTTTGCAACACATTTCTCCTCACATCAATTTAGAGTCACAATTAAATGCGATTGTGAAACAATAGTCCATGGCATCAAGTGCACCTTATATTTTCACCTCAATTAAGTTATTTTCTAGTTAAACGTGGCAAATGCCTTTAATTCGGTGTAAAAAAAGGTCATATTTCAAAAACTTCATGTAGTAGGTGAAGACAACATGCAACTCATCCCCTTTGTTTGTGTATTTTATGGATTTGAGTCTCCCCTGTTTTACAACCATTATAATCGTGAAGGCAATGTCATAGTCATCCCCTTTGCCATGGGAACTCATTAAGATGATCCCTTAGGAAGGGCACTATTTCCATTAACCCATTTTAGGGCTTTTGCATTTTATAACCAATCATTTCCCTTCTTGTTTATTTCCATCCATTGCACTTGACACTCACATCATAAGTCCCTCTTCTATTGTATCATTTGCATATGAACATTTTCAGACTGAACTTTGTGTGATAGGTATTTTTATCCAACCTCATAAATATGTAACATGGTTAGCCTTTGGCCTACCACTTGATTTCAACACCCCTTCCCAATTTACCACCCCATAAGAAGGAATTAGAGTTTTGGGAGTTCCATTGGGCATTTCATCATTCACATCATCCTTCATAAAAAATGTATTGTTAGAGGATGTTCGACATGCTGATCTTTCCCCTATAATGGGTGATGTTCAAGTAGCCTTTGGAATTATAACTCATTGTTTTGTGCAATGACATTCATATTTCTTACAATGTATATTTCCCTCTTCCACTTTCATAGAGTCCTTCAATTCTTTTGACTCCTCCTTCCTTTAATTATTTGGGTGCCTCTTGGGTCTAGGATCTTTTGACAACCCAGAAGGGCCAAACTTTCCTCCTAATAACTTTCAATGGCATCAAGCTCATACCAACATCCACCATCACCCCAACAACCTATTTAGGAAATTGGGCCCTTATAGCTTTAATCATAATTGTTAGGTTTATGGTTGATTAACATCCCTTTTTTCTTGAAGTCTTAACATGAGTCAACAATAACACCTTCCTTTTTCAACAACACCCCAAGGCAATATGTGATCTCCTACCACCCCTAGCTCATGCATGTTTTCCTTCATTTGAACAACTCATCAGGCAACAAATGGTTCGACTTCAAGATTTCATCTCAAAGCATTTACATTATCATACCTTTTCCAACATGTGTTTTGATGGGATGTTTGAAGCCCATTGTGCCCAAATTTTATCATGTTTTGGCCTAGGGGCGGATGTTTGGCTTACAATTTGACCAATTTTCCTAGGTTTCCTATTAGTTTCCTTTGTCTTTTCCACAACGTTTCGAATACGATTTGGATTACCCCATCCTTCAATTGCAGGTATCCTGATGCATGTGCACACATCCTATCGACCCTATGGGTATCCACCTTTTACTTTGTGTTCATGGCAATGATGGCACAAAAATCTATGATGCAATTTGCAACACCTTTGTTGCCATTGAACAAGATGTTGGTTTCCATGTGGGGTGAAAATAATTACATGTGCTTCCTTCAAACACATTTAACTCCTCTCGTTGATGAATCAACATTGTGTTCATTGAATATGGCATTCACACCTTAGTTAACAATGTCATTGCCGACCTAACACAAGTAGATTTACTTCCCAAATCTTGTGCCACCCAAGGATTTGTTACTTCCAATGTGTCTCAAGCCAAAGAATGAAAGTATCATGACCAACACCTTGTGCATCAATTCTTGCCTTTAACAGTGGAAATATTTGGATGTCTACATAAGTAGGATGATGTGGTTTTACACAATTGTGCCAATGCCATTTGGAATTTGATAGGACCAAATGGCCCTCCTTTTTTTTTAACTTGGTTATTTTTCTTTAGCAATCACATTGCAAAAGCTGCAAGCATTTTCCATCTTAAGTCAATCAATAGTTATAAACCTAGCTACTTCTCGACTTCCACCCTTTTAGAACACATTTCCCATCTCCATGACTAACTTATTGCAGACATTTGATTTTTTATATGGAAAAATTCGGCCAACCTACATCAAATAGTCGATTTTTGACATGGATAAGTTTTAACGTCTAGTTTGAACTAACTTGTGTCTTGTAAATTCTCCCTTTTCCTTTTTTCTTTTTTTCTTTTTTCTTATCCTTTTGTACATTTTCCTAATCTACCGTGTGTCTATCAATAAAGTTTTACAAGGTTGCATCAATTTCGCAACATATGCAATGGAACATGTGCCGACTTTGCCATTTAAATTTAAATGAAAAAGAAATTGATTAGTTTACACTTGACTAATGGGGGTATACATAAACCCTAGACCTTAAACTCTATTTGCTCTAATTGTTTTTAGGTATTGCACAAATAAAAATAAAGAGCCCAACTACTATGAAGTTGAGAGATTCAATCCAAATGCTCACATTTTGCTGCAAATTGTTTTCTCATAAATATGATTTTTTCTTAAATGATGTTCTACAAAAAGGTCTACTAAATGTATAAGCTAAAACAAAAACTATATTACCATTTTTGCTTTGTAGTGTGACATCTTAATCATCATTTACCTAAGCTGATTTGGACTCATTGATTTAGTGTGAAGGAACATTCAAATTCACAATGAAAATAGATAATGTTAGTTGAGCTACATCATTGAAACTAGAATATTCAACTCCTATTTTATTTTTCTTCTTCCTCCTCTTGATTTTTGTCTTGTCTTCTTTTTTTGTTTCCTTCTTTCTTGATTTTCTTCTTTTATTCTTTTGATTTTTTCTCTTTTCTTCTTTCTTCTTCTCTATTTCTTTTCCCTTCCTCTTCTTCTCGTTTTTTCTTCTCTTCTTTTGATTTTTTTTTCCTTTTTCCTCCTTCCTCTCCTCCTCTTCTAAAAAAATAAAATCTAGAATTTTTTTGAATATTCACAATCTACTACCGCTCGCTCGCTCAAGATAGTGTGGTGATGATGCTCTTGCCCCTTGCAACACCTCCTCCTGTCAAGAAGGCAAACAAACCACAATTGTCACTTGCAACAAGAAACAAGGAAAAGAAAAATAAAAAGAAGCAAAAAAGATGGTTACGTGGTTGAGATTGCACTCTTCCCACAACTATCACAAGTGTGATTGTTTGTATGAAGGATTTAGTCACATTCTTTTTTTCTTCTCTTTTTGGTCGTGCATGTTCATTGCTTGTGCTTGATATCTCAATCACACCTTTTTCTTTTTCTTCCCCCTTTTTTTCCCCGGTAGCACATCTTATTGCTTGAATAAAGGTTTCAGTAAATTTTCTTCATTGCAGCCACTTGTATGTAATAATCTTTTTCCCTGGTCACTTTTTCTAATTAATCACCAATTTCAATCACTAGTGTGAGAGCATTTGCAAGGAACGCATCAAATGAAGGTAGGCAAATTCAGAACTGGTAGCTCTGGGACATTCAGAATACAGAATGGCATTGCCCACAGGGGGCATTAGGGCCTGCTTGACTCATCTATATTATTGTAGTATCTACTCTGACAGAAGACCTGTGCACATGGACAGGAAAACATCCGCTCAGCCACGAGAAGGCAGTCTGATACCCAGCTCTGCTCTGTCCAGAGGCCGGTGTGTGTGGGTCAATTTGCATCTCTGCCATATCTGCTTGGCTTAGCAACTCTGCTCCCCTCCATTCTGAACAAAATCTATGGCTGGAGGGCAATCAAATAGCCATTGGAGGATGAAAATAGCTGACTGAGGGGTGAAGGAACAAGGGCAACCTTGCACGTCAGCTCTGTCTCTCGGTCTCCACATCAGTTGCTAGCGATTTGCAGCCAGGCCCTGCTTACTTGTGTACATGTGTGTGTGTGCCTTGGGTGATCCAGTACCTACACTATAACCATGGTGAAGACCTAAAACACTCTGCATTTTGGAGCAGTGCAAATGGAGGGCACCTTATGTCAGGAATGCCCCAGCCCTTATGCATTACCTTACATTAAATCAGGGCCTCCGAGTCCAAATAAAAAATTTCCTGGGTTAAATATTGCCACTAAAGGGTCTCTCTCAAGAAGGTCAAGGTACCACTGTAGGAGCTCGTTCACCTTGGCCTGTGTGTGTGGCCTTAAAATCTGAACCCAAGGCTCTTAATTGAAGGGTGTTTACCCCAGGAAGATCCAGCTCTTGTGTTCTTGTTCTTCCTTGATTCCATGGCAATGCCTGTTGAGTGCCTCTCTTAGTCTGGTCTGTTTCACTTTGTTCAAGAGCAAAAGTAGGACTTTACTATTCGGTCCTGAGTATGCTAGCCCCGTTTTGAAAGATTGACCATTAGAAGTTAAGAAAAGCAAATCTGGGCGAGACAATAAATTTTAGACTGCCTTGGTTTTTCTCTTACAGAGGTTGTCAAATTGCTCAAAAGCTCCTGATGCTTCTTCCTTCATAACCTTTGCCATGAAGGTTAAAAGATGGTGAAACTACTATTATGCATTTTCTTCAAGAGAATGACCTTGAATGATGTTTTGATAAATATCATTTTTCTAATTTGATTAAGTAAATGCATTTGATTGGTATATGTTTCAGTTAACCTATCATTCACCATTATTTGTGGTTGTTTTACCTAGGTCGTAGGTGAAAGCCCTGAACATCACACACGCATACACACATGTCCAAGCATTCTGAACCGAACCATCCCTCAGAGATTTCAGAAGGTTTTATTTATTTATTTTGAAGCGAAACAGCAGACCTGAACTGACAAGCAGCCGACACCCCAAGTCAACCTCCTTGGCAGAGGGCCAGCACGAGTTTCACCTGCACACCACTGGATTTGAACCCAGGACCTTTTTGTGATCCCAGGGTCCCAGAAGGCTATACCAGTGAGTCATCATCCCTGGGGTAAATTTCAGGGTCGTCAAATATGGGATTTTAATCTTGCCACAACAGTAATAAAAAAATCTCAAATTTTTTTGTTTGTATCAAAGTAGCAAGGGTGGCAGACCCTGGTTTTTTGCAATCGGGTTATTTAAGGTTTTAATATAAAACCCAATTGTCTGAGATTGCACAAAATCGGGTTTTATTTTGAAAATCGGGTTTTAGTAGGGTGTGGACTACGAAAGAGGGCAACGGTAACCTGGCAACCCACTCCGTGTTCAGAACTCTGAACTTCAGAGGTGGGCAATTGGCAGTTTGGCTTGCACTCAAGTGATCATGTTCGACATCGGTGTGGAGGAGGAGGTCATCGGCAAGGACATCGAAAGCGACATCGCTGACAACAACAATATCAACGTTGCTCCTAGCGCCGGCGCAGGCGGCGATCCATTAGACGACAATGGCAATGACGATGTTGTTGTAGGAGGGCGTAAGCGTGGTCGGCAAGGCAATGACCTGTGGAGTCTCTACACCAATGACGTTAACCCGCACCAGCACAAGTCGGCCATCTGTAAGCATTGCCGCATGCTCATGAATCATCACAAGAAAAGTGAATCGGTGAAGGTCCATCTGAACAAGTGTGTTTCGTTTCGCAAGCTCATGAACGGTATGGAGGAGGATAAGCGTCCTGCCTGGTACACAACCAACAAGAAGCCCAGGAAGCCCCTGTCGATGTCTTCAGTGGCTCCCAGTTCTTCTTGTCAGCGCTCAATCAAGGAGTTCACCATACTTGTTGTCAGCAAACAGCAGAAGGTGCAGTTCCAGAAACACATTGCAATGCATTATTACGCCACAGGGTCGTCGTTTCAGCGAGTCGAAGATGTTCATCTGATCGACGCAATCAAGACCTTGCGCCCTGATGACGGTTTGCTCCCCAACAGAAGA
>Ga0116226_10006628_pt1 | contig 10399 bp, 7 predicted proteins | sample S1TSphfallax_FD_89692 | JGI IMG/M metagenome (GOLD analysis project Ga0116226, IMG submission 89692) | Host-associated microbial communities from peat moss isolated from Minnesota, USA - S1T2_Fa - Sphagnum fallax MG | ecosystem: Host-associated > Plants > Peat moss > Unclassified | place: USA...
TAGGTTCCCATCAATTAATTTATCATCCATGTCAAAAATTTCAACTATGTTAAATTCTTTTGCATTGTCATTTTCTATGGTGGTTTTTCTTTTTCCATGTCATTTCAATCAATCTTAATGTCATTGTTGTAGTTTTGTTTTCAACAAAAAATGTTTTCTAAAAATTACCCTTTGGTTGTCATGCCAAGTTAAATCAATACCATTTTCTTTCCAATATTGAATCCATTATGATATTTTTAAAAAATATTCTTTGATGAATTTTGAGTCATTCAAAGAGATGTAAAATGTTGCATCTACATATGTGTTAACAAATGACATTTGGTTGTAATTTCCTTTTCCCCCCACCTAGCAAGATCTTGCAACTCTAATGAATAATGCAAAAGCTACTTCTTTTGTTTTTGGGTTGAAGAGCACGTTGTGATAATTTGAACCTTTTGGGCATGTGCCCCCTTCAACATCTTGTATGTTAATGATGTGGTAATCATGTTTTTCATATTGAACATAAATGGTTTCTTGGATGTCATATTCCTACAAATCATATTTTTAAGTAATGGAATTTGTGTGTGTGATATGCTTGAATTTATGAATTTGTTTTGTATTATATAGATGTAAAGACATTTACTTGGTTTTGGATGGGACTATAATTTTTTATTTGCTAGATTTCTCCATATGGTATATATGTGATAATAAATATGCATCATATATTTAAAGTTTCTTTGTTATAAACAAAAATGATGACTTAATTATGATTGAACATTATTTAAAATATACATTTTCATTTTATTCAAAGGATAAAAATATAGTGAAGGTGAATGATTCATCATCATATATGTTGTTGGATTTAAATAAAAAATTATTTGTAAATTATTATGATTTGAAAAAAAGAGTTTATTTTATTATTTATAATGTATTTAAATTCACCTCTAATGAAATTTGGAATATTTGATATGCTTGTTGATGTCAAATAAAAAATTGTTTTATATTTTCATTTCAAACAATTTCTGGTTGATTAATCCAAACCCATATTTAATGCAGCCCAAAAACAAAAAAAACTCTATTATATGGTATATACCATAAATATATTCATTATTCCTTGAATTTAAGCTTTTAAAACTTCTTTTTCTTCCAAATAATATGAGATATCAATAATTTTGTGAAAATCAAAATATCAAGCCTAAACACTAAAAGTGAAACCCAAAATGAAATGCAACATGTTTTGCAGAAATATACTTCACATACATGTCATGAAAGTGCCCAAAATGGTGCTGTTGTAGTGTGTTTTCACCCTTGTATTAATGATTATAACATGTGGGGTGAAAACACAAAGGATAACACTTGAAAATGTGCAAGCAAATGGAACACACAGGAAATAGTAGTAATGTTTGTTGTTGTTACAAACTTGACAATATTAACATTCGTTGACTATATTTTGGCCACCAATTCTTTAATATCTTGCAATGAAGGAGTCACTTTCTAATTGTGATTGGAAACAATGATTTTTATCTTAGATATAATCTTGTTTTGTTTCAATGTAGTTATAAAGTCTTTTCCTACATGTACAATTGTGACAAACATGTAAATCTTGGTTATATTTACCAGTCAGGTATACAAAGATGCCATTTTTCCATAAAGGCAAGGAGAGAGATGAAAAGGGCTCAGAAAGTTATTTACTGTTTGGAAAAACATAGCCTCATTGTTTTACTTCAATTTGTTGATGTCATTGGTAAGACAAATGGATAGATAGAAAACAACATCAACAACAACATTCTTTGGAAAATTTTGTGCGCATGAGAATCATGTTTTGTGTTTTTCTAGAAAGAAATTTGATGTTGTGCATATTAGATTGTTAGGCCCACTCAATGAATTCCTAAGTGTTTTTGGTACTTGATTGAAATTAGTACAAATTTGAAACCTCAAATCTGCTGGTGTTTAGTGACAAATAATCACTCTAAAATATGTGGAAAATAGTTAAGCAAATATCCTACCACTTTTTTTAAAGAAAAATAAATAGATAACAATAAATAACTCTTCGACATTTCCAAAGTTGGTAGTCAAAATAATAAGTAGGAAAGACAACTTCAACACACTTTGCAAAATAAAAACTTGATAAAAAACAAAACTCATTTCATTTGAAAATCTTCAAAGTGCACAAAATACATTACAATTGTATCCAAAACAAAGATTAGAAAAAGACCCTTTGAGCTTCCCCAAGAAAAGATTTCAAGTTCACAAGAAAACATGGGGGATTTTTAAAAATTAAAAATCCCTAAATCCTCCTAAACTCCAAGTTATCCGACCTTATCCTACATTTAAAATCTAGAACTAAAGTCAAAGGTGACAATTGATTTTTTGATTATATTAATAAATAACTTTTTAAAATCAATAATAACCTAAAATTAGTTATAATTTAAAATCGATAATAATGTAAAATCGGTTTTAACCTAAATCCGTAGTAACATAAAATTGGTTATAACCTAAAATCAATAGAAACATAAAATCAATAGAAATGTAAAATCAGTTTGTACTTCAAAATTGGTAAAGTTTAATATTCAGTACAAAAGTACAACTCCTCAAAAAACAGCTTGGAAAACTCTCTAGCCTTCACATTATCCTCTCTTCTATTTTGGATCACATCCTCGGGATCATGTAATATTGTCCTACACTTCTACCAAAAAACTATCTACTCTACCATAGGAACATTTCCAATTCTATCCCCTAGTTGAAAGTTTTTTGTACCCTCTTCAATTTCTATGATGGTAAATAGGGTTAAAGGATGCATATTTTGGTGGTAGCCTTGGTAGTAGCAGGTGCAACCTGAGTACTTTTGGTTGCCATTTCTGTAGCAATGGAATCCACCTCCATTGTGGTTTCAATTCCTTTTTTACTCCTCCCATACTATCTATTTTAGATATAGTTCGTGATGGCGTCCTAGTTAGAAAGGGGGCAACAAATGAAGGTAAAACAAAATTGGGGAAAACTTGGGCATAAGCAAGTTTGTACAACTCCTCGTATTTTTGATAACTAGAAAAAATGTCATTCAAGATTTCAATAATTTGCGTATTATAAAACTCCCACTATTTAGTTCAATTCTTCTTGACCTTTTGCTAGTAAATGAGGAGTTTCGCTATCATGAAGGTGTTTTTGATTCTAATCCCCTCCGATTCAACCATTTGGTGGAAGGTATAATCTACTTATTTAGCCTTATGGGTAAGCAATTGAATTTGCTACTACACATCCTCTAGTTGGTCTTGAGTGATGGGAGCATGGCATGAAAGCTTTTCGATACTTAACTATAAGCATTTAATGGTTTTGGTACTCCCTCAAACCGTCCACTTGGGAGTGCAACTTGGTGTTTAGGTTTACATTCTCCTTCTTTAGTCGCTTAGCTCATTCCATTGCAATTTTGAATTCACGCACATCTATGGCAACAACTAGCTCCAATGATTTTTAGTTCATCTCCACTTTTCAGTACTTAACTTCTAGGTCTTGCCTTTCGACTTGCAAATGGTCTAAATTAGCCTGAATAATGGACAACTTGTTTTGCAGGGTAGGGAGTTGAGCTCAATATTCCTCATTTTTTACCATAATCTTGTCCAACTTGGTTTGCATACTTGCAAAGTTTGATTTGGCAAACTCCAATGCCAAATCATCAAGGCATCTTGTCGAACTTGCATTTATGCTTGGCGTAACTTGTTCTTCAAACATAGGATTTCGACCTTTGCATTGAAAACATCTTCTAACATAGACTCCTTTTCAATATTGGCTGCTTCAAAAGTGTGCCTCAATGTGCTTATTGTTTGCACATTTACTAGGAATACATAGGTTGTCCTCCAAACCTTGCAAAAAGGATTGCCAATGAAGAGATTCCCTTTCCGGTTGAGGTTTAATCCCAATTGAATTAGGGGTGTGAAAGAGGCATATCGAAAATGGGGCCTTTGCATCTATGGGAGTTGACCTTGGGTCCCATCGGAATTGAAGTTCGAAGGAATGTCCATTTCCGATATACCATCAATGCAAATACCTTCACCCTACAACCTATCATGCAACCTCTGGGACAAGGACTGAGTGTGAGATGGTACGGTATTGAAAAACATGAAGGTAGGCCTCATAGGTGAAATTTCCAATGGTGCATCTAGATTTGGACTCCTTGTCCTATCCTACCTTTTCAGGCTTGGCTCACAAGACGGGGATCATTCAGTTGGTGTCTGCTTCCTTGGTGAGGGGGCTGGTAGATGTTGTCACATATGTTCCACATATAAACTACCCATTGTTGGTGGTATGTCTTTTTTCGATGTAGAACCAAAAAATATTTATTAACTCAATTGACCAACTTCTTGTTGTGTTTGGGGAAGACTGTCGAGGTCAATAGGCTCAACCTAAAAAGACATTATCGGCCCCTTCTTCTTCATGTTAGGATTGGGTTTTATTGAAAAGTTATCCTCCTCTTCATCTTTGTCTTCAGTTCTAGTAGTTGGAAAGTTAAATTGACTAGAACCCAATGTTGAAGGATGATAACGACAACTTGGGCTACACCAAATTTCGTTTCCTTCCCAAGGTTTTCTTGTTTTGGTTTGACTAATGTGGATAGAACTTGCAACCGAAAATGCAAATTGTTGAAAACAACTTGAACCCAATTTACCGGTTTTTTACGTTTGCAAAGGCCACTTGAAACATGAGCTTCTTGCTAACATATGTTCCACTAGTCCCCTTGAGCCAAATTGCTTGAATTAACGTTGAAAGTTGGGCAGCATACTTCCTTTGAATTAGGAAACTTTCCAACCTTCCTTTTGCACAAATGTGTTTAATTAGGGGGGCCATCTAAATGTAAAGGTTCGCAACTTCTACAAAGCACATTGCATGTGGCTTTGTGATTTTGATTTGTGGTGGACACAACATCTTCATGATGCAATTTTTGATAATGATGACTCAAGCTCCCTGCACAACAAATTCTATTACATCTACGCTTAACCAAACTATTGACTATAAAAACTCCTTGACTAGATGTTGAATGGGTGTCAACTTGAAGATCATCAAACTGGAAAGCCCAATTGTACGTGTATATGTTATGTCTTTGCAAGCTACCCAACATTAGAACTTGTCCATTTGGTTAAACATAATCCTACTTCCCTCGGAAAGACTTATTATCTTTCTATTTCTTTTAGTTTCTGGTTTTGTCCCCATTTTGGTTTCTTCCTCTTCCTATTTTTGCTTTATAATAACTTTTTGCCTATCTCTTTCTTGTTACAAGAGCCTTTCTACCTCTTCCTTATTCACTCTTATCATTTTGTCGAAAACTAATTTTCTGCACTTTGGGAGTGATTCGAGCAAAATGAGAAAAAAGAAAATGCAAAGGGTGAAATGAGAAAGAGGGTCCCACCTTTATACTCAGTGGGCCAATTGAGTTATTTCTAAAAATAATCATTTTGTTTGTGAAACGCAATATTGATTATTGGATACCAATTTGAATGACACATTGTACCTTTCATTGGATTTCGAAAATGTGTTGTTGCCAAAACGCGACATTAGTGAACTAATGCTCTTTTCTTGTTCTTTTCCGTTGGATACTATTTCAATGAACAAACAAAAAGTGCCAATGGATGCCAAAAGATGTGTTCTACTTTCATCCACTGATTCTCCATCCAACATAACATCCTCCACTATGTTTTTCCCCACATGCATCGGAATTACTACCATGTGAGGATTCATAACAACTAACCTTACATTAGAAGGTGGACCTTGAAGATGGGTTGGTTGGATGCTGGGAGACACTTTGGAAACCATGTATTGTTTTAAATCAAGGGCCAAATGCATGAGTTGATCAAGGGTAAGAATATGTATACTACTTAGTAATTGCTAATTGATTTCCTATACCATGTCCTATTTTTCGATAATTGTTTCATTGTCAACAAAAATCAATTCCGGTTTTTTATGGTTCAGATGATTCTTGCATGGGTGGTTGGCTCCTTGGGGTTGTTTCCATTGTGGCTTCTAATGCTTACATTTGTTGGATGAGTGATTTGAAGGTCTTTTGCAACTGCTCTTCCTTTTCCCAATCTTCCATGGTCTTGGTCTTCTAAGGCTCCTTTTCCTATAACAACACCAATCTTGGGTTCTAGCTCTTAATTGTGACAATTAAGACCATGTTGACAATAACTTCATCCTTTTTTAGTTTTGCATTGGAGACTTTGTTGTGAAACATTTCCTATGTCGCTGATTTATGGGGATAGTAAGAATTATTATGTTCTATTGAATTGTAAATGAAACAACAATAGATTGAATAACTTCCTTGATTTCAATTCCCCTGTTTTTCGTGGTTTTCACTCGTTCCTTTCCTTGCTCGAGGAAAAACTTTGTTCATTGAAACTTCTTTTCTCTCCTTTAATTTGTTGTTTGGATTCTTTGGGTTCTAATGATAAAGTTCTTTCAGATGCTTTGGTTTATGACAAAAATCACACATCCTTTCAATTCGAGTGTTATTTGGTGCTCTCTTTGGTTTTTTTAGTGGTTCTAACAATTTTTTATATTTTTTTGCATCTGCCATAGTCTCTTGATAGGTGACTATAGATTCCTTATGCTTGAATAAGTTATTTTGCTTCATTCTTGTAGTTGCGATTTGGAAGTAGGGGACTAATCCAATTTGGAAAAAGGTTATCAACAAGTTGTTGTCCACCTTATGCTAAAGGTAGTTGGCAAGTTTGAGGATTCGATCATAGTAAACCTAAACCTTTTTGTCACTACCATGTTTAATGACTTTAAGAGCCATGTAAACCTATTCATCATTTTGGACGGTGTGGTATCACTTACAGAAGGCAATTTCTAATTCCATAAAAATGCAACCTAGGTGAAATTGCATAAATTTTTTGCCCCACTCCAAAATTACATTTATTAAGGTGAAACAAAACAAGTTGACTATGTTAGTGTCCCTCTTCTCACCATTACCCTGAATGGGTTTTCGAAACACCCAAACATGAACATATGGATCTGTCCCAATAGAATAAATTGGGTACAACAACGATTTCCTTTATGAAGGAGTCATACGAGTAGTGGGTGCCAATGGCAGATACCATGGTGGGTACCATGGGTTCCAAGGGGAACCTTGCTAAGGATTATCGAAAGGCACACCTGTACCTCCAACCAAAAATTCGCCTCCACCTCCACCACTTAGGGGTCCGTCTCCATTCGGGGGTCAACCTCCACTTAAAGGTCCACCACTTCGAAGCGAAGGTTTACTTCCCTTTCTTGGTGGTCTTCCACTCCCATGAAGAGAACTACCACCGCCTCTTATAGGTATCCCACCCCCATAATTACTGAATTTTGATGGGGGGCTTCGTGTGGGTGATTGGAAATAAGGCACCATACTTCCAATAGAAAACCCACTAGTAGGAATAGTTACTGGGGGAGTCAACATAGACATTTGGACACCATGACTTCCTTCAATTGCAACAATTCCGATAGACACCATATTCGGGAAAGGGTATGCCATAAGTTTAGGTGTGTTGGAGAAAGTAAGTGGCGGGTTGTTTGGATAATAAGGATTAGGAATCATTGTCCACAGTTCTTAATGTATGCTGGTAAAATATTATTTCTGATAGGATTCATTATCGGATACTAGTTGTTCAACATTTGACTAATGAAGTAACTTGGGGCAATTGTGAAAGAAGGGGTACATTCAGGTACTATAGGAACCTAAGTCATTAAAATATGGGAGCTAACTGAAATGATAGGTTAGGTGGTACCAAAAATCAATTTAATCGCAAAAATCGGTACTTGGCTAGATCTATAAGGGCAATTTCCAACAACATGTCCAAGACCTCTACAAAAAGTGCAAATATGGCTAGTGGGTGTGGGATCAATTGTAAAAATATCCATTACGAAAATTGTCTGATGTGAATCATGCTCCTCGCAAATATTTATCATCAAAGAATGGTCTCTGCCATTAGTTTCCAAAACAACCTTCTTTAGAGACTCCACCAAATCCTCGATTATTTTTTAATTTTCAAAATTTTCAATTTCCAAGGCTTGTGTATTGGGTGTAACAGTCTTTTGGTACCAAAAAACATAATTTTCGATGGGGTCCAAACATGGCCCTACAAAGGTTCCGCACTATAGTCACAACCAATCATTCCATCAAATGAATTCCGATGTCAGTTCATATTTTTGGTTTTCATTTTTCAATGTTGATTTTGACTTCTTGTTGTTCTTCCATGTGCAAGGTAGTAAGGCCTTTTCAATCCAACGAAAATGTCTTTGTTGACCAACAAAAAATACATCCCCACCTTCTCACTACAACGCCTTGTTCATTTACTTCCTCATATTCCTTGTCAACACAATTGTTATCTTCCACCAACAAAAGTGGTTCATAAGTACAATAAAGATTTTTTAATGTTTTTTCAATTTTGAACAAAAGAATGAATTGCAAAAACAATGAAACTTTTGGAAGAAATTATACCCACTTTTCCAATGAAGACAAATAGTTTCTATGAATCTCTCAACAAGCTGACACCTACTAAACTAGAAATCCTAGTTCTTTATCCCCAGCATGGTTGCCAAATGTTAGGCCGACCTAGTGAATTTGGGTACTTGATTAGAAATCAATACAAACTTGAACACCTCAAATCTACTAGTGTTTAGTGACAAATAATCATTTTAAAACATGTGGAAAATAGCTAGGCAAATAGCCTACCACTTTCTCTTAAGAAAAATAAGTAGATAACAATAAACAACTTTACAACGTCTCCAAAGTTGGTAGTCAAAACAAAAGTAGGAAAGATAGCTTCAACACACTTTACAAAGCAAAAACTTGAGCAAAAAAAAACTCACTTCATTCAAAGATTTGTGCACAAAATACATTATAGTCATATCCAAACAAAGATTAGAAAAAAGACCCTTTGAACTTCCCCAAGAGAAGACTTCAAGCTCGTAAGAAAACGATGAGGGCCTTTAAAAAATGAAAAATCCCTAGAAATCCTCCTAAGTTCCAAATTATCCAACATTATCCTACATCTAGAATCTGGAACTAAAGTCAGAGGCAACAATGGATTTTTTGGTTCTATTAAGAACAACTTCTCAAAATTGGTAGTAACTTAAAATTGATAGTAACTTAAAATCAATAGTAATTTGAAATTGGTTCTAACTTAAAATTTGTAGTAATGTAAAATCAATTATAACTTAAGATTGGTAGTATCGTAAAATCAAACATACCACAACTATCATGACATTCTTGTAGGCATGGACTTATTTTAGCTTTAGCTCAAAAAGATGAGGTTGACAACATATGACCCTCTCCACACATGTATTACTATGCTTTCCAAATGTAAAAAGATTACCATCAAGTTCCAATGCTTTCAACTATGGTAGAGATCACATATACATCTATAGAGTGTCATTTGCAACCATTGACCACATATACAAGGTCAAGATGTTGAATAACAATGAAAATGAAGTCCCCCAAGCGATTCTACACATGTGACATTCATGACCAATAATTTAGGTAGCTTTGACTAAACATGAAATACCAAACACAATAGTGCATTCGTAGTGAATCCACGTGATTGACAAAAATCCCATTCTTGCAATGATTGTTGTTGTTTATGTTCTTGCCCCCAAGTTACCTTTGCCACTAACCCATTCACAAATGTAGCTAACTAGTTGGCCATGTTCACCATAGCCCTCACAACTCCATATCTTACCGCTGATGTTCAATTAATAGAGTGACATGAAACAAACTTTGCAATGGCTATTGTTGGTAATTCTTTGATCATTGGGGAAGTGGAGTTGTCAACCATTGCCACAAGTGGACGAAGGACTTGCATTTTCCTATAATAATTTGTGTGTGTGTGTTTGGTTTAGAAGAACATGTTATTTATTACACATGTAGTAACATCTTCTAAATTTTAAAAGGTTTGAACTTACTAAAAAAATACATGAAAGTAAAAGATGGAAAATAACATCCATGGATTACCCACCCTACAAATGAAGTTTGAACATCCTTGACAACTTTCCAAGAGCAAAGAGGTTCAACATGAGTTATTAGGTTGTCCAACATTAGTGCTTCAATTTGTAACATCATGTTGCTCCAAAAGTCCCATGGCATGTCACCAACTACAATTTGAATTGTACCAACTTTAGGCTTTCCAAAACTTGCTTGAAATAAATGGACCTCTTCCTCATACATGGGTGTAAGCAAGATAAAATGAACAACTTGATTACTTTGTCAAAATTGAAACAAGTAGATTTAAAATAACAACAAAACCCATTATAAAAATGTGGAACATTGAATGTTTTCATTTGAATGATTAAATATAACATATGTTTACATTAATGTGCATTGATTCTCATATTTCAAATTGTAAAAATAGGTTTTAAATAGGTGTTAAGTAGTTTCTTACAAAAAAAAAAA
>Ga0116226_10006629_pt1 | contig 10399 bp, 11 predicted proteins | sample S1TSphfallax_FD_89692 | JGI IMG/M metagenome (GOLD analysis project Ga0116226, IMG submission 89692) | Host-associated microbial communities from peat moss isolated from Minnesota, USA - S1T2_Fa - Sphagnum fallax MG | ecosystem: Host-associated > Plants > Peat moss > Unclassified | place: USA...
AACCGGACTTCGGCGTCACAATAGGTTCCGCCATCCTGTGTCGCGACAGAATGGATATGAAGTTCTATTACGATTATCTGAAAGCCAGTTTCGGCGTGCAATACAAGCAGGAACAAGGCGCTTACTGGTTCCGTGCCAAGGCGCAGTTGTTCGGCAAGGAAACGCAGGAAGTTTTCATATCCGACCAGAGCAGCGATTGGGTTTTCATCGGCGTGCTATTCAAAGCCAAACCGGACGAACTGGCCCAAGCTGTGCGAGAAAATGCCGGTACGGTGTTTAACAAGACCACCAGCGGCTATCAATATTCACCCTACCAATCACAAGGCATGAGCGAGATCATGTGGCAGGCCAACAATTCAAAACTGCTCTGCCGTCAGATGACTGGCGGGTTTTGAAACCAGCATGCAATGAAAAAGGGCCAGACAAATGTCTGGCCCTTTCACTTGATACGCTTAAGACAGATTACTTCGTGCCACGCATTTCGTTAGCAACTGCGTGCGCGCCGTAGACCTTGTCCATAGCTTCCAGCAAGGCTGCACTATCAACCGATACCGCGCGGTTATTCGATTCGTCGAAGCCGAATGCACCACCCAGCGAGTGGATATTGCCGTCGAAAATCAAGCCAACCAATTCGCCCTTGGCGTTGACCAATGGGCTACCGGAATTACCCCCGATGATGTCGTTGGTGCTGACCAGGTTGAATGGTGTCGCCAGGTTCAGCTTGTCCTTCGCAGCATACCAACCATCAGGCAGCTTGAATGGATCGGAACCGGTTGCATGCGCGAATGCGCCACCGAAATCGGTGAATGGAGGAACATCCTTGCCTGCTTCCTTCCAGCCCTTGACGGTACCGTAGGAGAAACGCAGCGTGAAGGTCGCGTCAGGATAGATATTGGTGCCCTGCATTGCAAAGCGTGCAGCCGCAATCTTCTCGTCCGCCTTGGTGATGACGGATTCAACGCGTGTTTCGTAGTCCTTACGCAAAGCACGAGCTACTGGATCGATTTGCAGAGCCAGCTTGATGAATGGATCATCAGACTCTTGAATCGCCTTCATGCCGCCTTCCCACAATTGCTTACGCACTGCGACGTCACCCAGCTTGGTGCCATCGATCAGACGTGCTGCCACTGCATTCGGCGAATCCTTGCCCAGAATCTGCATGACTTGTGGATCGCTTGGGCTCAGGCGCTCACGCATCTTGGTCAGCGAAAAGCCGAGTTTGACCTTTTCAAAGTCATTATAAATAGGCGCGTTCGAGAACAGGTTTGCTTGCACTTGCGGCAGATTGGCATCCGCAAATTCAGGCAGACGCTCGCCGCTTGGCTTGCTACGCTCTGCTGCAGCACGCACCAGCGTGGTCGCAAACTTCGCGTAATCGCTCATGAATGCCTGACCGCTTTCAAACTGGCCCAATGGCTCGCGAATGTCGTTGCCAACCTTGATCGCGTTGGCGATTGCATCCCATGCACCACCGGTCGATGCCTTCAATTCAGGATTGTTGTTGACGAAGTTGCGCAGCGCGGTTTCTTCAGCTTGCTTTTGATCCATCAAGCCAGCTTCAGTCAATGCTTCACGCTCGCCACCCAAAGCCTTGATGCTGTTTTCGATGTAGAACAGCGTTGCGTTCGCTTCACGGCTTTGTACTGGTCCCAACGCGCGGAATTGCGTCAACAGGCCACGGTACTCCGAGTAACGAATCAGTATTTCCGGCAGGCGATGGTCGCGCAGGTAGGTCAAACGCGCCATGGTGTATTCACGCTGTGTGCTACCTGGATGACCGGAGGTGAATACTGGCTCAACTGCATTCGGGCCGGCCGTGCTGACTGGCAGGTAGTTAGCGACCTTGGCTGGCTTGCCGTCTTCGTACACACGCAATACCGACATGTCGAGGTCGTAACGTGGGAAGTTGAAGTTATCTGGATCACCGCCGAAGAACGCAACTGATTGCTCTGGCGCGAATACCAGGCGCACATCCTGGAAGCGATGGTAGCGGTACAGATTGTATTTGCCGCCTTGATACAGGCTGACCACGTCGCAACGCACTTTGTCGCCGTCCTTGCCCACGCATTGTTCAGCCAGTTTCGCAGTTTCCGCATTCTTGGCCTTGGTGAATGCTTCGCCTTCCAAACCGGCAGTTGCCTTCAGCATCTGCTCGGTCACATCACTGATCTTTTCCAGGCGGTTGATTTCCATCGCCGGGCAGCGTTGCTCTTCGGCTTGGCTATGTGCCAGGAAGCCGCTGGCCATGTAATTGGTCTTGTCGCTCGAAATCTGTTCAACGCAGTGTGCTGCGCAGTGATGATTTGACAATACCAAACCATTCGGCGAAACAAAGGAACCCGAGCATCCGAAAGCCAGACGCGCAGACGATTGCATCGTGTGCTCCAGCCATTTTTCGTCTGGCGCCCAGCCGATATCCTTCTTCATGCGCTCAGTCGGTGGATTATCGAAAGTCCACATTCCCTCCGCCGCAGATGCCAGCATCGGGGCCAGCATCAGGCTCAACAGCAGCTTTATTTTCATACTTATTTCTCCGATTTGATTTTTTCTATCGATAGACGCCATGTCGCCATCCCATCTACCAAGCCTTCAGCATGGCAACCAACGCAGTCGGTAATTATAGCCAACGCGGCAGCCACCCGTCGGAAGGCAGTTTGCAATCATGCAGCCCTGCTTTTCCTCTGCCAAGTAAAATGCGACAGAATGCAAAATTCGCTATCTGGTCTGACCGATTTCAGGATTGGGCGTAAAACCAGGGGCATAGCTTGACCAGCGTAAACGTTGCCTCAGCAGATATCATGCTGCAGATGCACATTCATGTCGCACAGCACAAACGTATCTGTGTAGCCAATGCGACAAGTCGGTAGCCATGTGGAAATAGCCATGCGACAATACCAGCAAATCCACTCACCATAGCTGATACCGCCCAGTGAAAACACCTATCGTCTTTTCCGACATGACTCCGCAGGATGTGGAGGACTTGATGGCTGTTGCAGTTGTGCGCACGTTCCCACGTCACGCAATCATCATCAACGAAGGGGACGATAGCGACAGCGTCTATTTCATCATCTCCGGTTCGGTCAAAGTATTCCTTGCCGATGGCGAGGGCAATGAAGTGATCATGGCGACCCTGAAGGCCGGGGAATATTTCGGTGAAATGGCGTTGGAAGAAGGCTTCCGGTCGGCATCAGTCATGGCGATTGATGCGGTTACCGCTGCCGTGGTACGCATGCCGGATTTTCGCGCATTCCTGCGGACCCATCCCGATTTCATCTTTTCACTGATGGGAAAGCTGATACGCCGGGCGAGGCTGGTGACGCGCAATCTGAAGAGTCTTGCATTGCTCGACGTCTATGGCCGCTTGACGCAATTGCTGAACGACCTGGCCGAGAACATCAATGGCAAGCGCATCATCGTGGAGCCGCTGACGCAGCAGGAGATGGCAAGCCGTATCGGTTGCTCACGTGAAATGGTGAGCAAGATACTGAAAGATTTGACTGCTGGCGGTTACGTGGAACTATCGCGTAAATCGATAGAGATCAAGCGTCCTCTGCCAGCCTCATGGTAGCTGGCATATTGCCCCGACGAGGCAAATGATCTAGCCGCGAATTGGTTTGATGCTGCTATCCAGGTTCACTACCAATCCACGCTCTGCATCAACACGACGTTCGGGCAATGTCCGGCGATCCACCAGCACGAAACCTTCTTCCGTCAGATACGGAGGCGCAATATGATGGCCTCCACGTCTATCAAAGACATCCCGGTCAACCTTGACAGTGAATTTGTCTTGATTCATAGGGTACCTCCCACTTTTCTGCATAACCACAAGTACAGAGTAATGCTGCAACACAAGCACATCCAGGCAAGATCACACGAGTAGTTTGTGAGAAATTACCAGGTTGGTTTGTACTGCGGTTAGCCTAATTAGAGATCAGCGAATCGGATTACCAAAATAATAACAGTAAATGGCGATTAAGGTGGGGCCGCACTGGCGCCGCTTCCGGCGTCTTGTGTCAACGCCAACGCAGGATGGATCGTTATGCCACGACCGGTACCCGGAAAAGCCTTAGTGCTCGATGGGTATCGGACGCTTTTACTAATGAGAAAAGGAGCATATCTATGAAACTCGTTCACGTTGTTGGCCTGCTGGCATTTGCATCCGGCGTCGCTGTCGCCGCACAAGTTCGCGATTGGCACGATCTGGACAAGACCCACGATCATGTTGTCGAAGCAATCCACGAAATGGATCGCGCTCGTGCAGCCAACCACTATGACATGGATGGTCATGGCGAAAAGGCAGAGCGCGCATTGCACGAAGCCGAACACGAATTGCAATTGGCAGTTGAATCGGCCAAGAATCACTAATCAGCAGCCCCTATTCATCGACGGCATGATTGCTGTCCTTGATGCCGCAAAAAGCCTTCAAAGACACCGGCTGGAGTTGAATTCGATTCCAGCCGCCTTCTCTTTGCATCACCGACCAATCTACATTGCCGCAACACGTTCGCGCCGTGGTAGCATCACGCCAACGCAAACTTGATGCCATTCGGCATTGGCATAAGCATCCGAATCTGCACCTTCTTTCCGATGACTGATCACTCTTACTTTGAAAAAAAACGACCCTGGTATTTACCACTGATATTCGTTGCTGTGTGCGCAATACCGATTTGCGGCTATCTGTGGTACGACTCGACGCGCTATGACTTGCCCAAGCTGAAGCCCTATGTCGGCGCAGAAGAGGATTTATTCACGCAGATGAAATGTCTGGTGAGGATTACGGAAAATACGGAAACCGTGCGTATCGATCCAGGCTGTCGGTTTGCCCACTCGTATGAGCAATTCTGGCTGAAGCCAAAAGATCTCGATACCTGCTTCGCCTATAGTTCCGACAACGCGACATATCCATACGATAATCCGAAGCGTATGGAATTCGATTTCATGTGTCAGGGCAATGCCATGCGTGCCGTCTTTATATTCAAAGATGGCAGCTATCGCCTGGATACGATAGGAATGACATTTCCAAAGTAACAGCCCACCGTGCGCAAATAACTGCGCACGGATGACAGCGACTACCAAACAGGCTCAATCACCAAGAACGCTGTCTGTACTGGGTATCGGACAAGAAGAGAGGCCGAGCACTTGATAAAGCGGACAAAAGCCGACAACGCCGCTCAGCAGCGGAGCCAATCCTAGCCAGCCCCACATACCAATAAGCCCTGTCACCGACGCGACGATCAATGCCAGCCCCGAAACGACGCGCATGATGCGGTCGAAGTGACTTTCGTTGATTCCCATGGCTGCCTCCGTGTCCAAAAGAAGGGAACTGGATACTCGCTATTTGCAAAAAGATACGTGGCAAAAACGCGTGCTGCAATCATCGGTAATAAGCACAATCCTACTCCAATTTATTGGGCCTGGTAGGAGGATATTTTGATTGTTGCCCGGGTACAAACGGGCTCCATCACAAGGGAAGAAACTGCATGAAAATCTGACATGCCAGCATGACAAAACTGACAGGCGAAAGCAGCTATTTTGGTGTTTTTTCGTGCAACAAGGATTTCGGCGCAGCCTCGCGCCACGCAGTATCGACAGCTTCACGCATCAATGCATTGCTGCCGGTAGCCAGGCGCATCAGTACCAATGAATAATCACGGTAATGATCGGTCAGGAAAAATATCTCGGGATACGTCGCGAGCAAACGTTCGCGCTCTTCCCAGTTGGTCTTGAGTACGACGGTTGTACCATCGTCCCAAAGTCGCACCATCAACTTGCCCCGCACCTTCAAGGCAGGCGTGCCATAGGATGTCGATTGCTCGACGGCAGTCAATGTCGATGCATAATCGACCAACTGCTGGTACGTCACCCCAGTGACTGACTTGCGAGCCATATCAGCGCGCTTGCATCTCGGCAGCGGCGACGATCTGAGTATCTTCACCACGCGTAATGAAAAGCGCCTGACAAGGCTCAGTCGTATGCGCTGTATGCCAGACACCTTTGGGAATCATATGTCCGCGATTGGCGACCAAAGCAATCCCGACATCCCCCTGTGGCAAACGCAATATCAAGGTCGCTGTGCCCGACAGCAGATAAACCATCTCATCACCATGTGGATGCATTTCCCAGGTCGCCCATTTTTCAGAGAATTCAAACACCGACACAAGCAAACGACCGAATTGTGCATTGATCACCTCTGGGGCAAGAGACCAGAGCGTCGCGGCGTTGATCAGCGTTACTGAACCATCTTCATTGAAATGTGCATGACGTTCGCGCAAATCGAATGAATCGACAGCAACTTCAGACTGACTCATGGAAAACCTCGCGAGAATGAGGATGTCATGTCAATGTAGATGGATCGACAACTCGCGTCAAGTGAAGCAACAATATGTGCGATAGTTAGATCGACGCGTCAGTCAAAACGATGACCGCAAGTATGCGGAACACTGTGTTGTATGCCGCGTTGCATGGTATCGAATCCGTCGGTCGGATTAGCTGGCGCCTCATAGGTAATGCAATAGTCGCCGAATATGCTGTGGATACGCTCTTCCCTGCGGCCATCGGGATAGACGTGCTCTTCGATGACACCTGCTTTGAAGGCGCCATGCTTATCGATTGCTGCTGACAGCCGCGATCCCAAGGTACCCGATTCGGCAGGCAAGCCCAATCCATGCCCTGCTCCGCCACGTTCGTCCTGATCCATTTTGCCAATCGCATTCAATGCCGATTGCGCCAGCAAAGCACCTGACTGTGCCGTAGGCGGCTCGGATTCACTTGGCTTTTGCGATGGCACCGGCAAAGCTGCAGGTGGTGTGATGGCTTGCGGCGCATGCGCTTCTTTCACGACAGAATTCTGCGCAGGAACTGCATTATTTTCATGACGCAGTAAGCTTTGCGGCTGCTTTGGTGTCACTACGGGCGGTGGCACAACAACTGGCGGCGCAAGAAATGGCAGCAAGGTGACGGTCAACGGCGGCCTGTCACTCGTGTTTGGCATAACATGCATGCTCTGCTTACTCAATAAGTAGAAAGCCAGCAGATGCAACAGTACCGCCAGTGGAAACGCAATGCGGCGCGATGAATTCATAGTCAGCATGTGCCCTGCGCCTCATCACCAAATCGACATGGAGAGAATGACCTATTGTTATATCTGCGTGCCTTATGCATCTTCGTCGTCATCCTCGTCGCCCGGAACGTAGGTCAATAGATCGCCGGGCTGACAATTAAGTTCCCGGCATAGTGCAGCCAGCGTATGCAACCGGATCGCACGCGCCTTGCCTGTTTTAAGTATCGAAAGATTGGCAGGCGTGATGTTGACTGCGTCAGCCAGTTCCTTGGAACTAAGCTTGCGCTTGACTAACAGCAGATCGATATCGATGCGTATTGGCACAGGATAATCTGCCTATCAAATCGTCAAATCCAGCTCGGTCTGCATATGTCGGCCTTCGTCCATTACCCAGGAACTGAAGATCACGATGGCAGCAACCATCAGCAATTCAACGTGATCAGAGCCAAGACCGACGCTCACCATGCGATGCCCCACGCCGTTGTGCATGGTGAGGACAACACTACACAGCGCTTGATAGATCAGATCTACGATCTGCGTTCCGATGATCAGGAATCCTAGCTTGCGTATCGTCGCCACCACGCGCACAGTGAAGATTTCCCCCTGTTGATAGAGGTAGAAAAGTCGGGACAACAAAAAGAAGGATGCAACGCAAAATGCCGTCGGCAATGCGCTAGCCGCCATGGCCAACAGGCGCTGCTGCAAATCGATAGGAACGGTCAACAAATCGGGGCCAATCATCAGATTCAAGCCATACAAAAGAATCTGATCACTGATAGGCTGGTGCTGGTCATATATCAGCCAACCAACGATGCGCATTGGCACTTGAAGCACAGCGACGCCCAAAAACAACCAGCGCAAAATCTGGCTGGCGCGACGTATTCTACTCAGGGTGTTTTGGCGAGGATTCGACATGCCGCGTATCGTAGCACGATACATCCATATCGACAAACGATAATTTTATTGACTTTAGAGCATCTTTTATCCTGCATAAATGCAGAAAGATAACAACTTAACGCATAGGCAAAGCCAATTCAGTCACTTCACGCAGCAACAATGGTTTTTCCATCAGCGTTACATCGTTAGCGCTTTCATCTCCCCGTAGCAATTGCTCGGCATGCCGTAAAATCTGGGCAAGTTTGTGCTGCGGTTCAACAGATTCACGTTCACTGTCTCGGACGCGAACCTGCAAACAATCTTGGGTTGCATCGATGAGCTTCTTCAGCGGCCCAATGAATTGCTCATAGTTGCGCCAGCGTTGAACCGAGTTCTTGGTGATCTTTTGCCGCACCTGCCAGTTACTGGCTGTAGTGACAGTACGACGGCATTGATGGAAGTCGATACAGCGTGCATCCCAAGGCAGGTCGATGAAGTTCAGCATCTTGCGACTCCAGCCTTCCAGATCGTCAACCAAGCCTTCATACGGCACATGCAAAATCGCGCCTTCCGGCAGAACTTCACGCCAATGCGTCATCAAGCGTGAGTATTCGCCATAGTAATGCAGGATATCTTCCAGATCGTTGGCATATGCGTGCGCGGTATTGAAATGCTGGAAGTAAATCGACAGACAGGTATCGATAGGATTACGCTGCATGTGAATAATCCGTGCATGTGGAAATGCAGCGTGAATCAAACCCAGGTGCAGGAAGTTGCCCGGCATCTTGTCGATCACGCGCAATGCCTGTGGCGAGAAGCGCTGCAACTGTGCGAGATAATCCCGTGCCAGTTTCGGCAATGCGCCTTGGTCGATCTTGCGCGTGAGGACGGACGGCGCATGCTGGCCAATCGCATCCTTCCAGAAACTGAGTTCGCCGGCACCAAATACGGATGGATGCGATGCCAGAATCTGTTCTGCCAAAGAGGTGCCGGTACGCGGCATGCCGACGATGAAAACCGGTCGCTGCGAGACGTCGCCATGACGTTGTTCACGCTCCAACCAGTCACGGCTATAAATGCGTTGAATGACATCGACTGCCAATGTCTGCTGCGGTCGGTTGTATTCGCCACCATACAACTTGCAGAGTTCGTTAGCACGCTGGTAGTGCGCAAATGCGTGATCAAATTCGCGCACATCGTCATAGAACTTGCCAATCGCAAATCGCAGGCGCGCCTCATCACGCGGCGGCAAAGCGCGGCTGACAATCGATAATGCTGAATCGAGCCAGTCACTATCGGCCTTGGTCATTTTGCGTATCGCTGCGATACCAGCCCAACCTTCCGCCAAATCGGGTTCGATGACGATGGCACGTCTGAGCAGTTCTTCTGCCCGCGCAAAATCGCCCTTGTCCGCCTCCAATTCGGCCATGAAGGTGATTGCACGCGTCAATTGCGGGGCGATTTGCAAGGCACGATGACAATTTTCCGCTGCGCCACTGTTGTCACCGAGATTGCGCATCACGATGCCAAGACCATGATAGGCGGAGGCAAAGGATGGATCAAACACCATCGCGCGACGTGCGCTCTCTGCCGCAGCATCCAATTGCCGCAATTCGCGCAGCGCATTGCTCAGGTTGTTATATGCCTGCACATAGTCCGGCTTGAGTACCAATGCGCGGCGGCAGCATGCGACAGCAGCTTGCAATTGTCCGATGTCTTGCAAGGCAAGGGCCAGGTTACAGTGTGACTCGACATCGTTGGGCATCAGCTCTGCAGCTTTTTTCAGCGGCAGTAATGCATCCTTGCCCTGGCTCTTCAATGCAACACCCAACACCTTCCAGACAAAACCAATATGCGGATATTGATGTGTCAAGAGACGTGCTTCAGTTTCCAATTGTGCATATTTATTTTCCTGAAACAAGGTGACCAGCCGATTTCTCTCCTCAATTGGTAAAAATTCATCGACGCTTTCCCGAGTAGCGTGGGCACGCGCAGGCGGATGCGCATTGTGCACATTCGCCGTACCGTCTTTGCCGCAGCATTTTTTATACTTTTGCCCGCTCCGGCACGGACAGGGATCGTTTCTTCCCGGGTTCATGGTCATCGTCCTTTTAACAGCAGGCGCGCAAAGACCTGTTATCCGGCCCGACGCACGCAAACAACCGCCTTCCCAAGTTGCAGCCAGAGAAGAGCGATGCTCCATGATGTAACACAATGGGATATGACCATCGTCCGAATAAAGGGGCGTTTTATACCCTAATTCGCTCGCACTATATCTTCGCGTCAGTTTTTCGAGGACGAAGATCAGGTCACCTGTGAATTGACGCCACAATCTATCATTAGAACTCATTCCATAAATAGGGGGCTGATGCATTTTCGTTAAAAAAGGGGCTAGCAAGGCGTGCGACGCGTCTCGTAGCGGGGCTACGAGCAAGGAGTGCAACACGGCCAGCCCCTTTTTTA
>Ga0116226_10006630_pt1 | contig 10399 bp, 9 predicted proteins | sample S1TSphfallax_FD_89692 | JGI IMG/M metagenome (GOLD analysis project Ga0116226, IMG submission 89692) | Host-associated microbial communities from peat moss isolated from Minnesota, USA - S1T2_Fa - Sphagnum fallax MG | ecosystem: Host-associated > Plants > Peat moss > Unclassified | place: USA...
CGGTAACCGCGGCTATCGGATGGTCGCCACGGCGGATCTCTATGAGATGGTCGATGGCTATCTCATCCTCGGGGCCAATCTACAGGCTCAGTACGAGAAGTTCTGTCGCGCCATGGGCCGCGTCGATCTCATCACCGATCCGCGATTCGTCGATCACGAAGCCCGCGCTGCGAATAACAACGCGCTCCGGGATGTGCTGGCAGCGATGTTGCGCGATCGATCCGCGGTCGAGGTCGAGGCGCTGCTCGCGGCGGCGGAAGTTCCCGCCTCCCGCGTCCGAACCCTCGCGGAGATCACGAGTCATCCGCATTTTTCGGATCGCACGCTGTTCGCGGAAGCGCAAATGCCGGGACGCGAGGAGCCGATCACGCTGCTACGCACTGGTTTTCAGCTCGAAGGCGAGCCACTGGAACTCGGCGCTATCCCGAGGCTCGGCGAGCATACTGACGAAGTGCTTTCCAACCTCGGCTATGACGCGGAGGCGATCGCGTCTTTCCGCAACGCGGGCGTCTTCGGTTGACGGGAGTCTCTAATAATCATGTCTGAGATCACCGCTAAGGTCGTAATCATCACGGGTGCCTCGAGTGGCATCGGTGCTGCAACCGCCGAACACCTCGCGGCGGCCGGCGCGAAAGTCATGTTGGCGGCGCGCCGAGAGGATCGCCTGCTCGAGCTGGTGAACCGGATCCGCGCGGCGGGCGGTATCGCGGCTTACTGCGTTACCGACGTCAGCGATCGCGCGGCGACCACTCGCCTTGCCGCGGCGACGCTCGCGCTATATGGGCGGATCGATGTGCTCGTAAACGATGCGGGCGTCATGTCGATCGCGCCACTGTCCAAGCTTAGCGTGGAGGAGTGGGATCGTATGATCGACATCAATGTGAAGGGCGTGCTGTATGCGATGGCGGCCGTGCTTCCGACCATGCAGACCCAAAAGAGCGGACACGTCATCAACGTGGCCTCGACGCTCGCGCATGTGCCGCGCGGCGGCGCGGCGGTGTATTGCGCCACCAAAGCGGCGGTGCTCTCGATTTCCGAGGCGTTTCGTCAGGAGATCGGTCCTGATATTCGAACGACCGTCATCTCGCCGGGCGCGGTCACTTCGGAGCTCCACGATGGGGTGGCGGATCCGGACGTGCGCGCGGCCCTCGCGACGGCCTATCAAAGCGCGCTATCGGGAAAAACCGTAGCCGAGGCGATCCTCTACGCGATCGCCCAGCCCGCGGGCGTGGGCATCAATGAGATCGTCCTTCGTCCCACCACTCAGGGGGCCTGACGCCCGCTATGGCCCACGGTCAGTCGAACGTGAACTGCGGCAGGTAGATATCGCCCGCCTTCTCGAAGACCACCTTCACCTTCGCGCCCACCTCCGGCGCACGCCCCTCAGCGCCCACGAGATTCGTCATGAGGTAGGGGCCTTCGTCGAGCTTCACTCGCAGCACGACGTACGGCGGCGGCGCATCCGGGAAATACTGTTTGTGCATCACGACGAAGGACCAGATCGCGCCACGCCCCGACATCGGGGTCCAGCGAAGTTCGGGCGAGCCGCAGGCCACGCAGCGCCGCCCCGGAGGAAAGAACGTATGGCCGCAGGGCGTACAGCGCTGTAAACGAAGTACCCCATCGCGACCCGCTTCCCAATAGGGTCGATCGACTTCGGTAGGAATTGGAATGGGACCGTGCATATCAGACCCCTAGGATGTTCGCCGAGCAGATCGGCGAACAGGTGAGATCGAGGGCAACGCGACAGTTCTCCACTTGCCGGGGCCCGGCGGTACCGCGCAGCTGGCGGACGGCTTCGACCGTCAATGCCCAACCCTGCTGATAGCTCTCGGAGAGGTGGCCGCCCGCGGTATTGATCGGAAGCAGGCCGCCGTGCCGGTGGTTACCCTCGAGCAACCACGGTGCCGCCTCGCCGCGCGGGCAGATGCCGATGCCTTCAAGAGCAAACAGGACCGTCGTCGAGAAGTTATCGTACATCTGTGCGACATCGAGATCGGCGACCTCGACGCCCGCCGCGCCGAAGAGGGGCTCGCGAAGGCGCTCGAGGGCACTGAACCAGCAGTCATCCGCTCCATAGTAATAACTCATGACCCCTGACAGAGCCGAGGAGAGCACGCGCACCGGAACCTGGCGCAGGTCTCGCGCACGCGCGAGGGACGTCACGATGTAGGCGACGCCACCGTCGTTGACGAGACAATAATCGAGCCGACGCAGCGGATCGGCGATGAACGGCGCGGCGAAGTAGTCCGCGCGGGATATCGGCTGCTGCATGATCGCGTTCGGATTGCGCCCGGCGTTGGCCCGATTCGAGATTGCGATCTCGGCCAGCGCTTCCACCGGAGTACCGAACTCGTGCTGGTGGCGACGGAACAGCATCCCGTAATAAGCCCCATTCGAGGTCATTCCATAAGGGTCATCGTAGCGCGAGGTGGGAATGGCGCCGCCGCCATACGTCACGCGCGATGAGCGGCCGTTGTTGCCATAGACACAGGCGATCACGTCGGCCTGACCGGCGCGGATGAGCGTGGCGGCTTGGACGAGTGCGACGCCGGACTGGCTGCCACCGGCCGATTGAAAATTCACGTACCGAACGTCTTCGAGCCCCGCGTCCGCGCAAAATTTCAGATACGATTCGAGACGGGCCACGATCACACTATCGATCTCTTGCTTCTCCAACCCCGAGTCTTCGAGCGCCACGTAGAAGGCATCGAGAGCGAGGTCGTAATCCGAGCGCTCCGGGTCGGGGTGACGGTATAACTCGCGAAACGGCGTGGTGCCGATTCCGACGATGCACGGGATTCGGTCGGGTGTGAGCTGAGCGTTCATGTTCGGAGAGTTGGAGGCGGAGTCCCATGATAGCGACGCGAGCGGGCGAACTACAGTCGCGACTGCTTCGAGGCGGCCCGAAGAAGCTTCTCATCGGCGCGAAGTGGGTCGACGCGCTGTCGGGAAAGTCCTTCGACACTGTCAATCCGGCGACGGGCGAGACGATTGCCCGCATTGCGGAAGGCGATGCGCGAGATGTCGACCTCGCGGTCGCCGCGGCGCGCGAGGCCCTCGAAGGTCCTTGGGGACGCTTCACGCCCTTCGAGCGCCAGGAGTTAATTCTCCGGTTCTGCGAGATCATCGAGGCGAACTGGGAAGAACTGTGTCTACTCGACACGCTCGATATGGGCGTTCCGTTTGGACGCGAACGACTCCAGATTATCGGCCGGCTGCGTTTTTGCGCGGGGCTCGCCACGGCGCTGCACGGCGAAACTATTTCTACCTCGGTGCCGGGCGAAATGTTCGCCTATACCTTGAAGGAACCCGTCGGCGTGGTGGGCGCAATCATTCCCTGGAATGGACCGCTTCCCGCGACGATCTGGAAGTTAGGCCCGGTGCTTGCCACCGGTTGTACCCTCGTGCTGAAGCCCGCGGAGGAAGCTTCGCTCACGCCGCTACGCCTCGGGGAACTCGCGTTGGAAGCGGGCGTTCCTCCCGGGGTCATCAACATCATCACGGGCTTTGGCGAGACCGCCGGTGCGGCGCTCGCGAATCATGTCGATGTCGACAAGCTCGCGTTCACGGGCTCGAGCGAGACGGGGAGGCTGATCGTCAAGGCGTCCGCGTCCAACATGAAACGCCTGTCGCTCGAACTCGGCGGCAAGTCTCCGCATATCATTTTCGCCGACGCGGATCTCGAGGCGGCCGCCCGTTCCGCGGCGATGGGCGTATTCGCCAATACGGGTCAGATCTGCTGCGCCGGAACGCGGGTGTTCATCGAGCGCCCGATTTACGATGAATTCGTCGTACGCGTCGCAAGGATTGCGAAGGAGCTCAAGGTCGGCAATGGCCTCGATCCGGCGACCGATATCGGACCGCTCGTCTCCTCGCAGCAGCTCGAGCGCGTCGTGAGCTACCTCGAGATCGGCAAGAGCGAGGGCGCCGAGGTCCTCGCGGGCGGCTCGCGGTTGATGCACGGCGGACTCGCCAAGGGATACTTCGTGCAGCCGACCGTATTCGCGGATGTGCGGGATTCCATGCGAATCGCGCGCGAGGAAATTTTCGGGCCGGTGCTGGCGGCGATTCCCTTCACGACTTTTGATGAGGTCGTGGCGCGCGCGAACGATACGCGATTCGGCCTCGGCTCCGGGGTCTGGACGCGGGATCTCAGCAAGGCACATCGACTCGCGGCGCGGCTACGGGCCGGGTCGGTTTGGATCAACTGTTACAACGTCTTCGATGCTGCGCTCCCGTTCGGCGGCTATCGCGAAAGCGGCTATGGCCGCGAGTCGGGCATTCAGCAGCTCGAGGAATACCTACAGACGAAGGCCGTATCAGTGCGGCTGGGCTGAAGCGCCACGCCTCCTATGAATACCTCTGAGCTAAAACGACTCGCCCGCGAATATTACGAAGTCCTCGACCGCGACGGTCCCGACGCCGGCGGTGACTACGTGGCGCCGAACTTTGCCTACTACGGCGCGAATCACACGGGTTTTGCGGACCTGACGGCCGATGAGCAGGGACGGGCCTTCTATCGAGCGTTCCCCGATTTCACGCACATCATCCTGGAGCAGATCGCCGAAGGCGACCTCGTCATCGAACGGATCCGCTACGTTGCCACCCACCGCGACACGTTCATGGGGATTCCCGCGACCGGGCGAAGGATTACCTTCACGGGGATGGACTGGGTGCGGTTCGAGAACGGCAAGGCGGTGGAGCGCTGGGGAGTGGCCGACGAGTTCGACCTCCGCCGGCAGCTGCTCGGCCAGCCGGATCCCCGCGCCGCCGGCGGCAACGGGTCGCCATGACCACCGAGGCGTTGGCGGTTCCCGGTGAGAATGTGGCGCCTGACGTTGCGGCGTCGGCGAGCGTAGGGAGTGCCATAGGGACTGAGGAAGTCTCGACGGGGCTTGCCCTCGGATGGAGTAGTGGGGCGACCTGTTCGTCGCTCGCCATCAACGTCGTCGGTATCCTGCTGCTGCCGTTCATGACGAGCCGGCTCGGGATGGCGGCGGCCACCGCCGGCGCGATCATCTCGCTCAATAAGTTCCTCGGAATCGGATTCGATCCGCTATTTGGCTTTCTGAGTGATCGAACGCGTACCTCGCTCGGGCGGCGGCGACCTTACCTGTTGCTCGGGAGTGTTCTGATCGCGGTCAGCCTGGTTGCGCTATTTCTGCCCCCGGAGCTTTCGAGTCCTTCGTTCGCGATGATCTACTTCGGTATTGCGCTCACGATCTTCGGAGCCGGTTACGCCGCGTTCCGTGTTCCCTATCTCACGATGTCCGCCGAGATGACGACGAGCTCTTATGTTCGGGCGCGAATGATCTCCTTCAAGGTCGTCGCGATTTCGTTGGGGAGTCTGCTCGGTCTGTCCCTCGCGCCCGGGCTCGTCGATCACTTCGGCAGCGATCGAGCGAGCTACGGCAAGGCGGCGATCGTACTCGCTGCCTGCTCGCTCGCGGCGGGGCTCATCTGCTTCATATCGACCCGTCGGGCACGATTTGCCCTCCGTATCGAACATTCGCGCAGTTCACTGCTCGCGAACCTCCGTAGTCTCCTGGCCAATGCGCCGCTCGCGGCCATTGTCGGCTCGAAGTTCATCGTCGCCGTTGGAATCACGTTCCAGTTCTCCTGTGTCGCGTACTTCGTCACTCTCGTCACGCACCAGCGGGTTGCCGTGGTCAGCTTGTATTTTCTGATTCAAACGGTGATTAGTGTCGTGACCCAGCCGTTCTGGCTCGGCCTGGTACGCTCTCGCGGTAAGCGGCTGACGTTCTGCTTGGCGTCCTTGATCTATGTGGTAGGTAATCTCGGTTGGCTGGGCGTCGCGGCCACCGGCTCGACGCCATTGCTGGTGGTGACGGCGCTCGTGGTGGGCGTCGCGGGCGGCGGGACCCAGCTGACCATCGAGGCGATGCTGCCGGACGTGATGAGCCTCGACGCCGCCCGCACGGGCCTGCGGCGGGAGGGTGTCATCGCCGCGCTGTTCTCGGTCGCGGAGAAGCTCTCCTCCGGGATCGCCATCGTGATGCTCGGCGGCTTTCTGAGCCTCGCGGGTTTCATCCACTCGACCCACGACGTCGCGCAGCCGGCCAGCGCGCGCGATGCCATCGTGCTCTCCATTTCAGTCATACCGTCGCTGGCGGTATTGATCTCCTGTCTGCTCATTTACCGCTGGGGTCTACGCGACCCACGGGTGAGTGAGTCACTTCGAAGCGAGCCATTGCCATGAATCATCGACCGCTGAATCCCATCACTCCCCAGCATGTCGAGGACTACGCCCGCGACGGTGTCGTATGCCTGCGGCAGATGTTCGACGCCGAATGGATGGAAGCGCTGCGCGAAGGCGCCGAACAGGTGGTTCAACACCCGCATGACTGGGGGCTGACCGGACCCTCACATGGGCCGATGACCTCGGTCAGCTACATGTGGCGTCGGCCGGGAATCTTTCGCGACTTCGCGCTGAAGTCGCCCATCGGTGAGATCGTCGGCCGGGTGATTGGCTCCGACACTATTCAGATGTTCCACGATCATCTCTTCTATAAGCCGCCGCTGTCGCCGAAGAAGATGGCCTGGCACCCCGATCACTCGTGGCCCTTCCGCGGCACCATGATCCCGAATCTCTGGACCGCCTTGAGTCCCGTCAACACTGAGAATGGCCGGATCGAGTTCATCGCCGGGTACCATCGCTATTGCCAGGATCGAGGCATCCGTTATGGCGTGGCGGGTCGCGGGGAGGTGTTCCCTAACTTCGAGGAGGAGATACGGCGGCCCGATTTTGGGTTCAAGGTGATTACCTGGGACCTCGAGCCCGGGGATTCGGTCTTGTTCCACGTCGATACGCCTCACTACTCGAAGGGGAACGACTCGCCGGATCAGCCGCGTGCCGGCCTCGCCGTGCGGGTGCTCGGTGATGATGCGACCTGGTGTCCGATTCCGGGCCTCGTACCCGTTCCGGGTATGGACTATCTCTCGATGAAAGAAGGGGAGCGCCCGGTCCCGAGCGAGCTGCTGCCGATTCTCTGGCAGCGCGACGACGGAGCCCGCGTCTCGTGAGTGCTCGGCTTTATCGCCGCTTCCTCGTGACGGGGTCGCGTCGCTGGCACCTGTGGACGGGTGGCGAGGGTCCCGCCGTGATTCTGATTCACGGCTCGCCCGGTAGTTCGCAGCTGGTATTGCCCATTGCGCGGCGCTTGGCGGCGAGCTTCACGGTCTATGCTTTTGACACCCCGGGCTTCGGGGATTCCGATCCGCTGCCGGGGGATAGCTTGAGCGTCGCGATGATGGCCGACGCCTATGCGGAAGCGATCGAGGCCGCGGGGCTCACACGCGTCGCGGTCTACGGCACGCACACCGGAGCGGCCATCGGTCTCGAATTCACGCGGCGCCACCCGACGCGGGTGAGCGCGTTCGTACTCGAGGGCGTGCCCATTTTCACGTCCGCCGAGCAGGCGCCGTTGCTTACGCCCGAGTACATGCCGCATTTCGACCCGGAGGTACTCGGAGGGCATTATTCGCGTACCTGGACGCGATTCCACGATCAGTTCCTGTGGTTCCCGTGGAACCAGCGTGTTCCCGCCCAACTTCTGGATGCGCCGGCGGGCTCGGCCGAGGAGATTCACGGCTGGGTCGAGATGTACTTTCAGGCTATGCCGCACTACCGCCCCGCCTATCGCGGTGCTATCGCGTATGGCGACGAAGCGATCGCCGCGGCGAGGGCCGTACGAACGCCAGGGGTTTATCTCGCGGAGCATGCGGATATGTTGTACCCGCAGCTCGAGCGGCTCCCCCCGCTCGCCGACGGTCAGCGGATCGTACGGTTCCGATCGTGGAGCGAGGCGCCGGTGCAGATCGCGGCAGCGCTCGATTCGCTGCCGCCCGCCGATGCGGGCGTGCCTTTGCCCGCGATGACTTTGGGATTGGAGGAGGCTTTCCTCGACCTCGAGCAGGGCCAGATGTTCTATCGCTCGACGGGCAGCGGCTCCGCGGGGCCGACGCTGTTGTTACATGATGCGCCGGGTTCGGGAAGCTCGCTGCTCCCGCTCTATCGCGTCCTGAGCGGGCTGGGACCTGTCTGGCTCCCGGATCTTCCGGGATGCGGACAATCCGACCCCCTCTCGGATAAGGTTCCTGCGCTCGCCGATTATGCGGATGCGGTGGCTGAACTTCTGACTACCTGTGTGGGCCTGCCCGTCGCGGTGTACGCGGTGGGGTTCGGCGCGGCGGTGGCGCTCGAACTCCGTGCCCGTCATCCCGCTCTCGTTCGCAGCCTAGGTGTCACCGGACTTCTGCGCAGTGACGGTGAGCTCCGTCAGAGCTGGATCGGGCGCCTCGCGCCTCCGCTCACACTCGAGTCGGATGGCAGTCATTGGTATCGTACCTGGCTCATGCTGCGCGACTCGCTCGTGCATCGGCCCTGGTTCGACCGCGATCCGGCGACGCTGCGCCGGCAGCCGATCCCCCTCGATCCGCAGATGCTTCACGACTGGACACGCGACGTGATGCGCCAGTGGCATTCTTATCATCATCTCATCGATGCGGTACTCGCCTGGAGTCCGGAATCGGCCCTCGCGTCGGCGCGCGACCAGATCAAAGTATGTATCGATCCGAACCACGCCCTCGCGACTTCCGATTCCACCTGGGTGGAACGCGGGACCGTGAGTTCTGTGTTGCTAGCCGAGGATCCGAAGGCGAAGGCGATGCAGATCGCTGAGGCGCTCAAGTGAAGGGGGAGGGCGAAATGTCCAAGGGTTTTTCACGTCGAGGGTTCGGGCAGCTGCTCGGCGCCTCGACCGCGGTGGCCGCTACGGGGGTGAGGGCTGCCACCACGGTGCGCGATCTCAACCTGGGAAATCCGCAGAGCGATCTCTATGCCTACATGACTCTGCATACGAGTCGCGCGAAGGCTCGAGTCTGGTACTGGTACAACGGCATCATGGAAGGCGCCGTCGGCGATGGGCCGGTCGTGCCCGTGGTGGCGACCGATACTCTCATCCGGCGCGATGTCACGCCGACCGCGGACGGCCGCTTCGAGGTCGAGATGTTCGAAGCGAACTACTTCCATTCGCTCGACGATCACACGCCTCTCATGCGGATGCGCAATCCTCTGAACGGTCGGGACGTCGAGCCGTTCCACTACCGTGAGGGCCCTCACCACGTCGTCTATTCCGAGGCGGGAATTTACGCGCGTGGTAAACCGCCCGCGAAGGATGCGCCTCCCTTCGCACCTCGATGGACCCGAGCCGGCGATCAGCTCTGGACGACCAACACCTTCTATATCGATACGCCTTATGCGCTGCCGCTCGAGAAGTGGCCGCTCGAGGGGAATGTCCGTGAGCGGGTGGGGTCCTTTGCGAACCTCTCCGGTCGTTACTCCGAAATCGCGGATCCCGAGGTCACGAGCGCCCGCTGCAGCTTCAGCTACCAGGCGTTCATGGAATGGTGGCCCTGGATGCTGATGGGGTCGACCCCGGGGCATATGCTCTGGCACGCGGTGGGGACGAAGCTCGCCTCGCTCGACGATCTGCCGAGCGCCTCACGCCGCGGTTTCGAGGCGGTTCATCCGCGTATTTTCGAGGAGCGCCCGTGGGAGGAGTTTTCGATGCTCGCCATCGATTACCCGAAGCAGCGTACGCCGGTGTTGCGCTAACTATCGCGCTGACTGTCGCGTTGACTCAAGACGCTGCGACGTTCACATCGAGAAAGGCTACGCGCGAGGTGTGCGCGGTGAAGTCCTCGCGAATGGCGAGATGCACCGGCGCGTCCGCATAAGCTTTGAAGTCCGCGAAGTTCGCAAAATCTCCGACCACCTGCCATTCCATCTGATCGGGACTTGACCCTTTGGCGGCAGTCGGCTCGGCCAAGTAGTGCTGCACCATCGGCAGTTGACCCATGCGCCGGATGGCCTCGACGTTTCTATCGCGCGCTTCGGGCGATGCGTCAGGCTTGAAGGAGAACATGACGACATGCCGTACCCCGACCCCCCGGGCTTCGCCATACTTCGCCGGCAACGGACAGTGCAGGTCGCATTGGGCGATGTCCTTCACCCAGGGAGCGAGCGTGTCGCGAAAGCTCTTAAGTTCACCGATAGCGCCCGAGTTCCGCGGTGGCGTACCGGCGGCGTACTGGACCATGTAGATCCATTCCAGCCGCGCCGCAAACGGAGTCGGATCGAGGTTCCGCCCGAACAGCGAGGCTTCGGCACCTGACGCCTTCGTCAGCTCCTTCAGAGTGGCGATCGTCTCAGCCGCCTTAGCCTCCGTGGTTCCATCCTTGAAGTTGAACAAGCCCGTTTCGAGTCGAGCGCTCGGCTGATGCATCGTCATTGCCAGGGTCTCCCATGGGGTAAGGAGCGCGCCGAGCGCCGCTCCCATTCCCAGCCCCATCGCTTCGCGTCGATTGGTCATGA
>Ga0116226_10006631_pt1 | contig 10398 bp, 8 predicted proteins | sample S1TSphfallax_FD_89692 | JGI IMG/M metagenome (GOLD analysis project Ga0116226, IMG submission 89692) | Host-associated microbial communities from peat moss isolated from Minnesota, USA - S1T2_Fa - Sphagnum fallax MG | ecosystem: Host-associated > Plants > Peat moss > Unclassified | place: USA...
TGTCATAACATTCTTTACCTGCGAATGTTTACCAAATTACACTGGTTGATCTATAAAATTCTTTAAAATTCTTGCTTCTTTGGGCTTCCATAACATTCTCGCACCAAGAATGTCATAACTATGGAGTAAATGAAGTGCTCGTCAATCTTTCTAGTCCCATCCCGGAGTTCTAGCACGCCCTCTACCCTTGAAATGTTGCGAGCCAAGGAGCATGCCTTGACCCCTTCTCCTTCCGTTGTCTTCATTTTTAGACTCACAATTGAATCCATCAAGGAACTTGGGGGTGCGTCATCTACAATTATTGTGTCTAGTTCAAAATGTGTTTCAATGACTATGGCTATGTTAAGCTCTGATATTTGTTTAGTAGCTATATTAGGTTTTTTTGGCTTTAATTTCTACCACATATACTTTTAAAGATCTGGTGTTATTTTCGATAATTAACCTAACCTCAAAGTATAGGTAATCTCCAACATCTATTTTATTGTTATTTCAAAATATTTGGTCCATAGACATAACTTTGTTGATAGGAATAATGAACAAACTTTGTGATACAATTGGTTCTGTGGACACCTAGGATTCTGGCAATCTCGCCCAACTTGTATTCCATTATGCTTTTTCCTTTGGAATCAAATTTTGTGGTGGGTCTTCTAATGCATCTCATGTATAGTGTTGACAAAAGATTGTTATAGTTTTTATTCTTCTTTGCATTTAGTCATAGACTTCTTTTTTATTGGTTTTCTATCCTTAAACATTCGTTCTTCAATAACCTTGCTCCTAGTGATGGCCATATTCACATCCACCATATGGATTGAACGATTTGAAACCTTGAGTTCTACCACAACTTCTTTATTTGTTGGCTTCATTCCTTTGTTCTTAAACATATTCTACATATCATTATACTTGGGACAATCTATGATCTTATGTCGCAATGTCACCACAAATATGACAAGAATACTTCACAAGCCTCTATATTTTAATTTGTTGAGTAGTAGCCTTAGAGACTATAAGAATAGGGTCCTTTTTTCTTTTAACTCTACATGTTTCAACATTATGATTTGTCCTATGATAATTTGTATAGTACATTCTTGTTTTTTTGGGGTTATTTGAGGTTTATAAGTTAATATTGTCTTTCTATTCCCATTCATGTTTATGTGCTTCAAATTCAAGGGGATCAATATGGTGTTCAATGTGCTTTTGCTCATACAATATTATGTTGTTCAAATGTTTCAACTCTAAGGAAAGTTGTTGAATTCTTTTCCCATAAGACCACTTCATATCCTTCATCTTTTTGGTTGATGCATGAATGAGTTCTACAAGTTGTACCTCCATGCAATCCTCATGCTTTAAATAATATTTTATTTTGATTACTTCTCTGTAATAACCAAGTGCAAGGAGAAAACCATATTCAGCATCACCTAATGCTAAGTTCATGGGTGAATGTGATGGAAGTGTGTCTCTTAAACTAAAGTAAGTTGTCAAAGAGGACATTGTAGGCTTATCTTTTCTTCTCTTTCTTTTATGTTCTTTTGGAAAATTGTCAAGTTCTTCAATTTATCATGTAAATGCCCTTTTGCTTAGTCTTTTTAAATAATTGTAAATGCTTGTAAATGCCATATAAATGTACTTCTTAGTTTGTTTCTAATTTTAAAATTATGTTATTATATATATTGGTTTATTGTAATGTTCATTATAAAAAATAATTTATAATGAATAATTAAAAATTCATTTCAATATGAGTTCACTTACATGTATAATTTCTAGCGTTATTAGATGAAGCCCCATAAACATTGTTTTTTAGCTGACTGGTTAGATAATCTTTACATGGGCTAGGTTTTACCTAGTGCTTGCTGACAATATGGTTGGTTCATTGGTCACTAGCTAGCTCTTATCTTATGACATCATGCATGTAATCTAACTTCACCAAATTGATGCTTAAGTGAAATGGATTTCTAAAATTTTAGTGGACATCAGACCTTATAAAGACCTATTAAATTGTTTATTCAAAAACATATACAAAGGAAATGAATTTGTAAGTTCATTTATGATCTAAAGTGTTATACATGTTTATAAGGTTTGTAATTGTTGTGTTTATATTGTTGTTGCCCATTGTAAAACAAAATTTATAAGGAATAAATTTAAAAATTCAATTCAATATGGGCTCATTTACATGTATAATTTATGATGTTATTAAATGAAGCCCCACGAATATTATTTTTTAACTGATTAATTAAACAATGTTTTTGGGGGTGTGAGCCATGGATTACAATTTAGCAAGTTAAGTTTTAGTTCCATTATTTTCCTTAGTAATAATGATTTGAATCCTTATAAACTTCCAAGTAGTAATTATTAATAGTTGAATTAACCTTTGGATATTTCCAAGTGTAGAAAACTTTCTTATTTAAATTGATGTAGTGCTTAATTAATTTTAAAACCTAGTAAACCTTCTAGAGTGCATTATCTTTTTTATGTTGTAGATAGGTGAAAAAGGATGTAAAATTAGATGTGGTTTTATTGATATATTGGGAATACAAGCCCATAATTAACATTAACATTCACCATGACAATATTAAATTAATTTTATAGAATAATCTCCATGCACTAATTATATACTTATAAGATTTATAGGATGTAGTCCTAATACATCTTTATTTAATCTTCACTTTTATCAAGCTCCTAAATAAAACCAAAATTGAATTTAGATACTAGCATTTCCACCTGAGTAGCCTTAAGTGAATTACAATTCAATAAACGACTTAGAAAGGATAAATCACAAGTGCAAAAAATCTAGAATGCAACGAATGGTGTGAACTTGGTATTTGGCTTGATGCTCCATGGAAAGGGGGCTGATTGGGCCTTGTAGCCAACAATAATGGCCATCACTGAGAACCCAAGTTTGACAATGAAGACAAACATCGTCATCTTCACATTAACACTCTTCAAACCTTTTTGGCATGGTTCCACGAACAAGAAGAAATTATAAGTAGATTTGCAAAGGCATGTGGGTTAGGAGATAATGGATGATCCCATGCTAAATGATTGACTCGAATGCACACCACTTTTCTGGATGGTTCTTTTTCGCATGACCGTTGGGAAACATTCATGTTAATTCGTGCTTCTTCAAGCTCTTCTTCTTCTACTGATGCAATTGGAGGATTTGAAGGCGTAGCAACATCATCTGCCATGATTAAATCTTCACTTGCATCATAAAAAACCAAAGGCGTAATTAGAATTATTTTGTACCTACATTCAAAGGGGGTCAAAACCTTTATTTAATAAATTAGGGTAGGTGTAATGTGTGGTAATGATGACGAAGCTTTATGAAAACCCGAACATCTTAGTTCCAATGGATTCATGAAGCCCTAATTTTGACGATGGATATAAAAAAACATGGGAATTTTTATAATGGAAATTTTAATTTTAATTTATTATGTACTACACAATTAATTAATAGAGTAAGAAATAACTAGGGGATATTGAAAGAATAAATGGTACATGGAATGCTACTATTACCATTGAGTTGATTTAGTCAAATGGAAACTCCATGATGTTTATGTCGCAACCCTAGCTTTGGGCTCGCGACCAAGGCCAAGGGGTTGCAAGGGTGCGGGCCGAGAGAAAGCCTGGGAGTCACATCACATACTCCCGAGAATGTAAAAAAGTGTGAGGGAGTGAACCCTCACACTCCCAAGGCAACTCTCACTTTGAGAGATGGAGTCCCGATGGACTTTCAAAACTTCAAAGAACGATTTGAGGGGTCAAAACTCAATAACTTGTGGCGTTCTTTATATCATTGGAAATCTCTTGAAACTTAAATGTTCAAAATGGGCTCTCATTGTTCATTTGGACATTTGAAACACAAGTTATGGCCAAAAGAAGGGTCGCGAGTCAAACTGCCAATTTGACTCCCGATTAGAAAAAATCGAGAATCGACCCGATTTACTCAGCTTCAAATAATGTGCAACATATCGTTGGAAAACTCTCAACAAGAGCTACAATTTTGCGTGAGACTACACCTCGATTCGAAGTATGTTTGCAAAGTTATGGGGCTCCAAAGTTGCGAGAGTCCCGACTGGCGCGATTTTGAAACTCCCACTTGAGAGTCCCAGGAGAGAAAAGCCATTTGGATGTAGGCCCAATGGAGAAGTGCAAAGTATACTACAAGGGGGAAGGTGGTGGCTTACCCCAAGTGCGGGCCGTGGTGAGTCTTGTGTGTCTATGTTGCCCGTGTCTCGTCTTAACACCAAAGGTGCTCTAACTATGCACTAATCACTTTGTGTGGGTTGTGTGCAAGCCCATGTGAGTGCGTGAAGCTTGTTAACTCTTCCTAGTCCCATCCCGGAGCTCCAACACGCCCCTTTACCCCTCAAAGTATTGTGAATTAAGGAGCATGCCCTGATTCCTCCCCTTTTCGTTGTCTTGTACTTGGACTCACTTTTGAGTCTTTGTCGCAACCTTAGCCTTGGGCTTGTGACCAAGGCAAAGGGGTTGCAAGGTTACGGGCTAAGAGGAAGTTCGAGAGTCACATCACATACTCCCGAAAGTGTAAGAAAGTGTGAGAAAGTGAACCCTCACACTCCCAAGGCAACTCTCACTTTGAGAGATGGAGTCCCGGTGAACTCCCAAAATTTCAAAGAGCAATTTGAGGGGTCAAAACTCAATAGCTTGTGGCGTTCTTTATATCATTGGAAAGCTCTTGAAACTTAGATGTCTAAAATGGGCTCTCATTGCTCATTTGGACATCTGAAACACAAGTTATGGCCAAAAGAAGGGTCGGGAGTCAAACTGCCAATTTGATTCCTAACTAAAAAAAGTCGGGAATTGACCTGATTTACTCAACTGCAAACAACGTGCGACATATTATTGGAAAGCTTTCGACAAGAGTTACAACTTTGCTTAAGACTCCACCTCGATTCAAGGTCTGCTCGCAAAGTTATGGGGTTTAAAGTCGTGAGAGTCCCGATGTCGCAACCCTACTTTGGGTGAAGTGGGAGGATGAAACTCCCATTCCCAAAGTTAGGGACTTGGAGTCCTCCGGGACTCCCGAATGTTTAGAGCTCGACAACAAGGCCCAAAACACCTCGCATTGAAGTGTTCTTGGTGTTATTGGAAAGGTCTTGAAGCGTAGATATCGAAAATGGCCTTGCATTGGTCATTTGGACATCTGCAGCCCAAGTTATGGGCAAAAGAAGGGCCAGGAGTCAAATTAGCAATTTGACTCCCGACCACTAAAAGTCGGGAATCGACCTCTTCCCAACCTCCGAATTGAAAGTGCAACATGGCGTTGCAAAGATCTCGACGAGGGCTACAACTTTGGTTTAGACCTCATTGCGATCAAACTCTATAGTCGGGAGTTGTCTGTGGCTTGTCCCAACACCCAAGGGTGTCCCGAATGTGAACTAACCCTTTCGTGGTTGGTTTTGGATGCAGATTCAAGCTTGATAATCTAGTCCCTCTTCCTAGTCTAATCCCGGGACTTCTAGCACGCCCCTCTACCCCTCTATAGTGTTGGAAGTCGAGAGCGCCCTCCAAGTCCCAACTTTTTGCAACTACACATAGTTGAACCCTCAAGTGGGTTCAACAAGGGACTTAGGAACGCGTCACCCAACTGGCGCCATTTCGAGACTCCCACTCGAGAGTCCCAGGAGAGAAAAGCCATTTGGATGTAGGCCCCGTGGAGAGGTGCAAAGTATACTATAAGGGGGAAGGTGGTGGCTTCCCCCAAGTGCGGGCCATGGTGAGTCTTGTGTGTCCGTGTTGCCCGTGGTTCGTCCTAACACCAAAGGTGCTCTAACTATGCACTAACCACTTTGTGTGGGTTGTGTGCAGGCCCGTGTGAGTGAGTGAAGCTTGTCAACTCTTCCTCGTCCCATTTCGGAGCTCCAACACACCCCTTTACCCCTCAAAGTGTTGTGAGCTAGGGAGCATGTCCCAACTCCTCCCCCTTCCATTGTCTTGTACTTGGACTCACTTTTGAGTCCTTCAAGGGGTTGGGAGTGTGTCAGTTTACTTATTACTACCGGTAAATTATCCTAATAGCCAATTACTTAAAATAATTAGGATGAAGAAATAGGATGTTAAAATCAAATGAACATAATTGACAATGATCGAGCTCAAGAACCCCATCAAGGTCTCCAAAATAAGGAAAATGACGAATCCTTCAATTCCATTGGTCATGAAGATTATCATCTTATTTTATTAGAGGATGGAACTTTTTAATGTTTCATTGGGCACAAGAATTCTCATCTTAAATTCCATTGGAGGGAAAATCAATCTTGATTCTCATTACTTCATGAAGGATGATGAGGCCATTAATTGGAGGGAAAGATTTTCACACCTTCCATTGGACAAAGAAAATAAGCTCAAGGAAGGGTCATGGAAAGCTTGGGTGGGAAGAGTTTTTATTTTATCTTATGTTTTCTTTGGAAAAAGAGGAGAATGAATGTGTGAGAGGAGAACTAACTGTTATGTGTGAAAAAAAATTGTTCATAGAAGCAAATGTGTGCAATAAAAAAACATGGAAGGAAATTGTGTGTAACAAGTAGTTATAATGGAGTTCATGATTTCCATGAACAAGCTTCTGGATTCTTTATTAAAATAATTTTTCCTCTAGATCCACCATTAGATTTGTCCCAAATTTAGAAAAAAAATTAGTTTAAAAGGTGTAAAACGTTCTTTTAAATTTTTTGTTTCATTGGGGTTATTGCAAGGGAACTACATTTGCGAAAAGTAAAGGGGTTGAATATGTTTTTTTTTTCAAATATGGTCAAAATTACTTTTTGTTTTGAGGCATAACTAAACTCTAAACCTAAACCTGAAGCGCTCCCAAGCCCCTTGTCAGACTCAAAGATAAGTTTAAGGTAGAAAATAATGGAAAGGCAAGGGGCTCGAGGCATGCTCCTTAGCTCTCAGCATTTTAAAGGGGTAGAGGGGCATGTTGGAGCTCCGGGATGGGACTAAGAAGAATGACAAGTAATTTATTCATTCATTCGATTTTACATCCAACTAACCACAAGTTGGTTAGTACTATGTTGCAACACCTTTGGTGCTAAGACAAGCCACGAGCGACTTTGGACTCACAAGATTCACCACGGCCCAGACTTAGGGGAAGCCATCACCTTCCCCCATATAGTATTCTCTACATGTCTCTGTGAGGCCCCCATTCAAATGGCCTTTTTTGTCCCGGAACTCCCAAAGGAAAGTCTCGAAACTATTGAAGTTGGACTCTCACAACTTTGTGGGGCCATAACTTCTTACTGATCGGGATGAGGTCTAAAGCAAAGTTATAGCTTTCGTTGAGAGATTTCCAACGGTGTATCGTACTCCATTTGCACGCACGGAAGTTGGATCAATTTCCGACTTTTTGTGATCGGGAATCAAACTGCCAGTTTGACTCTCAACCTTTCTTTTTGCCATAACTTGTGTCGCAAATGTCCAAACATGTCATGCGAGCCCATTTTAGACATCTACACTTCAATAGATATCCAATAATATAAAGAACTCTTCAATGCAAGGTTTTTTGACCTCTGCAATCGCTCTCTGAAGGTTCGAGAGTCCATCGAGACTCCAACTCCCAAAAAGGAGAGCTCACTTGGCAATGTGAGTCTTCCTTCTCACACTCTTCTTGGCCCACACCTTTGAGACCCTTTTTCCTTGGTCGCGAGCCCAAGGCTAGGGTTGCGACAACTTCAATGGGGTTATTACAAGGGAATTACATTTGCCAAAAGTAGAGGGGTTGAAGATGTTTTTTTTTTCAAATATGGTCAAAATTACTTTTTGTTTTGAGGCATAACTTTTGATTTCACACATAAAAAATATAAGATTTCGTAGCATTATTTCCTTAAAGATTAACTTTCCAACATACTTATGCATGCTAGATTAGGAAATTATATGAAAATATTATGAGGAGTGGAATGAAAGGGGTCAATTATCAAGCATGAACATTGATTAAACATCAACACAATGCTTCTTCACATTTCATCATGGTGAGTTTTAATTATTCCAAAATGTCTTGGTATCCTCCAAGTGGACACAACGCATTATATTCTTTAGTGAAATTCATTACATTCTATTGAACCACCTTAACTTGTTAGAATACAACTACATAGTAGTTCCCCCCAAATGAATTTTGTGAGTGCATATCTTCATGTGGAAAGGTGTGCAAAAATTCCTCGCAGGGGGCTAAGTTTACTTAATGCATGTTGATAATTTGGTCAACTCAATGGACACTAAACTTGTTAACCAACCTTTATATTGAGATATCATGTATGTAATTTAATCTCACCAAATTGATATTCAAGTGAAATGGACTTCTAAATTTTAGTGGACATTGGACTTTATAGAGACCTATTAAATTGTTTATTCAAAAAAATATATAAAGGAAATGAATTTGTAAGTTTATTTGTATCCTAAAATGTTTTACATGTTTGTAAGGTCTACAATTGTTGTGTTTGTATCATTTTTGCCATTCTTCTCGCTACCACCACAACATTAGTATTTCCTTAGGAAATTAGTGTCAATATGCATTAGTGGACAATATGCATATATTTCAGTATGCATAGATTTTGCCTCGAACAAAAGTTAATTCAAGATTAACAAGCAAATATATATAATTATTTATAGTATCATGGACACCTAGGTGGAAGCTTGGAAATGATATGTGAGTAAAAGTATATATATTTTTGCTTACTCCCTAGCTCTCCTAGGCCCCTTTTTCGTTTGATTTCTAGCCTCCTATAGTTTACGAAAGCAACAAGTTTTGCTTGATTTGATATGTTTATTAGCATATCAAATGAAGGGCTTATAGTTTAATTAGTTCAAACGCACCACTCATAACAATGATATTGTAGGTTCGAGTCCTCCGAAGCCTATATTCTATAAAAATAAAGTAATTAAATTAGGCTAAAATACTTTACAAAAAGATGTAACACGCTACACGTTGAATCTATTTAGTATAACTTTTATGAACTACCCATAGTTTGGCAATTAAATACGTTGGAGGTTATTTTGAACTTCTTCGTTATAATATGGTTTTTTCACATTAACAAAAGAAATGGAGGCCGTAGAGATGAGATAAAATAATAAAAACGCATAATGCTATGACCGCCAAGAAGCGGAAGGCCTATAATGTAGAGTCATTATCTAGGATGGGAAAAAATGCATATTTTTAAATGAGAGTGGCTTTCTACATTAATCTTTTGCAATCTTTTATGTGCTCCATAATCTATGAGTAGTTCACAATCGTATTTTTGTATTTTATCATTCTTTAAATTGTGAGGTGGCCTTTTTTGTTTTAAGGCTAAGACTTGCAACTTCACTATAATCGACATCAATGAAATATTATGATTCAATCAATCCAAATCTAAAATTGACATTTGTTTCAAATCTTACTAGAAATCATGCTTTGATTTTTCAAAGTCAATCAATTCAACCCACAAGTGATCTTGGTGATAAAGGTTATTCAAGTTCACCTCCACAAAATAACAACAATTATTTGAAGCAAAAGAAAGAATATTTAAAAGAGAGGCTATCTATATTCCTACACACCACAACATTGTGTCATTCATCCTTTGGAAAAAATATGATGGAAATTCAAAGTTGTTCAGTTACACCAAGATTGTTGTCATGACTTCTTCAAAGGCCTGCATACACCACCAATTCCCAAGTTATATGTTGAATACATTTCATTGTCAAACCCAACAAAAATTGAATAGAGTTTAATATTCATGAGAACTCGAGTTCCCACTTCTATGCCACTTGATTACATAGTGAATTTTGGTTAGAACATTCATTGCAATAATAGCTTGAAGGAATTGGTCCACAAGCTTGAAGGAACTTTGGAATATTGTGCCATGGTGGAATTTCCTTTCCTTTGCAGTAGCTTGATGGAACCACCATGTGATCTAAGAGGACTCGACACATTTTGACTTCATTATGCCTCATGCCAATAGCTTATTTTTTTGCTAAGTTTTTTTTTTTGGTAATGAAGAATCAAGAAAATCCAAACATAAAAGTTTCAATCACCATCATGACAATAGTAATCAAAATTCTCTAGTTAATATCATGATCAAGAAATGGGGATTAAAAAGAAAATGAAACTATATATATAGTCTCCCATAGTCTACACCTTGGGCAACCATAGTAGTGACATACGAAATACGAGTATTTTTCGAAGGTGCTAAAAAAGAAGTATTTTCAAGTATTTTAAAAAAAGCATCATAAAAATACAAAGGCTTGAAAATTGGCCTTTGTATCAAGTATTTTCAAGTATTTTTTTTTAAGCCCAAAAATACGTAAAATACGCGTATGTTTGAATCGAATTGAGAGTATGTCACTACTATGTGGGCAACCCTACTGCTTCAATATCTACCACCTCCCTTTCAACAATGCACCTAGGTTGAA
>Ga0116226_10006632_pt1 | contig 10397 bp, 10 predicted proteins | sample S1TSphfallax_FD_89692 | JGI IMG/M metagenome (GOLD analysis project Ga0116226, IMG submission 89692) | Host-associated microbial communities from peat moss isolated from Minnesota, USA - S1T2_Fa - Sphagnum fallax MG | ecosystem: Host-associated > Plants > Peat moss > Unclassified | place: USA...
AAGCCCGCCCCGGCGGGCCGAACAGGACCTCCGTCCGAGCCGTCCGCCCCGCAAACGAGTGCGCCGCCGGGTCGTCTTGGCCAAGGTAAGCTTCCGTCTCGACGATCCGGCCGATCAGGCTTTCGCCCTCGAATTCTCGGATGAGGAGTTTGCCGAGGAGATTGCGAGCGACGATCTCAGGCGCGTACTGGTAGAACCCCTCCCCGAGCTGATGAATCTCGCGGTTACTACTGAACATCATTCGCAATCCAAAAGCGTTCGAGACAGTCCGTCCGCTAAGCATCGACTCTCAGAGAATCGATAAGGTGGTAGGCTTCGCCAATCCCAGCAATCTCGCTCACAACAAAGCCTCTGCGCTCAAGCACGCGACGCAGCTTCAGATTCGGCCTCGCGCACGAAACCGCATGCACGATCCACTCAATCTCATCGAGTTGGTGAAGCTTGGCGTACCGCCTCGCCAGCGAACCGAGGGCAACCAAAACCCCTTCGCCACCGCCCTCGATCTGGGCCAACTCGATCACGAGCCGTGCGGAGGAAATTTTGAACGAGCCGAGGATGACTGCGGAGCTGATCCGAAAAACCAAGGGCTCGCCCAACAGGATCATCTCGTCGACTGTTTCCCGCGGGAGTTGGAGAATTTCCTCTTCCCGATATCCCTCGAACAGCACTTCCCGTCGGCTCACGAATCAACCTCTATGCGCCCTGGCCATACTCCTTCACCGCCGCCAGCACCTCTTCGGCATGTCCCTCCGGCTTCACCTTCGGAAACACCCTGATTAGCTTCTGGTCCGGACCGATCAAGAAGGTCGTCCGCTCGATGCCGATCACTTTCTTCCCGTACATGTTCTTTTCCTTGAGAACGTCAAACTGTTTGCAAACGACTTCGTCTACATCAGCAAGGAGGGTGTACGGCAGGCCGTATTTGTCTTTGAACTTCTTTTGCGCCTTGGGGGTGTCGCGGGAGATGCCGAGCACGATGGCGCCCGACTCCTGGATCTTGGCGAAGATGTCGCGGAAGCCGCAGGCTTCGATGGTGCAGCCGGGCGTATCGGCCTTGGGGTAGAAAAAGAGCACGACCGGCTTGCCGGCGAAATCGGAGAGATGGACGGTTTTGTCCTGGTCGTCCTGCAAGGTGAAGTCGGCAACAGTGTCGTTCAGTTCCATTTTGGCCTTCGTTTCCATAAAGTTGAAATCTGTTTCGCGGAGAGAGTCATCCTACCGGAGTAGCATGAAGAGTGACCGTTTCCAAATTATGCCATTCCGAACTTTGAGACAAGTCGCGCGTCGCTCCACTCGAACGTCGCTTTTGATGGCGTTGGCTGTGTGCCTTGCCCCGCCCGCCTTGCCGCAATATACCGGCCATATCGGGACCGACCAGCAGAAGAAGGCGAAGCTCGAGCCGCGCGCCGTCTCCGTGCTGGAGTGGATCGGCGCGCCGGGCAAGCCGGTCGCGAGCCGGATCGTTCCCGTCGCGGTCTGGATCAACGGCGCCTACCAGGACGGCGGCCTCTATCTTGCGCAGCCGGAGCCGCTCACCGTGCAAACCGACACGCTCTACGAACTCGAAAAGGCTGGCGTTCCTCAAGGGACTTTTTATATCGCGGGCGGCCAGGACGTCGGCGGCTCATGGTTTGGCTATGGCCAATGGAAGCCCCTTGCCGCTCCGAAGCCGGTGAAAAAGCTTCAGCAATCTAAGGTCCCCGCGCAGGTGGTTCAGGACCAAGATCCCGACAAGCCGCACTTCAAAGGAGGCGATGCGAAATCGTCGGCGTCGACGACTAGCGATCCAGACCAGCCGACCCTGCACCGACACGCAGATTCGGGCGACAGCTCCAGCAGCACCACCTCTTCTTCGGCCGGAAATACTTCCAGTGGTGGCACTTCGAGCGCAAACAGCGCCAGCACCAACTCGGACGACGACAACGACCCCGACAAGCCTACCCTGCATCGGCGCGACGCGACCGTCAGCGACACCGGGGCCGGCACGGCGCCGGACGATCCCGACCGCCCGCATCTGAAGAAGCATTCCGACATCACTGTATCGGTCAATGGGGCCGACGATGGTTCCCCCGTCAGCAGCGTCAACGAAGCCGATCCCGACCGGCCCAAGCTGTCGCACGGCGAGCCGGCGGTGGCTGAGACGGCGTTGGACATGAGCAAGCTCGACGCGTTACCCGCGAATCTTCAACAGATGGCCGCCGTTTCCGACCCGACTGTCCGCGAAGAGCATGTCTTCGCCTATGCCTGGCCAGACCCGTCAGAGGCGGCGCAGATGCAAAGCGCCATCGAGGCGCTGGCGACCAAGGCGGTGCTGGCAGACGGCGCTCCCCCTGCCAAGACGCCGCCAACTCCGGCGCATTCTCAGACAAAACGCGCGACCGGACCGAAGAGCACTCTGGCCAAGCAGGTTCCCCCAAAAGCGCAGCCAGTCGTCTTTCAGGACGAAGATTTTCGCGCCTACGAGCTGACCTACGGCGGCGGCGCGACGCTGGTCTTCACAGCCAAGGCGCTGGTCGAGCCGGGCAATGGCGGAGCAGGGGCCGGCGTCACGCTGGAAAAGTACGTGACGATCATCGCGCAACCGGACTTTGACGGTACGCCCCAGCTCAGGCTCCAGTCGGTGACCGACGCCAAGCATCTCGACATCACTCCCCGCATGAGGCTCGTCGACGCGGTCGACACCAAGGGCGACAACCAGGCCGAGCTGCTTTTCGAGCTTCGTCGAGCCACTGATCGCCAATTTGCCATCTATCGCGTTCGCGGCAATCGTGCCGAGCAGGCTTTCGCCACCGACCCGCTGCCGATCGGCGCGCCCAATCATCCGGGGGCCGGCTCCAATTGAGGCCGCCAAACCCGCCGATCCGCATCGTGAGTCTCGTTCTGGGGCTACTGCTTGCCTTTAGCCCGGCTCTGCTGCCGGCCCAAAATGTAGCCCCTAACCCGTCGACGAGGCCCGTCTTGGTCGGCTACTTCCCGCAATGGGGCGTCTACAACCAGTATTTTGTGAAGAACCTTGTCGCCAGCGGCGCCGCCGGCCTGCTCGACGAGCTTGATTATTCCCAGGGAATGATCGCCGACAACCGCTGCGTGATCGGCGATCCCAACGCCGACCTCAATCTGGTCTACGCCGCCGCCGACAGCGTCGACGGCAAGGCAGACGACCCCGCCTCCAAATTGAAGGGCAATTTCCACCAACTGCAGGAGATTCGCCAGCGGTACCCAAGGCTGCGGATGTTGATTTCGATCGAGGGCAAGCCGGAGGGCTTCGCCGCCGCCGCCAGGCCGGAAAATCGCGTGGCGTTCGTCTCCTCCTGTATCGACATGTTCCTGCGCGGGCATCTCGCGCCCGGCACCGAGGGCGGCAGGCTCTTCGACGGCTTCGACCTCGATTGGGAATATCCCGGCCCCGCAGACAAAGACAATTTTCTCGGACTGCTGACGGAGTTCCGCCGTCAACTCGACCGCCTCCACGAAGGCCTGACGCTGACGATCGCGACCGCCGCGGCGCTCGACCACTACCGGGGATTCGACCTGAAAGCGGTGGCCGCCCAAGCGGACCGGATCAGCGTCATGAACTATGACTACAATGGTCCCTGGAGCCGCAAAACCGGAATTCTTGCGCCGCTATACGAGATTCCCGGCGATCCTCTCCCCAACAATACCGTCGACGCAACAATTCAGGGCTACGAACAGGCCGGAGTTCCCGCTTCGAAGCTGCTCATCGGCATTCCGTTCTACGCCTACGGCTGGAGCGGCGTGCCCGACGTCAGTCACGGACTCTTCCAGCCCGGCCAGCCCATTCACGGCGACCACTTCTACAGCTACATCGAGTCCATCGAACCCAACTTCAAGTTCTACCGCGACCCGGCATCGCAAGCCCCGTGGCTCTACGACGGCGACACCTTCTGGAGCTTCGACGACCCCGTGTCGATTCGCGCCAAGCTTGCCTACGCTCGCAAACACAAGCTCGGCGGAGCGATGGTGTGGGAGCTGAGCAACGATTCTGTAGACGGCGAGTTGTTGAAGTCCATCGCCAAGGAACTGCATAGCTGGCGGGTGGCACCGTAGCGCCGTTTGGATTCCGAGCCGCCCTGAGTTAGCCTCGATGGAGCGCGCTTCCACCGGAAGCGCCTCGCAAGGAGTTTGTCCCTTTCATGAAAGTCCTGATTATCGGTTCCGGCGGCAGAGAACACGCCCTCGCCTGGACCATCGCCAAGTCGCCCCGCGTCGGCGAAGTCGTCTGCGCGCCCGGAAACGGCGGCATCGCTTCGGTTGCCCGCTGCGTCCCCGCCAGCCAGTCGGACCTCGACGACCTGCTGCGCCTCGTCGCCGCCGAGAGCCCCGACCTGACCGTCGTGGGCCCCGAGTTGCCGCTTTCGCTTGGGCTGGTCGATGAATTGCGCCGCCGCAGTCTTCCCGTCTTCGGCCCGACCCGCGCCGCCGCGATGCTCGAGACCAGCAAGGCCTTCGCCAAGCGATTCATGCAGCGCCACAACATCCCGACGGCCAAGTACGCCGCCGTCGCCAGCGAGGCCGAGGCCCTGGAATCACTCGATCTCTTCCACCTCCCCGTCGTCGTCAAGGCCGACGGGCTGGCCGCCGGCAAAGGCGTGCTCATCTGCGAGACCCGGCAGGAGGCCGAAGCGGCGATCACCGGCCTCTTCAACGGCAAACTGCTCGGCGCGGTCGAGGGCCAGATCGTCATCGAGGAATTCCTCCAAGGCGAAGAGATTTCGTTCCTGCTCCTCGCCGACGGCAAACACGCCACACCGCTTGTCCCCGCCCAGGACCACAAGCGCATCGGCGAGGGCGACACCGGCCTCAACACTGGCGGCATGGGCGTTTACACCACCGACTTGATGCTCGACGAGAAGATGCAATCCTGGCTCGTCCAGCACATCGCCCAGCCGACCATCGACGGCATGGCCGCCGAAGACAATCCGTTCACTGGCGTCCTTTATTGCGGCCTGATGATGACCGCGCGCGGCCCGATGGTGCTCGAATACAACGCCCGCTTCGGCGACCCCGAGACCCAGGCGATCTTAGTAAGACTCGACAGCGATCTGGTCGAGGGCCTCGAATCCTGCGTCGAGGGCCGCCTCAGCGACACTGAATTTCGCTGGAAACCCGGTGCCTCCGCTTGCGTCGTCGCGTCCTCGGCAGGCTACCCCGGCAGCTACACGTCGGGAAAGAAAATCTCCGGACTCGCCGCCGCCAGCGAAGTCGCCCAGGTCTTTCATGCCGGAACCGCTCTCCTCGACGGCGACTACCTGACCAGCGGAGGCCGCGTTCTAGGCGTCGCCGCCGCCGCCGCCACTCTCCAAGACGCTCTGGCCTTGTCCTACGAAGGCATCGCGCGCATCCACTTCGACGGCATCTATTACCGGCGGGATATCGGCTATCGCGCCTTGGGAACGAAACCGTGATCCGCGAATTCGTATCGTGATATCACTGGAGGCGCGAAATGGCCCAGCTTGTAGTCAGAAATCTTGAAGACGATGTGAAAGCCCGCTTGCGGGAGCGAGCGGCGCGGCGCGGCGCGGCCGCAGCATGGAAGAGGAAGTGCGCGAGATTCTCCGCGACGCAGCGCCGCCGTCGCCACCCGGAACTTGAAACACTTCGACGACCTGCCCATCCCGGTCGTCAACCCCTGGCAAGCCTAGCTCCCGCGCCCAGAGCAGAGTATCTATGACCCAGCCCACACTCACCGCGACCGAACTCCTCCACTGGAGCGACGAAACAGCCCAGCGCTGGAAGGCTCTGCTCGCCGTCAACCCGCAGGCGCTCGATTTCCCTTGCGACGTCTACGGCACGGAAAACGTCCGCGGGCTGCTCCGCCACATCGTCGCGGTTGAGATTCGCTACGCCCAGCGGATGAGCGGCGAACCCGTCACGCCCTACGAACAGATTCCCGCCGGTGGCATCGACGAGCTGTTCGCCAATCACGATTCAGCCTTCGCGAAATACCGCAACCTCCTCGCCGACCACTCGGTGGACTGGCAAGAGAAGCTGGCGTTCACCACCCTATCGGCCGGAACGCAAACCGCCTCGCGCCAGAAAATCCTCTTCCACGCCCTCCTGCACGGCATTCGCCACTACGCGCAACTCGCCACGCTCGTCCGCCAGCACGGAGTGAAGCCGGATTGGCCGATGGATTTCCTGATGAGCGGCGCGATCGAGTAGCGGTCAGGCCAGGGCCTCGAAGATAGTCCGAAGCGCCCGATGGATAGGCGTTCCCGGAACGGGAAATACGTCATCCGGCGGCGCATGGAAACCCGCCACGTCCGCCACGAATCCTTCCCGCTTGGCAGCGTCGATCACCCAAACATGGCCAACGCCCAACGCGAGATAGTAGTTGCAGCGTTCCCGCACGCGGCTTCGGGGGACAGCGCTTCGCAGCATCGGGCTAAGACTCCAACTTCTTCCCGACCAATTCATTTAGCAATCCCGGATTCGCCTGCCCCTTCGACAGCTTCATCACCTGGCCGACGAAGAATGCGGCGACGGTCTTCTTGCCTCCGCGATACTGCTCGACCTGCTTCGGGTTGGCGGCGATGACTTCGTCGATGAGCTTCTCAATGGCGGCCGGGTCGCTCAGCTGCTGCGGCTTCTCGCGTTCGTAGACGACCGGAAAGTCCTCATGCTTCTCGAAGGCGGTGTCGAAGAGCTGCTTCCACTGCTTGCTCGAGAGCTTGCCTTCTTCGGCGAGATCGGCGGCAAAGGCGATGCCCTTCATGGTGACCGGCGACTGGTCGAGCTCGATCCCATGCAGCTTGAGCCGCGTCACCAGCTCGCTGTTCACTAGGTTGGCGACCCGCCGCGGACTCTTTGCCGCCTTTGCCGCCACCTCGAACTGGTCGGCGAACTCGCGCGTCGCCGTCAGTGTCTGCGCGTCCTGCGCGTTCAACTCGTACTCCCGTATGAAGCGGGCGCGCTTGGCCTCCGGCAGCTCCGGCAGCTCTTTGAGAATGTCCGCCTGCCACGCGGCGCTCACCACCAGCGGAGGCAGATCCGGCTCGGGAAAATAGCGGTAGTCGTGCGCCTGCTCCTTAGAGCGCATGGAGTAGGTGCGGCCCTCGGCGGCATTCCATAGCCGTGTCTCCTGGACGACGCGGCCTCCAGACTCGATCAACTCCACCTGTCGCTCGATTTCGTACTCCAGCGCCGAGCGGATGTAGCGAAAACTGTTGACGTTTTTCACCTCGGCCTTGGTGCCGAATTTTTCCTGGCCGCGCGGCCGGACGCTGACGTTGGCGTCGCAGCGGAGCGAGCCTTCTTCCATGTTGCAGTCGCTGACGCCCGTGTAGAGCAGGATTTCCTTGAGCTTGGTGAGATATTCGTAAGCCTCGTCGGGGGTGCGAATGTCCGGCTCGCTCACGATTTCGATCAGCGGCGTGCCGCAGCGGTTGAGGTCGACGTAGGTCTTCGCCGCCGACTGCGCGAACCCGTCGTGGATGCTCTTCCCCGCGTCCTCTTCCATGTGCAGCCGCGTCACGCCGATGCGCTTCTCCCCGTTGGGAGTCGCAATATCGACCCAGCCATGCTCGGCGATCGGCTTGTCGAACTGCGAGATCTGGTAGCCTTTCGGCAGGTCGGGATAGAAGTAGTTTTTGCGCGCGAAGATGGAGCGTTCGCGCACCTGGCAGTTGATGGCGGTTGCGGCGAGGACGGCGAACTCGACCGCGCGTCTGTTGAGCACCGGCAGAGCTCCGGGAAGCCCGAGGCAGCTCGGGCAGACGTTGGTGTTCGGCGGCGCGCCGAACTTCGCCGAGCACCCGCAGAAGGCCTTGGTCTGGGTGAGCAGTTGCACGTGGACTTCGAGGCCGATCACCGGCTCGTACTTCGTCAAAACGTCGGGAGGGATGCTTGCGGTCGCTGCCATCACTGCTTGATTTTAGCAGCGCCGCGGATAGTCGACGCCTGCGTGGTTTACCTTGGGCAACGGTCGGTTGGCTGGCGGTACACTGAAGGGCGATGCTACCAGAACTCGCGGCAACCGCCGCAGCCATTGCCGTTGCCGGAACGAGCGCCTTCGCGTCCCTCTCTGCGAGCTCGCAGCTCTGCGGGCCGACCCTCATCGGCAGCTCCGATCCAGACGAGATTGCTCTTACCTTCGACGACGGGCCGAACGATCCCTATACGGGGCGGCTTCTCGAAATCCTCGCTAAACACAATGTGCGCGCCACCTTCTTCATGATCGGCGGATTTGTCCGCCGGCGGCCAGATATCGTGCGCGAAGTCCAGGCGGCGGGGCACATGATCGGCAACCACACCATGACCCACCCCTGGCTGGTCGTCGAAAGTCCGGCCCAGGTTCGCAGGGAGCTGGCCGACTGTAGTTCGGTCCTCGAAGACATTCTTGGCGAGAAGGTCGGCTATTTTCGGCCGCCCCACGGCGCGCGCCGGCCTGACGTGCTGCGGACGGCCGACGAGCTGGGTTTGCAACCAGTTATGTGGAACGTTTTCGGGTACGATTGGCGGCCGCGCAACGACGCCGCCAGGATCCAACGCTACGTGGAAAACGGGATCGCCCGGCAACGGCGGGCCGCGCGGGGCGCGAACATCGCTCTCCACGATGGTGGCCACTCCGGCATTGGCCAGGACCGCAGCGCGACGGTCGGTGCCGTCCGGTCTCTGCTTTCGAATTGCGACGCGTCGATGCATTTTATCGGCGTCGACCAATTGCGGGCCCGCTGATCGGTTTCGGTGGATGGGTATTTCACGGACGGATCGCTGCTATTCTTCCTCTACATGTGCTTGCAGCTGTCGCCTCGCCGATATTGGATCAACACGCTCCTCGCTTTGGCAGCCGGCGCCGCGCTGCGCCTTTGGTTCATTCATGCATATCCCGAGGTCGACGGAGACCCGCTGATCTATGGCGATATCGCCAAGAACTGGCTCCAGCATGGTGTTTATGGGCTGTCCACGGACTCTGGTATTCATCCAACGCTGATTCGTTTGCCGGGCTACCCGCTATTTCTGGCTATCTGTTTCACGCTTTTCGGCATGGAGCATTATCACGCGGTGATGTTTGCGCAGACGGCGATCGACTTGGGAAGCTGCCTGCTGATCGCCGCTTTCGTTCGCCGCATTTGGAGCGATCGGGCCGCCGCGATCGCCCTTTGGCTGGGCGCGCTTTGCCCGTTCACGGCGAACTACGCGGCGACTCCGCTGGCGGAAACGCTGTCGATCTTTTGCGTTGCGCTGGGGCTTTATTCGCTGCTCAGGCTGCTCGCAAAGCCTTGCGTTGCTTGGCTTTGCGCGCTGGCTTTCGCGGTGAGCTACGCCACGCTGCTGCGGCCGGACGGAGCGCTGCTGGGGGTGGCGCTTTGTCCCGCCATTGTTGTCTACAGCCTGCGTCCGGCGCAGGGTTTTGCGGGGAATAAAATCCGCCAGGGGCTGAAGCTTGCTGTGGCCGCGGGGCTTCTCTCGATTGTTCCTTTCATTCCTTGGAGCGTGCGCAACTGGAATACTTTTCATGTTTTCCAGCCGCTGGCGCCGCGGTATGCGATGGATCCGGGGGAGTTTACTTATCCCGGATTCAATCGGTGGGTGAAGACCTGGTGCGTCGATCTGGTCTCCACATCAGAGGTTTATTGGAACGGGAACAGCGACAAAATCGACATCGGGAACCTTCCGCCGCGGGCCTTCGACAGCGCCGGGCAATATCAGCAAACCCTACGCCTGCTTGACGATTACAACGAGACGACGACGATTACCCCGGAGCTGGACGAGCGTTTTATGGAGTTGGCGGAGGCGCGAATTTCGGGGCATTTCGTTCGATATTATTTGTGGCTGCCGGGGGCGCGGTTGTTGGATATGTGGTTGCGGCCGCGGACGGAGACGCTTTGGATCGAGATGCGGTGGTGGGACCATTACCACCATCCGGAGGAGTCGGATTTTTGTTTTGCCTATGCGGCGTTGAATTTGGCTTATCTTTTGGCTGCGATCTTCGGAGGGTTGCGAAAGCCTTTGTTTATAGGGGTGATGGTGTTTTTTGTGCTGCTGCGATGCGGGCTTTTGTCGACGATCGAGGCTCCGGAGCCGCGGTATACGCTGGAGTGTTTTCCGGTGATTATCGCGTTGGCGGGGACCGCATTTGGGGGTCGGAAGCGAGAAAAAGCGGTGATTTTGCGCGCCGAATAAGCGCATTTGGAGTGTTTCCAGACACTTTTTAGCGTTTTTTTCGTGGTTTTTGGCGCGGCTGTTGAATTGGGGCAAGCCAGGCGACTTTTACCGCTCGGACGGATTCCTATAGTCTCGTAGTGGGCATATGAGCCAGCAGATTTTTCTCGATCCGGACCGCAAGCGGTGGAAGCGGCTCCGGCGGATTTTCGATGTCGCGGCGGTTTTGTCGACGCTGGTGTTGATCACGTTTATTGTTAGCGTGATCCGCA
>Ga0116226_10006633_pt1 | contig 10397 bp, 6 predicted proteins | sample S1TSphfallax_FD_89692 | JGI IMG/M metagenome (GOLD analysis project Ga0116226, IMG submission 89692) | Host-associated microbial communities from peat moss isolated from Minnesota, USA - S1T2_Fa - Sphagnum fallax MG | ecosystem: Host-associated > Plants > Peat moss > Unclassified | place: USA...
ACACTTGCAAATTGCAAGTGAGCTTCACTGGCTTCCTCAACCCTCGATGTGGACTGCAATGGTCCTCATTTCTTACATTAGGCACGGGACTAATCTGGGATTATGTGACCCAGCACCCATCAGTGCACCTTCCATTGGCAACTCATCATGACTCTGTTGTGGAAGTTACCAAGGTTCTACCTTGGTGATCTATCTTGTAAACCCACCTACTTCCCCATCACACTCCCTAGGTCACTAACTATGTTTGTAGTTGGTACGCAGGCACTGGGTAAGGTATCATAGGTAATTAGGTAGGGACATGATCTCACCTTAGTCCCATGCCTAATTTTAAAAATGTGGGATTAGTGCTGTCCTAGGTAGTGTGAGTTGGAAGTATGAGGTTTCTCAAGACAGCAAATTGGTTCGGGTTTCAGTTTTTTTAGCAAGAGGTGGTTTCATGGTTTGGATTCAAATCCAGTTTCAGCCAATACTTTGAACCTACCAACACTACTAATTAGATAGGTTTAATTGTGTGCAATGGAGATGGAACTAGACTTCAAGTCTTAAATTGGATCAATGTTAAATTTTTGTGTGAAAATGATTGGAACAAAAATCCAAAGAATTGGTTTCAAGATTAGATTTCAGGTTCTATGAAAAACAAAAAAGAAAAAACTGATATCAAAGGTTCGTTTTGAAATCAAGAACCAGACAACACTAGTCTACGCACTATAATACTGGAAACAACTTGAACCTTATGGTTAGAAATAGGCGATTTCCAAACACATTCATGAAAAGAAGTTAGTAACTTAGAATTAATTTGAAGGTTTGAACTTAAAGCTCTAAAAGTACGGGGAGCCAAGTATTGCATATTACAAATGACATAATTTGAAATGTAGTGATATTGAAAAACTAAATAAGTTTGATATATTGTAATACCTTTTTAGGTGTGGCACTTGAGTGTCAAAATCCATTTCTAAAGTAAACAAAATAAATTCTTCAATTTTGGCAATGAATATAAAGAACTTCTTTGATAAGCTCCTTATGTTCTAAACCTTTAACATCATGAAATCAATTTTTTTAAAATTGCCTTCCTTTGTAATTTCTTTCAAATTCAACATTTCAAATAAATATATGACAAAAAATTGAAATTTAAAATAATAATTTAAAAAGGTATTATAAAATGAAATTTATGTATTTCCTACCTTTATTTGTTATTCACAACTAACATTTACATGCACAATGTTGTGAATATGTCAATTTAATAGTTTTCATTTGAGGTTATGGGGAAGTGTTTTGAACCTAAAGACAACCTTGACAACAAAAGAAATGTTTAATTTAGTCATTAGTCCAAAATGAGGTATGATTCACTGGTTTAAATCATCATGGGATCTTAAAAGTGAAATATGTTCATTTCATCCTAATCTTTTCATCATGCTTAAAGTTATGTCATTATAGGGTCATTATATAATCATCATGTTTCATTATTAGTTGATATAATTCACTGTTAATTAAAGCAATTCATTACAATAAATAGGTTTTTTAATGTCATTTAAAATACCTTAAGCTATTGTACCTTAAGTTATTTTATGTTATTTTACGATAATATGTTATTTTAAGTTATTATATTTTACATTTGTTTAGATATTTTTAATTATTGCACTATGGTTTATAAAGCTTGTGATATTTTTGGTTATTTTAAGTTATTCCACTTTTGACTATTCTAAGTTATTTCATTTTGGTTATCTACCTTAAATTATTATTGGTTATTTTAAACTATTTTTGACCTAGGTTATTTTTTATTGTTTTAAGCTATTCCATTTTATGTAGTTATAAATTATTATACCCAAAGTTATTTTCAATTATTTTAAATGATTTCACCTAAGGTTATTATAAGTTATATATTATAATAGTTTTAGATTATAACTTAAAACAACTTAAGGTTACACAAAATATAAAAACCTATAGTAGAATAACTTATATATAATATTTTGGAATAACTTATAATAATTTGGTGTGGAATAATTTAGAATAACCAAAAATAAACCAAGGTGGAATATTTTGGAAATAACTGAGAATAACTTAAAATAACCTAAGGTGGAATGACTTAAAATAAATTAAAATGAGATAAATTATAACCTAAAATAATTGAAAATAACATGATGTAAAATAACCTATAATATTGTAAGGTGTAATAATTGATAACATTTTATAATAGCCTAAGGTGGAATAACCTATAATAACCAAAAATAATTTTGAATAAAATAACCTTAAACATTGTCAAGTGAAATAATTAAGAATAATTCAAACTAACATAGGGTGGAATAACCTAAAATAATTGAAAATATCGTAGTGTAAAATAACTTACCAAATCTAAAAAGGAATAATTTTTTAAAATCTATATAATTTAAGGTGGAATAACCTAGAATATTGATAATAACATACGGTGGAAAACTTAAAATATCTTAAAATAAGCAAGAATAGGCTAAGGCGGAGTAATTTAAAATAACATAGGGTGGAATAGTTTGAAGTAGCCAAAAATAACCTATGATAGAATAACCAAGAATAATTTAGTGTATAATAACTTATAATATACTATGAGAGAATTGTGTTCATTGTAACTTGTCTAATGCAATTAAAAAGTGTTTAATAGAACTAAATTACAACTAGATAGACTTGTTGCAACATACATGATTTTCTCATAATGAATAGTGTGGGGTGGAATAATTTAAATAACTAATAATAACATAGGGTAAAATAACTTAGAATAACATTGAGTAGATAAACTTAAAGCACTTAAAATAATTTTGGGATGGAATAACTTGAAAATATTGAAAATAGTTTAAAGTACAATAACTTAAAATAACTTAAGGTAAAATAGCCTAAAATGGTTAAAGGTGTATGTACAAATGGAACTTGAAGTTATGTAATCATTAGACCTCGAAGATCTATGGCCTTTTTTTTATTTGACCTTTATTTGTTTGATAAATAATTTATTTGACCTCAATATCTACAAAACTACATATCACAAAATCAAATCCAAATATGGGAACATGACTTTGGGAGTCGACAATTTCACTTTCGACAATTAAGGGCATGATCTGTCTTATCAAAGGACAAATCCTTTCAATTCCAATTGACTTGAAAAAAATTCATTCTAAAAGTTAAGGGGAAGATGTGTGTTTTTAAAACACCTTTCCCCATTGGCAAGATAATACAAGAAAGGATCAAAATGTTCCTTGAGCCTATGTTTGAATCAAAAATGGTTGATGAAAGCTATGAATTCAAACTAGGAAGATTTGCACATTTGGCCATTTACGATTTTATGAGAGGATGTGACTCCTTACCCATCAAGGCAAAGGGCAAAACCCTTTTTTTTATTTTAATGAGTAAGGTATTTTTTGAGTCAATTTTCTATGAATATATTAATAATAGGTTCGATATTTTATTTTCACACATTTCAATATTTTAATATATGAGGAAGGGGAAAATAGAAAGCTCCTGCAAATTAATTAATATCTATCATTCTTGTGGGAAATGTTATGTTTTTGTTTATTTAAGTGCTTTCAGCACCTCTTCATTTTTTAGGTTGGTTTAAGGTTGGCACGAGTGTCTTTAGCATTCCTTTCTATGCCCTCTTCATTATAAAATAACAACACATATACTTTTTCAATTATTTGCCATTTCTAAGCATATTTGCAACTATTTATCACAAAACCCATTAGAACTTTGAATTTGACCATGACGAAGTTCCACACCTGTAGAAATACACATTTATAGGCAAAAAACCAATCATCCAAATTGTCCCAAAATATATTGATTTATCTGCAAGCAATCTTAAGCTTATTTGAATTACTTTCATTTTGATGAAAATCAACATTAAGTATACCCAATACTTAGAAAAGATTGAAAAGCGGTCTAGGAGGTTTGGTTTTTTAATTAATTCAAAAAATTTAATCATATTATTAATTGTAGTAATTTATTTCCTCATGAAGATGTATTATTCAAGATTTTTTAAATGAACAAAATCGAGCCAACATGTTGTTCTTCTTATTTATTTGGCCTTTGTTCATAGGGAGGAAAAAATAGAGCAAGAAAAAGGAAAAGGCGAAAGCGAAAAAGGAATATCCCCAAAAGATTTTTTTTTTTTGGATTGTCATTTTCTGGGTTTAACTTCCCCCCACAACGTCTTTCGTAGTAATTGAAAATAACTTAAAGTAGAATAACTTAAAATAACACGTGCTGGACATGTTAGAATAACTAATAATAACCTTGGATAGAATATCATAAAATAATTTAGGATTAGATTAAAATTGTAGGTTATGGTAGCCTACGCTAACTTAACAATAATTTAAAGTAACCTACATTAATTTTAAAATAACCTAACATTAGCATGGGAATTTAGCCTATGGTAGCTTACACATGGGTTAAGAAAAGAATGTTCATAACAATATGTGATAACAAATCATTTCATTTATTTAAATAATGATCCAATGGTTAAGGACTTGGTCTTTCAACATGGAGGTGAGGGGAGGTGAAGGGTTTTAACTTTCACACTTGCACCTTAAGTTGGTGAGTTAGGTTAATCTAGGTTCTTAAGAACTTAGGTTAAGTTATGTTAGGTTTTTAAATGCCTAAGTTAGATTAGGTGGTTAGGTGTTTAACCTACGTTCTTAAATGTCTAACTTAGCTTAGGTTATTAATTTAACATAATTATAAATTAGGAGGTCGGTTTAATGAATTAATTGTTAATGAATAGTGAAATACCTATTAATGAATTCAATTAGTTATTAGTGAAATTCACTTGTCTATAACAACTAATCTCCATTCACTAAAAGGTTGGCCACTTTCGCCATGACAAATTTGTTCGAGTTCATTCAAAATCTAGTGAAATACAATTTGAATTAGAACACATATTGGTGTAGTGAATGTTAATGGGATTGATGTAAGGTTTTTCCATTTTATTCAAAATTTTAAAACCTTGTTTTACATTGATGTGGATGTAGGAGTCATTGTCACCTACTCATAAAACTTTAATTGTGTAATTTCTTAATGTAATTGGATGGCACCTTATACAATAAAAGAACATGCATGACATTCAATTGACTCCATTCATTCCCCTCACGCTTTTGGTGGGTCCAAGTTTTATTGCATTAGGAGCTTTTGGTGCAAGGCTTTATAAAACAATGTGAGCTTCATTTTTAATTGCCTTCAAAATGGGGCATTCCCAAAATTGGGCTCATAGTTTCATTCTTGACATTTATTTTAAAAATTATTTATTCATAAGGCCATAAATTATATTAAATTCATGTAAGGTCGCCTTAATGTAACCTCTCTAACTTATAATGATGTGACAATGTCATCTTATGTGTAAAGAAACTATTTTGCACAAATATTGTTCCATTCAATCAAAGTTCTTAGTCACCTTCACATTCTAGAGTTGAAAAAACATGCGAGGTGAAATTGGCTGCAAAGTTCAAATCATTATTTAAGATAATTTGCACAAAGTTTTTGATCAATTGATGTTGGGACATTGTAGAGTTTCAATGAAATGAAACAAAGTTGTTGCCATAGGTATTGTATTTACACATGTAATAGCAAGTGTTAGTTTTAACTATTTAAATAATAATTTGAAGTGGTTTTCTATTAAACTCTTATGAATTGTTGATGGGTGGTGATTCAAGTAGGTATTTTTGGTGCTGCTATTCAATCTTGTTGATTTGTGTTATTGCTCCAACCATTTTTTTTAATGAAAATTTTGAATTGCATGTGGTGTTCACATTGCCACACATTATATGCAATTCAAAATCTTCTAGAAGGTGTTCACTTTGCCACTTTCATTCAATTGAAAGCATCATATGGTGTACACCCAAGAGTTATATATACTTCAAGTGAAAGACATGATGATGGATGGTGTAGGTGGGGTTAATAGATTTTTTTCTAGTTGATTAGTTAGCTAGTTAGGTTTGCAAATTCTTGATCTTTTGAAAAAATTTCATCCGCTTTGTCATTAGCCTAGCTCATGCAACCTCTCCTAATAGGGCATTTTGTATGTGTCACATATTAATCAAATAGAGGATAAGATTAATTTTTAAAATGGCCTTAAGTACAAGATCAATATCCTTGGTTGGTAGGTGTCAACCCTAAGATGTCAAATAATTTTTTTTTTTGTGTTATTATGGTAAAAGATTTTTCTTAAATGCAAATGGTGATGCTTGTATCAATAGCACTCCTTTTGAACATTAGACATTTGTCATTGCTTTAGTACCGTATTTGTGGCAATTTTGACAAAAAATTCATTCACTGTACTATTATCTTTTGCATCTTACCTCACCTTCACATCCATGGCACGTGCTAAACTTGCTTCCCTAACTTTCTTGGTTGCAATCAATGACACACCTTAGGATTATTGGTTTGGATGGCAACATCACAAACTTCTTATTTGTTTCCCTTGAGATTTTGTGGTGAGGCCACATGAATTTCTATAGGTGAACATATTATTTATATTTCAAATTTGCATCATAAAGTCAACTTAGTCTATCCATTTGTGCATTAAGTATTTCTATAGTTGTTTCCATAGTGGATATGCATGTTAGTTATGAGATGAGAATCATGTGTCAAGACTCAAATTATTATGCTAACTTGTAGGCTATCAAAGATTAGTCAAACATTTCTAATTTTTTTACAACAATAGTATGAATAAGGATTCCTTATTGTCTAATTGCATCTTATAAAAAACAAGTTAGTTTGTGTCAATCAAAATTTCACTTCTCCTACTTTTTCTTGTGTAGCAAATTGAAGAATGATCATTTGAACAATGTTGGATATTGCCATGCTATCAAGATAGTGCTTCTACCATTTCAAGATGTGAGTTCATTGAATTAAACACCAAAACACTTGCTTGATGACTATTATTATTAGTTTTTATAAACCACAATATAATTGTCAAATTAAAAAAATGTGGATGCAATTTACATGATGGCACAAAAGCTCAACAAACAACCATTCAACAACTAGGCCCTAAAAATATAAACCCCTTTAGTAGCTTGAAAGTCCAACTTGATCAACATTTTAAAGATACGGCTTCCATAAGGACGTACTATTATTAATAATACCCACCAAGTATTGGAACTTTGGGTGGATAATAGAGGTAGGTTTTCTTGCCCCCAAATAACTTGCATAATTGGTAGTGGGCTTGTTTATGCTCGCACATTTTGCATGATTGTTCTAGTTTTATCAACAAATTTCACAAATTTTCAATATCATTTATAAACTATGGATCCTTTTGTACCAATAGTGGCTCCCCCATCCATTCTCCATTCCAACCATGGGTTAACATATTTAATATGATGTTTAGATGTGATGGATTGATGTTAATAGGAAATGTAACATCATATTATTTTTGACAACTATAATTTGAACAAGATTCATAACAAACTTGCATGGACCAAATATGCTTTTTTGAAGATTTGAATGACATGTTATACACAACAATTGCAACCCATAATAACTTTTTTGTGGACTTTCTACAACAACCTCTCATCTTTCTCCATATAAGTAGTAGCTTATTTTGGATCTTTAATGATCCCCACATGCTAAGACTACAAATCACACCATCCATGGTCAAAACCTCAAAGCCAATTTGCAATAAGAAAAACATTCCAGAAGTTTCCTAATGTATTTGGAAGGCACCTTATACATCCATCAACATCCCTCTTAGAAACAAGAAGGAATTTAATGCTTATTCCTTTAGAAGAATAAACAAATTATGCCAACTTATAAAGGTGTAAGATATTATGAAAATTGGCCAAAAATAAAATTGTTCAAGATGTATGTCAAACTAATTAAGTAATTTTGAAAATTCCATGTCAAAAATGATAATATTCCAAAATATCTATTTTCTTTCATAAATTTTTGTTCTTCGAAAAAAATATTTTGGATTATTCAACATTTCTACACATAATGTAATTAGTGTCAAAGTTGATTAGGTAGTAGGGTATGTTGCATGTGATAAACACTCATGGAGGCCCAAAAGAGCGGGGGGTGAGTTGAGATGCTCTTAGAAAATGCAAATCTAAAAGTAAACACACATGATGATGATAATGAAGGACAATATTGAAAGAATGAAAAGTAGTCAAATAGGTAGATGTAAGAAAATTGAACCTCTAAATTCAAAGTTCATTATTTTCAAATTGATAATGTTTTTATATTGTTTATTGTACATTCTAGTGGAAAAAATAAAATCATGATACTATTCAAGGCCTTTGAATTTGAAGCCTACAATTTTAAAGATATTGTTCCACCTAAAATCTTTGTGTAGTTTTAGTCATCTCAAAGGTACTTGTTCAATTGTACTCGTTCAACTTCAACATCAATGCTTGTTCATGGTTCATCCCTTATCCTTCTATTTTGTTGATTATTGTCAACTTCAATTGGGCCATAGAAGTTTCTATATTTTCATCCTTGTCATTCACAAGAACATATGACAACATTAGGAAGGAAAAGGATATTTAAACTTGTCTTGAACATCAATTTCTTGAACATTTGTTTCAAAATCTTGAATGAGGTTTCCATAACATTTTCACCACAATTCAATTGTTGATTAAACAAAGTTTCATGAACAATTTGTTGGATGTTGACTTGCTTGTGAAGCACATTCAACCAAGGGCAAAAAAGGATACCCCTTGTCACTAAGAATGTATGGTCATTTGATCCATTCTTGTCCACATTTCATTGTAAACAAATTTCCATTAATGGTTTGATGATACAAAGAATAAATTTATGAGATTCAAACATCATTCACTAAATTGGGAATACCAATAAAAAAGTCTTGAAACCTCTTATAATGGTGAATTATTACTTGAATTTAGATGTTATAACTTTTAGATTTGAACGAATAATAGTTAGTTACAAAAGTCTCGTCTGTTGACTTTTGCAAATGAATCCATGTTGCATTGATGGTGCCATTGACTAACAACAAACCAGAAAGTTTTTGAATCCAACCATGATTTCAACTAGATCATTCACCTTGAACCAAATTTTGATTTGAAGCCTTAACATTGTATTCATGACGCAAATTTATTTGTGCAACATTGAATGCACAATAAACTTCAAGATAACCAAAAGTTTAAACCAATGTAAATGTTGATATGCATGAGCTAACTTGTACAAGTTATAAGTCATAGATATTCACAAACATTGCAAACTAAAATTTGGAATTTTCTTCTCTATCATGGGCTTCAACCTTTATGTCATATGTTGCACAAATCTTTTGTTCACATGACAATGTTCAATTTAGTTGCAATCATCATACTATGTCATAAAAAGATGTGAGTACCATGTGGTCACTATGGCCTTGATGTAGTCACCAGCTCTTAATTCCCCAAAAGTTTGTATATGCAAAACATCTAAAACAAATGAATAATCAAATTGTTCTACATCAATTTGAAAAAAAATTGTGCATAATCTGAAAAAGGCTCTTTGTGGAGCTCAACCTCTTTGTTGTTGTGCTTGATTTGATCTTGCATTAACAAAACCAATTCAAAGAACAACACCAAAAGAACAAATTTCAATCGTTGTATTACAACAATAAGTGGAATGAACAAATGTCAAAGACAAAAAAACATGTAGAAAGAAAATGATACAACTTTTCAAGCAATTACAATTGAACATTCAACAAACAAACAAATCAATACAATTGAAAACAAGCAAAACACTACAACTTTAAGTCGAATGAATGAATGTTAAGAATATGAAGGAACATGCAAAAAGACAACTTTTTCTCAAAATGATCACAATTGAAAACAAACAAAAACTACAATCGAAGATGAGCGAATTAGAATTTTTAAAAGCATTACACAACTTTGAGAACCATTGCCCTACTTCTACAATGATTGCACAAATGCATTTCTAAAATAATTGTTGAACATGTATAAACAATAATGATGAAGTTTGTGGCCATGAAGTTTTTTTGCCATGAAGTTTCATAATTAGTGGTTAGATTTGGATGGGGACACATAGTAAGTAAGGAGAGTAGGTAGGTACTAGGGACAATAGGTAGAGATTACCATTTTGCCATCACCTTGAATGGCAATAGCCCTTCCAATTGTTATTAGGTTACTTACCTATAGGGTATGGCATGTGTGAAAAAAGAAAGTGAACCAATTAAATAATTAAACTTCAAAACTGAGTACTGACATTTCAATCAAGGTAGTGAATCCCCTAATTTTCCAATTAACTATCATTTTTCATTGTTTTTGGTATCCTATCAGCAAATGTGAAACGGCCTTTAGTAATGAAAATCTGGGACTTAATTGAACACCAAAACAACATAGGACAGTAACAAAGTATGAATGCCAACCCTAATGGTTGGATTAGGATTGGGTGCTATAAGTGCCCATCCCCTTGGAAGAATGTGGCAT
>Ga0116226_10006634_pt1 | contig 10397 bp, 6 predicted proteins | sample S1TSphfallax_FD_89692 | JGI IMG/M metagenome (GOLD analysis project Ga0116226, IMG submission 89692) | Host-associated microbial communities from peat moss isolated from Minnesota, USA - S1T2_Fa - Sphagnum fallax MG | ecosystem: Host-associated > Plants > Peat moss > Unclassified | place: USA...
CGATGTGCATGCGGCCTTTGTCGACTTTGCCGAGAACATGCTCGACGACCTGCGCACGCGCCTGCTCTTTCGACGCATGGCCGGCCGGTCCGAGATCGACCATCGCTACTCCTGCCTGCGGCTCGATGACAGCCACGCCGACCCGGTTGGCGACTCGACCTACGCCGCTGAATTCTACGAGCGCAGCGCCTTTCCGTCGACCGCCGCACGCATGCACGTCTACGAGCGAGCTGCGCCGATCCTGCTGCGGCGTGCGCTCGATTGCCTGCGCCTGACGCGCGCCGAGCGTGACCGCATCCGCCACGTGATTGTCACCTCCTGCACGGGCTTGTATGCGCCCGGGCTCGACTTTGAGGCGATCGATTACCTGGGGCTTGACCCATCGACTGAACGCACCATGATCGGTTTTATGGGCTGCTATGCGGCGATGAACGCGCTCAAGCAGGCCCGGCATATTGTGCGATCGGAGCCGGGCGAGAGTGTGCTGGTGGTTAACCTCGAGCTGTGCACGCTGCACTTCAAGGAGACCCAGGACCTGGGCGAAATTCTCTCCTACCTTGTCTTCGCCGACGGCTGTGCGGCTGGCCTGGTGAGCAGCAACCCGGTTGGCTTTCGCATGGATGCGTTCAAGGCTGTACAGATTCCGAACACACGCGACCTGATTACCTGGAATATTCGCGGGCAGGGATTTGACATGCTGCTGTCGGGCCGGGTTCCCCAGGAGATCAGCCATGCGCTCGCCGAGCATGCGGAGCTCATCACCGGGTCCAAGCGAGAGTCCCAGGCGATCGATCTGTGGGCGGTGCATCCGGGCGGCCGCTCCGTGCTCGATGCGGTAGCGGACGCGCTCGAGCTTTCGCCCCGCGCGATGGAGGCTTCGCGCACCATTCTCGCCCGCTTCGGGAATATGTCGTCCGCGACGGTGATGTTCGTGCTGCGGGAGTTGATGGCGAAGGCGCGTTCCGGGCAGCAGGGGTGCGCGATGTCCTTTGGCCCGGGGCTGACAGCGGAGACGATGCGCTTCCATGCCGTCTAGCGCCGAGGCTGCGGGGACGGCGCTCGACTTTTCAAGGCGCGCGCATCTCTCCGAGTGGATGGATGAGCCGTGCAGCTACGAGGAGTTTCGCGCCTGCCTGCGCGATCTTGCCGCTGTGAACCGGGTGACCTTCGCCTACAGGCCGACGCTTCTCTGGATGCATCGCCTATTGCCGACGCTCAAAGCTCGTTCCGAGCCGCTGCATATCGTCGACGTTGGCTGCGGCCAGGGCGACATGCTGCGCAGCCTGGCCGGGTGGGCCTCGCGTCACTCGGTGCGTGTCCGGCTCACGGGTATCGATTTGAATCCCTACTCGGCCAGGGCTGCGGCGGAACGCTATCAGGCGGACTGGCCGAGCCAGGCGCCGGTGCAATGGCTCACCCGGGATGCGCTGGCCTACTCTCCGCCGGACCCGATCGACGTCGTGATCAGCTCGCTGTTTACGCATCACCTCTCAGAGAGTGAGATCGTCCGCTTCCTTATATGGATGGAGCGTTCGGCCCGCGTGGGATGGTTCATCAACGATCTTCATCGGGAGGCTGTGCCGTACCACCTATTCCGGCTACTCTCGGGAGTCATGCGCTGGCACCGGTTCGTACGGCATGACGGGCCCGTCTCGATTCGGCGGAGTTTTCGGCGCGAAGATTGGCTAAGGTATCTTGACCAGGCTGAAATCTCTGCTGCCGAAGTCTCGATAGAAGCGTTCCGGCCAGGGCGGCTCTGCGTGGGCCGGGTGCGCGGATGAGCGACGCGGCGCGTACGCTCGACACCCGGAGCACTTGCGGAGAAACCGCCGGGCGGGTGTTCGATGCAATAATCGTCGGCGGCGGAGTCGCGGGCTCAGCGCTCGCGATCTCGCTTGCGGAGGCGGGCCGCGAGGTCATTCAGATCGAGAAGAGCGCCACGGCTCATCCTAAAATGTGCGGCGAGTTTCTCAGCCACGAGGCGCTGCACTACTTGGCTCTCCTTAATATAGATACGGACGCGCTCGGCGCCGTCGCGATCGAGTTCGTCAGGCTCGCCGGCCACACGATTCTCGCGACCGCCCGGCTGCCCTTTGTCGCGCGCTCACTCTCGCGTGAGCGACTCGACGAAGCACTGCTGCTCCGGGCTGAGCAGTCCGGGGTCCATCTGCTGCGGCATCAACGCGTCCTGTCGCTCGAGCCAGAGTCTTCGCTCGAGCGGAACGATGCGCGTTGGACGGCGCTCACCGGCGCGGGAGTCACGCTTCATAGCCGCGACGCCTTCCTCGCGACGGGCAAGCATGACCTGTACGGCTGGAACCGGCCGGCCGGGCGGCACAACGACTTGCTCGCCTTCAAGATGTACTGGAAGCTGTCGCAGGCAGAGCACGCGCTGCTCGACAGGCATGTGGAGCTGGTGGTTTTTCCCGGAGGCTATGCCGGGCTGCAGCTTGTCGAGGATGGCTGGGCGAATCTCTGCCTGCTGGTGGATAAAGACGGCTTTAAGAGAGCCGGCGGGAGCTGGCCCGCACTTCTCGCGCACATCACGCGCCATAGCGATCACCTTGCTCAAAGGCTGGAAGGCGCAATGCCACGCTGGGAGAGGCCGCTCACCCTGTCATCGATCCCCTATGGGTTTGTTCGTAAAGAGGCGGAGCGCGGTCCGTGGCGATTGGGCGATCAGTCGGCCGTGATCCCCTCGTTTGCAGGAGATGGCATGTCGATCGCGCTCCATAGCGCAAGGCTGGCTTCGGAGATATACCAGGCCGGTGGAACCGCGGACGAGTACCAGCGCCGCCTGGCTAGCGATGTGACCAGCCAGGTGGGCCTGGCGACGCTGCTCTCAAAAGCGCTGGTGGATCCACGCAGCCAGCCTGCCTTGAGCATCTTTGCACGCTGGTGGCCAGGCGTGCTCGCATATCTGGCCAAGAGCACGAGGATTCGCGCCGGGGCTATCCTGGGAGCCGGGGCTATCCTTGGAAAAGTTTAGTCAGGACCAGCTTCACTGTTGCTGTGACGCTGGTCCGAGTTCCGCTTGGCAGAGGCAGGGGCAACTACGGCGTATGCCCAAACGAATCGCACGAGGCCCTGCGGTGTGCAGAGCCTCGTGCTCCGGAGGGGAGCTTGCCCGGGAGACGGCTTGCTACTCCTTGATCAGGATGGGATGAGCCGAGATACTCAGCGAACCGCCGGTGTAGCTGGAAGTATCGCCGTACATATCGACCTGATGCGCGGGCTTCCAGCTGAGGCTGGGCGTAACCTGCGTATTGCCGGAGGTGCTCCAGTAGATGCGGCTGTGATCGCCGCTCAGGTCCGTGATATCACAGGACCAGGTTGTAGACGGCGTCCCGGCAGCGCACCGGCTGACTTCCTTGCCCTGCGTCCAGTTCTCGAGCGTGCTGTAGGCCTTAGCCGGGGGCGTCTCCGTCTTGAAGTCCGGCTGGGTCATCGTCAGCGTGACCCAGTTTGAGTTATCCCATGCGTACCACATGAAGCGTGAAAGCCCGGCCCCCCAACCCACAAGCAAGCTGCGCATCAGATAGCCGGATTGGTCGTCCTCGCTGTTAAAGGTAGTCGGGGCGGCCCAGCCAAACTCGGTGTTGAAGATCGGCTTCGCGCTCAGGTTGTACTGTTGCGCGGCTGCCTGTACCGCCTGCACGGCCGGCAGAATCGCTTCCGGCGTCTTGCCCAGGACATAGAAATGCGCCGCAATCACATCGATCGAGCTGCCCAGTCCGAGTTGAAACATGGACTTGAGGTACGCAACCTGGGTGGATCCGGCGCCGGAGATACTCGGGCCAATGATCTTCGCATTTGGATCGGCAGTCTTGATCGCCTTTGCTGCCAGCGCGGTCAACTGCACCATCTCGGCCGGGGTTCCGGTCCAGTAGTTCTGCCCATCGACTTCATTCCAGATCTCGTAGTAAGCGATCCGTCCTTTGTAACGGGTCGCGACGGCAGTCACATAGTTCGTCCACAGAGTATTGCTTGTGGGAGGGGCCGCCGCGCCATTGCCGCAGGCGCCTGCCTGGTTAGGCTCGGAGGAGGCCCACTGGGGTGTCTGCCCCAGCTCCAGAATCACGTCGATGCCCTGCTGGTGGGCCAAGGCCACGAAGGCGTCCAGCGTCTGCCAGTTATAGACCCCTGACTTCGGCTCCAGGTTCGCCCAGGTAACGCCTGAATCCCATAAGCGCCAGGTGCCAAATTGGATCGACGGCCAGGCCGTGCCGTAGGCCAGATGCAGCACATGCAAACCGTAGTAACCGGGCGGCATCGTGGGCGCCTGGCTGGCGGCGCTCTTGGCCTGCAGGTTCACGCCGCTGACGAGATTTGCGCCCGGATTGGTGGCGCAGGCCACATTCGGCAATGAAACGATCGTAGCCAGGGCAATTGTGAATAAGGAAGCGATGTTTCCGCGAACCATCAAGTCACCTCAAGTAACCTATCGGCGGCTTCTCGAATATCTTCGCAAGAGACGCTCTTTTGATTGCCTGCGCCACCATCGATTACCTAAATACCGTAGCGGAAGCGCACTCCCCTCGGTATCCTCGGCCTTGATTACAGTGCATCGCACGGTCCGGTGAGCGCGATCATCCGGCCTTGGGGGACGGACGTTCTCCAAAACTTCAGTACCTGGGCCGCCTGGTGCCTTCACCTGCCCGGAATCGTACGCGCACGCGCCGCTCAACCGATAAGCCGGCAAGACCCCGCGATGCCGAGCCTCGGCTCCGTTGTCGAGAACTGACAGTGACCACGAGGATCATGCCGAAGCAAACGTCCCCATCGAGTCCGGAAGCTGCGCACACTATCAGCCCAGACTCTCAGGAATTGAGTATCGGCGATATCCTGCGGATCTTCTTCCACCGGATGAGGGTTATCCTCCTGGTTACCCTGGCGTGCCTGCTTCTGGCCGGCGCCTATTTCTTCGTCGCGGTCAACAAGTACACGGCCACCGCCACCATGGAGATCAACAAGGATAGCTCCATGTCGCTCGGGCTCGATGATCTCTCGGGGATCGGCTCGCAGCTCGGTACCGGGGCCGATCTATTGACGGACATGATGACCCATGAGACGGATCTCGAAAATGAGACCACCGCGCTCGACACCATCAAGCGGATGAACCTGCTGTCGACGGCTCCCTTCGCGGTGATTGCGGGCAAGGATCCCAGGCTTGACCGGGAGAGCGGCATGCCGCTCGACAAGGCGCCGTTTACCCGGGAGCGCGCGCTCAAATTGTTCAAGCATCGCTTGAAGGTTGCGCTGGTCAAGAACACGCGCTTGATCAGCGTGTCCTATACCGATACCGACCCGGTCCGCGCAGCCGCGGTCGCGAACATGATCGTCGAGGTCTACCTGAGCAACCATACCGAGGCGCGGTATGCGGCCTCGCTCAAGACGTCCAACTGGCTGACGGAGCAGCTGGCGGAGTTGAAGGAAAAGGTCGCCGACAGCGAGCGCAAGGTGAGTGAGTATCAGCAGAAGGCCGGGCTGGTGGGTGTGTATGTCTCGATCCCCTCGGGCGGTGGCAAGGATGGAACGTCCGCGAGCGGCATGCCCCAGGTGAGCAGCACCGACGATGAACGGCTGCTCGCGCTCAATAGTGAGCTTACCCGGGCCGAGGTGGAGCGGATCGGCAAGGAAGCGCTTTACCGGTTTGCTCAGACCGGCGATCCCGAGGTTGTGGCCAGTCTCGGATCGAGCAGCCTGGCCGGGGGTGGCAGCACCGGGGACCCGAAGCCCTCGGCCGCGCTCGATGGCATCGTCCAGCTGCAGAGCCTGCGCCAGCAGGAATCGGCGCTCAAACTGCAATATGCCTCCGATATCACCAAGTATGGCCCGCGCAACCCTGAGCTGATCGATGTTCAGAATCAGCTGACCTCGATCGGGGAGCAGATCCACACCGCACTGACGCGCATTCTTGTTGGGGCCAAGAGCGATTACAGCATTGCGGCGCTCGCGGAACAGAATATCCAGCAGCGGGTGCACGAGCAGGAGAAAGTCGTCGGGAAGCTCGATCAGAGTGTGGCCGGTCTGCTCGTGCTCGAGCAGGAGAGCGCGTCGAGCCGCCTGCTCTACCAGGATATGTATACGCGGCTCGAGGAGGCGAACCTTACCGCCGGGATCGGCACCGGGGTGATCACGATCGCCGATCCGGCCCGCCCTCCCGCCAAGCCCTCCGCCCCCGACCCCATGAAGGTCTTTCCAGTGGGACTCTCGGCCGGGCTGCTCTTCGGCGCACTCTCGGCGTTGCTTCTGGACCATATGCAGAACATCGTCTATGGAACCGAGGACTTCCTCGAGATACTTCCGTTTGCCCAACTCGGGATCATCCCTGACTTCCACTCCAGCGGCAAAGGCCGCCGCTACGGTGCGAGGCCTGCGGTTGAGCCTGGCGCAACCATGGACGGTGTCAAGATCGACCCTGGGCGAGTGGCGTGGCTGCACCGGGACCCGACCTCACCGGTCTCTGAGGCATTCCGGCAGCTACGCACCTCTATTCTGATGTCGAAGAGCGGGCGGCCGCCGAAGACCATGCTCTTTACCAGCGCTCTGAGCGGCGACGGCAAGACGGTGACCTCCTTCAATCTGGCAACCGCCTTCGCCTACCAGGGAGCGCGGGTGCTGGTGGTCGACGCCGACATGCGCCGCCCTACGATGCACCTGCTGGCAGGCTGTTCCGGCGCTGCCGGCTTGAGCAATATTCTGACCGGCTCGGCGACCATCGCGGAAGCGATCGTGCCCCACGCGGACATCAAGAAGCTTTCCATTCTTCCCGCCGGAACGATCCCGCCGATGCCGGCGGAGTTGCTCGGCTCGCAGCGGTTTACAGAGCTGCTGCGAGAGTTTGAAGCCACCTATGACTACGTCATCATCGATACGCCACCGCTGCTGCTGGTCACCGATCCGCTGCTCCTGGCCCCCATGATGGAGGGGGTGGTGCTGGTAACCCGCGCCGGCCGTGATACCAAGCCGGCGCTCCGGGGCGCAATCTCCATGCTGAGCAAATCGCAGATTCATGTGCTCGGCTATGTCATCAACGGGGTCTCGATGACCTCCGCCTATTACCGCTACAGCGGACCGGAGGAGTAGCATGCCCAGGCTCGCTATCCGATGGCTCCTCGCGTTGACGCTGGCCGAATGCGGCCCGGCTGTGGTGCTGCACGCCCAGCAGGTCGCAGCGCCTTCTGTTGCCTCGAACCTCGAGCAGGCCTCCGGCGCCCTCGCCAAAGGCACCGCCCAGTTGCCTGCTGCCGGCCAGCCGGTCCTCGTGCCCGAAGACTTCTCGAAGGTTGCCCTGACAGCCGGGACGCTGCTTGAACTGCGCATCTATCGAGTGCCCGAGATGTCAGGCACCCTCCGTGTCGATGAGACCGGCCACATCACTGTGCCACTGCTTGGCCCGGTAAGTGTGCTCGGCAAGACGCCAGCCGCACTCCAGACCGAACTGGCGGCACAGTACTCGCTCAAGGGTCTGCTGGTCTCGCCCCAGGTCAATATCGACGTGCTGCAATACGCAGAGCCAAGCACGACGGTGCTCGGAGAGGTCCAGATGCCCGGCCGGATCGCCCTCCAGGCGCCCGAGCCGTTGCCCAGCGTTCTGGCCATGGTGGGGGGAGAGACCATTGCGGCCGGAACCGACGTGGAGATTCAGCATATCCAGCTGCCAGATGGCCGCCCTGCCTATACCGAGCACATCCAGTACATGCGGGACACCAATCCTGACAGCGCCTCCAATGCAACCGTGAATCCGGGCGACACCGTATTTGTGCGCCGCGCCGGGATCGTGTATGTGCTCGGCGCAGTGACCCGTCCGGGTGGCTACCTGATGGTCGATCGCGGGTCGCTCGATCTCACCCAGGCCATTGCGCTCGCCCAGGGCACCACCATCATCGCCTCGACCAAGATCGTATGGATTCTGCGCAAGCAGGACGGCAAGGTGGTCGAGATGCCAGTGGATTACTCGAAGGTCGTCAAGGGCAAGCTGGCCGCTCCCGTGCTTGAGTCCGAAGATGTTCTGTATGTCGCGGTAAGCAAACTGAAAGCAAGCCTGGTCAACGGAGCCGGAGTCATCAGCTCCGCAACCTCGGCGGCGATCTACACCGCTGCCGGGAAGTAAACCCGCAACCGCGGCACGCAGCAAGACTGGATGCAACAGGGGCTTTGCGCAATGAGAACAGCAGCCGCCACAGGGCAGAGTGCAGGCAGCCTATGAGTGTCAGAGCGCAGGGCGTGGCTCGTTCGGCGATTTCGGGCATGCGGTGGAACTACGCCGGCAGCCTGGTCTCGACGCTCAGCTCGCTGATCATCGGGACCGTGCTCGCCCGGATTCTCGGTCCCGGGCCTTTCGGTCAGGCGATCGTCGCGACGACGATTTACAGCCTGGTGAACCTGTTCGTCGATGGAGGCTTCAGCCAGGCGCTGATCCAGCAGAAGGAGATCACGGCCGCGGAGATCCGCCGCACCTTTACCTGCCAGGTGTTGATTGGCCTGGTTTCGACAGCGGCGGTCTACCTGGCTGCACCGCTGATCGCCCGCCTGTTTCATGTGCCGAGCGCAACCCCGGTCGTGCGGGTGGTCTCGCTGCTGATGACCTTTCAGTCGCTCGGCCTGGTCTCGGCAGCGCTGCTGCGGCGGGAGATGCGCTTCCGGGTGGTGCAATACGCGAATCTCGGAAGCTACCTCGGCGGGTATCTGGTGCTCGGTGTGCCGCTGGCCCTGGCCGGCGCCGGGGTCTGGAGCCTGGTTGCGGCCTACCTGACGCAGAGCGCGGTGAACTCCCTCGTGCTCTACCTGGCCGCACGGCACCCGCTCGCTCCTTCGTTCGGGCTGCCGCACCGCTCCATCGCTGTCTATGGCGGCGCCATCATGGCCAGCAATCTGGTGAACTGGACCCACACCAATATCGACAATCTCGCCGCGAGCTATCGAGGACCGATCGCGCTCGGCCTATATGGGCGTTCGAGCAACCTGGCCTATCAGCCCTGCACCCCGATGGTCTACAGCCTGCAGTCGGTCCTGCTTTCCTCCGCGGCGAAGGTCCAGGGCAAGACGAAGTTACTGGGACAGCTTGCGCTTGCGGCCATGGTGCTGATTCTTGGGATTCAGGGGCCGGCTTACGCAACCCTGGCCTGCTCTCCAGCCACGATCATCGGCGGGCTGTACGGCGCAAAGTGGCTGGCGGCGGTTCCCCTGATGGTGCCGCTTGCGCTGGCGATGCCGCTGTTTGCCTGCATCGGACTGCTCAATCCGATCATCGCCGGAACCGGCCGGCCCATGCTCGCCTTCTGGCCCCAGGCTGTTACCTGCCTGCTCGCTGCCGCGGCGTACTTCAGTGCGATACGAATCTCGCTTCTCGCCCTGTCGTGGGCCTTGTTTGGCGTGATGGCCGTCCGCTTTCTCCTGGCCGCAGGGGTGATCTTTCGAGCGCTGGAAGTGCCTTGGCTGCACGCTGCGCGGGTGGCTTCCGGCCGGGTTCTGTTTTCCGCCGCCTTTGCCTGCTGCACATGGGCCTTTGACCATGGGCTGTTGCTCGCCGGAGTCGCGGCGGGACCCAGGTTGGCCGCACTCTTCCTTCTGTGCGCGGTCTTGCTGGGTGGAGCCATCTGGTTTTTCAGCGATCTCGTCTTCGGTGTGGAGGCAGTCGCCTTCCTGCTCCAATACGGCGCGCATATGCCGGCCGCCTACGTCCGTCAGCTCAAGCGGGCTCATCCTCAGCCTCCGGGCGAGCCCCTCGTGGTTCCCTCTTGAGCGCCTATCGCGTCCTGATTGTGCAGGCCATGTGCAAACAGTACCGGGCGCCGCTGTTTGCGCGGATGCACCAGGATCTGGCCGCGGACGGGATCGAGCTGCGCGTGGCCTACAGCCGGCCGATCGAGAGCCACCGCAGGCGGAATGACGATGTGGAGCTGCCGGCGGAGTACGGGGTCGAAGTCGCGCACCACGCCTGGTTCGGGGGCAGGCTCTTCCTGCAGTCGCCCTGGAGGCTGATCCGGCGGGCCGATCTGGTCATCGTCGAGCATGCGGTCAAGCACCTGATCAACTATCCTCTAATGCTTCTTTCCGTGCTGAGGCTCAAGAAGCTGGGCTTCTGGGTCCATGGAGGGACGCTGCGGTATGCGTCCTCGCCGTTGCTGCGGCCGTGGCGCCTGTGGAGCATGCTGGCCGCCGACTGGATCTTCGCCTATACCAGAGGCGTAGCCGGCGCGGTGATCGCCCTCGGCGCCAAGCCGGATCGTGTGACCGCGCTGCAGAACGCAATTGATCTTTCCGGATTCCGCGCCGCCCTGGCGGCAGTGACGGCGGAAGATCTCGCCGAGGCGCGGCAGGGGCTCGGTATCGGGGAAGACGCGCATGTCGCGCTCTTCTGCGGGAGCCTCTATCCAGGCCGCGGGGTGGAG
>Ga0116226_10006635_pt1 | contig 10397 bp, 7 predicted proteins | sample S1TSphfallax_FD_89692 | JGI IMG/M metagenome (GOLD analysis project Ga0116226, IMG submission 89692) | Host-associated microbial communities from peat moss isolated from Minnesota, USA - S1T2_Fa - Sphagnum fallax MG | ecosystem: Host-associated > Plants > Peat moss > Unclassified | place: USA...
CCTGTTTCGCGAGGGCCAGGGCGTGGTGACCGAAGGCGAATTCCAGCCCGATGGCGTGTTCGAGGCCCGCCAGGTGCTGGCCAAACACGACGAGCGCTATATGCCCAAGGAGGTCGCGGACGCCCTGAAGAAGTCCGGCCAGTGGCGAGGTCCGGCGACCGTCGCCGCCGCCCTCCCGGCGGGGGCTGAGGCCAAGGAGGCCGGCGCACAATGACCGCTGAACTTGGCGCGTTCGCTCTGATCCTGGCCCTGGCCCTGTCGGCGCTTCAGGCCGGCTTGTCGATATTTGGCCGAGTGCGCGGCGACGCCACCCTGCGCGGCGCTGGCGAAGGCGCGGCGCTGGCGGCGTTCGTGGCGGTCGCGATCGCCTTCGCCGCGCTGATGACCGCCTTCGTCGCCTCGGACTTTTCGGTCGCCAATGTGGTCGCAAATTCGAATACGGATCAGCCGCTGTTCTATCGGATCACGGCGACCTGGGGCTCTCACGAGGGCTCGATGCTGCTGTGGAATCTGGCCCTGACCGGATTTGGCGCCTGCGTCGTCGTATATGGCCGTGGACTGCCGACGGGCCTCAAGAGCGTTGCTGTGGCGACTCAAGGAACGCTCGCTCTGCTGTTCCTGGGCTACACCGTCTTCGCCTCTAACCCGTTTGTCCGTATCGCCACGGCGCCGCTGGAGGGGCAGTCCCTCAACCCAATCCTGCAAGACCCCTTCATGGCGATCCACCCGCCGATCCTGTATTCTGGTTATGTCGGCTTCTCGGTCGTCTTCTCCTTCGCGGTTGCAGCGCTCGTGGAAGGTCGGGTCGACGCGGCCTGGGCCAGGTGGGTGCGACCCTGGGCGCTCGCCGCTTGGAGCCTTCTGACCGTTGGCATCACGCTGGGCTCGTTCTGGGCCTATTACGAGCTCGGCTGGGGCGGCTGGTGGTTCTGGGACCCCGTGGAGAACGCCAGCTTCATGCCGTGGCTGATCGGCACGGCCCTGCTGCACTCCGCCATCGTCACCGAAAAACGCGGCGCCTTGACGGGTTGGACTGTGTTTCTGGCCCTTGCCGCCTTCAGTTTCTCCATGCTTGGCGCTTTCCTGGTGCGCTCAGGTGTCTTGACCTCCGTGCACGCCTTCGCAGTTGACCCGCGGCGTGGGGCTATTCTGCTGTTTATACTCGCCATCGCCGCCGGCGCAGCCTTTGGCCTGTTCGCCTGGCGTGCGCCCAAGCTGACGCCTGGCGGCCTATTCGCTCCCGTCAGCCGCGAGGGCGCCCTCGTTCTCAACAATCTGTTTCTAGCCGCGGCGACAGCCTGCGTCATGCTCGGAACGCTGTATCCCTTGATCGTGCAGGCCGTGACGGGAGAGGCGATTTCCGTTGGCGCCCCCTATTTCGCCCTGACGTTCGGGCCCCTGATGGTCGCCTGCCTGATTATCCTTCCGGCTGGCCCGCTATTGGCCTGGAAGCGGGGCGACCTCTTGGGGGCGTTGCAACGCCTTTGGGTCGCCGCTGCCCTGGCGGTCGCCGCGGGTCTTTTGACCTACCTGCTCATCGCGCCGCGTAAGATCGTCCCCATCCTGGTTATGACCATAGGCTTCTGGCTGATCGCAGGATCGGCGGCCGAGCTGGCGGGACGGATAAATCTCGGCGCCTTGGGCCGCGGCGATGGCGGCCAGGTCTGGCGACGGCTGAGAGGCCTGCCGCGTGGCCAATGGGGCATGACGCTCGCGCACATCGGCCTTGGCGTTTTCGTGCTCGGCGCCGCGTGCGAGCTGTCGTGGCGCACCGAAACGGCGCAGTCCCTGGTCGCAGGCCAATCCATGCGCGCCGGCGCCTATACCATCACCCTGCAAGGCCTGAACACGTTGGACGGTCCGAACTTTTCCGCCGATCAGGCGACGCTGATCGCCAAGCCGGACCATGGCGCGCCCTTCACTCTGACGCCGGAGCGGCGGTTCTATCCCGCCCAGCGCCAGACCACCTCCAAGGTCGCAATCGAGCGACGCGGGGCGACGGATGTCTATGTAGTGCTCGGCGATGAGCGGCCCGCCAGCGGTGGACAGCCGGCTTGGCTGGTGCGGGTTTTCATCAATCCCTGGGCCCGGTTGATCTTCGCCGGGCCGCTGCTGATGGCGCTGGGCGGCGCCATCTCGCTATCTGACCGGCGTATTCGTCTGGCGGCGGGGCGGCGGGCGCCGTCTGGCGTTTTAACGGCGGCGGAATGAAAACTCGTCTCGCCCTTATCGCCATCGCCGCGATGCTATGCATGGGCGCCGCGGCGTCGGACCCGGCGGAGCGGTTGGCCGACCCGGTGAAAGAGGCCCATGCCCGCAGTCTGTTTCGGCAAATTCGTTGCCTGGTTTGCCAGAACGAGTCGATCGACGAGTCCGAAGCCCCCCTGGCGGACGATCTCCGCAAGCTGGTGCGCCAGCAGATCGTCGAGGGGCGCAGCGACAACCAGATTCGCCAGTTCCTGGTGCAGCGGTTCGGCGCCTTCGTCCTTCTGAAGCCGCCCTTCGACCTGGGCGACGCGCCGCTTTGGCTGGCGCCCTTCGCCATTATCGGCGTCGGCGGCGCCCTGATCGCCTGGCGCGGCGCCAAGCCCCTGCGGCTCGAACCGCCCCTGAACGACGCCGAACGCGCGCGCCTCGACGCCTTGACGCAGGCGCCTCCTGTCTCGGCTGGCGACGACATTGATGGCTTTGACACCATTCCGCCGCGACCGCGCCTTACGAAGGGCGCACAGGCATGAAACGAGCGGCTCTTGAGATTGCCGCCGTCTTGTGTGATCGCAACAGCCAGTCCAGACGTTTAGGCGCTGCAGGGTCGTCGCAACGACACCTCCGGCGGTCTCGAACAAGGAATTAGGGACATTATGAGCCTCAAGAGATCAGGTTTCGTAGCTGGCGCCGCCGTCGGGATCGGCTTGACCGCCGCCGTCGCCGTCGGCGCAGGCATTCAGCTTCAGCGGGCGTCAGCCCAGAGCGCGATCCAGCCGGTCGCGCCGCCCAGCGTCATGCCGCCGACGGGCGCGCCCATGTCGTTCGCCAACATCATTGAGCGCGTCGCGCCGGCGGTGGTGTCGATTGAGGTCACGACCCATCTGCCGCAACAGCGCACGATGCAGATCCCGGGCCTGCCGTTCCAGTTCAATGTCCCCAACCAAGGCGGTGGGGACCAGGGCGAAGACGGCGACGACTCCGATCAAGATCAGGACCAGGGACCGCAAGGCCAAGGGCCGGCGACAGGCGGCAATTCGGGCGGCTCGGCCGGCCATCACGCCCACCGCAACACCGGCCCGCGCGCCATGGCTGCGGGCTCTGGCTTCTTCATCTCGGCCGACGGCTATATCGTCACCAACAACCACGTGATCGAGAACGCTGACACCATCAAGGTTACGCTCAGTGACCAACGTGAGCTAACGGCGCACCTGATCGGACGCGACCCCCTGACCGACCTGGCCGTTATCAAGGTTGATGGGACGAACTTCCCCTATGTAAATTTCGAGTCACAGGCCAAGCCGCGGGTGGGCGACTGGGTTATCGCCATCGGCAACCCCTACCTCTTGGGCGGTACGGTGACGGCGGGCATCGTCTCGTCGGAGCGTCGGAGCATCCCCGGCGAAAACCAGGTCGTGCCCTATCTGCAGATCGATGCACCGATCAATCGCGGCAATTCCGGCGGCCCGACGTTTGACGTGTACGGACGGGTGATCGGGGTGAACACCGCGATCTTCTCCGAATCCGGTGGTTCCGTCGGCATCGGCTTCGCCATCCCGGCCGATCTCGCCAACACCATTACCCATGAGTTGATCGCCCACGGCCACGTCAGCCACGGCTATCTCGGCGTCTTGATCCAGCCCGTCACCGCCGACATCGCCGCCAGCGAAGGGATCGAGCCCAACCACGGCGCCTTGGTCGGAGACGTGACAGCGGGCGGCCCAGGCGCAACGGCGGGCGTCCAGATGGGCGACATCATCCAAAGCGTCAACGGCCACGCGGTCAACTCGGCCGCCGACCTCTCCCAGTTCACGGCGATGACCCTGCCGGGCGAGCCGTTGCACCTTAAGGTGCTGCGCAACGGGCATGTGATCGAGCTGACGGCAAAGGCCGGCACGCGCCCCAGCAACGAGCAACTGGCCGAAAACGAAAACGGCAGCGAGGGCGGCGGCGGCCCCGGCGCCCCGGGCGCATCCGCAGCTACCAAGGTTCTGGGCCTGAGCCTTGCACCCCTCTCGGAAACCCTTCGCCAGCAATATGGCGTCGGACCGACCGTACATGGCGTCGTCGTCACGCACGTCGCCCCTGACTCCGAAGCGGGACAGGATGGCATGCGCGCCGGCGTGGTGATCGTGAAAGCTGGCGATCATGTCGTCCTGAGCCCGGCCGATGTCGTCGCCGCCGTCGCAGACGCCCGTCGCGACCACCGGCCCTCAGTGCTGCTGTTCCTCAGCGTCGGCGGTCACCCCGCCGCCGTACCGCTGAAGCTGGACCCGGAAGGGCCCGCGGCGAAGCGTTAGAACGGTTCAGTCGCACAGACCCCTTCCGCCTATTTTGGAGGAAGGGGTCGAACATTCGACTTTAGCGCCTGATTTGATCCTCAGGCAGTTCCGCAAGGGCGCGACCTGATCTAACGTCTTAGTCTGGGCGTTTAGACTAGGCCGCTTCAGGGGGTTGGTTTGCGGATCCTGATCATTGAGGACGACGTCGCGGCCTCGGCCGCCATGTGCCGCGGCCTGGTTGAGGCAGGGCATAGTTGCGTGACTGCCGAAGATGGCTTGAAGGGCGCAGACGCCGCCCGCGAAGGTGGGTTCGACGTGCTCGTGGTCGACCGGATGATGCCCCGGATGGATGGCCTGACCCTGGTGGAGCTGCTGCGCCGAGAAGGCGACCAGACACCGGTGCTGTTCTTGTCGGCGCTCGGCGAGGTCGATGATCGGGTCTCTGGCCTCAAGGCCGGCGGCGACGACTATCTGGTCAAGCCTTACGCCTTTCAGGAACTGATCGCTCGGGTCGAGGCCCTAGCCCGCCGACGCGATACCGGCTCCGTCCATACGGTGCTGCGGGTCGGCGATCTGGAGATGGATCTGATCGGGCGGGCGGTGCGCCGCGCTGGCCAGGAGATCGACCTGCAACCGCGGGAGTTCCAACTTCTGGAGTTCTTGATGCGCCACGCCGGTCAGTCGATCACCCGCACCATGCTGCTGGAAAAGGTCTGGGAATACCATTTCGACCCCCAGACCAATGTGATCGACGTCCATATTTCCCGCCTTCGCGGCAAGATCGACAAGGGTTTCGACAAGGCCATGCTCCAGACCGTGCGCGGCGCGGGCTATCGGCTAGAGGCTTGACGACGGCCCCGGTGCGGAGCCCCTGACGTGCGCCTGCCCGCTCTGGTCCGTACCACGCCGTTCCGGCTGACGATCCTGTTCCTCGCCGCCTTTGCGGCGGCTGCGGCGGCTTTTCTGGCCTATATCTATGTCGCAACCGTAGGCGAGGTGACGCGACGGGCGGATATCGACGTCAGTCGCGAGATCGACTCACTGGATGGCGTGTATCGCCGCGGCGGCCTGGACGCCCTTAACCAGGCCCTGATCCAGCGGTCGCTGGGGGATCGCCCCTACCTCTATGTCTTGGCCAAACCGAACGGCAAGGTCATCACGGGCACCCTGGCCCAGTCGCCCGTCGACCCGCCGACCGCGCCGGACGCCGCGACCACCTTCCGCATTACCGATACGGACCGGGACGGGGCCGTGGTGCGCACGCCCGGCTGGGGGCGCCAGATACGGCTGCCGACGGGGGAGCTGCTGTTCGTCGGCGCAGACATCGGCGAAGGGCGCGCCTCGGTGCTGCGGATCGTGCGGGCCCTTTGGGGCGCAGGCGTGTTGGTGACGCTGCTGGGCCTGGCGGGCGGCCTCGTGGTGAGCCGCAACGTCAGCCGTAGCTTGGCCGGGCTGAATCGCGCCGTCGCCGCGGTCGAAGCGGGCGACTTGGACGCTCGTGCGCCCGTCCGCGGCGTGCGAGACGAATATGACGAGCTGGCGGTCCGGCTGAATGGCATGCTGGACCGGGTCGAGCGGTTGATGGGCGGCCTGCGCCACGCCGGCGACGCCATCGCTCACGATCTACGCTCTCCCCTCACCCGCCAACGGGTGCGACTGGAGACCGCTTTGATGGAGGTGGAGGCCGGCCACGCAGACGCTCGCGCCGCCCTGGCCCAGGCGCTGGAGGACTCCGATACAGTATTGCGTACCTTCAACGCCGTGTTGGCGATCTCACGGCTACAGGCCGCCGGCCAGGTCCCCGATCCCAAGCCTGTCGATGTCTCGGCGCTGACGGAAGGGATCGCCGAGCTCTACCAGCCGCTCTGCGAGGAAAAGGACCTGGATTTCGGGACGGAGTTGGGGCGCGGCCTGATTGTGCGCGGCGATGACGCGTTCCTGAGCCAGGCCGTGGCGAACCTCTTGGACAATGCCGTCAAATACACGCCCGCGGGCGGCGCTGTAATGTTACGGACGCGGCGTCGGGGGTCGGGCGAGATCGAGATCACAGTCACAGACACCGGCCCCGGCGTGCCCGACGAAGATCGCGACCGCGTCGTGGAGCGATTCGTGCGTCTGGAGCAGAGCCGAAGCGCACCGGGCGCAGGCCTTGGCCTGTCGCTGGTCGCCGCGGTCGCGACGGCCCATGGCGGACGGCTGGAGCTTGACGAAGGTCCAGGCAAAATCGGCGACATGGGTCCGGGATTGCGGGCGGCGCTGGTATTTCCTCCCGCTTGATCGGTGTCATCTAAAGTCTGACACTCGCAGTAGCCGAGAACAGGCGCTAGAAGGCGCCTAAGCCCAATGGTGGGCGGGACGACGGGACGGCATTGATGGCGGAACGGGGACAGGCGATGCGCGGTCCGCGCAGTCTCCTGCGCCAGATACGTGAAGCCATGGCCGGCGGAGGGCCGGCTCAGCAACGCCTTGACCGCGTGGTGCAGATCATCGCCGTGTCGATGGTGGCCGAGGTGTGCTCGATCTACCTGCGGCGCGCCTCCGCCGATATGGAGCTGTTCGCGACCGAGGGCCTGAAGCGCGAAGCGGTCCACGTCACCCGCATGAAGCCGGGCGAAGGCCTGGTGGGCGAGGTGATGCGGCTGAACCGTCCCATCAACCTGTCCGAAGCGCCGCTCCACCCGAGCTTCTCATACCACCCGGAGACGGGGGAAGACCCTTACCACTCGTTCATGGGCGTGCCCCTGTTGCGGGGCGGGCGGGCGGTCGGCGTCCTGGTGGTGCAGAACCGCACCGCCCGGGTCTATGGCGAGGATGAGGTCGAGGACCTGCAGACCATCGCCATGGTGCTGGCGGAGATGGTGGCGTCCGGCGAACTGGTCGGCCTGGACGAACTGAAAGACGTTGAACTCGCGCCCCACCGACCGGAGCGGATGCGCGGCCTGAAGTTCGCCGAGGGCTTGGCCTTGGGAACCGCAGTCCTGCACGAGGCGCCGGTGGCGCCGGAAAAACTCTTAGCCGACGACGCAGGCGAGGAAGAGCAGCGCCTGCATCAGGCCACCCATGTGCTACGCCAGCAGATCGATAATATGCTGGAGGGCCATCACGGCTTGGTCGGCCAAACCATCGATGTGCTGGAAGCCTATCGCATGTTCGCCCACGACCGCGGCTGGAACCGCAGTCTGGAAGACGCCGTGCGCTCAGGGCTGACGGCGGAAGCCGCGGTAGAGCGGGTCAGGTCGGAGCAGCGCGCCCGCATGGCCCAGGCGCGCGACGCCTACCTGCGTGAACGCCTGCACGATCTAGAAGATCTCGCAGACCGGTTGCTACGCATCCTGGCTGGCGAGGCGCCGGGGAGCCGCGAGCTACCCGACGACGCCATCCTGATCGCGCGAAATCTGGGGCCGGCGGACCTTCTGGAATACGATCGCTCCAAGCTGAAAGGATTGCTGCTGGAGGAGGGCTCGACAGCTAGTCACGCCTCCATCGTCGCCCGAGCGCTCGGCATACCCTGCGTGGGCCGCCTATCGGGTCTCCGCGACAGAGTCTCGACTGGCGACGCCGTGATCGTGGATGGCGAGATCGGCGAAGCCTTCCTTAGGCCCAGGCCGGATATCATTGAGGCCTTCAAATCCCGAGCAGCTGTTCGCGCCCTTCGCCGGGCGGAGTTTGACCGGCTGCGCGATACCCCGGCCTTCACCCGAGACGGCGCCAAGATCACGCTTCTGATGAACGCCGGGCTCGCGGTCGATCTGGAGAACTTGGACCTGACCGGCGCCGAGGGGATCGGGCTGTTTCGTACCGAGTTCCAGTTCATGGTGGCCGAAGAACTCCCGCGACTGGATGCGCAGACTGCGCTCTACGCCCGCGTGCTGGATGCAGCCGGCGACCGTTCTGTGGTGTTCCGCACCCTGGACCTCGGGGGAGACAAGGTGCTGCCCTATCTGAAGGCGGAGCGTGAGGATAATCCAGCGCTAGGCTGGCGGGCGGTGCGCATGGGGCTGGACCGACCAGCGCTGATGCGGATGCAGCTTCGCGCCCTGATCTCGGCCGCGCGGGGTCGCGAGCTGCGGGTGATGTTCCCGTTGGTCGCCTCGGTGGATGAGTTTCGCCAGGCTAGACTTCTGGTGGATCGCGAGATCGCCTGGGCGCTGCGGCGGGGACGCCCCGTACCTGCGGTGGTGCGCGTCGGCGTGATGATCGAGACGCCGGCCCTACTCTGGCATCTGGATGCGCTCCTGCCCATGACCGACTTCGTCTCGGTCGGCACCAATGACTTGATGCAGTATTTGTTCGCCGCAGATCGTGGAAATCCAAGGGTTTCGGATCGCTACGACCTATTATCGCCGCCGGCGCTGCGGGCTTTGAACACCATCAGCGAGGCCTGCGCGGAGACCGGCACGCCGGTTTCGATCTGTGGCGAGCTCGCCGGACGGCCGCTCGAAGCATTCGCCCTGATCGGCCTTGGGTTTTCGCGCCTATCGATGCCGCCGGCGGGCATCGGCCCTGTGAAGGCCATGGTGTTGTCGTTAGATCGCGAAGCTGCACGGCGTGGGCTGGCCCAGACCCTTCGAGGCGCCGGCGGCTCCGCCCGCAGCGAGATTGAAAGTCTGGCCCGGAAATTAAATGTCGCAGTTTGATCTGTTGTGAGAAAAGCGCTTTCTTGTTAATCGGACTATCACAGGTTAACGGTTATAATAGGTACGAGCCGTAGCACAACGTTGCGGCCCTATAGAGCAGCTGAGGCTTCGGACGCGATGGCTCCGCTAGATACAGGCTCGATGACCACCGTGGTACGGTCAGCCGATCCGTTCGGCCGCGGGCCGGCGCCGGCGTCGCCCGACTTCGCCCAAGTCGGTCAATACTTGAAAGCCGTTCGCGAGTATCGTGGTCTAAGCTTAGCCCAGGTGGCGGCGGAGACAAGAGTACGACGTCTATACCTGAACGCCCTCGAAGAGGGCGATCATGGGCCCCTGCCCTCCCGGCCTTTCGCCGTGGGATATGTGCGCGCCTACGCTCGGGTCTTAGGCCTTGACGGCGATGAGATCGTCGCCCGGTTCAGAACGGAATTCCCTGAAGATCGTGCGCCGCTGCGTGCGCCGATTGGCGTGGCGCAGGAAAAGGACCGGGTTCGCCGCCTGATCTATTGGGCTGGCGGGGCCGTGGTTTGCGCCGTCGTGCTCTGGAATGTCGCGCAGCGGACCATTATCAACGATCAACCCACGCCCGGACCGGCCTTCCCAACCGCCGCGCTGCAATCGCCCCTGCCGGCGCCAACCAAGGTGAGGCTGGGCGCGCCCACCCCACCGCCCGCCGATCAGACGGTGCCGCAGCCCTATGTGACGCCTGGCCTACCGCAGACCGATCCAACGAACGACCCGACCGCGACGCCCGCGAGCCTTGCCGCTACGCCGGCGTCGCTCCCTGCGGCCGCCCCTTCCCAGTTTGAATCTCACGGCGAGATTTATGGCGCGGCGGCCAAGGGTGGCGATGTCATCATCCAGGCCAGGAAGCGCGCCGCCCTCATTGTTCGGGGCCCCGACGGCGCCATCTTTTTCGCGCGCGAGCTCGCTATTGGCGATGCTTATCGCGTGGCGCGCGGGACGCACGCAACGGCCGACGCTTCCGATCCCGCCGCCTTCGATCTCTATGTCGACGGCAAGCTCCAGGGGCTTTTGACCGAGCCGCTGACGCCGCTCGATATCGCGCCAACGGTCTCGGCCCCTGCGGCTGTCGCCGCGACGGCGGTCCAAACTCCGAAAGCCCCTGCGGCGGCCTCACCCGCTGCATAGTCGCCGATGATCGCTAATCGTCACTTGTCCGGTGTCGGACAGTGATGGCGTAACCGCCCAAAAGGTCCTATCTTTCCGGCTATGAATACCGAAGACCACCGCCACGTCCGTCCCTGGCGCA
>Ga0116226_10006636_pt1 | contig 10396 bp, 8 predicted proteins | sample S1TSphfallax_FD_89692 | JGI IMG/M metagenome (GOLD analysis project Ga0116226, IMG submission 89692) | Host-associated microbial communities from peat moss isolated from Minnesota, USA - S1T2_Fa - Sphagnum fallax MG | ecosystem: Host-associated > Plants > Peat moss > Unclassified | place: USA...
AAAATATCAAACAATAATTTATAATACAATAACCATTAATAAAATAACCATCAATAACCACCAATGGCTAACAACGGAAGAATCACCAATAACCATTAATAAAATAACCATCAATAGCCACTAATAGTCACTAATATAATATCAATTAATTATCACCAATATCCACCAATACAATAACCACCAATAACCATTAATATAATAACCATCAATAGTCATTTATAAAATAACATCTAATAGCCATTAATAAAATAGCCATCAATAGTCATTAATAAAAAATAACCACCAATAGCCATTAATAAAAAATAATCACTAATAGCCATTAATAAAATAACCACCAATAACCATTAATACAATAGCCACCAATAGCCACAAATAAAATAAGCACGAATAACCACCAATAAAATAACCACAAATAACCATTAATAGAATAACTACTAATAGCCAATACTAAAATAACCACCAATAATTATTAATAGAATAACCACTAAAAAATATTAATAGGCACAAATAGAATAAGTACCAATAGCCATATATTAGAATTGGTTAAGATTGTAAAACAAATTTAAGGTGAAATAATTTATAATAGACAAAAATAACATAAGGTGAAATAGCCTTCAATAGCCAAAAATAACTTATAATAGCTACAAGTAGTTTAAATTAAAATAATTTACAATAGCCAAAAAACATAGAATAGCCAAAACAACTTACAATAGTTGAAAAATAACCTAAGGTGAAATAAGTTAAAATAGCCAAAAGTAATTTAAATTAACCAAAAATAGCCTATGGTGAAATAGCCAAAATTAACCAAAATTAATTAAGAATAACCATAAATAGTCATAAATAATGTAGGGTGAAATAATTTAAATCAATGAAAAATATTCATATAATAATTGAAAATAGTTTTAACATAACTAATATTATTATTTTAACAAAAACATTATCCATTTATTAAATTAGTTTTTTTCAAAAGAATGGTCATTGAAATGTTATTGAATAATGATATTCAACTTTTTCTTTGTTCAAATGATTATAAACTTTCAAAAGGAAATAAATGTAATTATGTACATTATTGAAATTTTTTAAAAGTAAACTCAAATCATTTCATTTGAACAAAATCTCAATAAAATATGAGCTTCGAAGTTTATGTTTTTGTAATGTTTAAAATGAAATATTTGATAAATAGAATGTAATCTAACATATTATCACAACAGGTGGGGTGGTTTGATGGTAAGAGTGTTTGCCTTCACTCCAAAGGTCAAGGGATCAAACCTCATGGGTGGTGTTGTGTGTGGTCAACAATGGTATGTTGATTGAATATTCTTCTATTGAATAGGTGCCTAGGTTGATTATGTGGCCTACCTACCTACCTAGGCTAGGTTTTTAACCTAGCCTAGGTAATGACACGTGTCAATAAACAATAGGCTTTAAAAATCATGGAATTATCAATTATATTATATATTAAGTAATTAAAATTTAATTGATTTCCATATTGGTTAGTTAATCAACTAACAAGTGAATGGTTTGGTAAATTTGTATTTCATTTTAGAGTAACCTTGTTTCACTCGGTACTAGTGAAACAAGTTATTGTCCGTAGCAAATGGTCCCCATTCATTAGGGGGTTAAACAATTTCACTAGGTAAAAATGTTCAAATTCACTCAAAATCTAGTGAAACCCAAGGTGAACTAAGATGCATTTCCTAGTAGTGTGTGTTTAATTAACAAGCCACAAGTTTTTAGCAAATTAGTTAATTGAATCTTGTTATTTTTGGAATATGATTTCAAGATTGTATATAAACCTAATAGGTCCCATCTAATGGTAGATGCATTCAATAGATTACCCAATCAAACTGAACATCTTGGAGTACTTGATCAAACTTGTGATGTTCACCTATTCACCTTACAACTTGAGTGGTTACAAAGTGTTTATGAATATCTATTAAAAGGAGTGATGCCAAAAAGATTTTCTACATCCCAAAGACAATATTTAGCCCGAAGAACTAAACCATTTGTGTTTCAAAAAGGAGTATTATATGTATTTGGACAAAATAACAAGTTTTGTCTAGTTTTGCAACTAGAACATGTGCCCATAGTTTTGCAAGAATTGCATTGAAGAGTTACAAGAGGGCATTTCTCTTTTGATATCACTATGAAAAAGATCTTGGATGTTGGGTATTGGTGGCTAACGATGAATCGAGATGTTCATGAATACTATCAAACTTGTGATCAATGTCAAAGAATAGGTAACTTGTTAACACAAAATTTAGCCAAAGTGGTTACTACTTTACCTAAAGAACCATTTCAAAAATGGGGATTAGAGTTTATTAAACTTGTTAAATTTGCAAGTAGAATGTTAAGCAATCGATACATTTTGGTGGCCATTGACTCTGTAACAAAATGGGTGGAAGCACTAACATTCCGCACCAACATTGCTACAATAATTGCCAAGTTTTTGTACTAACATATTCTTATGATATTTAGATGTGCATTAACAATTGTGACCAATCAAAGTACCCATTTAATCAATGATCAATGTGATCAAATAACTTACCGACCATTTTATCCTTAAACATACTAATTCTATTGTTTATTATCCATAAGGAGATGGATAGGCTGAGTCTATAAATAAAGTTTTTGGAACCTTAATAACCAAATTGGTTAATGAAAACAAAAATGATTGGGATGAACATCCGTCCACAGTTTTATTTTCATATTGAATCACCTACAAAGTCGAAATTAGTTATACCCATTTTAGCTTGCATATGGATTACATCCATGATTGCCTACAAAATACATGTTACCATCTAGACTTAGTGAAAACAAATATCCACAACATGTTAGAGTTTTAACTAGCCAATTGTTTGAATTAGAAAAAACTATAGAAGAATAGGTTGATTGTGCAAAATCTAGTTATTTCTAACTAGTGGAACATATCATTATGGTCATAGAACCAGTTCATTGAAACACCATTTTCATTTGAAAACTACAGATTATGGTTTCCATAGGTTGTTTCCAAACATGCATCGAAATTTCAAAGACAATGGTTTGGACCATACAAGATCCAATATTGTTTACCGTATAATATTGTTCTACTTGTCACTATTGATAAGTTCAAAATCCTAACCCAATGTTTGTCAACATCAACAAGTTGAAGCCATATAGATTCATTGAAAATAGAACTCTACAACATGTATAAACTATACCTAGTGACTTCATTATTGATGAATTTGTTCAAACCAAGGAATTTGAACCACTACTTGTTAACCTTGAAAATGTTCAACCTATAGAGTTTGAATCAATTAATAATCATTTGACACATGGAAATATTAAACAGATGTTGCCGCAACCCTAGCCTTGGGCTCGTGACCAAGGCAAGGGCTTGCAAAGGTGCGGGCCGAGAAGGAAGTTCGGGAGTCACATTTCATGTTCCCGAGAGTGCAAGAGAATGTGAGGGAATGAACCCTCACACTCCTAAGTGAGCTCCCACTTTGGGAGTTGGAGTTTCGATGGACTCTTGAATTTTCAAGGAACCATTATAGGGGTCAAAACTCATTAGATTGAAGAGTTATTTATATCATCGAAAAGCTATTGAAACATAAATGTCTAAAATGGGCTTGCGTGATTCATTTGGACACTTGAAACATAAGTTATGGACAAAAGAAAGGTCGGGAGTCAAATTGGCAATTTGACTCCTAACCACTAAAAGTCAGGAATTGACCCAATTTCCTTGTGTGTAGATGGCGTGCGACATACTATTGCAAAGCTTTCGATGAGGGCTATAACTTTGATTCAGACCTCATCTCAATTGCAAGCCTGCACGCAAAATTATTGGGCCTTAAAGTCGCAGGAGGGTCCCTGGACAAAATGCCATTTGGATGTGGGCTTTGTGGAGAGGTACAAAGTATACTATAAGGGGGGAAGGTGGTGGCTTCCCCTAAGTCTAGGCCGTGGTGAGTCTTGTGAGTTCGAGGTTGCTCGTGGCTCGTCCTAGCATCAAAAGTGCTCCAACTATGCACTAACCAACTTGTTATTTGGTTTTGTGTAGGCTCGTGTGAGTGTTTAAGTGCTTGTCATTCTTCCTAGTCCCATCCTGGAGCTCCAGCACACCCCTCTACCCCCGAAATGTTGTGAACCAAGGAGCATGCCCCAACCTTACTTTTTCGTTGTCTTCACTTCAGATTCACATTTGAGTCTATCAAGGAGCTTGGGAGCATGTCAGATGTGCTTGTTGAGGAAAACAATGTAACTATTCACAATGATCAAAACAACACATTTAATGGAGCAATTATTGATGTCTACATCCTAGAAGTCTATAACCCTAAAGGTCGCATCTATTCATAGACATAAGGTCATTACTAGTTGAAACAATATAAAAAATTGTCACAACCTTTATTTAGTCTCCTCATTCTTGTTTACTTCTTCATATTATCAAAGGCCATGGGTGAGAACGTTTTAGAAAAGTTAAAAAAGAAACAAAGGAGAAGAAACTTGAGAAAAAAGTTGAAGCTTTTAGAAAAGAGCAAGTAGAGAAGAAAATAATGGAACAAGTTAGGCTAATTAAAGTAATCTATGCACAACCACTAACTTTGTCTACACTTACAACAGAGGAAATTATAATTTTTGAACAAGAATAAAAAAATAGGGACTTATAAGAGGAATTAGAAATAATTTTTGATTTCTTAGGAAAACCATTACTTTTATAGCAATACCAACACCACAAGTCATTTTTATTTCAAACTCAAAGGAGGAGGTTGAGATTTTACTTCAACCTGTTGTTAAGGAACAACCAAAGCAAGTTCCTGCACCAAGACTTGTGGAGGGAGAGGAATTGCAACAAACTATGAGCAAGGACGGTGGAGAAGAGTTTTTTTGCAAACTCTTTGGACAACTAGATGACACCACAACAACCTCAATAACATTTCAACCAACATACTTGTCCTTCTTGATACCAATTTCAAACTATTCCAAGCATTTGCTATGCTTTCACAAACTATGGCACATTGCTAAGTTTTTTTTTGGTTTTGAACAAATTCAGGCAAAAGAGGTTGCAAGCTTGGTAGATGCAAGAATTTTTCAATCATAGTCCTTCAAAACTCCATCCTCTTTTGGTTTAACATCTCCAACATGATGCATGTTATCTCTTTTGCAAACTTGTGTGCACCCTTGTTTGTAAATGTATTGGGTGCATTACATTTCGAAAGAGGAGCACAAGTCTATTTTGATGCCCAAAATTCAAGAAGGGTAACTAGAACTTTTGTAATTGATGTTGTAGCCATCTCTTTTTGTCTTTGTCTAGAATGTGCCTTTTTAGCAACAATTTTTTTTGCTTTCGTAATCTTCCTTGAAGCTTCTTTTGGCATAGTCATGTTGTGTTGATTAACCATGGTAGTAGCTCATACTTGAGAACTTAAAAGGAATTATGCTTAAAAGATAAAAACACTTTGTTCAATCACATTATAAACCTACAAAAAAATGAAGATTTACAAAATGCAACAAAAAAAATGACAACCACCAAGGGTGAAGAAAGGATTGATTGATATTTGGTTTGGTGAAGCTATTGGAAAGAATTAACAAACTAGTGAGAAAACAATAGGAAATCAAGAAGGTGATGAGGCACTTTGGTAAACCCTAGGATTGCAGGAAAAAACAATAAGAAATCGAGAAGCAGGTGATGCATTTTGGCAAACCCTAAAATTGTGGAAGACGTTGTACCTCAATTGTGCGATTAAGTTAAAGTGATTTTTAATAGATGGTGAAATGAAGTTTGATTTTTTTGTTTTCCTTCCAAATGTGCGTGATAAGGACAATTTTGCAAAAACAACACCAATTGGCTAGTTTATGCCATATAATCAATTGCCCTTGACTAGGAAAATGATAATTAATAAAATCATTTTACATAAGGCAATAACTTACATTTAGGTTGTTAATATTCAATTTACAGAATACTAAACAAATGTCATCTCATAATCCTATTCTTCTAGCTAAAAAATCTTTGAAATATAAGTCTTCTAAACACCTTAGTTGAATTTTGAGAAATGAAAAAGGGACCATTTCCATGGCATTTGATTTCTATTGTTAATCTATATTTATGGTTCAAATTTGGTGCAATTTAAAAAAATTGGCCTAATCTTTATGGTTCTTTTATCATGTTGCAATTTTAGTGATTAAGATTGCAACTTAAGTTGTAAGAATGGTAAGGACATTAAATTGTGCACCAAATTTGTTAATTGAACCATTTTTTTAACCATCATAATTCATAATGTGCATTGGTCATTTAAAATTTGAAAATTTTATATTTTTAAATAATACAGTTCATAATTGAATTTTGTTAGGTGAAGTCCTTACACACTGACATTCCTTTTGGGGGACCCCAATTGTGACTAAAGCTAGTAGGAAGATGGAACAAACCTAAATTGAGTTGTCAAGATTCAAATTGTTGTGTGAAAGGAATGAAGCAACAAAACAGAAGTTGGAGAGTAAGGTTGCAATTACACAACAAGAAATCCAAAGGTTACAAAATCATATCCATGCAACTAAAGTCTAGATAAAAAAGATGCTTCAAGCTAAGGAGAAAGAGTTGAACTAGTTGCAGATGGAGCTTATTATGGTAAAATAGAGGAAAATAGCCTTGGAACAATAGTTACAATTGTATGAAACTATCAAAGGGGAAAGAGATTTGTTAAAAACAAATCAGGAAAAGGAGGATGTTATATATTGGGCCTTGAAAAAATAAGCAAATGATTTGGAGATTAGATTTGTAGCTTTGCAATGAAACGAAAGTCTCCAACAATAGGTGCAATTATAAGAGATAGAAATTCTAAAACTCAAGGAAGAGGTTCAGAATATTGTGCATCAAAGGGATGAAGCTTTGTGAGATAAGGACAAAACTCAGGTTGTTTGTAACAAGTGGATCCAAAAGCTATAGCAGGATGCAATAAGAATAAACAAAGTTGTGAATTTAATCATAACTATGGAGCCTTATTTGTCCAAGCAAAGATCGAAAGAATACGATAATTTGTTGATGCATAATATAATTATCAAGACTAAGCAAACATTCTTACAGTTGCATGCATCTAATGTTGACACCTAATGGAATTTAGTTTAGGATATGCTTTAGATAATGTCACAACCTTACTTACTTTGAGAGAGTGTGAGGATGAGATTCACACTCCTGAAATGGGGACCTGGGAGTCCTCTGGGATTCCCAAAACTTCCGAGTTCGATTGTAGGGGTCAAAACACCTTGCATTGGGGCATTTTTTATATCATTGGAAAGCTATCAAAGTCTAGATGTCGAAAATGGCCTCGCATGAGCCATTTGGACATCTGCAGCACAAGTTATGGCAAAAGGAAAGGTTGGGAGTCAAACTGGCAGTTTGACTCCTGACTAGTAAAAGTCAAGAATCGACCCGACCCCGATGCGTGCAGGTGGAATGCGACATGTTCTTGGAAAGCTCTTGACGAGAGCTATAACTTTGCTTAAGACCTCCTGGCAATCGGAGGTCTGAGCAAAGAATTATACTCCCACAAAGTTGTGGGAATCCAAACTGTGGCAGTTTCGGGACTCCTCCTTGAGAGTCCCAGGACAAAAAGTCATTCAGATGTGGGTGCCGCGGGGAGGAGTAGAGAATACTACATAGGGGAAGGTGGTGGCTTCCCCGGAGTTCGGGCCATGGTGAGTCTTGTGAGTCTGGAGTTGCCCGTGGCTTGTCCTAGCACTAAAGGTGCTCCATAAAACGAACTAACCAACTTATTAATTAGTTTGATGCAAGTTCGAGTAAGTAATTAAAGCTTGTCATTCTTCCTAGTCCCATCCCAGAGCCTCAGCATGCCCCTCTACCCCTTTTATTGCTGAGAGTTGGGAGCGTGCCCCGAGTTCCTCACAATTCCGCTATTTGAATACCTCAAACCCAATTTGGGTCTAACTAGGAACTTGGGAGCATGTCAAATAGATATATAAACCTTGTTTGATGAACACAAGGCAGATGAAGTCAGCTACAAAAGGAGGCTTAAAACATATAAAGAAACATATCCAAAGTTCAAATATGACTCACTTTTTGTAACTCTTGAGAACAGTTTCAATACTTTAAATTCTAATCAGTATGAAAAAGGTCCAAGTGGAGAAGCTCGAGAAGTCTAATCAAACCCGTTTGTAAAACTGAAGGGAGGAGATACTACAAAAGAACTTGTGGATGAATAGACTATAATATAATATGAAGAGCATGTCTAAGCAAAAGTGTTAGTATATCAAGAAGCATAATAAGTTTTTACCCATATAGAGTCAACATACTATGCTATGGCTATTGATGCCTCTCCATCCACACAATTTATTATAACAATTGCACCAATAGTAACTTCACTAAAGGAGGGGGATAATGGTCATACTTAGACCATTATAAAAGCACAACAACACAAGCAATTCTAGCAAACTTTGCATAATGAAGAAATTCATGTCATGGATGAACAATAATTTATAAAACCACAAGGTATAGCTATTGAACTAATAATTATAAAGAATTAGGGTATTTTCTTTTGTAGATTTTGTTTTATTCATTACAAATATCTTTAATAGGATTTTGAAGATGGAATCCAAAGTACAAGGGGGTAATGTTAAGGGCAAGATTGTAATGTAATAATTAAACTAGATAAATATAGGAAAGTAGGTAGTGTTATGTCTATTTTGAGACATGCTGGACAAAGTAAAATTAGTAGTTACAAGGTAGGTAAGATTAAGATTAATGAGGTGGAATATAAATTAATCAAGGCAGGACAATTGAACATTAAGGAGGCTCTAAAGATTCTTGTGGGAATTTTTTTCTTCTCCAAGAGTGAGTATCAAAGCAGGATTGTAGAGAACAATAGTAGGAGATAGAACATTTTTTAGGATGTACATAAAGTTGTTAAACCATAAACTTTTTTTTTTGTTTTTTTATATTTTTTCAAGGATCTGTTGTTTCTTTCCTACATATGAATATGAGATGTAAACTGTGACAACATTATGACATATTCATAACTACGCATATACTTGGGTTATGGGAAATGTTGTTGAAACATTCTAAATTAGGTATGTAAGTTTAGTACAAATTTTGCATAACTAAAAGTGAACATGTATAAAAACATAAATTGTAAATAAACTAGTGTTAGAATATTAAGATTTACCAATGTTCTTGCTTTTGGGAACAATTTAAAAATAAAATATGAACAACTTCTTGAGGTGTACAATGGAGGCCAATGTGCTATGGTTTTAATTAAGAATATGACAACCACCAAAAGGAGATCAATATTTAAGGGCACAAAATTACATAATTTTAACAAAGATTGTTGATGAAGCTATTTAAGCTTGCCTTCTTCAGTTATGTAGCAAATTATCAAGTGTTTATTTGCATTCAAAGAGGTAAATTCCTTTCTTTCCTTTTGTATCATTTTTTTTTTTTCAAATTTACAGCAAAAAAAAGAAAAAAAACCTTAATGTTCATTTCATGCCCACCTATATTAGAAAAAATAATGAAAAGTACAAAAATCTTGTAATGAAAAATAAAGTTTCAAAATGTTGTTTTTCAGTATCAAAGAAAATTAGGTCCACCTAATTTTTGAGGTGGTCCATCATGTGGTCCTTGGTAGTCCAAGGTGGAAACCATTTGGTGGCCACCAAGTGGTCCCTTGTGATCTAGGGTGGACACCACTTGGTGGCCACAAGGTGGTCCCTGGCAATTTAAGGTCATGACCATTGTTGGCCACTAAATGGATTTTTCAAATTTTCAATTTGTTTTTTTTTCTTTTTCTGCTGGGAGACCATTTGGTGGCCATTCGACCCCAGATTGCAAGGAACCACTTGGTGGCTTGGTCACAAGTGGTTTTGTTTTTTTTTCTAAAGATGATTTGGTGTCTATTAAGTGTTTCCCACCCTAGACCGCGAGGGCCATTAGATGGTCCTTCATGGAAAAAAAAACCCCACTTGGTGGTTCCTCATAGTTTAAGGTCTAAATGACTTGGTGGCCATTAGGTGGTCCCTCACAAGGAAATAAAGAAAACCACCTAGTGGTCACCAAGTGGTCCCTTGTGAGAAAAAAAATCATTTGATGGCAACTAAGTGGTTCCTTGTAATTTAAGGTCGAACTAACCTAATGGCCATTAGGTGGTCCTTTGCAAGAAAAAAAAACCACTTAGTGGCCACAGGTGGTTCCTCATAGTCTAAGGTCAAAATGACCTGGTGGCCACCAGGTGGTCGTTATGCAAACAAAAAAAACCATTTGGTGGCCACAAGTGGTTCCTTGTAGTTTAAGGTTGAAATGACCTAGTGGCCACCAGATGGTCCCTTGTGACAAAAAGAAAACCACATTGTGACCACTAAATGGTTCTTGGAAGTTGAAGGTCAATTTCGACCTAATGGTCACCATGTG
>Ga0116226_10006638_pt1 | contig 10395 bp, 8 predicted proteins | sample S1TSphfallax_FD_89692 | JGI IMG/M metagenome (GOLD analysis project Ga0116226, IMG submission 89692) | Host-associated microbial communities from peat moss isolated from Minnesota, USA - S1T2_Fa - Sphagnum fallax MG | ecosystem: Host-associated > Plants > Peat moss > Unclassified | place: USA...
ACAATTCATGTTGTGATAAAAAAATTAAATGATTTTTATCCAATAGTGATAACTTATTTGGTCATAACCCATGTTGGGCAAGTATAAAATTTCCATTAATAACTAGTCGTGTTTTTAAAGATATTTCAAAATCGAATAATCATTACCTGTAAGGTTTTCTTTAAAAAATCTGAATTGAATAATCATTAGTTTTGATTATTTTAAAAATCAAATAACCAATAGTTTTACAAAAAGAATTGGTAAAAATTCAATAGTTGTACAAGCAATTATTTGACTTTCTTTCAACATGTTAGATAATTGTGATTATACATTAGAATTGATTCTTTGATTTTTTTGAGAGAATTATTGTTATGAACCCTATGAACCATTCTGAAAACCACTAGTAGTTCATTGTGTGTTATTGTTATTGTTAATCACCTAACATTGATCATAACCTTGAGCCATTCTAAACATCAAACTCTAAATTGACTTGGTCACAAAACTATCATGTTTGTAATTTTGATCTTAAACATTGCATTTTCGCATCAAATTATATATACCATGAATACATGGCCATAGTGAACCAACACCAACACCAATGTTGGGTGGTTTTTTTTTTTGAAAACCATCAAATATAATTCTTAAAATAACTTTAAAAACCCATTTTGATTTTATAAAAAAAATTCCATCTTTAAAATAATCAATTAGGGTTTCAAAATTTTGGAAAAAAGAATTATAGACATTTTTCAAATCACCTCTTTTCATATTTTTATTTGCTAACAAAAAAAAGAATTCAAAGATTTGGTCCAATGACCTATCCTTGAAAAGAATTGAACTACCAATAGAATGAGAGTTCAAACTTCAAACAAATGAGACAACAACTTGGTAAAAACATTGTGAAATTAGCCCATGTGATATCTAAATTCTCAAATTTAAAAAAAGAAAATCAAAGGCCATATATCTATTGATCTTCCAAACTTCAAATATAAAATCATGGTGCACATTTAAAGAACCATAGAGGTCCATGAAACACACATATTTAGGACTTGTCAAGATCAAGTTGTCAAGGTGAATGGTAAATGCCATACATGAAAGTGAATGTTAAAACCCATTGTAACAAAAAAGAAGTTATGTACAACTCTTTGAACCTTATTGGATTATGTGTACAACTCATAGTAGACTGCATTAGAATAACAATAGATCCAAAAAATCCTTCTTGATCATTCAACATCTCCAATAATACAATCCCTAGTGTAAATTATTGTCTCCATACCATCACAACAATATCCATCAATTGGTTTAAACCATCAAGGAAAACATGGTAAAATTTGTAGATATGGTGGATCAAATCTCTTCAAACCACCTCTCCTAAGGCTATTTCACTTGACATCAATTAATCGCATTATTATCTTGTGCCCCAAAATTTCCCAAAGATTCATTAAGGCAAATTTGATAAGAAAATATTAGCACCAATAACAAATATATATCTTTTTCACAAAGTCCTCATAATGGTGCAACACCACAATCTTGGCATTCCCAAAAGAATGGGTTTCTTTTTTAATTCAGTTTCCATAGGTTTCCACCTCACATTCCCAACATCCCATGAATTACAACTTTAGTGCCTTCTTTATACTAACCTTTTAGTCCCCTAATGATCTTTGTCATCTCCACCAGACCCACATGTTTTACTCATGTTGTTGTTTTGCACCTATACAATCTTCAAATTCTAGAGCATAGCAAAAAGGAATTAGAATCAAAGAAAGTTCAATATTTGATTGTGAGCATTTTTCCTAGATAGTCGTAACAAAAAGAAAAACCTCACTAAAATACTACAATTTCAAACAACATTATCTAATCATTAAAAATTAGCTATAGGTACTTAGCACATCCATAGTGCTCCTTCTTATTTTTCTATTGCACACCCCTCTTTTAGAACCAGCCATTGAAGTATCTTTTCTAAGTTAACCATCACCAAAGATCATCAATAACTCAAAACAAAAACTTGCTCCTTTGTTGTCTTTACATGATTCACACAATCACAACACACTAGTTTTTCCGATGCCATTAACATGCAATAGATAAATAATCACACTCATAATCATTAAAGAAAATAAAGATCCATCAAATACCCATTTTCTTGTCACTTTAAACTCTTGATGATTTGATCTATTTTGCATTAAGTATTCATCTTAGTGAAGTTCCATTGTACTCCATTTCATCCCACATATGTAACAACTACCTTTCACATTTAGTTGTGTCCCCACAATTAATGTCTATTATGTTTTAAAATGATACAACTACAAATCCATCCTAGGACATTCCCATAGTTGCTCATCTTTGCCCCTAATGATGCATTTTTGTCTACCATCATCATGTCCTACTCATCCACGTATCCAACAAAAAGATAAAGCCCTTCCCAACTCCTTGTCATTGACTTCTTATAATTTGGTTTTTTCGTTTAACTAAATCAATTCCAATTTGAAAAAAGGGAAACAATTGCTTTGCTTTTCATAATGCATATGTTTCCTTTTGTTGAACTTGGGCATGTCATTGTTTCCTAATATAGACTTGTGTAATTTCAAAACCAATTCCATTTTTGTAATCATGTGTGTAATAATATTATTCAGTGTTGAATCTTCATTAAACATATGTGTTAGCACATTCAGGTGGTTATTAGCTTTCAACTAAAGGGTATGTCTAGTGAGAACCATAAAAGGAGAAAATTGTGTGCTTGTTTGGATTTTGCACAAGTACCCAAACAACACCATAGGTAGTTGAAAATCGTTAGTCTTCATGTTTTCCTACAAAGTAGACATCACAATAATTTCATTTTTGATGGTTTTGATTAGTCTATCTACCATTCCATTGCATCGAGGCCAATGGGGTGATGTAAACTACTATTGTATATCATAGACCTTGTAAAGGTTGTCAAATTCTACAAACCATCACCACCATTATTTGTGAGAACAAACTTAGGTACCCCATATCTATAGATAATATCTTATTCTATGAACCTTGCAACAGTAGTAACTATGTGATCACATACCGCCTTAACTTCACACCACTTATAATAATGGTTAATTTCCATTAAAATGTATTTATTACTTTTATTCTTTTTAGGAAGTGGTCCCACAATATCAAATGCCCACATGTAAGACAAATCACATATTGGAATACCATAAAATCCTCGACATCATATCTCATGCTGCCAATCCATTTTATTAATTGGCATTCCTTGCATGCTTTTATTACCAAACATACTTGTTCCATACGGTTATGCCAAAATCCCTTGCATGCTTTTATTACCAAACATACTTGTTCCATACGGTTATGCCAAAATTCCTTGCATGCTTTTATTACCAAACATACTTGTTCCATACAGTTATGCCAAAAAAAACTTTTACATACTTTTTGCCAATGTCATTTTTCCCCCAAATGTCCAATCTTTTAGTGTAACTCTACAATAATGTTTATCCTTTCCACATGTTTAGGCACTTGTAACATGTTTTTGAAAAACAACTAATATGAATGCCATACATAATAATGAACCCTCTTCTTGATTCTTACCATCTCTTCTTTATCAAAAATTTAACCAATTGGATGTAGTAGTTTTTGATTTTTTTTTGGGATGACTTGAATATCTACACTCCGCATGGGAAACACATATTTGCCACATCAAGATGGTTTTGCAACGGCTAAGGGATGTCAACCTAAAACTTAACCCTACCAAATGTGTATTTGCTACCAAAAATCTTAGGTTGCTTGGACATATAATCGGTAGGGCAAGGACCAAGCCTACCCCAAAAATGTTAAGGTTGTGATAAAGTTCCCAATTCCTAGGACAATTACCAATGTGCAATCCTTTTTGGGTTTAACTAGGTATGACAATAATTATAGTAAAGGTTATGAATGAATAATTGTATTGTTTTTTGAACTAACCAAACATGGTTTTTTCAATGGAATTTGGATTGTCAAAAGGCTTCTAAAAAATTGAAGCAAACTTTTGTTTTTGTCCTAGTGTTGATGAGACTAACTTTTAATAAAACCTTCATCTTGGATGTAGATTGGTCTACCAAGGGAGTTGGAGCCATTTTGTCCCAAAAGGATGGGAGAATGGAACGCATCATCGCCTACACTAGTAAAGGATTGTCATTTATCCATAAAAGACCATGCATTGGCAATAATTTTTTTGGCAAAGGTGCATGATCAACCCATGGAAGGGGAATGTTACACTTTGATATGGGGGATCATGCATTTTCGCCAAATTTTTTATCACAATTGTTTAACTTTGAGGATAGATCGCAAACCACTATAATGGTTGGCTACAATGTTTGATGCATATAGTAGGAGGGGGTGATGGATTGACATGTTACAAGACTTCAACTTCAAAATTCTACACTACCTAAGCCCCAAACATTCAAATGTGGATGCACTTAGCAAGAACCATATGAATGGGGCATAAGAAGATGAGGATTTTTTTGAAAATATTTAGGATATCAGGCTATTGAGGGAATTAGGTGTCCAAATGTGGATTAGATGGCAAAGCATGTGTAACACTATTATGTCTAATTTGTTCATGGTTGAAGCTTGTGCAATGGATGCAATAATGAATGTCAATAAAGAACAAGGGGTTAGACAAGAAGAGTTGCAAAGTGATTATGCAAAGGAAAAAACCAAGAAAACACCTCATTTGTTGCAAAAAATAAAAAAGCCAATTCTAGGGGAAAAGGTGTCTTGGGAGCTAGCATCAAAAGCTCAATTGATGGTGGACAAGGAATTGGTTGAAGTCAATGAAGACAACATTGATGAAGTTGTAGACAATGATTGGGACTATTATAAAATTTCAGATATTTGGGAGGATAATGGCCATTTGCACACATTACAAAATTGGTAATTACCATGAGTTATGCACAAAAAGGTATTGGTGGCATTTTTTAATCCAAAAGGCATGACTAGCTAGTCATATAGACCTAACTAGATGATGAGTGTTGATTTTTTCACATCCTAGGGCTCATATTAATTTGCCAAAACCCATTTCATAAATATAATGCAAAAAACCATCAAATGAACCCCATTTGATTTAATACATCATCAATCAAAGGCACGAAGTATGCATCCCTACGTGTATACATAGTAAATAGATGGTAATCACCAACAAACTTCATATTATCATCTTTTTCACTACTAAAATGACTTTGCATGCATACTTCAAAGAATCAAGTTTCATTTACCCAAGTTCACAAGAGTTTGGACTTGCTGATTCACTTTTGCCTCTTCCCAAAAAAAAATGTTGGGAGTGGTATGACATGGTGGGAATCCTTGTGTATCAATGACATGTTCCCCAACCACATAGGACTTTAATTCACCTTGTGCCATGCAAAACATTGGCATAACTTTCCAAAATCTTCCACAATTTTTTAGGTATATGTTGGTATAGTTTAGAGTTTACCTTGATCAAGTTTTTGATCTTGTTCCACCTTCCTTCACCATCTATATTGGATCCAACTCTAGTATATTAGATTCTCAATTTCATTAGTAATGTATAATTAAAATAAACATGTCACATGAATTGTCTTCTTCCCATTGAATTGCGATAGATTTGATTGGTCTGATGAGCCACTCACTTCAACCAATCTTCATAGTCATAAGTTTTAAGAGATTTTTTTTATGAAACTCCATAATTAGATTCATGAATTGGTTTGGATGAATTTAGTATAACTTACCTATTTACCTGCTCATTCATTTAACTTAAATTTAACCATTAAGTGTAAGCACTAAGTTTAAGCATTGTGTTTAAGCATTAGATTTATCCAAGTTTTAGCCATTAGGTTTAACCTCAATTTAAACATTGAAATGTGGCCACTAAATTTGGTCATTAAGTTTATCCATTTTAACCATTAGGTTTAACTTTAGTTTAAGCATTAAAAGCGTGGCCATTAAACTTGGTCATTATGTTTATCCAAATTTTAGCCATTAGGTTTAACCTAAGTTTAAACATTAAAAGTGTGGCCATTAAATTTGATCAATAAGTTTATCCAAATTGTAACCATTATGTTTAACCTAAGTTTAAACATTAAAAATGTGGCCATTAAATTTGGTCATTAGGTTTATCAAAAATTTAGCCATTAAGTTTAACCTAAGTTCAAGCATTAAAAATGTGGCCATTAAATTTGGTCTTTAGGTTTTAACCTAAGTTGAACCATTAGATTTGGTCACTAGACTTAACCTAAGTTTAACCATTATGTATAGCCTAGGTATAATCACTATATTCAACCATTAGGTTTAACCAAGGTTTAACCACTAGGTTTAGTATAAGTTTAACCATTATGTATAGTTTAGGTTTAAACAATAAATTTAATCACTATATTTAACCTAAGTTTAATCATTAATTATAATAATTACGTATAGCCTAGGTTTAGCCACTATGTTTAACCACTAGATTTAACCATTAAGTTTAGCCTATGTTTAACCACTATTTTTAAACATTAGGTTTAGCCTATGTTTAGTCATTATTTTTAACCCTTGAAATTTAATCATTATGTTTAAGCTTTAAGTTTAGCTATTATGTTTAGCCCAATGTTTAATGACTATGTTTAACCATTAAGTTTACCTACTATGTTTAACCATTATATTTAATCACTATTTGTTTAATCAAGGTTTAGTCATTATGTTTAACTATTAAATCAAGGCATTAGGTTTAGCGACTTGATTTAGCCACCATGTTCAACCTAAATTTAACCAATAGGTATCACCTAGGTTTAGCCAAGTTACGTTTAATGATGTGAAATAAATGTGTAAAATCAAAAAATTGCCAAAAATTGAACACCTTTGATGGTGTAGTCCATTGGTAAGGACAATGTTTATCATTGTGGAGGTTTGGAGTTCATTCCTTATACTTGCAACCTATGTGCATGCCTAAAGGGCTTGGGTAGGTAAGTTAGATTAAAGTAATTTAGTGAGGTTACGTTAGGCTAGGTTAGGTTAGCACCAACCTACCTAAATGTTTTTTTAACCTACCTACCTTTTATAATAATAATAATAATAATAATAATATAAAAATGACTTTAATTTAGGTATAAATTCAACCTAATTAAATGATCCCTGATCAAATGGTGCAATGTCTATTGATCAAATAATTAGTTATTATGTAAGCAAAATGATAGGGTCCAAATTGATTTGTATAGATTGATAGGGTGATCTTTTTTATGCCTATCATTTGGGTATTTTTTCAATAGAAATCCCAATAAAAATAAATAAAATTATAATAGTGATCCATATGGAATGTAGACCCATAATCATCATAAAATTGGTGGTCATTTTGAATATGATTACACCATCCTTTTAAGTCTTCAAGATCATGGTGCAAGTTGTTCTGCTTCTCACTAGCTTTAATATGGAAATGTGAAAATCCACGTATAATCCTAAAGATAGGACTATTTGAATGCGCAACATTTTTTATGACTATTTGCAAAATGTTGACCATGGTCAATGGTAGCACTTGTACATTGCAACCAAGGCCTTGTTTGACTTGGATCAACCCATGCTCCACATCTACCATTGCTCCAATTTTGATTAAAAAATCAAACCTTAATAAGACATCATAATTGTTAGTATCAACAACCATGAAAACCATATTGTAAGTTGTTTTTCCAATTCACACAAGTAGCCCTTCAATTTTTCCCATTGCTTATGTTACCACTCTAGAAATAGTTTTGTAAGATTATAATCTAATCACAAGGTGCATGATCCCTAGCTCCCTTACCACAATGGCCACCAAAATAGACATTGAAGCTCCCATGCCCATTAAACCTTCCATAATGTGATTGTTGATTTCTACCAACAAATATAGAATTTTACTTATGTGACTTTAATTGACATTAATTATTTGCACAATTGGCAAGTTTGGGGGCATTGTAGTTACTAGTGTAGCCTTTTGTTTTTGTTTTTTCATCTTCTAGCCAACTTGATTAATCTTTTTAAATATTCAGGTTATCATGGTATGGCAAATATGGTTTCCATAGGGGTTAAAAATATCTTCACCTTTATGAAATGGATTAATATCTTTGATCTTACTATTATTATTTTTTCAAATCCAATTCCTATTTTTTTTCCATCGTGTGATTTTGTCCTTTGGAGGATATGAATTTTTTATTGCTTTAACAAATGTGTCAACATGTAATCAACGCCCATGAATAATAGTGTGAAAAAACAATTCATGGCTGCTTCCACAAATTTTGTCTAATTGAATCTTTGTTATTTTTTCATCATCAATCATCACCTCCAAATAATTAGTAGTCGCTCCCGGGCTTGGACTATTTCTTTTTTCCAACATTGTTCCTTTGTATGTCCAAGTCCATTGCAAAAAATGGACCATGATCCAAAAAAATTCATTTGATGTAACCCCCACATTTTTGACAATTTGGTCTAGTGGCAACATATTTAAGATAGTCAGATACTACATGGTCCTATGTGCAACACATTTGGCATACATTGAAGTTGGTAAACCTTGCCATTGGTGCATCTACCTTTAATTGGAGATCTAGCTACCTCCTTTGCAAACTAATTAATGATTCATTTAGTACTTGTACTTTGTTTTTCCAAACACTTTTTCTATATAGTAACCAACAAAGATTCCATGTTAACATAATCCCTAACAACACATAACTTTTTGATTTCCAACTTCAATTTTGACGAAAATCTGTATTGCTATTCCACTGCCTTAATTTTTCTTCTAGTGAACAACTTTTCCAACTTGTCATAATACAATTATACTCCTTGATTTGGTTTTTGCTTGACTGTTTCAAGCCTTATTTTAATTTCTTCTAAATCTACAACCCCATACTTCTATTCCGTGGTATGCTTCAAGCTGGTAGCCCAATCTAAAAAATCCAAATCAATCCTTTTATACCAATCTCTTACCTTTCCCTTTAAATTGAGGTGTGTGATCTTGAACAACTTAAACTAATCGTAATTCTTCATTGTTGTAACCATTTCCAATCATTCAAACTCTTTTCCCAAACTAACTTATCCTTGCACTTGGGGTTGGTCATCTTGTCAAACTCTTAAACTTACAACATCTCTTCAATACAATTTTATGTCTTGATTTGGATCACACTAATCATAAGGAAAAATCCAACAAAAAGTTGTCACAACCCATATTGCATCTTATCTTCATGTTCAAAATTCGAAAGTTACTTTCCTTTTGAATATCTCCCCAATTTCCAAACTAAAGTTCTAGATTCTACATTTGTATGTTCAACCTTAACTACCTTGTCCCCTATCACAAAGAACTCATCTACTATTGGAAAAAGTAATCGCATTTTGTGGTGTGGTGCGATAATAGCTATAGGCACACATAAACCCCCTACTCTTGGAACTATATTAACCTTTTCATGTACTCCAGTACTAATGGAGTTGAACAAATATGGAAATAAAATAACATATAGTTTGTCGATTGGTGAAAGTAGTCCAACTTTTGATTGCAATTCTAGTTTTCAACCATATGCAAATCTTGTATACAAACCATTGTGGGATACATGGATAACAAGATCTCCAACTTGTGCCCTATTTGGATTTAATCCCATGATGCTAACACAAAATCCTTTTAATTACAAAATAATTGCTCCCATTTTGGGTAAAATGGAAAATCAAATTCACTTATAGCCATAACTTCATCCCTATGTTGAACTTCCTCCAAATCTTACCTTCTATTTAGATCCATGGTCCAACCTCTGACGCTCCACTTTATCTATGCCATCACAAGCAACCATTGTCCACAATCTCAATAAACTCTATCCAATTCATAGAAAGAACTATTCTAATACCAAAAAGGAGGCTATGTACACCTCTTTGAATCTTACTAAATTCATCAAGAATTCAAAACAAGAACCTATTCCTACACCATCTTGACATAATTCACACAATTGCAACATTAATAGTTTTTTGAATGCTATTAACCTACAAAGACAAACAATCACATTCACATGAACTAAAGAAAGAAAGATCCATCAATTACTCACTTTCTTGTTGCCTTTAACTTTCAGTAGTTTGATTTGCTTTTCATTAGGTATTCATCTTGGTGAAATTCCATCGTACTCCAATTCATCCCACACTACCACCTAGTCCACTTGATGCTTGCATTTCTTGAATCTAGTTTGCTATTGATCCCCGAAACCCTATTTTTTTCCCAACCCTATGTTAAAACCCAGACCTTGTTTTATTTTAATACCTTGCTAGGGTATCGATTTAGAGGGTTGATTCTCAATCTAGTGAGAATCAACAAGAAATGTTTCATACAAGGTATCATCAAAGGTGATTCCCATTAGCTTTCAAAATGAGAATTTGCTTGAAACCTTAGTCAGTTTTCACTTGTTTTTGTGTGTACTTGCCCAACACTGACCAGCACCTACCAGCACA
>Ga0116226_10006639_pt1 | contig 10394 bp, 9 predicted proteins | sample S1TSphfallax_FD_89692 | JGI IMG/M metagenome (GOLD analysis project Ga0116226, IMG submission 89692) | Host-associated microbial communities from peat moss isolated from Minnesota, USA - S1T2_Fa - Sphagnum fallax MG | ecosystem: Host-associated > Plants > Peat moss > Unclassified | place: USA...
GAAAGAAAGGTAAGAGATGAGCGGTGCTGTGTGGGCACTTGTTCACGGGAACCCACATCTCAGAAGCGAGATGTGGGGCACCCGGAGACGCAGAGTCCCTTGGCGAACGACAGAAGCGGCTACTGCTGGGGCGGGCCGCCAGCGGGCTTGCCGGGGATCGCGATATCGAGCGTCGTAACCTTGCCCAGCGCGCTCACCGGCGTCTTCATCTCGGACTCATTCCCGACGACCAGGATGGCCAGCTTCGAGGCATCGATGTACTTATTCGCGACGCGCGAGACGTCGGCGGCTGTGACCGCCTCGATGCCGGTCTTGTACTTTTCGAGAAAGTCCGTGGGGTAGCCGAAGAAGGCGAGCGTGACCTGCTCGTTCAGCGTCTTGTCCGGCGAGTCGTAGCGGAAGATGAAGGAGTTCAACTGCTGCTCCTTCGCCTTGCGAAGCTCTTCTTCGGTGGGCGGAACGGTCTTGAGTTTGCCAATCTCGTCGAGCATCGCCTGCGCGGTGGCGACGGTGGTGGCGCTCTTGGTGGAGGCGGAGACCTCGAAGATGCCGGGATGATCGTAAGACGCGCCGTAGGCCCCGCCGACCGAGTAGGCGAGGCCGAGCTTCGTGCGGACGTCCTGGATGAGCCGCGAGCCGAAGCCGCCGGAGAAGATCTCGTTCATCACGCTCAAGGCGTAGTAGTCCGGGTTGCTGCGTTCGGTGCCAAGGCCGAGGATGAGTACGTTCGACTGGTTCACATCGTTCTTGTCGACCGCGTAGACGCCGGGCTTCGGGCCGGGAAACTCCGCCTTGAACTTCGGCGCGGCCTTGCCCTTCGCAAGCGGTCCGAAGGCGGCGCGGAGCTTGGCCTCCATCGCGGGGCCGTCGAAGTCGCCCGAGACGGCGACGATCATGTTGTTGGGAATGACCGTCGCATCATGCCAGGCCTTCAGGTCGGCGAGGGTGACGGCGTCGATGGTGGCGTACTGCGGCTCGCGGGCGTAGGGGCTGGCCACACCGTAGACGAGCAGGGCGGCCTCGCGGGCGGCGATGCCGCTGGCGTCGTCGTTGCGGCGGGAGATGCCGGCCTCCATCTGCATGCGAGCGAGCGCGAGCTTGTCCTGCTTGAAGACCGGATGCAGCAGCAGGTCGATGGACGAGGCGAACACAGAGTCGAAGTCGCCCTTGAGACTCGACCAGCTCATGGTGGTCAGGGCGACGCCGCCTCCGGTCTCGATGTCGGCGGCTTTGGCTTCCAGGCGGTCGTCGAGGGTGTCGCCATCGACGGCCGCGGTGCCGCTGGTGCGCCACGTCTGGCCGTAGAGCGAGACCAGGCCGATCTTGTTCGCCGGCTCATCCCGGCTGCCCCCTCGGATGAGGATCGTGCCGGAGATGAAAGGCAGTTCGTGGTCCTCCTGGAGGAAGATCACGAGGCCGTTGGGAAGCTCGATGCGTTTGGGCTCGGTGGGTTTGAAGGCGTGGAGCGGCGGGATAGGGATCTGCTTCCAGGGCTCCGTCGCCGGAGCCTGCGCGAATGCGGCGACCGGAAGCGCCATGACGGTTGCGGCGAGTACGCTATAGAAAATCTTCATCGTGCACCGCCTGAGCTTGCCGGGGCTTTGTCGGTTGGGGGTACGAAATCGATCTCGGCGGTGGTGCGGTTGGTGTCGATGAAGATCTTGTTGGCGACGCGGCGGACGTCGGCCTTGGTGACGGCGTCGATCTTGTCGAGGTCGCGGAAGAGCTGACGCCAGTCGCCGAAGCGGGTCTGGTACTCGGCCAGGGAGTGGGCGAGGCCCTCGTTGTCGGCGAGCCCGCGCAGCAGGTCGGCGCGGGCGCGGGTCTTGAATCGGGCGAGTTCCTCGTCGGTGATGTCGGTGGTCTTGAGCAGATCGATCTGCTTGTGGATGGCGGTGCGCATCTCGGCGGGGGTGTGGCCGGGCAATGGGACGGCATAGACGGCGAAGAGGCCGGGGTACTTGTCGCCGGGATAGCCGCTGAAGCCCTCGGCCTCTGCGGCGATGGCCTGGTCGCGGACGAGGGCGCGGTAGAGGCGGGCGGTCCGGCCGTTCGAGAAGATATCGGTGATGGCGTCGTAGGCGGAGTCATCGGGGTCGCGATAGTCGGGCCGATGGTAGCCCTCAATGTAGAAGGGCTGCGTGGCCTCCTTGATGACGACAGACTTCTCCGCGAACTGTGGCGGCTCGACCGTTGCCACGTCCTCCGGCTTGGGGCCGGGCGGGATGGGGCCGAAGTAGCGTTCCAGAATGGGCATCGCCTCGGTCGCCTTCACGTCGCCGACGACGGCGATAACGATGTTCGCCGGAACGTAGTACTTCCTGTGGAAGGCGTCAGCCTCAGTCGCGGAGACCTGGCTGATGTCGCTCTCCCAGCCCACGCCGGGGCGACGATAGGGGTGCGCGGTATAGGCGGTGGCGACGAACTGCTCCAGCATGCGGCCGGTGGGCGAGGAGTCGATGCGCATCCTGCGCTCTTCCTGGACGACGTCGCGCTCCTTGTAGAACTCGCGCTCGACCGGGTGTGCGATGCGGGAGCTCTCCATGTAGGCCCAGAGTTCGAGGCGGTTCGAGGGCATGGACCAGAAGAACTGGGTGGAGTCCTCCGAGGTGGAGGCGTTGAGGCCGACCGCACCGTTCTCCTCCGCGATCTCGGAGAACTGGTTGGGAATGACGTACTTCTGGGCCTCGGCCTGGGCGGCGAGGAAGGCCTTCCTGAGCGAATCGAGCTTTGCCGGATCCTGCCCGTAGAGCTTGCGGAGTTCGGCGTCATAGGCGGCGTAGGCGACTTCGACCTTGGCGAGGGCGACCTTTTCTGCCGGGTAGTCGGTGGTGCCGATCTCTGTGGTGCCCTTGAAGGCCATGTGCTCGAACATATGGGCGAGGCCGCTGGCACCCTGGGCGTCATCTGCGGAGCCGGCATCGACCATGGTGAAGTAGCTGAAGACCGGGGCGGCGGGGCGCTCGCACACGATCAGAGTGAGGCCGTTCGGCAGGATCTTGACCGTGGTGCGCTTCTCAAAGCTGGCGAGGTCCTGAGCATATACAAGCGGTGCCAGAGCGAGAAGGAAGTAGAAGGTGGCGAGAGGGCGAAGACGCAACAGGGATTCCTCCGGTTAACTCTTCTACAATACGCGATGCGCGGAAGTTGCGGTTGCGACGGCGATAGCGGCGCGCCTACGACCCGGCGCGGGTGGCGATAGGGGGCGAAACTTCCGGTCCTGACGGGGCAGATGTTTCTAACCGAACCGCAGAGTCGCGCCGATAACGCACGGAGAAGCAGATCCGCGTCTGCCGGCGCTGCGTCGCGCGGGCCATGCCGCCAGAGACGGGAGCGGGGCAGATTTATGATCGGAAGCTCTGGAAGCGCTCGTGCGTCCCTCCTGGTTCCGGCCGTGTTGTCGCTGTTGATATTCGCCGCGGATGCCATGACACCGCGCGGGCTGGTTGTGAGCGTCCTCTACGCTCCGCTCGTCTACTTCGGCCTGCGGTTCAGCCGGCCCCGGATCGTCATCTACTACGCCTATGCATTTACCTTCCTGACCCTCATCGGCTGGCTCTTCAAGGCACCCAATGGCCTCGGCCTCGGGACGGTGGTCGTAAACCGGTCGATCAGTCTGATGGTGCTTTGGCTGGCGACGCTTCTGGTCTACCGATACCGTCAGGCGTCGGACGCTTTGCACAAGAGAGAGATGGCGTCCATGCAGCAGGAGATCGACGGTAAGACGGCGCTGCTGGCGACCATCGTCGAGTCCTCCGACGATGCCATCCTCAGCAAGACGCTGGACGGCATTATCATGACCTGGAACCGCGGCGCGGAGCGCATCTTCGGTTATACGCCGGAGGAGGCGATCGGCAAGCCCATCCTGATGCTGATCCCCGAGGAACATCGCCAGGAAGAGACCTACATCCTGAGCGAGCTGACGCACGGCCGCGCAACCGACCACTTCGAGACGGTGCGGCTGCACAAGAGCGGAAAGAGCATCGACGTCTCGATTACGGTCTCTCCCGTCCGCGATCCGTCGGGCAGGATCATCGGGGCCTCGAAGATCGTGCGCGATATCTCCGCCAAGAAGCAGGCGGAGGCGGAGGCCGCGGAGTATACCCGTGCGCTCGTCCGCAGCAACCAGGCGCTGGATGAGTTTGCCTATGCGGCGTCGCACGACCTGAAGGCACCGCTGCGGGTCATCGATAACGCCTCGAAGTGGCTGGAGGAGGACCTCGAATCCAAACTCACCCCGGAGACGCGGGAGAACATGCAACTGCTGCGCGGACGCGTACGGCGCATGGAGCGGCTGCTGGACGATTTGCTCGCCTATTCACGCATCGGCCGGAAGCTGGACGCGGAGTTCGCGGAGGAGATCGCCGGCGATGTACTCATCCAGGACGTTCTTGCGATGGTCCTCCCGGCCTTTGGATCCGCCGGGGGATTTGCGGTGGAGGTGAGCCCGGCCTTCGCGGAGATCAAGGTCTGCCGGATGCCGCTGCAGCAGATCTTCATGAACCTGATCACGAATGCAATCAGGCATCACGACCGCAAGGAAGGCCACATTGAGGTTACGGTGGAGCCGACGGCCTCCGCGCACGAGCCCATGCTGACCTTCGCGGTGAAGGACGATGGCCCGGGAATCGCGCCGCAGTTTCATGACCGCATCTTTCAGATGTTCCAGACGCTGAAGCCGCGCGACCAGGTGGAGGGCAGCGGGATGGGTCTGGCGATGGCCCGGAAGTATGTCGAGGTCTCGGGCGGCACGATCTGGGTGGAATCCGCGGAAGGCCGGGGGAGCACCTTCCGCTTCACCTGGCCGGTGCAGCAACCGCGGGTCGGGCAGCAGGTCCGACATAGCGCAGGCCAACCGAGAGATCGCCACAAAGAGCAATTGAGCCTCAAAGAGCCATTGAAAGGACGACCCCAATGACCCCCATTCAACCGCTCGAGACCAGAGCGATCCATATCCTCTTGGTGGAAGACGACGAAGGGGACGCAAAGGCGGTGCAGCGGGCGTTTGCCCGGGCCCGCATCGCCAACCCGTTCCTGCGCGCACACGATGGCGTGGAGGCGCTGGAGATTCTGCGCGGGGAAAATGGACGGGAGAAGCTGAAGCCTCCCCGCCTTCTGCTGGTGGACCTCAATATGCCGCGCATGAACGGAATCGAACTGGTGACGGCGATGCGGGCGGATGCAGACCTGCACAACCTGGTGGTGTTTGTGCTTACCACCTCGCAGCGGGATGAAGATATGGCAGCGGCCTATGGAATGAATGTGGCGGGCTACATCGTGAAGGAGAAGGCGGGCGAGGACTTCCTTCGCCTGTGCGGGCTGGTGGACAGCTACTGGCGGATTGTGGAGCTTCCGTAGATGGGATGTCTGAGAAGTGGGTTGCGGCGGATTATGTGCGGACAGGTTCGGAGAGTTGCGGCCGTACGGGCAGCTTCGGGGCCCTTCGGCTCCGTATGGCGCAAAGGCGCGCCACCTTCCCCTAAGGATGACGGAGATCATTTTGAGGCACCCGCGAACAGTGCACCCGATTGAAACACTGCATGACTGGGCTGAGATGAGAGAGCGAATTGGCGATACCGATGGGCGAGGGTGAGGGAGAACGTTGAGCGATCCGATGATGAACATCCTGCTGGTGGACGACGATCTGGGCGACGTACGCCAGATCGCGCGCGCAATCCGCAAGTCGGGCCTCGCCGCGGAGTGCGTCCAAGCGCTGAGCGCGGAGGACGCCTTCGAACAATGCGAGCTGCGCCGCTTCGACTGCACCATGATCGACTACCTGCTTCCGGGCAAGGATGGCCTGGAGGCGCTGTCGGACATCGCGCAGCGCTATCCTTTCATGGCGGTCGTGATGGCGACGGGCCAGGGCGACGAGACGGTCGCCACCGAAGCCATGAAACGCGGGGCCTCGGACTACATCCGCAAGGCGGACATCAACCCTGTGTCGATCCGGCGCGTCATCGAGAACGCGGTGGAAAGAGCGGCGTTGCGGAAAAAGGTCGCAGACCAGCAGCAGGAACTGGCACGCTTTGCGGACGTGCTGGTGCACGACCTCCGCGCCCCATCGAGCGCGATCCAGACCTTCGTCTGGGACATCCAGGATGCGTTGCGCGACGGAAATATGGAGATGGTGGGCCAGTTCTGCGAGCTTGCCGTACACGCGGCTGCGCGAATGGACTCACTGATCGCCACGCTGTACCAGTACACCCGCGCGGATGGGGAGGTGATCTTCGAGCCGGTGGCGATGGGCCTGGTGCTCGAAGACGCTCTGGCCAACCTGCATGATGTCGTCCAAACGCGACGCGCGGTCGTGACGCATGATCCGATGCCTGCCGTCCGGGGCAGCAACGCTCTGCTCGTGCAACTGCTGCAGAATCTGATCGGCAACGGCCTGAAGTATTGCAAGGAGCCTGTGCCGCAGATTCACATCTCGGCTAGCCCGCAGGAGCAGGGCATCTGGCTGTTTTCGGTAAAGGACAACGGGATCGGCGTTCCCGAGGAGGACCAGAAGCGGATCTTCGAGTCGTTCACCCGGCTGCATGGCATCGGCGAGTACGAGGGCACGGGCCTTGGGCTGGCGACCTGCCGGAAGATTGTCGGGCGCCACGGCGGTGCAATCTGGTGCGAATCCAAACCAGGCCAGGGCACAACGATCTTCTTCACCCTGCGGGACACTGCCAGTTGGGCCGCCTCGGAGGGCACCGCAACAGCGGAGGAATTAGAAGAGGACGGAACGGACCGCCGCGCCGCGTAGCGCTCCGCGTCAGACAAGACGGCGTTTGTCCCAACGGGATGCATCCCGCCCATGCCCGCAAACAACGGGAGGATACATGGGGCACCGGCTTCATCGACCTCGCCTGCCCGTTGTACTCTGTGGTTGTGCGGAGGATTTCAGGTTCCGCCGGAAGCGACCACGCCTATGAACATCACGCGACGACGCGGAGCTATCGCCACCTTCATCACCATGGGCGTGCTGCTGGTCGGTCTTGCGGTGGCGCTGCAGATCGGCTGGCTTGTCCTGAACGAGCGGACGGTCGCCCTTGCGGTGCTGGGCATCATCCTGTTCACGCTGCTGATCGCGGGCGTGGTGCTGAACACGATATTTCTGGTGCGGGAGGTGCGCCGTAACGAGCGCCAGGACTCCTTCCTGAACGCCGTAACCCACGAGCTGAAGACCCCGATCGCCAGTATCCGGCTCTATCTCGAAACACTGCAGCGCCGGCCCGTGGACGAGGCAAAGCGGCAGGAGTTTTACCGCATTATGCACGCGGACTCCGACAGGCTGCTGGCCACCGTCGAGCAGGTGCTGAAGGCGGGTGAGGCGGGCCAGCGCCGCCGCAAGCTGCAGCGCTCTGTGCTTGAGATCGAGCCGCTTGTCGCGGAGTGCATTGCCGTAACCCTCCAGCGCCATCGCCTGCCCTCGGCGGCCATCGTGCTGGAACCCGTGCCCGGCGCGGTACGGCTGCCGGTCTCCGGGAATCTCGAAGATCTTCGCACGGCCATCTCGAACCTGCTGGACAACGCGGTGAAGTACTCGCCTGAGGGCGTCCGGGTGCGCTGTCGTCTGGCGATCGTGGGCTACGACTCGGTCGCGCTGAGCATCGCCGACACGGGAGTCGGAATTCCGCCGAACCACCTCAAGAACATCTTCCACCGTTTCTACCGCGTACCGGGCCGCTCCATGCTGACCATCAAGGGCACGGGGCTTGGCCTGTTCATCGTTCGATCGATCGCACGGCAGCACGGCGGGGACGTTACGGCTTCGAGCGCCGGCCCCGGGCTTGGGACGACGATGACGCTCCGCCTGCCGCTGGCAAGCTCACGGCCACCCGTGCACGAAACCCAAAGCGAAAGCCTCGTGACGGGCGAGGCTTTCGCCGTCCCATCGGACGCAGACTAGCAATCGGCCTCCGCCGCGATGGTCCGCTCTTTCCACGATGGCGCAATGGGCAGCCTGTGCCAGACACGAATGGCCTTGTTGACGGCCCAAACGGCCGTCGCGGATCCCAAGACTCCGGGAACAACGAGAAACAGGCCAAACGCAAAGATTCGCAACAGAGTTCCGCCGGGTCCGGGCTCAAATCGGAGCGAATGGAGGCCGAAAAGAATCCAGCCTATGAATCCCACAAGCGCACACGCCCCAAACGCAGACGGAGCCACGAATGCGGCAATTGCGAAACGCTGGAGGCTCGGTACAGACCGGAACACGGCGAAGCAGGCGACGGAAACAAGCACGAACGGAGCGGCATACATTGGAATTGCAAGGAACAACATGGATGACTCCTAAGCTGCGTGCACACGTTAGGCTATTCTAAGTCACGATGATTGCACCGGCGCCACTGATCGTCGTCGTCGAAGATGAAGAGCACCTTGCCACGGGTCTGCTATTCAACCTGCAGGCCGAGGGTTATCGCACGCACCATGAAGCCGACGGCGACTCCGCAATGAGGTGGCTGCTCGGAGCGCCGACCACCGGACCCGAGGCACCAGCGGCGATCCTGCTGGATTGCATGTTGCCGGGCAAGGACGGCTTCGCCATCGTCCGCGCCCTCCGCGCCGCCAACCGCTTTGTTCCGGTGCTGATGCTTACGGCGCGCAGCCGGACGGAGGATGTGCTCGAAGGTCTTGAGGCCGGTGCCGACGACTATCTGCCTAAGCCCTTCGACCTGAACATCCTGCTGGTCCGCCTGAAGGGTCTGCTGCGCCGGACGGCGTGGCAAACGGCGAGCGCGTCGGTTGTCGAGCCATCCTCGCCAGACGAGTATAGCTTCGACCGGCATCGCATCCGCTTCGATGCGCTCGAACTGGTCGCACCTCATGCCACGACGCACCTTACCGTGATGGAGGCGGACCTGCTCCGCTACCTGACCGACCGCGAGGGCAGGATCGTTCCGCGCAAGGAGATCCTCGAGCAGGTCTGGCGCGTCAAGGAAGACACCGACACGCGCGCCATCGACAACTTCATCGTCCGTCTGCGCCGCTACATCGAGGCCGATCCGGGAAGTCCGGTACACCTGCTGACGGTGCGGGGCGTGGGGTACAAGTTCGTCGCGAACGCGTAAGGATGCGCTCCGATGTTGATCCCCTAAAACGACCCCGACGCGATTGCCATCCATTGCGTAAGCTGAAAGCATGTCCATTATCGCTCCCCGCCAGCTTGGCCGCATCGGCCCTTCCGTCTTCCCGCTCGCGCTTGGCTGCATGGGCATGGGTAAGGCCGGTCTCTACGGGGACAACGACCCCGCCGAGGGCATCCGCACCATCCACGCTGCCATCGCTGCGGGCGTCACAGTGCTCGACACGGGGGATTTCTACGGCATGGGGCAGAACGAACTGCTCATCCGACAGGCGCTTTCGCAACTGGGATCGGGCGCTCGCGAAAGGGCCGTACTTTCGGTCAAGTTCGGTGCTCTTCGCGGCCCGAATGGGGCCTGGCTCGGGCCGGACGGCCGCCCGGCGAACGTCAAGAACGCCCTCGGCCAGACACTGTCGAAGCTCGATGTCGAATACGTCGACATCTACCGCCCGGCGCGTCTCGACCCGACAGTTCCCATCGAAGAGACCGTCGGTGCCATCGCCGAGATGGTGAAGCAGGGTTACGTCCGCCACATCGGCCTCTCCGAGATGTCGCCCGAGACCGCCCGCAAGGCCGCCAGCGTCTCGCCTATCTGCGATATGCAGTTCGAGTACGGCCTGGCGACGCGCGGCATCGAGGCGAAGGTCCTGCCCGGGCTGCGCGAGCTGGGGATCGGCGTGACCGCGTACGGTGTGCTCTCGCGCGGCCTGCTCGCGGGCTCCGTGCCGCAGCCGAAGGGCGACTACCGCAAGTTCCTGCCGCGCTTCACCGGCGCAAACTTCAACACCAACACGAGCCTCGCCGCCGCCCTGCAGGCCGTTGCGGCGGAGCGAGGCGTCACGGCGACGCAGCTCGCCATCGCCTGGGTGCTGACGCGCGGCGAAGACATCGTCCCACTCCTGGGCTGCCGCACCGTCGCCCAGATTGAAGAGGCCGTCGCCGCTCTCGACATCACGCTGAGCGAGGAAGAACTCGACGCTCTTGAAGAGGCCGTCCCCGCCGAGAAGGTCGCCGGGGCGCGTTACGACAAGCACTCGATGGCCCATCTGGACAGCGAGAAGTAGACGATTCGTTCGACGACTGACTTTCCTAAGCATCGGCTTGGCGAGTCAGCAAGGGTTGGGATCGAATATGACGGGAGGCTTAGAACGTTCAATTCAACGGTGGTAGACTTGCCGCCATGAAAAATATACTCGTGAGCCAGCTTATTCGCCCCGTTGCGATCATCTCCGCGTTGGTCGCGTGTGGATTCTTCGTCGCCGTGAAGATCCATCTTGCACTATCGAAACCGCCAATCGTCCGTGCCGCATCAACGGGC
>Ga0116226_10006640_pt1 | contig 10393 bp, 7 predicted proteins | sample S1TSphfallax_FD_89692 | JGI IMG/M metagenome (GOLD analysis project Ga0116226, IMG submission 89692) | Host-associated microbial communities from peat moss isolated from Minnesota, USA - S1T2_Fa - Sphagnum fallax MG | ecosystem: Host-associated > Plants > Peat moss > Unclassified | place: USA...
AGACCGAAGGTTTCGATCCCGACATCGCGGTGGCGGATTTTCACGCGCTCGCGCTCGGCGAGCCGCACCCCATCGCGGCGGCGCACGATCAGGGCGTGATTTCGTTGCTCGAAGCGGCGCTCGAGGGACTCGCGGCGGATCCGCAAGACGGCCCTGAGAATACCGGCATCAAGGTGGCCATCATCGGTCGGCCCAATGTCGGCAAGAGCACGTTGATCAATCGCCTGTTGGGCGAGGATCGCATGGTGGCGTTCGATCAGCCGGGCACGACGCGCGATGCGGTGCTCGTGCCGTTCGAGCGCGATGGCGAACGCTATACCTTGATCGATACGGCCGGTGTGCGCCGCCGTTCGCGGGTCGACGAGGCGGTCGAGAAATTCAGCGTCATCAAGACGCTGCAGGCGATCGAGACCGCTCATGTCGTGGTGGTGGTGATGGATGCCCACGACAATGTCGCGGTTCAGGATGCGAGCTTGCTGGGCACGGTGATCGAACAGGGCCGCGCCTTGATTCTTGCCGTCAATAAATGGGACAACATTCCCAGCGAGCAGCGCGATCTAATCCGGCAACAGGTGGAAATGCAGCTCGAGTTCGCGAATTTTGCGCCCTTGCACTTCATCTCGGCACGGCACGGCAGCGGCGTCGGCGAGTTGTTCGCGGCGGTTCGCAAAGTGTACGCCGCCGCCACGCGCGACATGAGCACGCCGGAGCTGACCCGCGTGCTCGAGGCTGCGATCGAGAGCCACCAGCCGCCGTTGGCCAGCGGGCGCCGCATCAAGCTGCGGTACGCGCATCAGGGCGGCCAGAATCCTCCGGTGATCGTGGTTCATGGTAATCAAACGGATCACGTGCCGGATGCCTACCGGCGCTATCTGGTCAATGTGTTCCGCAAGGCGTTCGACCTGATGGGAACGCCCGTGCGCGTGATCTTCAAGGGTGAGGTCAATCCATTCGCGGGCAAGCGTAATCCGTTGACGCCCCGGCAGGTGCGCAAGCGCAAGCGGCTGATCCAACGCAACAAGCGTTGAGTATGAAAACAAAAGGCTTCGTCATCGGCGCCGGCGTCGCGTCTTTGATCGCGGCCTACGCGGTGGCCGGCTTCATCATTGCCCCGCGACTGGTCCGCTCTGCTTTGCTCTCGGACCTGCCGCAACTCATCGACGTCACACCGACGGTGGGCGCCGTGCATATCAATCCGTTCCTGTTCCGGGCGACCGTGGACGATTTTGCGCTGGCGAGCGCGCATGGCGAGAAATTGCTGGGTTTTGAGCGGCTGTACGTCGATTTGCGGTTGTCTTCGATCTGGCATCGAGCCTATACGTTCGGCAACATCGCCATCACGGCCCCCTTCGCCAGCGCGGTGGTGTCGAAGGATGGCGTGCTCAATCTGCTCGAGCTGCGGCCGAAACGCGCGTCGAACCCCAACCCTACTACACCCACGCCGCGGGATGACAGCCACGCGCTGCCGGCCTTGCGAATCGACACGCTCAAGGTGTCCCGGGGCCTGCTGACTTACGAAGATCGGAGCCGTCCCGATCCCTTCGCGGCACGGCTCGAACCGATCGACTTCGAGTTGCGCGACTTCAGCACCGGGGTGGAGGGTGGCCGATTTACGTTCACGGGCGCCTCGAAACTCGGCGAGCGCGTGAAGTGGCACGGACACCTGTCGGTGGATCCGATCGAGTCCGACGGCGAATTTCAGATCGATGGTTTGCTGGCGCACACGCTGTGGGAATACCTTCAGGACCAGCTGAATTTCGACATCGACTCGGGCTCGATCGACGTGACCGCGAGCTACCGGTTTTCGCTCAAGGATGCCGACAGCGAAAACCTGCAAGTCGATGTGTCCCGCATTGCCTTGACGAATCTGACGGTGCGACCGAAGGAGGCGGCGCCTGCACCTGCGCCGGGTCCTGCGCCGAGTCTGGCGCCGTTGCCGGCACCGTGGATCACCGTGCCCTCTTTGATCGTCACCGGGACGGCCGTGGATCTGGCCAAGCGGCAGGCGCATGTGGAGCGCGTCGACCTGCGCGGCTTGCAGTTGACGACGTGGCGCGATGCGGACGGCAGCGTGAATCTGCAGAAGCTGGCCGCACAGCCGGTTCCGACGGCTCCGGGCACTCCGGTCGCCGCCCCCGCCAAGATGACCGCGCCCAACGTGACGTCCAGCGGCGGGTCGCCGGGCCCAGCGTGGGTTTTCGATCTGGGGCAGTTCGATGTCGAGGACGCGAGCCTTTCGGCCGAGGATCGGACCGTGCAGCCCGCCGCGCGTTTGCTGTTGGCGCCCTGGTCGTTGCAGGTGACCGGAGCCAGCCAGGATTTGGCGAAACCCGTGACCGTGGCGTTCGGCGCGCGGGTTAATGGCGGCGGCTCGGTCGCGGTTAGCGGCGATGTGACGGTGAAGCCAGCGCTCGCCAATCTGCGCGTGAATCTCAAGGATGTCGAGTTGACTGCACTGCAGCCGTATATTGCCCAGCAGACGGCGATGACGCTGCTCGGCGGCACGCTCGGCGTGGATGGCAATGTCCATGTCGGTGCCGTAGGCAAGTTGCCCGCCTTGCAATTCACCGGCAACGTCAGCGTCCTGAAACTGCATACCGTGGATGACGCGCTCCAGGATGATTTCATCAATTGGGACCGTCTCGACATTCTCGGGCTCGACTACAGTCAGGGTCCCGATCACCTGAACATCGACCAAATCTTGGCCAACCGGCTCTATGCGCGGGTCATCATCGAATCCGATGCGAGCATGAACGTCAAACGGGTTCTGAAAATCCCGCTTACCGCGGCCGCCGGCGCCGCGCATGCACCCATGGCCGCGGTCGTGCGAGCGCGAAAATCGCCCGCCGCACCGGCATCCTCGGGTATGCCGATGGCGATTCGCAGGGTCGTGATACACGAGAGTCAGGCCGATTTCGCGGACTTCTCGGTCGAACCGAATTTCGCGACCGGGATACAGAAGCTCGAAGGTACGGTGGTCGCGCTGTCGTCGGCACCGGGCTCGCGCGCGAAGGTCGACCTTACGGGGGCGCTCGATACGTTCTCGCCCGTCTCCATCACCGGGGACGTGAACCTGCTCGGGACGCCGTATGCGGATGTGACCATGAGTTTTCGCAACATCTCTCTGCCGGTCTTGGATCCCTATTCGGGTAAGTTCGCCGGCTACGACATCGCGAAGGGCAAGCTCAGCACCGAACTGCACTACAAGGTCGATGGCCGCAGGCTCGACGCACAACATCACATCGTGGTGGAACAACTTGAATTCGGGGAAAAGACCGTCAGCAAGGAGGCCGTCGCGCTGCCGGTCAAGCTGGCGGTCGCCCTGCTCAAAGACCGCAATGGTGTGATCGACCTGAACATTCCCGTGAGCGGTTCCCTGGACGACCCCGAGTTCCGGCTCGGACCACTGTTCGGGAAAGTCCTCATCGACATTGTGGAGCATGCGGTTACCGCGCCATTCGAGTTGCTGGGATCGCTGTTCGGCGGCGGCCCGGACCTGCAGTTCATCGATTTCGCACCCGGGATGGGTACACTCGATGCGCCGGCCATGGACAAGGCGAAGACGGTGGCGCGGGCGCTGATCGAGCGGCCCCAGCTGAAGATCGACGTGCCCATCGCCGTGGTGCCGGAGTTGGATCGCCCGGCGCTGCGCGCGGCGCTGTTCGATGCGCAGCTGCGCGCCGCTGTGGCCGCCGGCGGCGCCCAGACGCCGACGGGAACCGCGCTGACCTTTGAGCGACTCGATCCCGAGACGCAAGTCGTGGTGCTGTCGAAACTGTATGCCACGGCTTTCGGCTCTCAGCCGCGATTTCCCGAGACCGTGACCCGCTTGAAATCCAAGCTGGACATTATCGCGGCCAAGCGCGACTTCCTGAGCAAAGCTCTACGCGAACATGTCGTCGTCGGGAATGACGAACTGCAGTCCCTTGGCCAACGCCGAGCCATGGCTCTGCAGCAGGCCTTGCTGGCGGACCCGCAGGTGGCTCCGGAACGTGTCTTTTTGGTGGCCAATGACAAGGCGGTCGCAAGCGATGGTGCGGTCCGATTGGAGCTATCGCTCAAATGACCGGCCGTTTGCGCCTCAAATCAATGCATGCGCAAAGTTGAGCGCGCTCGTACGGTGCAGACGATTTCTCAATCGATGTCGCCATAGCCGATAACTCGCTGATCACGTTAGAGTCCGAGCCGATGGCACGCTGGGTGCTGCATCGCGGCCACACCCAGGGTCTGTAGACGGCGAGCGATAGGATAGGTTCAATGAAACTCATCACGGCGATCATCAAGCCTTTCAAGTTGGACGACGTTCGCAATGCCATCAGCGAAGCGGGCGTGCAAGGGGTCACCGTCACGGAAGTCCGTGGCTTCGGCCGGCAGCGGGGTCACACGGAGATCTATCGTGGCGCCGAATATGCGGTGGAATTCATCCCCAAGGTTAAGATAGAGATCGCAGTGGATGACCCGTCGGTCGATGCGGTCGTTGAGGCGATCGTCAAGGCGGCGCAGACCGGGAAGATCGGCGACGGAAAGGTCTTCGTATTCGACCTGGCCCAAGTCGTACGCATTCGCACGGGCGACCGGGATGCCAGCGCAATTTAAAAAAAGTAACAGGGGATTAGCACTGATGAGTAGATTGTCTAGACTGGTCTTGTTCGGCGTTCTGGCCGGAGCCGTAGCCTCGGCATGGGCAGACGACGCGCCCGGTGCCGCACCGTCGAATGCGGCGGTGGCGGATGCACCAGCGGCAGCCGCGGCTGCGCCGGCCGCGGCCGCGACCCCCACGGCCGCGCCCACGGCACCCATCCTCATCGACGCGGACAAGATCAGTGCGGGTGACACCGCTTGGATGCTCACGTCGACCGCGCTCGTGCTGATGATGTGCATACCCGGCCTCGCGTTGTTCTACGGTGGGATGGTGCGCAAGAAGAATGTGCTCGCGACGCTCATGCAGAGTTTTGCGTGCTGTTGCTTGGTGACGCTGCTCTGGTGGGTGATCGGCTATTCCTGGGCATTCACGCCTGGAAACGGCTTCGTCGGCGGCTCCACGCGTGCGCTGTTCAACGGCATGGCTTACATCCATGGCGAGACGAGCAATCAATTGACGGTCTCACATCTCGCGCTGACGATTCCCGAAACCGTCTATGCGATGTTTCAGATGACGTTCGCGATCATCACCCCGGCGCTGATCGCCGGCGCGTTCGCCGATCGCATGAAGTTCTCGGCCATGCTGGTCTTTCTGGCGTTGTGGTCGCTGGTCGTGTACGCGCCCATCGCGCACATGGTATGGGAGCCCACCGGCTGGTTGAGCGCGGGCGGCGTCCTCGATTATGCCGGCGGTACGGTCGTGCACATCAATGCCGGCGTCGCCGGGCTCGCGAGCTGTCTCGTGATCGGCAAGCGGCTGGGTTACGGGAAGGAGGCGATGCCGCCATTCAACCTGACCTACACCTTGATCGGCGCATCGTTGCTGTGGGTGGGTTGGTTCGGATTCAATGCGGGGTCCGCCGTGGCGTCCGATGGCCGCGCCGGCATGGCCATGCTCGCGACGCAGATGGCGACCGGAGCGGCGGCACTGGCGTGGATGTTTGCCGAGTGGGTAAGCAAGGGAAAACCGAGCGTGCTCGGCATTGCATCCGGCGCCGTCGCAGGCTTGGTCGCGATCACGCCGGCATCGGGTTTCGTCGGCCCCACGCCGGCGGTCATCATCGGGCTCGTCGCCGGCGTCGTGTGTTACCTCGCGGCGACCTCGCTCAAGCACCTCTTCAACTATGACGATTCGCTCGATGCCTTCGGTGTCCACGGCATCGGCGGCATCGTGGGCGCCTTGCTGACCGGCGTCTTCGCGAGCAAGGAGATCAGCGGTGCGGATGGATCCATATTGACCCAGGCCAAGGGCGTCGCCGTCACGGTAGTGTATGGATTCGTCGTGAGCTACATTCTGTTGTTGCTCATCGATAAGACCATCGGGCTGCGGGTGACCGAGGAACAGGAGCGCGAGGGTTTGGACATTTCGCAGCACGGCGAAAGTATCGAATAGGGTTGGTGTGTGGCGTGACGGTTTCGTGATCGACTTCGCACTAAAGGGGGGATTATGCAAGGTACTCTTCTCGAAACCGTCCCACCCCTTGAATTCCTGGAGAAATCGCGATGAGTAATCCCCCCAACGGCCCCGCCGACCGCGCGTCCATTCTCGGTCCGACTCTGTTCTTCAAGGGCGATCTGACCGCCGAGGAAGATTTACTGATACAAGGCCGGGTCGAAGGCTCCATCACGCACACGCAGCGTTTGACCGTCGGTACTCAAGGCACCGTCAAGGCGAACATTCGTGCCCAGCTCATCATCGTCGAGGGGACCGTCGAAGGCGATTTACAGGCCGAAAAAGCCATTTTCGTCAAGGAGACGGCCAAGGTCATCGGCAATATCTATGCGCCGGTCGTCAGCATTCTCGAAGGCGCGAGCTTCAGCGGTAACATCGACATGGACGGCAAGAGAGCGGCGCAGTTGCCCTTGAGAACGGACGCGCCGCGTGTGGTCAAACCTTCCAGCACCGCAGCGTAGCGATGGCTTGGTTCAAAAAACCCGAAGACGGAGAGGATCCCATGTTCAACGCCAATTCGAGCCGTCCCGAACCTCGCGAACCGCGGGCCGAACCGCGCACGCCTGTTGCGGCGCCGAGACCCTCTGAGAACAAAGCACCGGAATCTCGCCCTGAAATCAGAGCCGCCGAGCCGCGTGCGGCGGAGCCTGCGCATCGCGCATCGGTATTAGGTGCGACCTTGCGCTTTCGCGGCGAGCTCTCGGCGCAGGAAGATCTCATCGTGCAGGGCAGCGTCGAAGGCTCCATCACGCATACGCAGTGCCTGACCATTGGTACCGAAGGATCGATGAAGGGTGACATCCGTGCGCGCGTAATCGTGATCGACGGCAAGGTCGAGGGCGATCTGTATGCCACTGAATCGGTGAATATCCGCTCAACGGCCAAGGTCAAGGGCAATGTATTCGCGCCGCGCGTCGGCATCACCGAAGGTGCGTTCTTTCAAGGTCAGGTGGACATGCAACCCTCCGGTGCCGCCGTCCAAGAACATAGCGCCCGGATGCGTCAAGCCGCATTGTCCGCCCCTAACCCAAGTCCGGCCGCGATCGCGGCGCCAGTCCCGGCGGCCCTCGAGAATTTGGGCTAGCGGACGGGGTCTCGGACGAACAGCGCGGGGTCCACCCAGACGCGGTTCAGAGCCAGGCCCCAATGCAAATGCGGGCCGGTCACGCGGCCGGTCGCACCGACTGCGCCGAGACGCGTGCCCGCCAGAACGCGCTGTCCGGGCTTCACGTCGATGGCGCTGAGATGGCAATACATGCTGATGAGTCCGCGGCCGTGGTCGAGAAAGACCGTGTTGCCATTGAAAAAATATTCGCCCGTGTCGATGACTGTACCCGCAATGGGGGCGACGACAGGCGTGCCCGTGGACGCGGCGATATCCATGCCGCCATGCGGGTTGCGTGCCTCGCCATTGAACACGCGCCGCGTGCCGAATGAACTCGAGCGCCGGCCGGGGACCGGTGGGGGCAGGCGGAGCGACTCGGGTGGCGGCTCGGTATACAGCGCGAGAACCCGCTCGATTCTCACTTTTTCCGCGGTGAACCGGGCGAGATCCGCAGCGGACAGATCGACCTGCCGCGCGGGTACCTTCAGCGATTGACGGGCATAGCGCTTGTCGCGGATGGCGAAGTCGACCTCGTGCCCGCCCGCGGCGTCACGCACCATGACGCGCTGCACACCGAGCGGTGCGCTCAGCGAAATGCCGACCACGGCGACCCATTGGCTGCCCTGCTTGACCACGAGCGCCCGGTGGTCGTCGATGGCGACATCGGGAATGAGCACGCCGACGCTGTCGAGCCGGATGATTTTCACTCCGCCCGGCACAGCGCTTTCACGGGGTAGGTCGATACTCCAGGCCGAGGTGGTCAAGAACGCGAGCCCCAGCGCCCAGGCGCGCCGGTGCCCGTTCAAGACATGCCTTCGACCCGGGCGCGCAATCGGCCGGTGGCCAAACGGGCTTCGATGAGGGTGCCCGGCTCGACGGTGGCGGCATCCCGCAGGATGACGCCGCCGATGCTCACGATGGCGTAACCGCGTTCCAAGGTGGCGAGTGGACTCACCGCATTCAACGTCCGCACCAGGGGCTTGAGGCGTTCCCGAGCGCGTCGCAGCGCTGCCAGCGAGGCACGTTCCAGGCGTTGCTGCAGGCTGCCGAGTCGCTGCGCTTGCTGCGCCAGTCGGGCGGCTGGACTCACGAGGGCCGCGCGGCCGCTGAGCCAGCGTAAGCGCTCGCGGCGCTCGAGGAGTCGGCGTCGCAGCGCCCGTGTCAGTCTCTGTTCGAGTTCATCCAGTCGCTGAGCTTGCTCCCGCAGGCGTGCACTCGGGCTGACCAAGGCCGCACGTCCGGTCAACCAGAGAAGCCGCTGCCGGTGTTCGGCGATCCGGCGGCGCATGCCGCGCTGCAGGCGAGCATTCAGGCGGGCGACGCTCTCGAGCCAATCTTGGGCGTCGGGTACGACCAGTTCGGCAGCGGCCGACGGTGTGGGGGCGCGCACGTCGGCGGCGAAGTCGGCGATCGTGAAGTCCACTTCGTGGCCGATGCCGGTAATGACCGGAATTGGCGAGGCCACGATGGCCCGAGCCAATGCCTCGTCGTTGAATGCCCACAGATCCTCGAGCGAGCCACCACCGCGCGCCAGGATGAGGACGTCGCATTCGGCGCGCCGGGCCGCCACCGTCAGCGCGGCAATGATGTCAGCCGCCGCCTTCGCTCCTTGCACCGGTACCGGGTAAATCAACACGGGGATCGCCGGAAAGCGGCGCGCCAGTACGTGCAGGACATCGCGCACGGCGGCTCCCGTGGGCGAGGTGATGATGCCGATGCGTTTGGGCAGTTTCGGCAAGGCACGTTTGCGGTCCGCGGCAAACAGTCCCTCGGCAGCCAGCCGGGCGGTCAATTCCTCAAATTGCCGTTTGAGCGCGCCTAAGCCCGCGTCCTCCAGATGATCGATGATGAGTTGGAATTCCCCGCGCGGTTCGTAGAGGCCGATACGGGCACGCACGAGCACCTTCTGCCCGTCGCGCGGGGCGACGCCACACAGCATGTTGCGCTGGCGGAACATGGCGCAGCGGACCTGGGCACCGGCGTCCTTCAGGGAAAAATACCAGTGGCCGGAGCTGGGCCTGGCCAGATTGGAAATCTCGCCTTCCAGCCACAAAATGCCGAATCCACGCTCGAGCAGCAGCCGGACTTCGCGATTCAAGCGCGACACCGTGTACACATCCCGGTCTGGCCGGGCCGGCGATGCGAGACTGGTCGTCAAGTCCATGACGAATCATACCGCGGTTTGCCCGGGGGGTAGGCGCGCGGTACAATGCGCCGCCTCTTAGACGAACCAGTGAACGCGACCCTATGCGGATTCTTGAAGAGGCACTTACCTTCGATGATGTGTTGCTCGTCCCGGCGTACTCTGAAGTGCTGCCGCGCGACGTGTCCCTCGCCAGCCAGCTGACTCGCGAAATTCGCGTCAACCTGCCCGTGGTCTCGGCCGCGATGGACACGGTCACCGAGGCCCGCCTGGCCATTACCATCGCTCAAGAGGGCGGAATCGGCGTCATCCACAAGAACATGTCGATTGACCATCAAGCGCGGCAAGTCGACCGGGTCAAGAAGTTCGAAAGCGGAGTCATCAGCGATCCCATCACGGTGAAGCCCGAGATGACCATCCGCGAAGTGATCGAGCTGACCCGGGCGAAGAACATCTCCGGGGTACCCGTGGTCGTCGGCACCAAGGTGGTCGGCATCGTCACGCACCGCGACCTGCGGTTCGAGACCAAGCTCGATGCACCGGTATCTTCGGTGATGACACCAAAGGAGCGGCTCATTACGGTGCGCGAGAATGCGCCCAAAGACCAGGTCCTCGCGCTGCTGCACAAGCATCGGATCGAAAAGGTCCTGGTCGTCGCCGGCGATCACGAACTGAAGGGCATGATCACGGTCAAGGACTTTCAGAAAGCCACCGAATTTCCGAATGCCTGCAAGGACGACGTCGGCAGCCTTCGCGTCGGGGCGGCGGTGGGAACGGCGCCCGATACGCTGGAGCGGGTCGCGGCGCTACGCGAGGCGGGCGTCGATGTGGTGGTGGTCGATACGTCGCATGGACATTCGCGTGGCGTGCTCGAGACCGTCGCCAAGATCAAGAAAACGTTTCCCGATCTGCAGGTGATCGGCGGCAACATCGTGACCGCCGAAGCGGCGCTCGATCTGGTCAAGTACGGCGCGGACGGCGTGAAGGTCGGCATCGGGCCGGGTTCGATCTGTACGACGCGGGTCGTGGCGGGCGTCGGCGTGCCGCAGAT
>Ga0116226_10006641_pt1 | contig 10393 bp, 4 predicted proteins | sample S1TSphfallax_FD_89692 | JGI IMG/M metagenome (GOLD analysis project Ga0116226, IMG submission 89692) | Host-associated microbial communities from peat moss isolated from Minnesota, USA - S1T2_Fa - Sphagnum fallax MG | ecosystem: Host-associated > Plants > Peat moss > Unclassified | place: USA...
AGATGAAAAGAAAGTGCTCTTCATCCATAGGAAGATGTAGAAAAAGTGGCAATCATCCCTAAAAAGATTTAGCAAGATCTTGATACAAACAAAATATGAACTAGAAATCTTTAATCATCATTTCTATATTTTTGATGTTGAAAACCAAATATAAAAATCTAGTGATTTTTAGTATTTTTTAGCTTATGGTAATTGTACACTTTCAAGTTTTTATTTAATTATTTTTTCTATTAGGGGAAAAATAAATATGAAAAGGCTTCATGCCAATGGTTTTTTGCCAATTTTGTGATCTAGCAAAAAATTGCAATCTTCCCCCCCCAAAAAGCCAAATGTGGCTATATTCCAAATATTAAAGCGAAAAAAAATTAAAGATCTATCTATATTCTTGGCTATCTATTTTGAAATGTATCATTAAAACTTGGGGATTTGAGGGGGGAAAAGATTTCAAGACTTGACAAATGTGGGCCTTTTTCCATGAATTTAATCCTATGCATAGGTTGAAAACATATTTTCCAAGGTGAAAATTTGCAAAAATTTGGCAACAAAAGCATTCATCCATCTATTGTTTTTTTTTAATAGTTTTGTGACATAGCCAAAGTGACCATCATCCATAGGAAGATTTAACCAAATTTGGCTATAAAAAAGATTTTTAAATAAAAATATATAAATAACATTTGATTTTTTTGCCTACCTACAAGAACCAAATGTAAAAATATGGTGAGTTTGATTAATTAATTTTTAATTTTTAGCAATTCAAAATCTTTTTCAATAAATTATTTTTTCATTTGTAAAAAAAGGTTACGTCCATTGTAATCAATCTAAACAAATGTTTGAAATATAATTTGCAATGCATGTTGAAGTGATACGTAATGATGATATGATTTGCAAATAATTTTGAAATGATGAAGGTGTTTTGCAAATTCTTTTGAAGTCATGTTGATGTGATTTGCACATTGTATTAAAATTGATTTCCCCAACAAGTTAAACAGATTAATGTCAATTCATCAAGGGATGTAATTTCCTAGAATATTTGGAGGGCACCTTATCCATGTTATTAATCCATCTTCAAAACTATGAAACATCTTATCCACACAAAAGGCCTCTTGCACCTACCTATTAAAAGGCCTTTTGTAGTGGGTGTAAAAGCCTTTCTTCCAATTATAAGGTGCCTTTCACTCCTACATATTCATGATCCACTTCTATTGAGGCATAAAATAACACTTACAATAATATTTGCCTCATGTTTTACAATGGGTAAAGCTCATGAATGAAGGAATTATTCCAAATGTGAGACTTAGACTAACGCGCTCCCAAGCTCCTTAATAGACTCAAATGTGAATATGAAATGAAAATAATGGAAGAACAAAGAATTGAGGAACACGCTCCCTAGTTCGTAACACTTTGGGGGTAAAGGGGCGTGCTGGAGTTCCGAAATGGGACTAGGAAGAATGATAAGCACTTAATCACTCGCGCGGACTTGCACAAAACCAAACAACAAGTTGGTTAGTGCATAGTTGGAATTATTTTGGTGTTAGGATAAGCCACGCGCAAACTTAGACTCACAAGACTCACCACGGCCCGGACTTGGGGGAAGCCACCACCTTTCCCCTTATAGTATACTTTTGTGCCTCTCCACGAAGCTCACATCCAAATGGCATTTTGTCCCGGGACTCCCATTTGGGAGTCCCGAAATTCCCAAAGTTAGGACTTCGGCAACTTTGGGCCCCCATAACTTTGTGTGCAGACCTTTGGTTGAAATGAAGTCTGAAGCAAAGTTGTAACCCTCGTCAAAAGCTTTTCAATGGTATGTTGCACACCACCTACACGCAAGGAAATCGAATCGATTCTTGACTTTTAGTGGTCAAAAATCAAACTGTCAATTTGACTCCCGGCCTTTCTTTTGGCCATAACTTGTGTTTTAAATGTCCAAATGGGTCATGTGAGCACATTTTAAACATCTAAATTCCAATAGTTTTTCAATGATATAAAGAACTATTCAATCCAATGAGTTTTGACCCTTATAATTACTCCCTGAAGATTCAGGAGTCCATCGAAACTTAAACTCCCAAAATGTGAGCTCACTTGGGAGTGTGAGGGTTCATTTTTTCACACTCTTATGCATTCCTAGGAGTATAAAGATGTGCCTCCTGGGCTTCCCTCTTGTCCCGCACTTTTGCAAGCCCTTGCCTTGGTCGCGAGCCCAAGGCTAAGGTTGCAACATAGACCTAAGTTGACATTCTTTGGTTAGAACTAGCACAAGAATTAAATATTAAAATTAGTCCTTTGTTAGATTTGAAACTAAAACTGAAACCATAAAAAAACATTCTTGAACACATGGTCAAGATTGGTGTTTTAGAAAAAAAATTGATTTAAAAAAAAAACTTAATAAATAAATTCAACTTTATAATTAAATATTGATTTTAATTAATTTTCAAACTCCATACCTATATAGAATTTTATTTTAATCTGTTTTAAAACTTTGTATTCATGCAATCTCAAGCATTGAGGAATACATGAAATTTTTATATATATAACCAAATTCAATTTTTGAATTAAGCCTAATTTTTTTAATTTAAAAAAAATTACAACTAAAATCAAATAAATATAAGATGAGTGAAATATGTGCATATTAGAAAATTAAATAATAACAAGGTGGGGGGTTGGGGGGGGGATGTCCTTCACTTAATAACACCCTAAAAAATGTTTGTTTGATGCAAGTAGTTTGAAATTTTAAAATTAAAGTCCCCTGGGATCATAATATATTACAACATTGTTTTGGGTCAAAAAAAATTTCCAACCTTTTAATGGAATAGTTTAAAGATGTTTTAAAAATATTCTAAAATAAATTGTCACCTAAACGTGCAGTTTGGCTCTTGTTATCTTGTTTGCACCTTTTCAACTTTGAAGTTCTTTTTTTGGGACTAAAGGCACACCCATCTTCAATAACAACAATTGGTTTCAAAGGGTTCAAAAAGAAGGAAAATGTTTGTGCCACAATTTAAAGGTGGAGTAGTTTGCAATTCAAAGTTAACCACATGATCTCTGGTGCACCCATGTTATTGGATTTAAGTACATCAAAAGAAAAAGATTCAATAGGTGCAAGTGCCTTTCCTAGGATTCAACCACCAAAGAAATATTTATATTTAAAATTATTGAACACTTGTAAATGTGTAAGCACAACTAAATCTAGAAATTTAGTATCATAAACCCAAAGCTTGAATTGACCCAAAACACAAATTCATAAGAAAGATGCAATAGATTAGATTTTGGACTTAGCAAAAAAAAAAATAACACAAAGGGCCCACATTTAGGTTGTAAAATTTAAATGCACACCAAGGTTCAAATGTTGATTAATGCACAACTATGTTTTTTTTAAAAGTTAAATTTGAGATGAAATTTGTTTGAGAGTTGATGTTTGTGAACCATCATTAAAATTTGGAACTTGCCTCAAGGATTTTAATCACAATTTTTCTTAAGTTTGCAATTTGGGAACCAAGAGTAGACAAGGTTAGAGGACTCATCAATGGTCATAATTGAAGTGCACACACATTGCACAACAATGTACATAAACATAGAGTTATACTATCAAAACAATTGTAGTGTCCTCCATAGTTCAAAGACTTGATATAGTTGGATTTTGGAACATTGACACAAGTTTGGATTTAGGAATAGTGGAGGTGGTAGAAGAGAAGGAATACCCATCACCTTGCACAATTCACATACACAACATAGTTATTAGTAACAAAAACAAGGACTTAGGAGTTATGAATGTTGAGGTTCATTGCATGTCATAAAACACATATAATTACATAGGTAGGAAAAAAAACTTTGCACTAGGAGGTTGGAATTACAATAAATACCTCACACTACAAATCAAAACAACAAAGTTCCAACAGACAAATAAGTGAAATTCTCAACATGAACAAGAAAAAAAAAACAAATCATTATAGCCCAAAATATAGAATTGCATACAATGAGTAGAAGGAATAAATGATTAGTTAGAGTACCCAACACCCATGAATGCACCACCCTATTTTCCCATTCTGAGCCTAGAATCGGCCATTTGGATCAAACACCATTCTAAAATCCCAAATCCCACCTAGGATTTAGGTTTTTGTTTCTTTTAGCCCTTCCTTTTGTTGCCCTGCTAACCTACCTAATATCCACCCCCTCCTACCCACATTACAACTAAATTGGGAATCCCAAACTCCTTTTGCCATTGCTTCTAATTTGAATTCCATTACTTGTTGTAGCTCCAAATGTCACCCTTGGCACTCCATCTTTGACCTAAAAGCAACAATTATAGCTCCAAGTGAGAATTTCATAAACTTGTTTTGTTTTTTTTCTAAAAAATATGTTGAAGAGCTCGAAATTCTCCAACAATCGCAATAAAGGTTCATGGCAATAAAAACTCATATGTTGCCATCACCAAGGAGCTCAATAAGAGCTTCAAGCTCCCTTTTTTTCCATTAAAAAATTTAAGAATTTGCCAAGGGTTGTTTATTTTAAATTTGAATTTTTTTTGTCAATGAAGTCTTTTTATTAAATTTTTTGTCAAAAGAGCTTCAATCTCGTCATTTTTTTAGAAGATTATTGTCTTTGGGCATAAACATGCTAAAATAGGTCCCAAAAAATCCCAATAATGTAAAAAATATAGAATTGTCAACTTTAAAAGTTAAAAAATAATATGCATTCTATGAAAATCCAACCTATTTTCATTCACTTTTTTTTATTTGATGTTGTTATTCCATTTTGCACAAAGTAAACATAAAATATATTAATGACCTTTCATTTTTTAAATTCATGTTTTTGAAAATAAACATGTTCCCTCAAAGAATGTTTAAAGCATGTTTTACCATGTTACAAGCACAAAATGCATTTGTAATTCGTATTTAAAAATGGGTTTTTAGCACTTCAAACCTACCGAAGAAAAAAATTATTTTTAAAGGTCTTAACATTGTCATAGTTGAAATATTCAAATTTCAAAAAATGTGTATCCATATGCATGATGGCACAAACATTAATAACACATCATTTGAATAGTTTGATTTGAAAAAAATATCAAATATAAACTTGCAATAAATAAATAAAATAGTTTGAATAATAATGTCCATTGGGGATGACCATATATAGTTTATTTAATATGGCTAGTACAAAGTTTGCAAGTAATCTTTGTGGAGAAGGACCACTCTTTAACCTTACTAGTATGCAAATCCAAATGCCCTACCTTCCACTCATGAAGGGGCCTGAGGTGAAAAGACATGCCTCAATGAATATCCACATCATGGGCGAATATGACCTTGGTGTGTTTAATAGAACCAACAAGGTGGCATACACCAAAAACGTATGTGCAACATGGGACTCCAAGCACACGAATCATAATTCCTCCAAGGTGCACCAATTGAAAGAACATGCAATTGCATCTGACCACAAATCAAAAATGATTCATGGCCAATAAGAATGGAAATATTTTTTATTAAGCTTTGATTCAAGTTTGATTGTTATTATTTTTTGCAAAATTTATTTCTGATTTGCATTGGGTAGGATTTGCAAATTCACAAAGGATGATTTTGTGTTAAATCTATCCACCTCACCTTGAATATTTGTGCCATGTACACAACCCAACATGCATAGTTTATAACTCAAGTTGCAACCACTTATTGTTAAGCACATTCTATTAATGATGAAAAGATAATGAGGGTTCCCCATCCAAAGCATAACATGTAGATAATTTAGTTTTGAGACTTTATGGACACACATTTTTGTAACTTTATGTCAATGAAATTTTTTAAGGTTTGTTTTGCATGATAATTTTGCTATGATAGATTTAAATTATTGCAAATGCACCCTCATCACAAATTCAACATCTAGCAAATTAATAATGAAAATTGTGTGAAGTTCATTCATTCATAAATTCATACATTTTAAACATAAACATCATATATTGAAAACACATTTGACACCCAATTATGTGTCAAATGTGTCAAATTTGTTTTCAATGCATGATATCAATGCATGAAACATATGAATAATCAATGAATGAATTTTGTACGGATTTCATTATTAAATTGTGAGATGTTAAGTTTGTGATGTTAATTTTTAAATCCAATTTATAATCAATATGAAGGTAATACATGAGCCCCTAGGTCTCTTCATTAAAGTTTGTGTTAAATAATGTGGGTATTACAACCATAATTAAGTACAAAATGTATTTTCATTTTGTAGAAATTAGAATACCTATATATGGGATGAATTGAATGATCCATGTGAATATTGATCAATTATTGAAAAAATGAATGTTTAATAGTATGTTTCAAATTTCATAATTGAATATTGAAATACTATTCACAAACTATTGAATACTTAAATCATGCATTTAGTTAATTTTAAACTTCTGTAAAATCCAAAATTAACAATTGATCATTTCATTATTACAAAATGTGGTTGCAATTCATTAGTCCCTATTCACTAGACCAATGAATTCATAGCATTGGGCCACCAAGCTTCATTCACTAGGACAAGTGAATTCACTGAAAATCCAATGAAATTACTTGGCATATAGGGACACCTTTTATTGTAGTGTTTGGAAGTTGGAAAATTGAAGATAAATTTTAATTTGGGGGCCACCAAATGATGCAACAATAAACATTATATTTTTGGCCTCACTAAATGATCCAACAAATGCATGTTAACAATGTTTTACTCAAATGCAATAGAATATTTAAAACTAGTCACCAAGTTAGAAAGAAACTAGATATAATGATTTTATCCATAATTATTTAAATACTTGGTTTAGTGTATTTTTATTATCACAATGCATGAAGCAAAATAAAATGGTTTATGTTTACTCCATATGCTTGTTTACATTTCCTTTCTCTTTGAACTCTCATATATTGTAGTACAAGGGCAATTTGAACACATGTTTGTTGAATAATTAATTAACTTTGATTGGAGATAAACTATTGCAAAAATATTTTCAAAGATTTGTTTATTTTTTTCACAAAATTTTATTTTTGAAAAAAATCATTTAAAAAAAATTTCAACATATTTGAAAATAATATAATTAATGCCAAGACTACCAAGGTATTACAATATGACAATCCTAATTGAAATTTGTGTTATAACAATAAATGGAGAAATTTTTTCATTAATATTTATATTCAACCATATTCAATTTATTTTTATTATAATATATTCACATAAATTGTGGGAAATTTTAATAAAACCCTTTCAATAAAAGAAAAATTATTGTTCACAACCAATTTTTGCAGCTAAAAAATGTCATTTGCAATTGAAAGGTAATTGAAAATGATTTTTTCTAATTTTGGTAAAGGGAAAAATATGGATAAATACAATAATATAATACCAATTTGAAATCTTTATAATAATTTTTTTTAAATACTCAAATAAATTATGATCTTGTTTGTATTAATTTTTATTGATATTACTTATATAGTTAATTCAAACATTGTAAATATATATAAATTAGGTAAATATTTGATTAATTATTATTAAAATTGTTATTTATTACTAGGGTTTTTGTTTCCATTTTTTTACGTAAGTGGGTTAGCATTCATCCACAAGAGGAAAGAACCAAATTTGGTTAGAGGTTAAATAGTAAAATAATATTTTTGTAGAATCTTATTTACTTTTGGCCAATGGGAATTCACTATTTCAATATGGTTACTTTTTCATTTATTTTTTCCAAAACAAAGTTTTGTCCAATTCACACTAGGGTATTTTTTTGTCACCATAATGTTAAAATTTGAAGAAAAAAATATTAATTATTACATACATAAAAAGAAAACTACCCTAAGACTACTTTCATAGTTGGAATAAAACTACATAATAATAATATTTATTTCCAATATAACAAACATGTATTGTAACAATGTTGTCCCATTTGCACCAAGTATTTTTATGCATCATATGATAATATAAATTCACCATACTAATTCCAAGTATTGCATAAAACACTCATATTCATGAACAAAATATATTAATTTGGAGGTAAAATTAAATGCAACAAATGGATATAAAAAACATATTACAATACCCCCATTTTGAATTGCAAAGTTTTATTGGTAATGCCACAAATTCTAAAACAATACAATACCTACACAAGGAAAGTTGTCAGCTCATTACAAATTTGACCCACTTGCAATACCCACCTCATGTTAGTAAAGAGGTAAAATTTTAGTTTTAAAATAAAAAGGATTTGTCAAAAAGTAAAGGTTTAGTCAGGGAATAGAAAAGTTTTGTTGAGAGCTAAAGGTTTAGCTAAGAAATAAGAAGATTTAGCTAAGAAGTAAAAAAGTTTTGTTAAAAAATAAAAGTTTAACTAATAAATAGAGAGGTATTATCAAGAGGTAAAAGTTTATCCAAGAAAAGATAGAGGTTTCAAGGAGAGGTAGAGTTTAGTTAAAAGATATAAAAAGTTTTGTCAAAAGATAAAGATTTAGTTAGGAAAAGATAAAAGTTTTGCCCAAAAAAGAAGTTTAGCTAGAAAGATATAAGGTTTGGACAATATGTAAAGATTAAGCCATGAAATAGAAAAAGAACTAAATATTTAATCAAGAAGAAATAAAAAGTTTTGCTGAGAGATTAAAGTTTAGACAAGAAATAATAGAGAGGTTTTATTCATAAATAGAGGTTTAACTAGAAAAAGATAGAAGGTCAGCAGGTAGTGTGAGTAGGTAGGTAGGTATTATGGTTGGTTACTAGTTCATAGGTAAGGCCAAGATGGAGGTCAGCAGGGTAGAGAGGTCAACAGGGTAATAGCTAGGTGAATAGGGTAGCTACGTGGGTATCAGTAGCCAAAAAAGGTTGACTGCGGTAAAATGTTGGTTAACGCAGGGTGAGGAGGCAGATGAAAAAACGCAGCCCATCGTAATGGACAGAACGGGCAACTGGTAACGTTGGTGGGTGCTGGTTCACTCCGGCGTAAAAGATGACCATATCACTCACTGGTAGTAAGTACAACATGCCTGCTATGGTTTCAAAAAAGCACGAACTGCGTGCGTTCGTGCCCAGAAAATCAAATCATATGTAAAAGACATACATATGGCAACAATTTCAGATTTCCAATACTTATTCTGATACAGCTATTCTAGTATCCAGCCCCAGAAAGAAAATTCATTTCACTGCTGCCTCACCTTCCAACTAATTTTGTTTAGTTTCCCAAGAAAACATATTAATTTGTGGATTTTTTTCATAATTTCGTTATGTTGAATTTTTTTTCTCTTAAAAATATCAAAGAAAAACATTTATGAAGGAAAATTTTTAAGAATTTAAAAAATACTCTGATATATTTTAATTTTCCAAATTGAATCTTCAGAATTAATTCATTAGTTCTTCGGCAAACATGTGTTGAAGCTGACCCTGTACTAATAAGCAAGTTTCAAAACTGGACCCTGTCATACCATAGCTTTGCAGGAACTAGAACTGCTTGCAAATCTTTCTCCTATAGATTTCAATTTCTCTATGTAGTCAGGTATTGAATTTTGCAGTTTTTTTCTTAGGTACATAGGTATTTTCATTCTGGAAAAGGTTGTTGTACGTAGATTGTACTCTTCTTTTTTATTCAGGTGGCAACCTTTTACTGGTTGTACAATGCTAGTACTTGCCCAATCATCAATGTTAAATTGTGTGTAAGTACCTGAAACTAGACATTTCTTTGGACTCTTTTCAAGGATCCAAAATGGAAAGTTCAAGAATGTGAAGAACCAGGTTCAAAACCAAACTACATGTTGTTTCATGAATTTATTTATTTTTTAAAAAAAAAAACTAACTAAGGTTGGAAACCATGAATTTTCCTACCTACCTACCTATGTATGAGACCTATTTCCTACAGAATTGGTAACTACCAAGGTGAAACCAAATATTAACTCAGTTGAGGTTCATCAACAACTGAATAATAACGGGCATCTAGTGGATGGTGCACTGGTGGGTGCTGGTTCACTGTGGCCATAGCGTTTAACTAGTAATAACATGCACATTTGAGATCCTCCCAAGATGCATTAGATGAAAATAGCCTTGCTTGGGTCTATATGTACATATATGCTCGAGCAACACCCAGTACAAATTCGTGTATTTTTTATGATATCATCTATCATTAGTTTTACCAGCTTCAACTGAAGACTACTTATTAAATGTGCCAAGTTGCAACTATAACAAGATTGATTACAAATTACCAAGCACACCAAGATTCATTAGAAGATTATTCTATGTTTGAAAACACTTACCTTACCTTAAAATTATTTTCATCATTAAGTCCTTGTTTATATATTCAAATAAATTTTTAATGAAAATTTGAAGTTGAGATGTTGAAAACCTAAATAATTTCACTACTCACATGGGAATATAGACTACTGTGTCCTTCATAAAAAAGACT
>Ga0116226_10006642_pt1 | contig 10393 bp, 5 predicted proteins | sample S1TSphfallax_FD_89692 | JGI IMG/M metagenome (GOLD analysis project Ga0116226, IMG submission 89692) | Host-associated microbial communities from peat moss isolated from Minnesota, USA - S1T2_Fa - Sphagnum fallax MG | ecosystem: Host-associated > Plants > Peat moss > Unclassified | place: USA...
AATGTAAAAATAAGTTTGAACACCATATTGATTAGTTAGTTTCAAATGTATTTGTTATTTATTTTTAATACGTTCAAAATTTTCAAATTCTATATTCAACTTATCATAAACTCAATGGAGGATTTTGCGTTGTCATAACGAGATTTTAAAAGGTTTTGAATTTTTTTTTTTGTGTTTTTACTTCAAATTGCCAAATTTATTTTAAAAACTTTGAGCAAATTACTTTTGTTCTTTTTATTTTACCATGTTTTCACATATTGAAATTTCATCCATTAACATTTAGCGATTTCATCCATTATAATTCACGGGTGACATTCTATGGATATTCATTGATGGAATCTAGATGAATTTTGATGAATGAAATAATTTTTGAATGAATGAAATAATATGGTCCAAACTTTTTTTTAAGGGCAATATTTTTTCTTAAAAAGTTCTCGAATTGAATTCATATTAGGAAGTTACATGAGCCCACAAAATAGTATGATTTGTAATTTGAATTTTTTGGGATTCACACTTGAAAGGTACAAAAATTCATGTCATTTTGATGTAGTTTTACTCGCCATTTACAAAGTATATTATAGAAAAAGAGATGACTTTTCACAAGTTCAAATCATATGAGCTTATGTATCCAAGACTTCATATGTGCACCATTTTTGCACTAATTGTCATCGTTTTCAATTTGTGTAAATTGATTTCACTTTGCATAAATTTGTGAGCTCCTCCTTGTCCAATCTCGAAACTTTCACCTCCTTTTTTTTTCCTGGGAGTTAAGGATCGTTCCTTGAGTTTGCCCTCCATTACAAATTCAAGAATCAATAAGATTTTTACCCTTTTATACCACTTGACAAACCAAGGGGTGCTCCAAAATATATGCATTTATGGGATAACTTATGGTGTTCTTTCCTTTTAAAACCCAAACCCTAATAAAGGCAAAAAACATGGGCCCCTTTTTATTTTTCATGTTTAATTTCACTAGAATTTAGATTTTTTATTTTCTGGTTTTGCTCATAGGGAAAATACCAAAGCTAATTTCAAAAGGAAGGCTTATATTTATGGGGTGTTTCAAGTTTAGAAGATTTTGTGATGGGTCAATCAAAATGGTTCATTGCAAAAAAAAATGTGGAACTTTGGGATGCATCACCCAATTAATTAGCAAATTGGAATCAAACCCATCCTAAAACCAAAATTGAAGGGTTTTATAAATTAGGCTCATTATTAAACCCAAAATGGACATTGGTCAAGAAAATTTGACTTGGACTTGGAATTCGCAATTTTATTTTTTGAGAATATGAACTAAACCTGAAACTAAAAGGTTTTCCTTTTTATTAAAAAACTTTAAACTTGGATTTAACAATTTCAATAAAAACCAAAACCTAACCAAGATTTGTTTGAAACTCATTTCAAACAATCTAATGAACCTTGTCATTTGGCTACATTGCATTGGTGACATGAGGTTGGCAACTTGGTGTTGTGGAGTTGAAGATTTGGCAATTTGTAAATTGGATTGGTGAAATGGATGTGGACTTTGCAATTTGGCAAAATGGACTTGATGAAAAGGCATAATCAACTTGGTGATTTAACTAAGCAAATGGTATTTCGTACTTTTGTTCAAATGTTGGACATTAGTATTATGCAATGGCAAACTATATTGAAAGATCAATATAATTATAATTTAACATTGAAGCTAATGACTAAGGTGGTAGGCCAAGGGTCTATTAATGACCATTGTTAGTATTGAACAAGGTAATGTATAATTGTTTAATGTGAATAAGTTGTGATGTTTAAAGTTGATTTTATTTATTTTTTTAACAACATTTCATTTCGCCATGTTTTCACCCACATCAATTTTTTAATTTTTAATTTTTAATTTTTTAATTTTTTAAATATTTTATGGTGATCTCTTAAACTTGTAATGCAAATAAATTCCCTACATAGTTTTTTTAAGATTAGATAAATTTGAAACAATTAAACTATGAATGTCATACATAATGTACACATTATATAATACTTGCAACCACATTTTACCCTAAGTGTAATTTAGAGTTATCAATCCATTATTGTTTTTGAAGTAATTTCATTGGAATGGATGTAACCTCTTATACTTTGATCACTATAGGTAAGTTATAATGCATAAATAATGAATAAAAACATGGATTAACATTGAACCTTTTATGCAAAAAAGTAGGTTGTGGAGTTTTAACATGCCTCTTCGGCTTATGAAATGTTTTCTTGAGGAGGTTTTAATGAGATGAAATCATAAATAGGTACCTCACAAGCACATTCCTTAAATATTAAAAATGAAGTCAAAATAATGAAAATCATACAATACATTAGGGTGTATGCATTTTAAGGTGGCTCATTTTTGGTGGATGCTCCACTCCTTAAAAGTTGATACGGTAGTGTTAAAATGATAGTTTATTTTGATATCATTAATTTAGTGGGGAATTACATGGTGATTAATGAACAAAAAAACCCATATGAAAAATAAGCCATTCTAAAAAAAAAATTAATGTACACATTATATAAATAAAAATTGAAATCCACCCAAAAATGATTATGATATGGACTTATGAAAATATGGCTCATTTTAAGCTATTCAAAGGTCCATAACTTTTTTTTAGTTAATTTTTTTCTAGGATTTTTTTTGCACATGTGTTTTTTTTGTCTTAAAATATCATATATTGAGTCCTTGTAATATATCCCAAATAAAATTCATACAAAAAAATGCATGTATATAGAAGCACAAATAACAGACCAATCCATATATTTCAATTTCAAAAGTCCATTACTATATATTTGATGTATATATGTTGTAATTTTTTTTATAAATGTCTTCTTCAAGTTGACAATCTAAATCTAGTCACAAATTTGGAAGATTATTGTTTTTATGCCATGTTAATAGCATGTAAATGCATGCCATTCTACAAAAAAAATGGATTGTGAGGCAAAAAAGTGAGCCACCTTACCTTGCAACCACCCATCAATAACATATTGTTTAATACGTGAGAAATTGTGTTAATCATTTCTTGTGCAAAAAGTAATAAAAAGCATAAATGCATGGTATGATGTTGACTATTTGAGACAAATTAAAAGTACATCTAATATCAAAAATAATAACATGTAATATTTCAATCATTTTGAATTTTTTTTAAATCACATATAGTTGATGTGAGCCTTGAAAATAAAACAAGTTATACAAACCATGACTATGAAATTGATTCATAATTATGTCTTCATATAAATATACAAACTAGGTCTTCCTTAAAAATGGGATATTAACCCATGTATTGGTTGAAAACATATGTTATTGAACTTTTTTCTTGAATATTTTTGTAATATGTTGAATGTGAGATTTTAATATCATGGTAAAAAACATTTATCATGTAAACAGCACAACTCTAACCTTGACTAATAACATATATACAAAACAAAAAAAAGATTATGTTAAACTTACATACCTACCTCCCTTCCCTTCCTTTACAAAACTACCTCCTTGCTAAACCTTCCCCTCACATAGAATTGCTTCCTATTGTTCAATTTTCAAATATCATGTGCCTTTTTTGGGTATCTAGATGGTTAAAAGTACACACTAATGTTGTGAAAGTATTTGGTTTGTAGGGCAAAAAATTAGAGGTTTAGGTTTTTGTGACTTGGACCCAAGTGTCATGGGCATGAAAACTATCAAAACAATAGGATTTTTTAAGAACATGAACTAACCATGAAAAAGTCACATTTAATATTAAATCCAAACATGAACCACAAAAACCAAATAGAAGAATACAAAATGTGCAAAACATAAGTTCAAGTGGAACATTATTGTGAAAACATGAAAAGAACAGATCATAGTTATGGTGCAAGAACATACCCAAAACTAATGTTGAACATATTAAAATAACATGAAGAAAACTATTTGCATTTATACACTATTAAGGACATAGCTCAAAAAAAAATTCAAAATATTTACACTAACTCAAGATGTTGATTTTTTGGAAAAAATTATAAGTTGAACTTTATAGTGAAATTATTGATTTTAATTAGTCGCTGAACTATATACCCACATAGACACTTGATTTAATTTGTTGTAAAACTTTGTACCCATATAATCAATAGGATTGAAGAGTGTGTAATGTGTACATGGACCAAACCCAATCTTTTGAACCTAATTTGAAGGTTCTTGAATTTGAAAAAATGTGCTAGAATCAAAACCCAAGTGTTTAGAAATTGAAAGAATTGGGCTCAAACCCCCATTTAGAAAACCTCCATATAAAGTTTACATTAAAGTTCACTTAAAATCACACCCCATCCAACCTTTATTTCATACCTTATTCATTTGGTCACCCCATTTTTGCTATTATCCATAAAATCCCAAAAATACTTGACAAAACATCAAAATTCAACATGAAATTGTTGAAATTAACATTTACTGTGATTGTGGAAGGTTTGTTTGCAACCCTCCTTTGAATGTATCCTTCAAGATTTAATTCAAGCATTGCAATTAGGACCAAACTCCTTTTAACACCTATGAAGATGTTAAAAGGAATTTGGTCATGATTGTTGGACCTAATGCAAAATTAATTAAAAAATTTAATGTTCACTTAACATTTCAACCCATGTTGCATCCCTAATGAACAATTTCATCCCTACTTAAAACATTTTATGCATTGTTCTCATGTCAAAACCAAGATTAAAATTTAAAAAAAAACAAAGAACTACACAATAATGGCTAGACACACATTAATGATTTGATTCATCATTGAATTTATTATGGTAGATAACATTTTAATTGGCCACTCTTGTCCAAATAATTCATAAATGTGTTAGCCTACAAGCATGAATTTAATGGCACCTTCCCCTAAAAAAACCAATGTTTTGTTACAATTTGACAAAAGAAAATTAAAAAAAAGGAATTTGTGATAAAATATTTTCTTCCAACAAATTGTGTCACCATAGGACTAGTGTTTTTTAATTTAGGAAAAATTTAGCATTTTCAATTAGAAAAAGGGCCTTAGACCTCCTAGGGTTATATTAGGCTGTTGGATTAGGGTGAAATCATTGGCAATCATTAGCTTTTGATGGGAGCAATTTTGTTGAAAACATGATTATTGATTATAGTCACTTTTGTGAAATCATATGGTCCTCGGATGCCACAATTCAATCATGGCATTGATCATCTCACATCAATTGCTTTCAAAAATTATGGCCATTGCTCCTTTGCACTACAACATTCAAAGGCCCTCACTTGTCATTACTACTTTGGTGTGAATGTATGTCATTGTTGGTTTTGCTTAATGATTTTTTTGTTGTTGTTAGCTTGAGCCTTAATCTTCAAGCAACAAACCAACTTGAAATTGTTTTGCAACTTGCTTGAATCTCTAACTTTAAAGCTTCAATGGATAAGCACTGATGCAAACAAGTTACAAGGACTAGTTGCCATTGCCTTCAAGCTTGTTGCAAGTTGCAGTAGTTTCAACTTCAAGAGGTGAAAGTATTTCAAGGGCTTAGTCCCACATTGCATATAAAACTTATGTTTCATGGTGTACACTTGTGCATTCTACTGTATGCATTCTTGTAGCTTCTAGTTTGCAATTTGTTATACGCACTTTTGTTGTGAAGAAATTGTATCAATTATGTATAAATTTGTTATAATTTGTGTTGCTTGCAAATTTTTTGTGTGTTTGTGATGTGGGTCATAATTTTGTCATCTTGTGATCTAGGGTTGAAGGCATAATGAATTAGATTTGGTTGTTGCATATTGCACAAACAGTGCCACCACTTAAGCCCCCACTGAATTTCAAGTACTAAAAGTTTTTCTCTTCTTCTATTCCTTCGGAAATTCTTTGTTTCCCAGGTGATGGTTCATCTTCGCCCTCACCTTCAACAAAAAATTTCAATATTACATAAACTCGTTTAATCAACATGTTAAGAATGAGCAATAGTATGTTGCTTTTCATGGGCAAGTTTTTATGGGTCAACAAATTGTGAATGGGGACCCTATAGAAAGCAAGAGAAAGTTCATGCTCTTCATCATGATCTTCCATCTAATTAAACTTGAAGGTGACATGTGATGGATTTCAAAGGTTGCAAGAAGCTTTTTAATTTCCTCAAAGTGTTGAACAACCCCCAAAGACATTAGATTGACACTACTGGTTGGAGCATGGTTGAAGCCATGTATGATTTTGTGCTTCGATTTATTCATTTAGTAGTGCAAAAGGCTCAATTCATTTTTGTTTCTTGTGATGAAGTGACCACTATAGACAATCAATCATGGATTCTGACCCATCTTTATGTATGGAAGGATGGAGACATCTACCGATTTTTTTGAAATTGTAGCAAGTTCTAGAAGGTTTTAGTGTTGACAATTTTACAAAGGTAATTGTGGACTTTCTACTCACTTATGGTGGTCTTTCAAAATCTAACTTGGCTTCCAAATTGGTATGTTTTGGGGCAAATGGGGTGACAACTTTCCAAGGTTCAAAAATTGGTGTTACTATGTAATTGAAAAAAAAATACACACCTTTTATGTTAGGTGTGCATTATGCTACACACCAAACCATTTTGGGAGGCAAATTACCACATGAGCTTAGAACCTAAGCCTAGAGCCTAGAGCCTAGAGCCTAAAGTTGGAACATGGGATGGTAAAATGTCTTTTTCCCTATACACATGCAAGTAAAACTAAAAATTTTAACCCCAAAATGAATGTTGTACTAATAAACGTAGAAGCAAAGATGGGGATGAATGTAAGCATTCATCTTCATTATGGATGAATGACATTTTTTGTTCATCTAATGTATGGATGAAAAATATTAATTGCATTTAGTAAATGTTTTTAATGAATAGAATTTCCATCAAAATTATGGATGAATGTTTTATTTATCATTAATTTTTTATGGATATATATTTTTTCCATAATTTTAATTAACTAAAGCTTCATGAAATAAAATCTAATTATATATGATATAATATTTGTTAAATAACAAAATGTAAATTTTGTTATAAATGTATTTCATGGTTACGGTATAAAATGTCATTATTTTGAAAATGGCTTAACTATATTACCATTATTATGTTAACATCCACCCCATGGTCATTGTTATTTTTTTTAAACAATTAAATATTTTTTTTAAAAATAAAATAAAAGTGGGCAAACTAACCCAATGTCATTGACGACAATGGGTTTTATCCTCCCCCTCTTCTAAAGGTGCCACGACTTTTTTTAAACCTATTGATAATTGTTGTTGGCAACAATGGGGTTTTTTTTTCAATTATTCGTCAAAGGTGCCATGACTTTTTTCAAATTTAATCAATGTTGTTGACAACAATGGATCTTGAATGTTTTAAATGTTTTTAAACTACATAATGTCATTAATGATAATGAGTTTTTGAAATAACTAAGATTCAATTTTAGGCACTTTACTTAACTTTCATCAAACATCATACTATCATAGATGACAATGGGGGGTTTTTTTTTAATTATTTATTTTCAAAGCACCCCAATTTTCCACAAAGTAAATATATAATGTTGTTGACAACAATTGGGAAGGTGGGGGTGACACTCATTCCATGACAATATTTCTTGAATTGTTTAACATTGTTCATGAAACTGATTTTTTAAACAAAAATTTAAAAATCATTTTGGTTCATCATATTTTCCCCTACTATCAGAATTTCATTATCTATCATTATTGAATGACATTCAAATTTGAGATGTAAATATTTGGACAACAAATTAGGATGGATATAAATAATTTTGAATTTATTTATCTTCCAATCATGGATGATTTCATCCAATGATTTATTTATTTAACTCAAATCATAAATGAAATTCATCCATGCAAAAATGACATTCATCCATATGAAATCATTCATCTATGAACATATTCATCAATGTAGGTAGATTAAAATCACATTAAATTTTAAGTTTCAAACTCAAAGTTCCAAGCTTAAGCTTCATCCTCATCCACAAACCATCCTCACCAATTTGGCTATTCAAACACTATCTTGATTGACCTTGGTTGCAAAAATTGAGTTGTTATAGTTTGTTTACACCTATTATTCACAAAGCCTTACAAAAACTTTGGAGAGATTTAGGTTGGGTGAATTCTTGGAGCAAAAAAATTCAAGATTTTATGCAACATGAAGACACATTGGATTCCAATGGTGTCCCTTGCCAAACGAACCTTGGCAAGGTTTAAGTCCCTAATTGTGCATATGTTTGATAAGCAAGTAGCCAACACCTTGGCAAAAGAAAATTTGGACCTTCTTTGCAATGTTGAGACTTTTTTGGGTTTAACTTGTATCCTACCCTTGTTTAAATGCATGCAATCTCTTCCAAAGTTTGTTTAAGCTCGAAATGTTTTCATTTGTGATTTCATTGATGGAGTCAAAGCTTGTGTAGGGGATTTATATAGGATGTATGTTGATATAATTACATGTTATGGCTATGGAGATGGGATATTTCAAACCTTCCTTGCTATTGCAAATCACACATATGATCATTTACACATGATTTGGATTGCTAAACCTACTTCTAGTGTGGAGTATGTAGGGTTTTAGTTTTTTCTCACACATACATGGTTCATAAGAAGAACCCATTAACAAGTTGTTTGAGTTATGTTTCCAAATTTGATTGGTTGAATGTAATAAAAGCTCTGAAACAACAATGTAATGCTATTACTATTGGTCTCATTCAAGAACATGAACATTTCCCAGCTGAAGACATCATGAATGCCACTAGGGTGATTTGCTCCCAACTATGGGTGCAGCCTAAAGTTGAACACAAAATTTTGGCACAATTTTCAATTTTGAAAGCACACTACTATTTTGGGAAGCATATTGGCCTAAAACAATTGTATATTTCGCCTTTGTCAGATGAGGCATTGTTGGTGCAACAATCATCTTTTTTCAAGATTCTTATGCTTGTCAACTACCATGCAACTTTGAAGCCTCCTATGAATTGCAATTTATTCACAAAAATTTAGACCACCTTGTCCAACAACCAACTTCTTTCCCATTGATTATTTGAATGGCTAAAACTAATAGAATTGTTTATGGCCATGGTTATGGGCAACATAGAAGATGAAATATGTTTTCAAATATGGGGTTTATGAAGAATAAACTTAGGAACAAATTGACAACCCATTTGGATTTGGTTTTCAAGTTGTTTGCCCAAAAGTTCTTTACCTTCGACACTTTCCCATTTGCTACAACAATGAATGCTTGGAATGCCACCAAATCCCGCCACATTGCTATAGAGGCATAATTCATTTGCAACAACAAATCTTTAAACCCTAACCCTTTATACAATATGTTCATGTGTTTTCTATTGTGATGTTTGTATTATCTGATTTTTTTCAATTAGATGTGTTATGCTAGTTAGAATGAGGTGTATGCAATTTCAGTTTTTTGTAACTTGAACAAGCACTCATATATTATTTTTGTTATGCAAGCAATCTCCCTCTGCAATGGGCAAGGTCTTCAAGACCAGGGTTCAATCCCCCTGGGAGATTTTACATCTACATCTGTAAGCATTAGCCTATAAGTAGTTGATTTTAGCATCTTGTCTGATTTTTGCATCTGATTTTAACATCTTGTCTCCTAATTTTTGCATTTTGTTACCATTTTTTCTCCATCAAATTGTAGTTGTTTGCCAATCTATTTACATGGAGTTCCATTTGGTAGCCATTTTTTTACCTTGGACCCTACTTGGTTGTTGTTTTGCATATCACAAATTCAATGTGGTTGCCTCTGATTTTACTACTCTTGATTTGACTCTGTAACCAGTTTTCAAGCTTGCACGATAAAGCATAGGGATCAACCCCAAAAAATTGCAAGTTGCCAAATTGACATACTTGAACTACTTAAAAGTAGTCAGTTGTGCCACATAGAAAAATTTGAAAAAAAAACACTGCAGAGTACACGAAAAATTGTGCCACTTAAAATTCTGGTTACCATAGGATTAGAGACCTGCCACCCACCAGGGTGCGCACCACGAAGAATGGATGGTAAGCTCCAGTTCCCTAGCGAAGAATGGTGGTTAGCTCAGTTGCTTTTTGCACTGCATACATACTGGCAACCTGGACTTTGGACCTGCATGTCAATTTGGCAACTTGACATGGTCCAGAGTCCAGGACCTGTATATTCAGGTAGGAAATGGTCCAGGAGAAGAAAATGACCTCTTTTTGTTGGCCGGTCATAAAGATTGGCACAAGTGGGAGAGTTTTGTTTTCCCAATTTTGTCAAGTATGTGGACTGGTAATCATCCCCGAGAGGGCCTGCCATAATAATTGGCCTGAGTGGCAGGGTTATCACTTATTACCCTGTTTGGCAAGTTGGAACTGGAGGTTCTGATTCTAGACTTCCAGTTCATAAAAACCAAACCCAATTTGGATTTGAA
>Ga0116226_10006643_pt1 | contig 10393 bp, 11 predicted proteins | sample S1TSphfallax_FD_89692 | JGI IMG/M metagenome (GOLD analysis project Ga0116226, IMG submission 89692) | Host-associated microbial communities from peat moss isolated from Minnesota, USA - S1T2_Fa - Sphagnum fallax MG | ecosystem: Host-associated > Plants > Peat moss > Unclassified | place: USA...
GCCTTTTTCGATCAGTCGCTCTCAACGGGCGCTGGTATTAGTCTGCAACTTTCCTGCATGCCCGCACTCTTAAGACGGTCGTAACAGACCGCGCGGCAGGAACGCATCTTGGCGAAATATCGGAAAACGGCCCCATGACTCTGCCTACCAGCCGCCACGGCAGCGGACAGCCCCGCGCAACCGGCAACGAAGCGGCCGATCTCATCCTTCAGCGTTTCCGCGATGAACGCGCCTGGATGGCCCGCCTTACGGCACTTCCCGGCGCGAGCGCGACGCTGCTGGCTGCCCGCGCAGCCGGCTCTTTTCTCCACCTGCTGCCGGCAAGAGAGCGCATCACTGCTCAACGGCATCCGACCGTCGCGGCCCTCGGCCTGCTCGCGGGCGACATACCGCCCATCGCCAAACTGACATCGTTCTGGCGCCTGCTTGCCGCCGCCGATGCAGACAACACCGCGCCACCCGACCTCGCCGCGCTGCAGCTCGTCGAACGCCTCTGGCCACTGGCAACCGCGACCGAACAGCTTCTGGTTCAAGGCGGCGACGATCGGCTGGCGCTGGATCCTGCCACCGCGCACAACCGCTATCTCTGCACGCCATGGCCGCAGCCGGACATCATCTCCTTCAGTTCCTGCACCGCCTCCAGTATTTCCGCCGCCGGCCTGCAAGCCGCGGAACAGGCGCGGCAAGACCTGTTCGCCGCCGCCCTCTCGTCGCCGCAGGACGCCGTGCTTACCCGCGCATCCGCCAATATCGGCGCCCAGTTGCTGACCCATTTCGGCGTCCCCGACAGCGCGGAGGCAGTGCTCGCAGCATCCGGCACGGACGCAACTCTTCTCCTCACCGGCCTTCTCGCCGCCGAGCGACCGCGCGAAACCATCACCACGATCCTGATGAGCCTGGCCGAAACCGGCAGCGGCGTGCCGGACGCGGTGCAAGGCTGCCACTTCGCCGCCTGCACCGCAGCGGGAGTCACGGTTGAAAAAGGCGGCGCCGTCGAGGGATTTCCACCCGGCCTGTCAATGGCGAGCGTCGCTCTGCGCGCCGCCGACGGCCAACCCCGCCACCCGGATCAGGTCGCCGCCGACTGCGAATCGGCCATCGAAGCCGCCGTAAGCCGCGGCCACGCCGTCCTGCACGCCATCGATGGCAGCAAGACGGGCCTCGCGGCACCTCACCTTCTGGCATTGGATTTGCTGGCCGAGCGTTTCGGCAACCGACTCGATATTGTCATCGACGCCTGCCAATTGCGCCTTGAGCCACACACAGTCCGTCTCTACCTGGAACGCGGCTGGCCGGTGCTCGTAACGGGCTCAAAATTTTTCGGCGCCCCAGGCTTTTGCGGTGCCATCCTGTTCCCGCGCACCCGCCTGCGCCGCATCACCGGCACCGGGCGCGTACCGGACGGGCTCGGCGCCTACACCAACGTTGCCGACCGCAACCTTTCCCGGCGGTGCCCAGGTTTGTTGCTGCGCTGGAGCGCCGCGCTGATGGAAATGCACCGTTTCGCGAAAATTCCGGCGCGCGAAATCGCCCACGCCATCGACACCGCCGGCACCCATGCCCGCACCGCCATGATGCGTCACAGCTTCCTGCGGCTCATACCGGCCCCCCGACCGCGCCACGGTACCTGGTCGCATCGCCCAAGCGTGCTGACATTCGCGGTCCGCAGTTCTGACGGATTTCTGCCCACTGCCGTCCTGCGCCCGCTTTATCTTGCTCTGGCTGCGCAGGGCTGTATCGTTGGCCAACCGGTGCAACTTGGCAGCCCGGATCTTGGCGGGCTTCGCATTGCTTTCAGTGCGGCCCAACTGGCGACGGGCGTCTCGCTGCGGGTGGAGATCGCTCAGGTTTTTGCCGCACTTGAAATGCTTTTAGAACAAAAGAAGCAGGCTGTTCTTTTTTGAAAGAAGAACCAAAAAACTTTTGCTAGAGCGGCTTCATCCTGGCAGGAAAATCATCGGTATCCGGTGGGCCGCTCGAGCCAGTTGTTTGCAGAGCATTTGTATCAGCCTCAAACCGCCGGCTCATGAAGGCCGATTCCGGTCAGGCTGAAAATGCTCTAAGGTCTGCTACCACCTTGCCGCATCAATAACGTCCTGTGGCACTGCGTCCACCCAACGCGTGGTGCCGTCCGGCAATTCCTCCTGCTTCCAGAATGGTGCCTTTGTCTTCAGCCAATCGATCAAGAATTCGGTGGCTTGCAGTGCAGCCCGCCTATGGCTGGCAGCGGCTGCAACAAAAACAATGCGATCCGCGGGCAGCAGCTGGCCGAATCGATGAATGACCGTGCATCCCAAGAGCGAAAATCGCGTCTCCGCCTCCGCGGCGATGCGCTCGATAGCCGGTAATGTCATCGCCGGATAATGTTCCAATGTCATTGATCGGATCGGTCGCTCAACGCCGCTGCGAACGACACCGATAAAACTGGCGATGCCACCCGCGCCGGGTGCCCGTGCCAACAATCCGTCCAGTTCCGCGCCAGGCGAAAAATCGGCCGCCTGAACGCGAACCTCAGCCATGTCAGCCGCCCGTTACCGGGGGAAAGAAGGCTACCTCATCACCGTTCGCTAACGTTGTTGTCGGGCCGGCAAAATTCTGGTTGACCGCGGCACGAACCAGCCGCGGCGTGGCGAATGCTTCCGCAAGACTATTATGCTGCGTGCCGAGCCACTGCATGAGCGCGCCGACTGTGTGCACATCCGGCGGCGGATTCACGATTTCCTCTGCCCGCCCAGCCCGCTCACGCAACCATGCAAAGTACAGAATTCGCACGCCGTCCATAATACAGGATCACGCTATTTGCCACTTGGCGGGCTGGGAATTGTTGTTACTTTTCCGGTCGGCGAAATCACCGTGCTGGTGCCGTTTCCATTTGGCACGATAATATTACCGCTGGCGGCCGGCGCCGGAGGCGTATTAGGCGAATTGCTGCCGGCGACACCATACGCTGTAGAAACATGCCGGCCACCAACACCCACTACGCCGCCGGTAAAAAGAATGGATGGGGCGGGATTGCCAGGCTCCTGGTTGGAGATTTCATAACCGGGCAGCGCCGGCAAGGTTGGCAGCGGTGCCAGGCCCTGGCCAGGAACACCTCCGGAGTTGTTAATTTCGGCCAATTGCTGCTTCTGCAAATCCTTGAGGGTAGGCACGACAGCGGGTGGCCCCGGCCAGATATCGCCCGATTCGGTAAGAATTTGCGGCGACGGACCGGTTTTCATGCCGTAGCGGCTGCGAACATAGTTCTCGCTGCCACTGACTGGCCCGTTGGGATTCTGCCAGGGAAATGTAAAGCTGTCCTTCTCATACCGCCAGAAACCCGAACCCGAGCATCCGGACAGCAAAAGCACCGCAACCAAAGCAACCCGCATCACCAAGCTCCCAACGCCGAATTATCATGCCCTTCCAAGGGCCCCGGCTCAAGTACCCTACTCTTATGGGTAAAAGTTCTTAGGTACTTTTTTTCAAAAAAGACTTCCTTGTTTTTAAGTCTTTCTTAAATCGTCGTGGGCGCTTTTCCCTGAACCGCCGCCCGATCATGCCGCGTATGCCAAGCCTGCATAAGTTGCAGGACGGTTGCCGCTGTCTCTTCAATCGACCGCCGCGTTACATCCACCACCGGCCACCCGCGCCGGGTACACAGGCGACGCGCCCACAACAGCTCCGCCTTCACGGCATCCATATCTACATAGTCGCCGCTATCCTGCCGAATATGCCCAGCGCCATGCCCTTGAGCGATCAGCTTCAACCTGTGGCGGCGAATTTCGATCAGTGCCTCCGCATCGAGCGTCAGCCCGATCACCGGACAATGTGGCTGTTCCAACCCTGGCGGCTCGGGGAGCGAAGGCACCAGCGGCACATTGGCTGCCTTGATACCCCGATTGGCCAGGTAAAAGCTCGTCGGCGTCTTGCTGCTGCGCGACACGCCGACCAGCACGACATCGGCTTCGGCAATGCCGGTTTGTGCCTGCCCGTCATCGTGCGCCAACACAAAATGGATGGCATCGATGCGGCGGAAATAATCCGCATCCAGCACATATTGTTTGCCTGGCCGCGCCGTCGCCTGCGCACCCACCTGGTCCTGCAGCATGGCCAAAACCGGATCGAGCACGTTCACTACCGGCACACCCAGGCGCTGGCACGCCGTCTCCAGATCGGACCGCAGCGCACGGTCCACGACGGTCGAAAGCACCGGCCCAGGCTCGGTTTCAATTCCCTCCAGCACCCTGTGCAGTTGGAAGCGGGTCCGGATAAGGCTCCAGCGATGATAATTTACCGTCACCGGCTCGAACTGTGAAACCGTTGCCCTGGCGATGGAGTTAAGCGTTTCGCCGGTGGCATCCGAGACCAGGTGCAGGTTAAGCCGATCCTGTGTCATTTTTGTGCGTAGCACCGGGGCATTATGTGGGTAGCGGGGATAAGTAGCCGCCAACACTGCCTCGCGGCGGTTACAAAAGAAAGCCGGGGACAGCTTGAACGCCGCCCGATCCTGGGGACGGCTTCATCCCTCTCCCCAGCACTCTGAGGATAGATTAACAAACAATTAACCAATCAAACGCTTGGCCCATACTCCTGATGTGGACAAGACAGTGCCGGCAGATTGTTTCCGGGGTACCCCATTGTCCACACCCCCTACTACTGCCGCATCTTTTCTCTCTTAAGAATCTTTTCTAGGAAGGTTGTGCCGCATACCCGGTTTACCGCATGACAGCGTGGCTCCGCACGCTACCACATGACAACCCGGCCCAGCCGGGGCGCCCGACCCCGCCAGGATTGCCAGACACCCGAATGACCGAAAAACCTTTAATGCGCGTTCTCCGCGGCGAGCCGGTGTGGCCCCCGCCGGTGTGGCTCATGCGCCAGGCTGGCCGCTATTTGCCTGAATATATGGCCCTGCGGGAAGCATCCGGGGGCTTTCTGGCCCGCTGCCTGACGCCGGACATGGCAACCGAAATCACCCTGCAACCGGTGCGCCGCTACGCCACGGACGCCGCCATCCTGTTCAGTGACATTCTGGTGCTGCCTTGGGCGCTGGGCCAGGATCTGCGCTTTGCTGAGGGCGAAGGCCCCGTCATGACGCCGATCCGCGACGCAGCCGGCCTTTCCAGGCTCGATCTTTCCCGTGCCCCCGCGGAAACCGCACCGGTGATGGAAACTGTCCGCCGGGTGCGCGCCGCCCTTCCGGACACCTGCACCTTGCTCGGTTTCGCCGGCAGTCCCTTCACGGTTGCTTGCTACATGGTCGAGGGCAGTGGTTCACGCGACTTTGCCGCAACCCGCATCGTCGCCTATGCCGACCCCGCCTTCTTCGGCCGGCTGATCGATATCCTGGTCGAGGCAACGGTGACCTATCTCGCCGCCCAAATCGAGGCGGGGGCTGACGCGGTGATGCTGTTCGACACCTGGGCCGGCGTTCTGCCGCCTGACCAGTTTTTCGCCCACGTCGTGCGCCCCACCGCCCGTATCGTGGCAACCCTCAAGGGCCGCTTTCCGGGCATCAAAATCATCGGTTTTCCACGCCTCGCCGGCACATTTGCCGCGGACTATGTGGCGGCGACCGGGGTGGACTGCATCGGCCTGGACACTAGCGTGGATGCAGCGCGCGTAGCCGCCACCTTGCCGGTCCATATCGCCGTGCAGGGGAACCTTGATCCGATGGCGCTGATCGCCGGCGGCGAACCGCTGGCACAAGAAACCATCCGCATCCGGGATGCGCTTCGCGGGCGCCCACACATCTTCAACCTGGGCCACGGCATCCTGCCGCAAACGCCGCCAGCACATGTGGCCGAGCTGCTGACCACTCTTCGCCAGGTTTCATGAGCCGCGTTGCCGTCGTTCTGTTCAATCTTGGCGGTCCTGACCGCATGGAGAGCGTCAAGCCTTTCCTGCTCAATCTCTTTCGTGATCCAGCTATCCTGCGGGTGCCGTTCTTCATCCGCCCGATCCTGGCGCGTATCATTGCCCGCGCACGTGTAAAGCCGGCGAGCGAGAACTACGCCTTGCTTGGCGGCAAATCGCCGCTGCTGGAACTCACCCAGGAACAGGGCAAAAGTCTCGAGGCGGCACTGGCGCGCCGGGGCATCGAAGCCCGTGCATTCATCGCCATGCGGTATTGGCACCCCTTTGCGCTGGAAGCCGCCCGCGCCGTCCGCGCCTGGAACCCGGACGAAATCTTCCTCCTGCCGCTCTACCCGCAATTCTCCACCACAACGACCGGCAGTTCCTTTATCGATTGGCGGAACGCCGCGGCGCGTGCGGGCCTGGCCAAACGCACCACGACATTGTGCTGCTTCTACGCCAGCGATTCCTACGTTCGCGCAACCGCCGCCATGATCCGTAAAGCCTTGGACGATGCACGCGCCCGCAGTGCCGTCCCCGTTCGCGTGCTATTTTCCGCACACGGCCTTCCGGAAGTGATTGTCCAGCGCGGGGACCCCTACCAGCACCAGGTTGAAAGCACGGTCGCCCGCGTGGTGGCGGCCCTCGGCGAACCTGGCCTCGACCACACGGTATGCTACCAGTCCCGAGCGACACCGCAGAAATGGCTCGATCCCTCCACCGAAGCCGTCATCGAGCAAGCCGCGCACGACCGTGTTGCTGTCCTGGTCGTTCCCATTGCCTTTGTGTCCGAGCACTCCGAAACGCTGGTTGAGCTCGACGTCGAATACCGCGATCTTGCCGAGAAACTCGGCGTTCCCGGCTACTTTCGGGCCCCCGCCCAGAACAGCGATGCCGGGTTTATCGACGCGCTCGCCGACCTGGTCGTCGCATCCCGCCAGCACGGTCCCGGCCTCTGCAGCTTCGCGGGAGACCGTGTGTGCCCCGCGATCCATGGTGACTGTCCGCACCGCCTGCCGGCGCTTTGCGAACCATCCGTTTCCAGCACCGATCTACGCCTGGCCGCATGACACGGCTGCCGTTGCAACTGGTCATTTTCGACTGCGATGGCGTGCTGGTCGACAGCGAGCCGGCATCCCGGCGTGTGCTTGCGGCCGAAGCCGCGCGACGCGGCTGGCACCTGACCGAGGATGCGGCGCGCCGATGGACGGGCCTACGGTGGTCAGACCTGCAACCTATGTTCGAACAGGAATGCGGTTGTAAGCTACCCGCGGACTGGCCTCTCTGCATGCAAACCCGCCTGATCGCGGCCATGGAGGGCAACGTCACCGCCATTCCCGGGGCGGCCGCGGCGCTGCGTGCCACCGCGACACTCGGCATCCCCTACCGGATTGCCAGCAACTCCAGCCACGAAGAGATGCAAGCCAAGTTTGCCGCGACGGGCCTCGCGCCGCTTGTTGCCGGCCGTGTGCACAGTGCCCGCGATGTCGGCCGCGGCAAGCCCGCCCCCGACCTGTTCCTCGCCGCCGCTACGGCCGAGCGCGCCTCGCCGGCGGCGTGCCTTGTCATCGAGGATTCACGCCCTGGCGTCACCGCGGCACTGGCCGCCGGCATGACTTGCCTCGCCTACCTGCCGCAGGGTGATCTGGGCAGCGACCCGGACGGCCTTGCCAGCCTAGGTGCCCACCCGATCACCAGCCTGTTCGCACTGCCGCCGTTGCTGAAAACCGCCCTGCTGGGATGCGCCGCATGACCGTGCCGTTCTTCGCTGCTCTCTACCCCTGGACCAAGGCCATACATATCATAGCTGTCATCGCCTGGATGGCAGCGTTACTGTACCTCCCGCGGCTCTACGTTTATCATTGCGATACCATTCCCGGCTCGGAAACCAGCGAGCGCTTCAAGATCATGGAACGCCGTCTCTACAAACAAATCCTTACGCCGGCGATGATTGTTACTTTTGTCCTCGGTATTGTTCTGGCACTGACACCCGGCCTGGTTGACTGGCACCATGGCTGGATGCACGTGAAACTGGTCGCGGTACTTCTCCTGGGCGGCTTTTCCGGCGCCCTGGGAAAATGGCGCCGGGATTTTCTGCACGACCGCAACAAAAAGTCACAAAAATTCTTCCGTATCGCCAATGAGGTCCCCACTCTTTTGATGGTCGTCGCCGTCATAATGGTCGTAGTCCAGCCGTTCTGAGGGCCTGAATAAGTAAAATCTTTTTGCTTCTTTTTTGAAAAAAAGTCCTTCCTTCCTTTCTTGCCACACACCGATCCCCCGGGCCGCCTTTTTCGAACAAGCCCCTTGAATGATCTGCCCACATGTGCCACCTCCCCCATAACGGGAGGAACCTTCCGCCCGTTCCTCCATTATTCTGGCGGCCTTTCTAATCGCCGCGTCCCCACGCCCTCCCGGGTTCTCCGGCCACGCGCCCGCGTGGCCCCTCTTCTGACATTCCGGGAACGGGCAATAATCAAACCAAGGCCCACCGCGCATGCATCTCGCCGAACTCAAGGCAAAATCACCCGCCGACCTGCTCAGCTTCGCCGAATCCCTCCAGGTCGAAAACGCTTCCTCCCTGCGCAAGCAGGACATGATGTTCGCCATCCTGAAAAACCTGGCCGAAAATGACCAGGCCATCCACGGCGATGGCACGCTGGAAATTCTTTCCGACGGTTTCGGCTTTCTGCGCAGTCCGCAAAGCAATTATCTTCCGGGCCCGGACGATATCTATGTCAGCCCCAACCAGGTCCGCCGTTACGGATTGCGCACGGGCGACACCGTCGAGGGCCAGATCCGCGCCCCAAAGGACGGCGAACGTTACTTCGCTCTGCTGAAGGTTGAAGCAGTCAACTTCGAAAACCCCGAGGCAGTGAAACACCGCATCAATTTCGATAACCTCACGCCGCTCTACCCCGATCGCCGCCTCAAAATGGAAATGGAAAATTTCCAGAGCGTGGCCAAAGGCCCGCAAAAGGATTTCACGCCCCGCGTGATCGACCTCGTCGCCCCCATCGGCATGGGCCAGCGCGCCCTGATCGTCGCCCCGCCGCGCACCGGCAAAACGGTGATGCTGCAGAACATCGCCACCGCCATCGCCAACAACCACCCCGACGTCTTCCTCATGGTGCTGCTCATCGACGAGCGTCCCGAGGAAGTTACCGACATGGCACGCACGGTGAAAGGTGAAGTCGTCGCCAGCACCTTCGACGAGCCCGCCACCCGCCACGTGCAGGTCACCGAAATGGTGCTGGAAAAAGCCAAGCGCCTGGTCGAACACAAACGCGACGTGGTGATCCTGCTCGACAGCATCACGCGACTGGCGCGCGCTTATAACACCGTGGTCCCCTCTTCGGGGAAGGTGCTCACCGGCGGCGTGGACGCGAACGCGCTGCAACGCCCCAAGCGCTTTTTCGGCGCCGCCCGCAATATCGAGGAAGGCGGCTCGCTCACCATGATCGCCACCGCCCTGATCGACACCGGCAGCCGTATGGACGAAGTGATCTTCGAAGAGTTCAAAGGCACCGGCAACAGCGAAATCATCCTCGACCGTAAGCTGTCCGACAAACGAACCTTCCCGGCCATCGACATCACCAAGAGCGGCACCCGCAAGGAAGAATTGCTGGTGGACCGCGCTACCCTGTCCAAAATGTGGGTTCTGCGGCGTATCCTCAACCCTATGGGTGCCAACGACGGCATGGATTTCCTGCTGGACAAGCTGAAATACAGCAAAACCAATCAGGATTTCTTCGACGCCATGAATACGTAACGCTTGGGCGCGGGGCGGATCGGCGAAGCGCCATCCGCCTTCTGTCGCCACATCAAAAAGGAAGCAGTTCTTTTTTGAAAAAAAGAACCAAAAAACTTTTGCTCATGAAGAACACGACTGAGAGACAATGAGCGATACCAAGCTTACGATCAGGCAAGCACATGCCGGCGACGAACATGCGCTGGCACTGGTGGGTGCGGCTACGTTTCTTGAGACGTACGCTCACATGATACCGGGGGCGGACATGCTGGCGCATTGCGGCACCCGGCACAGCCCGGGCTTTTTCGCGGCTTGGCTCGACGACCCGAAAAACACCATCTGGCTCGCTGAAACGGAGGTCAAATCCCCGGTCGGCTACCTGGTTCTCACGAAGGCCACACTGCCCACCGAATTCCCCCACCCCGAGGACCTGGAAATTCAGCGCATCTACGTCCTCTCCCGTTTCCACCGCACCGGCATGGGCTTTGCCCTGATGAATCTCGCCGTCGCCAAAGCCATCTCCCGCGGCGCCAACCGGCTGGTATTAGGCGTGCATTCCGACAATGCGCGTGCCCTCGCGTTTTACCAGCGCCAGGGTTTTGCGATCATTGACGATCGTAAATTCACTGTTGGAAACAGCATCTTCTGCGACCATGTGCTGGCCCGGCCGTTGCGATAAGGAAGAAAGCAGTTCTTTTTTTGACAAAAGAACCAAAGAACTTTCACTCATTTGGATACGCGGCCCGATTTGAGTTGGGCCGCGTTCGCCATTTGCAAAACTATTTTGCTTCTTTTCGAAATAGA
>Ga0116226_10006644_pt1 | contig 10393 bp, 7 predicted proteins | sample S1TSphfallax_FD_89692 | JGI IMG/M metagenome (GOLD analysis project Ga0116226, IMG submission 89692) | Host-associated microbial communities from peat moss isolated from Minnesota, USA - S1T2_Fa - Sphagnum fallax MG | ecosystem: Host-associated > Plants > Peat moss > Unclassified | place: USA...
AACCATATATATTGAAAATTATAAAGTTGCAATTGTTTAATTGCATGGAAATCCAATATAACTACAAACAATAACCTTTCTAATAATGGATGTGAATGTCCCATTAAGATGTCAACATTGGGGTCAAATCACTTCCAAGATTATCTTGAAACAATATTTTTAAAAAATCATCTTGTTATTATAGAAAGAATTTTATAGACTGAATTCAAAGAGCCTATGACCAGCCCATTTAATCACAAAATGATCAACATATCACCATATTATGAAAGCCCAAAAAATAGGATCACCATCAAGTTATGTAAATTATAGAATGATAGAAGGTAACTGCTAGAGATAATAATCTATCTTAGATCTTTATAATAGTCTAAATCTGACCTATTTTTCTATAGCCCCCCTCAGACCCTAATTACATTTTAAAACAATTTTAATAATAAGTAATTTACAAAATAACTAATTGAAAGTTATATTTTAAGTTTTCCTCCAAGAAAAGAATGCAAGCTTGTAACTCCAAGTTCTGTTTTTAGAGATTCAAACTTGCTACTACTCAAGGACTTGGTAAATTATCAACAATTTGATTTTTTATTGGAACCTGATTTAAATCAATTTCCTTACTCAGCACTTTCTCTCTTATAAAATGATAACATACTTTGATATGTTTAATCCTAGTGTGGAAAACAAGATTTTGAGTTATTTTAATGGAGCTTTGGTTGTCACAAAATATTGGAATAGGTTCATCATCAAAAGCACCAAAATCCTTCACCAATCTTCGTAACTAGGACTCTTTGGCCCCTTTGAGCATTGCATGATACTCAACTTTAATAGAAGAGAAAACGATTGTGGGTTGTTTCTTGGACATCCAAGTAACTCCATTAGAACCCATGCGAAACACAAACCTTGAAGTTGAATGTCATTGATCTTTGTCTCAAGCCCAATTTGCATTAATGAAATTGTTAATAGCTCCATTTGCTTCACGATGATAAAAAATACCAAAATCAGTTGTGGCATTGATGTATTTGGGTATGTGTTTTGTTGCCTCAAAATGGGGTTTCTACTGTCTAACCATATATATATTGACAACCCTTATGATAAATGTTATATCAAGTTTATTGTTTGTTAAAAAAACGAACTCTCCTACAATAGTCTTATAGTCTTGTAAAGAGTTGCATCTATTTTTTTAAATTTCATATCTATTGAAAATTTAGTATTATTTAACATTAGCATTATAGTAGGGTTGCAATGGAGCATACCAAACTCCTCTAACATTTGTTTCACATAACTTCTCTGACCTAAAAATATACCCTTAGGAATACAAAGGAACTCTATTCCAAGATAGAATGATAACAAACCTAAATCTAACATTTCAAACCTAGCCTTGAACTACTCCTTTAACCAATTGATTTTCTCTTCATCATCTCCAATGAATAACAAGTCATCAAGATACAAAATCAAGATAACAATTTTGTCATCTCATTTTAGGTAGTATATATTATGATCAACATCACTATGACTAAGGCCCTAAACCTTAAAATAAAAATCAATTTTTTCATACCAAGCCCTTGGTGCTTGTTTAAGTCCATAAAGAGACTTCAACAACTTGCAAAATTTGTGTTCCTTCCCTTCTTCCATGAACCCAGAAGGTTGGGTTGGGTCATATAAGCTTCTTCTTTCAAGTCACCATGCAAAAAGGTTGTCTTCACATCCAAGTGAAACATGTTCCAATTTAATTTTGAAGCAAATGTGACTACAAACTGGATTGTGCCCCGTTTGACAATTTTTGCAAAAGTTTCTTTGAAATCTAGTCCTTCAATTTGTTCAAATCCTCAAGTTACCAAATGTGCTTAATTTTTTAGGTTGTCTAGATGTAGTTTTCTTCGCATTGTACACCCGCTTATGTGTTATGGGAATTTTGTTGGGTGGCAAATCTTCAAGCCTCCATATCTAGTTCTTTCGTATCAAATTCATTTCCTTTTCCATTGCTTCTTACCATCTAGGGTCATTCATTGCTTCTTGAAAAAATTTAGGCTCAAGAAAGGCCTCCAAGACACCCACATAATAATCTAGTTTATTGTGGTAAGTTTTCTTTCATTGATAAGCATGTCAAATTTGTGGAAGAGATGTTATGCAAGCGCATGGTTCTTCAAAAGATCTCATTACTTCAAGTGGATCCATGGGTGCTCTTATGTCCATATGTGCAAGTGTTTCTTAATTAGGTATCTCCTTAGCTATAGGTTATTTGTGGGTCGAAGCATGCTCAAACTTAGATGCATGTTCAACTTCTGCATGTCTATAAGCTATTATAAGAAGTGAATCATGAAGTTCTGATCACTAGTGGTGCCATTCCCAGTAGTTGACTTATGTCACATCCAAATGGGAACAAAATGAGGTCTTTACTATTATTTGTTTGCTATTTCATCGAAGTCATTAGCTTCAATTGATTTGTGTAAGCATCTATGTCTTCTTCGAATTGTATGTCTCTACTAACAACTACCTTTTCAAGTAAAGGGTTATAGCAATGATAATTTCTTGAAGTGGTTTCATAACCCATGAAATTACATGTAGACTTAGATTCAAGTTTATTTCTATTCTTTTTGTCAACATGGACATGAGCTACACAACCAAAAATTCTCAAATGACTAAGATCAAGATTGATTCTTGTGTATTTTTCCAATGGGGTCATTCCTGAGTCTACACGAATTGGAGACATGTTTAATAAGTAAGTAGTTGTATTAATAGCTTGAGTCCACAAAAACATAGGAACATCATTCTCCAAAACAAGACTTATAGCATGTTCAAATAATCAATATGAGAAAATAATGTCTATGGCTTTGTCTATCTAGTTGTAACCTAGTTCTATTGGACATTTTTTAATTGTAATCTAGTTTTATCAGACAGTTTTTAATTGCATCAAATGAATTACAATGGACACAATTTTTTCATAATGAATGTTCAATTTTTTCTCTCAGTTATGCCATTTTGTTGTGGGGTTTTAGGTTGAATTAATTGTCAACCAATGTTGAACCCATTACAAAAATCTGAAAAAGCTTGGGATAAAAACTTTCTTCCACAATCTATTTTCAACACCTTTAGTTTGCGATCAATTTTAGTTTGAACAAGGTTTTTAAAATTTCTTCATGACTTCTAAAGTTTCACTATTTTTCTTCAAAAAATAGACACATGTCATTTGACTATAGTCATCAATGATAATTATGATGTACTTGAACCTAGAAAGTGATTTTACTAGTAATGGTCCATAGATATTGAAATGAACCAATTGCAATGGTTTTAATGCCCTTAATATGTTGTTTTTTGGAAATTGTTATCGATGTTGTCATTCCATGAAGCAACTAACATAGTCGTAGGAAATCAATGGAAGGTTGGGAATTCTAATCACCAACTAATGAGAGCTTAAACAATGGAGTGATTGGAAGTTCAAGTGCCCAAGTCTCATATGGTAAGGTTTAACAATGTTTGTTTCTTCTAAAAAAAGTGCTTGATGTTCTTTAGGATTGATACTTAGTTTCCTACCAACTAATTTGTACAAACCATTTTTTGAACTTCTAACTCCTTGAGCTATGATCTTGTGTGGTTCTGTTTTAGAGATGATAAGACATTATGAAGAATTAAATATTGTTAAATGATTCTTATCAGTAATCTTTCCAACAAACAAAATATTTTTTTGACACTAGGAACATAAAAAACATCTTTGATGTTGTTTATTTCACCACTTTCAAATTGAACCTTTGCATGACCTTGACCTTCAACATTGTGGTAAACACCACTTGTAGACTTTTTTCTAGAAGGAATTCCTATATGTGGCTTGACCTCATCTAAAAGTCTAGGATTTCAAGTGAAATGTGTTGTAGCACTAAAGTTTAAGATCTAGTTTGCATCAGCATGTTCCATGGAAAATATAGACTGTTCAAGATCTTGAAGTTTAAAAGATGTTAAAGCTTTGTCAAACAACTTCACTATGCTTTTAAAAAGTTTTGTCTCATCACCTTCTCCATCAACATCATGCTCCAACATGCTTGTTTGTTGATGTAATTTCTTCACACTCTCCCATGGTTTCGGACAAGTTCTTGCCCAATGATCATTCTTAAAACATTGGTTACAACTACCTAGTTTCTTGTGGAAACTAGTTGAAAAACAACCTTCATTGTCTCTTGAACTTGAAAACATTTATTTTGAGTGTACTTCTTGAACTTCACCCAAAGTGCTTCATCGTCCAAACGCTGCTTGTTCTTCACATTCCTCCTATGTTCTTCATGCAACAATTTGCTAATGAGTTCCTCAAACGTAGGTAAGTCCTTCTAAGTTGAAATCAACTGCACAAAATGATCAAAGCTTGGTGGTAAATCATTGAGAACCATTTTGACAAGCACATCTTTAATAATATTTTTTCCAAACCAACCAATTGGTTTAACAAATGTTTGGTGTTCATAAGAAAGTCCTCCATTGATGTTATTTTGTCCATCTTGAGATCTATTAATTTTTTTTGGATTAACATTCATTGAGAAAAATCTTTCGTCTTGAACAATCTTTTCAAAACTTCCCAAACATCCTTGGGTTCTTGTATTCTCATGACATAAAGAATAATTTTGTCCTTGATGGACAAATTAATGATAGTCAAGGCTTTGCACTTTTGTTTTCAAAGACCCTCAACTTGAGTAGCAGTCAATGTTGGTGATGTTGATGATGTGATTCCAGATATTGAAACACCAAACAAACCTCCAAATGTTGAAAAAGAAGAAGCTTGTATAATTGAGGGCTCTACAATGTCCCATAAATCTTTTCACATAAGTATGAGAAAGATCTTAAACTTCCACACATTATAGTTGGACTGACCTTTTAGCCTATTTGTTTCAAAGATATAACCTTTTGAAAAGTTTGCCATTTTGGGATGGAGCAAAACTACACACTTCTTGGGATGTTGGATTCATGTTCATAGTGAATCTACAATTTAAAGTTGAACCTCATCACTTTCTATAAACCTAGGACCCTTCCTCATTAGGCTCTGATACCATGTGGAAATAGTAGAAAAAAATTCATCTCGTTATTACAAAAAGGATTCAATAAAATGAATTCAAAGAGCCAATGATTAGCTCATTTAATTATAAAATGATTAGCATATCACCATACTGAGAAAGCCCAAAAAATAGGATCATTATCAAGTTATGTAAATTACGAAACAATGGAAAATAACTGCTAGAGATAATAATCTATCTTAGATCTATGTAATAGTCTAAGTTTGACCTATTTTTCTATGTATTGGAACATGCAATAGATTATCGAAAAGGCCTCTTCAAGGGATATAACATTTTTTGTGATGGATACCAAATCAAAGTCCATATATGGTTGTAAACATATAAAATAAAACGGTTCATATCTTGGAAATTTTGGGAAACTTTGGGATTACCATGAATTTATATTGTTTCAATGTAGTCCTCATCATTTGTTATGGAATATATTATAAAAATCTAGGTGATCAATTTTCCCCAAGTTTGGGCTTATAATGAAATATGTGAAGGTGTGTCTTTTATGACTTAGTCCACGCACCAATTTGGCTTTAATTTGCACCAAGTGTTTTTTTTATTGGTTTCAATATATTGATTTCACTTCAAGAGTTCACACATTTGAATTCATCCTAGTCCCATTTCAAACATCCCATTCTCTATTTTTTTATGGGGTTTAAAAACACACTTTGAGTTTGTATTTTGCTACAAAAATTAAAAAATGGTAACAATTTCTACCTTGATACCACTTGAAAAACCTAGGTTGTGTCACTTGGTATCAAAGTTTTAATAGGAAGTTTTCATCCAAGATTTAATATGATGGCTAATGGACAAAGTTGAAGCTAAGTAATGAAGGACATTGTGATGGAAGGAAATTGACTTGGGATCCTAAGGTTCAACCCAAGGTCATTTGGGAAAAGTCCCAACATGATTAAGAAGATTAAAAGGACGACTTTTCCCATCATCACAACCATGTGGAGTTAACACAAGTTTTTATAAATATTGTTTAGGTAAAGGCCATTCTTTTATTTGAAAGAATGCCAATGAAATGAATGCACGATCAAATGGCTCAATATCGACAAAGATTATACTCTCTATAAGTCCATACCAAATTTTTTTAAATGATTCAAATGGACATGGTTATTATCTTTTAAATTATTATTATCTTAATATTTGAATAATACATGTTTAATCACATACAAACCTTCCCAAATCTATGTGAAAACTTGTATTTAATGTAATTGATGTCATTTTTAAATTTGGAAGTCCTAAGAGGAGAACCCACAAAGTTGATATGAATAGTGACCCATATAAAACTTTTAAAACATATGCTTTTGGGACCAAAAATTTGACAAACAAACAAAAATTGTAATTCATATGAACTTACAAAAATATGGTTAAATTTTAATTGTTCAAAAGTCCCTAACTATTAAACAGTTAAGGTTTTCAAAGAAAAGCTTCCTCATATGAATTTATCATCTTTATTACATCATATATTGAATCCCAATAATAAATTTGGAATGTGAATCGATATGTTTTTTTCCATTTTGTGATGTCTAATCAAACAACTAGTCCATATTTTTTGACTTCAAAAGTCCATTACTACTAACAAATGAGTTTTTAATCAATAAATAACCACATAATTCTTTTCATAATGAAATTGTTAATCTAGACCAAGTTCCAATTAATAGATCTGAAGATATATTGATCACCATATGCATTTGAATAAAAAGTACCTAAGAAAAAAACATCATTTTGTCACAAAAGTGAACTAGTCAATTCTATATTTACCCAATGATTTAACAACATTTGTATAAATTATCTTATGAGGAAGAAAGGTGGCCAAAAATGGGGAATCTTTTGTTTTAGAAAGCTTAACATCTTTGAACTTGGTCACTTGATAGAAATTTTGATTATTCCTTGTAAGGGTACACCTCTATGGAAAATTATTTCATGGATTCATTTTCATTTTCCTTTTTATGATCTTTATTAGTCTTCCCTATCTTGCTAAACATATAATGAAGCAAGGGAATTTGAACTTCCCCCATTTAAAACTTAATTGTCATGAACATAAAAACTACAAAAAAATAGACAATGAAAATATAGGTCTAAGTCCAAATTCAAAATACAAAACAAAAGGACCAAGACAAGAAGACAAAGATCAAATTCAAAAACACAAATTGTGCAAGACCAAAGTACATATTTTTATTGCAATGAAGTAAGCAAATATAAACACAAAAAAACATAATAAGGTTATAGAACGAGATTGTACCTCATATTAATATTGAACAAATTGAAGGTAATGGGGAGTTCTACTTCTATTTATACCCTTTTGGAGACCTAGTTCAAGAAAGTTTTTATAGAAGTTCCCATGTGCCCACCAACCAGGGAAACATTTAAGAAACTTTTAAATTACAAGTGAATTATGAATTAATTAAGATCCAATTAAAAATGAATTAAAAATGAATTATAGGTGAACTAATAATTAACTATGAGTTGATTAAGAGTTAACTAAAAGTGAACTAAAATTAAATTATGAATTAATTAAAAATAATCTATGCATTAACTTGAAATTAATTCGAAATTAATTAAAAGTGAATTAGAAATTAGTTATGAATGAATTGAAAGTTAACTACAAATGAACTAGGAGTAAATTAAGAGCTAACTATAAATCATGGATGAACATCCATATGAAAGAATTCCATTCATCATGTGAAAATGGTGTTCGTGATATTAACTCTTAGGAGTTGACATCTTGTAACATGTTTTCCATTCACAAAAATGTCTTGGGCTTGCAAATCAAAGTTGAACCCTTTCCATGTGCAATTGAATGCATCTTATTGCCTAACTTTAATGCTTTAATGATTTTGTTATTTTTAGGTCATCTTTTAATTTTTCTTGTTGGTGATTAATGTTGTTATAATCCCTCTTGTGTGACCATGTCATGTTTTTAAAAAGTAACATTATGTTTTTCCAATTTTATTTTTGGGAACAAAGCAAGATTCAACCACGTGGTCAAACTTTTTGCATTAAAAACATTAGTTTGGCCTTTGAAGATTTATTTTGTTGGGGAGGCTAGAAATGTTACATCTTTAAAACATTAAGTTTAGGGTTGGTAAGTTTTTTTCATTCAAATGGAATCAACATTTTTTACAAACATAAATTTTCCCACTTGACTTGCCAAAAGATTGAGACAATTTGCATTTGGCATATATTGATTAATTTCTAAAATTGGACCCTAAATGAAAACTTCATAAAGCTAAGTGATTATTTTAAAAAGGTGAACGACTATTCATGAAAGTGAGAGTGACCACTAGAAAAGCCAATGTGCCAGGTAAAGAAAAAACTTTTCTATTTCGCAACTTAAACACATTGTGTAAAACATGAGTGTGATGAGTGCAAACAAATGGGCGAAAACATGTTAATAGGAGTCAACAACATGCCCCTTAAGCAATTATTTAACTTTAAATATTTAAAAATATGTTTAAAATTCTAAAAAAAATCTTCAAAAATCTTATATTATTATATTAAGGTTTATATTTTAAAAAATTTAAAAGTACGTCATTTTTTGCATCTAAAAAATCATTTCATAAATCATTTATTACTTTTTAAAAATTGGTTATAAATTATTTAAAAAATTGAACATTTTTTATTCATTGGATGGATTTATTCACATGTTCTCATGATATATTACAAATGTTGTTATAAACATAAATTTAAAGAAAATAACAATTTAAGTTATTTCTCTAACATACGAAATATTAAAAAATGGTTACAAATGTTTTGGTACATATTAACATGCTTTCAATGTAACCTTCTTCACTTGAGAATGTAGCTTCAAATAAACCAATATTGATCATAAGTTAATGAAAACTAAAGACTCATGAAGTGATTACTTGACCCCTTTTTCCATGGTTTCAATCTCAACCCATTTCTTACATGTTATTTGTTCAATTGCAATTATACCTCCGAAAAATAGTAGATGATCATTCCATCCACACATTTTGGCTTTGTTGCAATATCACCTAGGTTTTTTCCACTATTAACAAGATGGGTTCCTTCTCATTTAAGTTAGTAGGTTGATGTGGGAGTTGACTTAGTTGGATATGATTGAATGGAGATGAGAGGATACACCTTCAAAAAACACATGTTTTGTTGCCTTTCATTAACTCCAATGTCAAGACCTTTGTGTCAATAAACCTTTTCTATCCTTAAATCAAATTTTGACATAACCAATTATAATTGTTGCACTATTTCCAAAGTTGCCATATCTTGCATAGACCTTGCTTACAGACATGCAAATAATCTAACATAACAATGACAATTTTTCTAAAAGGTAAATTAGGTTTCCCTTGTTATTTACTTTTGCTTTGATGTTATTCTACCAATTGATTCACTATTTCATATAACCTATATCCGTTGCTTTTGGTGAGGCTTCTTTCATTTTGTGTGTATTTACTTTTTAAAATTGTCATTTAAGTCCAACCCTACAATAGAATCATGTAGGTGATGTGCAAGATTGTGCACTAAAACTCACAAAGTTCATAGGGGTGTCAAATGTGTTATCTTGTTCATCTACTAGCAATATTTTTCATCTATAATATGGCATTGGAACAAGTACGTTTACATTTCCATTCACCCTATCATTATTATAATTCCTATGTCAAGAAGTTTCATTGTAATTTAAGATAATTGATGATATTGACAGTTTTGAATTTTTCTTGATGAATCTTATTATCTTCATTAAAAAAAATCAATTTTTATAAATTTCAAAACCATTCCTAGTAGGCATCATCATATGTATTGCTATCGCTATCACCACATGTCTATAACATTTATATTTAGTATGACATGTACATTTATTTCCATTGTTTACAAATGAGCCATCCAATTGCTGTATCATGACAACATCGATCATGAAACGATACATATTATGCATTATTAACTTGATATTGCAAATAACATCACATACTAAAGCCCATGATCTATGTGAAATGCCACATCATCAACAATCAAGAAATGTCAAATTGTTCACTTGTAAAATGATGGGCAACAATTCATATTACTTGATTAATTGTTATTTAATTCCTCCCACTATTTCTTTTTAGTTCTTTTGTCATACACTATGTGACCAAGTTCACTTTATATTTTATTAGATTTTGATTGAATTTGGACAAATATACCATGATGAAAGTGACTAACCGCCTAATGAATAGAAACAAATGCAAACATTTTGAATTCATTAATGGATAATGGAATTTTTTAATAGTCAATTCACTAAGCTAACCTCTAAGACCTATGTTAGGCCATGTAGGTTAGGTTAAGCAACCTAGCCTACCAATAATTTACAATAAAATTGGAGGACCAACATGTTATTGAAA
>Ga0116226_10006645_pt1 | contig 10392 bp, 8 predicted proteins | sample S1TSphfallax_FD_89692 | JGI IMG/M metagenome (GOLD analysis project Ga0116226, IMG submission 89692) | Host-associated microbial communities from peat moss isolated from Minnesota, USA - S1T2_Fa - Sphagnum fallax MG | ecosystem: Host-associated > Plants > Peat moss > Unclassified | place: USA...
AAAGATTAACCCTCTTGGTAGATAACGTACACCGAAAAATGATGAGCTTATTTTTGACCATGTAATTCCATGAATAAAGTAATATTTAGACCCTGGTAATGCTTCAGCCTGTCCAACCATAACCCTATAATTTTTAACTTCTTCACCATTATTTAAGTAGTTAACAACATATTCTAAATTTCCATACCATCTTCTAAATTCCCCACCTTTACTTAATAAAAACCAACGCTTTATTAAATTATTTTTATTCTCATTTGAAAAGTTTAAAATCGTATTTTCAATACTTACTTCTTGCCAACAACGTATAAATCGATCATTTTTGTTAGTTGCTATTCCCTTTGTCGCATTAGCAATTTTATTTAGAAGCTGACCTTTGCAGAAAATATCAAAAATATTACTGTTCACCCAATAAGCGATCGCACTCCCCGGAATCTTCGCAAAATCAGCAGACTTTGCATAATAAAGATATCCACAATCAGGATTTTTGATTGCTTCTAAAGTTTTTGGTGCTTGATTTTGATGTCCTTTAAAATCTGATAACTTGATGTAAGTCCCCAATTTATTTTTATCAATTGATTTCTTTAAAGAAAAAATGCAAACTGGAATACAAGCAGGTTCAAAAGCATTATATTCCAATTGAACTAATGAAGTAATAGTAAAATTATTTAACAATTTAATTCTGAAATTCTCATAAGTAGATAGAAACATCCAGACGAAAGGTGTTATTAAACCTAAATAACTATTACAATTTGCAAGACTGTCAAATCTTTCCATAAACATAGAAAAAGCATCAGATTTAGAATCGATGTAATTCTTACTAGCAAAATTTTTCAGAACTTCATTTAAACTTTTATTACCCATATAAGGCGGATTCGCGACGACAACCCAATATTTATTCCTCAACAATTCCGCCTGTAAAACCAACGCTTTCAAATTTGGGACATACTCTCGAAATAAAGAATCACTCACTTCCAAATTATCCAACTGCTTTTTTAACATCTCAACATCAAAGTCAGGTGGAGTAATCAAACTTCCCAAATTATCAGCATCCTTAAAAGTATCAATCAAAGGTTTCCAATCCTCAGCATTTAATTCATTCGCAGGTGGTAAAGTCTGACCATGAGTAGGACGTACCGCCATAATATTCAACGCCAGAGATTTCCGCAAAATCCGCGAATTAATCGCCCGCGCTTTCATCAAAACCGCAAAACTCGCTAATTGCGCCGCTCGTTCATCAATATCTAACCCATACAAATTATGAGTTAAAATCAAACTCGGAATATCCCTTTCCGCATAACCCTGTTCTCGATAAATTTCCAACAATAGATCAAACGCATAAACCAAAATATGACCACTTCCACAAGCCGGATCGATTACCGTCAATTCCTCCGGTGTGAGATTTTGCGGTGTTCCACTCTCACTGGAATCTTGATGAGGATTTTCCAAAAAATACAACATCTTTTCCCGCAAGTTTGATTCCGGGTGAGATTCCAACCACAAACGCCCCAAACTGTTCTCTACCATATACTGAACAATCCAACGCGGGGTAAATAATTGCGTTGCTGCGGGAATGTCTACTGCTTCTACCTTCGATTTCGCGCCAATTACCTCATCCTTACGCTCAGAAATGTAGAACTGATATAACCAACCTACCACTTCAATATTTTCCCAATCTTCCTCGGAAATTTCCTTGACCAATCGCCGGATAATTGAATCTTGATTGAGCAAATTTCCTGGTAAAAACAGCGCTTGGTAATTTTTCCGTTTGTCAAATAAAGCTGGAATCCCTGCTGCTAAAGCTTCACATTGGACTAACAACAACCGATGATAAAGAAACTCATCTGGGTTAGGTTGGCGATCGCCCAAACTGCGCCAGTGATTCAGAATATCCCAATTAAATCCTGGTAAATCCCCCATTTCCGCAATTGAAGAAGCATCCCGCAAGATATCGGGGTCTACTAAATTCGGATCGCTACTACTCAACACCCGCCCAATATATCCATTTACCTCCATAAACCGCAACGCAGCCAAACGGTTAAACCAGGTGTAGGCGATTTCATCAATTAACGCTTCTACCGCTTGTGCTTGCTGGGAAGTCAACATTAAATCTGCTAAATGTTGGCGCAGTTGCTCATATTGGTTTGCTTCTATGGTATTGAGGGTTTGTCCTTCCACCAATAAACCTCCAGATACAGTTTGAGGTTCTGTGATTTTTTGCTGAGTTATCCCAAATTGAGCAGCGCGGGATTTGACTTGTTCTTTCAAATAACGACGCGCCCAAATTGCAAAGTTTTTAATGGATGTACGATTCATAAAATTGTAGGTTGGGTTGAGGAACGAAACCCAACATTCAAAAATGTTTGTTCAGTTTCGCGTATTCATAAAATTGTAGGTTGGGTTGAGGAACGAAGACAAAGGAGCGGCTTCAAGGGAGAGTAACCCAACACTCAAAAATGTTTGTTCAGTTTCGCGTAGGTTAATAAAGATTTGTTGGGTTTCGCTATCGCTCAACCCAACCTACGCAATTATGAGTTATTCTAGACGAATACGATTATTTTTCTGGATCATATTCATCAATTCTTGACGCAAAGCCTTTAAATAAACCTCCACATCTTCAGCCGTTTCTAGAACTAATTTAGGAGAAACTTTCGCCAACTGTATTTTTATAATTGGTTTCGGTTGAACCTCCTCTTTTCCTGCAATTTTTTCCTGACTTTGAATAATCTCCTGGGCTTGCTGGTCTACTTTTTCCCACAATGGTGTGAGCATCTTTTCCAATTTCGCTTGATGAGCGATCGCCGAATCAATACTCACCACCTGAGAACCAGAACTAACCACCTGTTCAATTTGGTTGATCACACTATTCATATCCAACTGAGCAGAAATTTCTGGATAGGTAGAACTCACATACCTAGAAACCTGTTCCCGTATTTCCTGACTCTTAACTTTCACTTGATCGATTTCTGCTTGTAACACCTCCTGAACCTTATCCTTGACAGGTTTTAACAAAATCGCCAATTGAGGAATTTTACTAGTCGGGTCAGTCATTGCTAAAATTTCTTTGACCGATTCTACCCGCTTAATTAAACCTGTATCTGTAATATGACGCAAATCGGATTCTAGAACCTTCAAATCATTCTGAGCTTGTTGGAATAATTTAATCTGTGAGTAAAAGAAAGACTCCAACTTTTGGACAGCTTCAATATGTTCCTCTATCTCATCCCGTTGAGAGCGAAAAGTACCAAAAAATTCAGCTACACTATCTTGAATTAAGAGATTTCCCAAAAAATCCAAGTTGGTTTCTAGCAATTCCCTGAAAGGAAGACCATTTTGAGATTGCGTCAACCATTCTTGTAAGAGTTTTTTACGTTCTGTCAAAGCCTTCTTATAAGCTTCAAATAGTAACTGAGTATCGCTCGGTATATTACCATTCAATAACTCACTAGCTAAATCTTTAGCTATCTTCACACTTCCTGGGTCGATCGCATCAGCTAGACGAACTGTATATTGATCCAATCCCTGACGAGAACGGATTTTTTTCACTAAGTCCTTTTCTCGGAGATTGACATTATTTTGAGCAAGTCGTAATTCAACTACACCCTGATTAGCCAATTGAGCCATTACCCCTAAAGTATCAAACTCCGACCATCCATAGGGACGCACACTAAATTTATGGATCAATCCTCTGATCGTGATTTGACGATGAAGACGGTTTTCTTCCGTTAACCAAGCTTTCATTTCACTATGAGCAGCTGCGTTAACTTGTTTTCCAGTGATATCTTGCTCCTCACTATCACGAATCAAAGCACTTGTGATCTGTTCCTCAGTTTCAAATCCACTAGTGACATAACCCAACTTTTGATAAACGTTGTCTACTAAATAGGTGAGTCCTTCTATTAATAAGTTTCTCGCGTCTCGGTTACGGATTTCCACCTTACTCCCATAAGCAAAGACATCCCCGCGAGCAATTGATTTTTCTAAAGTAGCGATCGCATCTTGACGACGCTGAGTATTTTCATCTCCCCGCGCAATTAAAATTCTTTGAATGCTTGGGGTTAAGTTACTCCTATTTTTCAAGCGCAAGTACTCATCTGTCTTGAGTAAAATATTCAGATCATCTATTAAACGTTGGTCATCAGGTAATCTGACTAAAACCTCATATCCAGTTCCCGTAGTTGCTAGGCAAAAGTTGTCATCTTTTATAGTCTCATATCTCTCCGCATTGGGCGTAACTATATGTATAGTCAAGTCGCTTATTTGTTGTCCAAAAGTCTGTTCATCTAGTTTGCGATTAAATTGATATCTATGACGTTGTTTATATCGCAGGTCTTTATCCGTGAAAATTGAATTCCATACTAGGGTTTGTAGCTCTTTGAGAATCTTGCTGGAATCAACTTGTGTATTTTTGATTTCCCTACTAATATCTTGTTCCTCATAAGTCAGAAAAATATACTCATCCCCATTGCGCTGAATCAGGGTTTGTCGTTCCAAGCGTCCTAGTGTCGCTTCTATCTGTTTGCGCAAAGCTAACTTATCTTGATCAATACTATTGAGGCTCAAAGTCGTCAAATTATCCAAATTCGCTCTGATTTCCTTGACATATTTGACCATGAACAAAGTTTTCAACAGGTCAATATCAAAAGCTTGTAATTGTGGATTAGCTTCAGCTTGGATAATCACTTGAGCGATCGCAGTATCCAAAAATCCTTCAATCGCCATATAAAAGGTATGGAAGGGAACTAACACTCCTAAACATTCTCCCGCTACCGCTTGGGAAGCTACCTGAAAAGCATCCAATAGCGATCGCTCTCCCGATGCTAAATGCTTACCTGCTGAACCCATGATGCGAATTTGGGTAAATACCTTTTGAAGCAAGTTGAACTGATAAGGAACGAAGGGATAAGCAGTAATAAAATCTTCAGCGTTGTTATATCCTGGTAGATCGGCGCTATCTTGGGTAAAAGTGATTTGGTTTTTCAGGATAGCTAGTTTCTGGTGATATAGAGCTTCTAGTCCCGCTCTCCCAACATCGGTTTTACTCAATAACCTTAATTTAATCACCTCATCAGTATTCGCGGAAGATAGACTCAAAGGACGTTGAAACCGACCGATAATTTTAGAAAAATCCTCGCCTTTAATCTTATTCTTGGTAATCTCGTCCATTGCTTCTTGAGATGTCACCACTACCCAAGCTCTCCCCTGACAATGAGTTCCCAAGTCTTCTACCACCGTTTGGAGATTTAGCATCAGTTTAGTATCTTCACCAATGTACTGTCCCACCTCATCCACCATGAAGACTAACCCATGTTGGGGACTTTTACTGTCTAAATGTTGCTTGACTATCTGAGCAAATTTTTCTGTACTCAAATTATAGTTTTGGTCATTTAACTCAAGTAACCGCTGCGCTTGTGCTAGACCAATTCCCAGACTAGTTTGTAAAGCACTGGCGATCGCATCTTGATAAAATCCCCAAGCGTCGCGGTTTTCCGTCCATTCCAGTCCAGTCTCAGCCAAAAAAGCCGCTTTAAAATCGGCGTATTTACCTTTACGGTCTAATTGGCGTTCAAACTCAGCGATCGCTGGGACTGTCCCAAAATACCCCAAATGCTCATCAAAGACTTTTTGAAAAACTTGAGTAATACTTTCTTGATCGTTTTGGTGATTCGCATTAGCCTTGGAGTCAATATTAAACAAGATGACATCACAAGAACTTTGGGCTGATTTGGTAATCTTCGCCAGTAATAAAGGGTCAGAAATCCGTTGAGCGTCAAAATAATCTAAAGCACAAGTATTTCCCAATTGACGATTTGCTAATAAATAAGAAAGGATCTTTAAAAAATGCGATTTCCCAGAGCCAAAGAATCCAGAAATCCACAAACCCATCTTGTCTGTAGGATGATCAATAGCATCAGCAAATCTATTGAAGAACGTCGCAAAATGTTTATTTAGTTCGCGAGTAACAACATACTCCTCCAACTCCTGACGAATATTGTCATCATCCTGCTGTCCTACCTTGATCACACCATTGATATTCCGATTAATATCTTTTTGGAAAAGTTCAGCAATATTCATAAAACAGTACTGTTGTGAGGAATTAAAGGAAAAGCGCGGTAATAATTATCATCTTTAAAGCTGTTAAATAGACGTAGTTCATGTCCATCATAGTCACCTGGGAAGAACATCACCAGAGGAATTTTGTCGAGGATGGGATGTAAGTTATTTAAAATAGTATGGGATCTTAATAAAGGCCAACTTGCTCCCACACCCGTCATCAGAACTAGTTGTTCATTCCCCTGTAATTGCTTTTGGATATAGCTAATCACTGGGTCAGGTTGGATAATTGGCGTAATGGTTTTGGCTAAGGCTTTATTCCCTTTCTTCCCTTCCAAATCAAAAGCCTTATCCAGTAAACTTCTTTGTTTTAATATGTCGAGGATAATTTTGTAGAGGTTAATTTCTAGCACAATCAACTGGTTGGGTGGACTGGTCAATTGGACTTTCAGGTGATCTACGTGCTGTTGTACCAGTGGTTCATATTCAGCATTGTAATCAAATACATAAAAACCTATTTCGTTACCAATACCGCGATTACTCAGTAACCGAGTATCTTGTAACTTTGGCAATAGAGCCGCTAAACGCTGCTGAATAGTCAATCCTGGCAACAATTCTACAATCCCCCTTGGCAATGCTGACCAATCTTACTACTGTAAAGTACTTAACTATATGTGAATATAATAACATGTCAAATTATATATTCTCTTAATCTTATAATAAAGTATACGGTGTATTTACGTATTTATCGACTCAGGTAACAAGCTAAGTATATATCAGTATAAAAAGATTTACTCTTAAATTCAATTATTGCGAATAATCTGGGCGATCACTTTGACACGCAAAATTGTAATAATATATGATATTTTGTTTGGAATGCAACAAATTTCTTTACCAAAATGGTAAACTTATATTAGTCAATAACGCATGGAAATCACTTTCGCCAAGAAAAAATGGCAAGAACTATGCGAGCAAGAAAGACTATCACAAAAGAGGCTTGGTGCAAAGTGTGCCAAGAAATTGAAAACTCAATTGGCTATAATTCGTGTTGCCAACTGTGTCAAGGAATTAGTTATAGGCAATCCCCATCCTTTGATAGAAGATAGAGCAGGGCAATTTGCGGTAAATCTAGAAGGTGGTAATCGGCTTGTGTTTAAACCAGATGACGATCCTATTCCTCTTACTAATGATGGAAGCATTGATTGGCCAAATGTTACTGCTGTTTGTATTGTTTTCATTGGAGATTACCATGATTAAGACATCCCATCCTTTTACTCCAGATTGGGTATCTTCCCCTGGTGATGCGATCGCTGATTTCCTAGAAGAACGCGGTTGGACGCAAGTAGAACTAGCAAAGCGCTTAGGCTTTAGTGAGAAACATATTAGTTTATTGATTAATGGTAAAGCGCCAATCAGCGAGGAAACAGCGCTGAAGCTAGAAACTGTTTTAGGAAGTACGGCGGCGTTTTGGCTCAGATATGAAGCCCAGTATCGTGCTGCTTTGGCTAAGAAAGAGGAGGAAGTGTGTTTACAACAGTGGATATCTTGGTTAGATGAATTACCAGTTAAAGACTTGATGGACCAAGGTGTAATCCCAAAATGTAATTTAATCTCTAGGAATAAACCGAGGTTAGTAAAAGAGTTATTGCAGTTTTTCAGCGTAGCTTCCCCAGAAGATTGGCGGAATCATTATGTAGGAATGGAAGTTGCTTTTCGTCGTACCCGTGAAGAACAAAGCGATATTGGTGCTATTTCTGCTTGGTTAAGATTGGGTGAAATACAGGCGGAAAAGTTGACTTGTCCAAAATATAGTGAACCTCGATTCAGAAAAGCAGTACAGAAAATTCGTACTTTAACTATCTTGTCCCCAGAGGAATTTGAGCCACAGATGCAACAGCTATGTCTTGAGTCTGGAGTTGCGCTTATTTTAGTACCATCAATCAAAAAAGCGCATATCAGCGGAGCAGCACGGTGGATAAGTCCTAATAAAGCATTAATCCAACTTTCGCTATATGGTAAAACCAATGACCGATTCTGGTTTAATTTCTTTCATGAAGCAGCGCATATCTTGCTACACGATAAAGAGAAGATCTTTCTTGATGAATGGGATGGCGGCGAAAGCTTGAAGTCAGAATTAGAACACGAAGCGGATCGATGGTCGCGAGAATTTCTGATACCTACGAAGTACGAAGAAGAATTAGCAGAACTTAAATCTAGCTCAGATATTGCCGATTTTGCAGAACGCATAGGCATTCATCCTGCGATCGTTGTAGGAAGACTTCAGCACGATAAATTAATTCCTTATAATTTGATGAATACTTTTAAAGTAAGTTTCCATTTCAAGCAGAGGAATAAGTAATTTTCCATCTCCACCAAAACATTACCAAGGAGGATGCAGCTAGACAGGTTGCTCATAAGCTTATGGATGACACAATCAAGCAATCTCATAAAACTATTGATTTGCTTCCATATTTTTATCCTCGCTATACCTCAGCTAATAAAGATAAGTATGTGTTTGAGTTGCCAAATTATGCGAATATAGCTGGGTATACATTTGATCAAGTTCCTGCTGTTTATAAAGATAAAACAGCCCGTGAATACTATTTATCTTTAGCTAAAGAGTACTTTCTACAATGAAACTAGATACTATTGGTAATTTAATGCTTCTTCCTAGGGAACAGATCAGCCTCAAAGAAGGTATCAGCATTCCTAGTTTTCTCATAAAAGCTGCTGCTGATCAATTGAGGAAACCAGATACCCGCAACTGGGTTCCTGTAATCGTTCGTGAGGTTGAGAATAATAAATATGAGGTTATAGGTAATTCTTTTGTCTACGCAGTAGCTGAGGAAGCACAACTAGCAAGAGTGTGGTGCATTATTGCGGATATCAGTAAAGAGACAGAAAATATAGCCAAAATTCTATCTAGCGAACAAACACCAAAAATTAATCTTAGCTCTGCTACATATGATGATATAACAGCAGCTCTCCAATATTTAATCGAGAAGCCGGGGAGTGCGCTTAAAGGCGTTAATCTGAAAACTGCAACTGCTAGAATTGACGAAGCTAGCGATCGCAAGTACTGGAAGAATTTAGATCCTATTACCAAGCTCAAGTGTGGAATTACCGCAGCCAAAGTCAAGGCGTTAAATGAGGTTTTCTATGTTACTCCAGAAGCTTCAGATCCATTAATCAAGGATACGGACTTCCAGAAAATGACGGTTTCCCAACTGAGAGCGATCGCCAAGGAGCGGGGAATTCCGGGATATAGCAAGAAAACTAAACTTGCTCTAATTGAGGCGTTAAGAGAAGACTAAGGTATTGGGGCATAGCACAAAATTTCATGTTCTTGTTAGTCAAAGCAGATTTTAGGTATCAGAATATGCAGAGAAGAAAAATTCTAATAGCTACAAAAACATATCCTTCAATTAGTAGAAAATACCGTGAAACCGTATGCACTGCAGGAGTTTTATTAGATGATAATGAAAAATCAGAACAATGGATTCGTATTTATCCTATTCGTTTTCGTGCGAACGATTTATACTTTATAGTAGGCAATTTGAAAAACCACAAAAATGTTTTTATGATTATTGGACTATTCTATCCAATGTTGCCTAAAAACAATCCTACTTTAGATCTATTTTAAGAAAATGAAAGAAAATGATAGTCTCAATAAATACATATTAACTTTTGGTTACGGTAACAGGAAGAGCTATAAGGAATTTTTAGAATATCTAGTGGATTTTAATGTTACTCACGTAATTGACGTAAGGCAGGTTCCACGAGCATGGAGTCGTCAATGGTATGCCCAAGAACTCCATAATCTCTGTAATTCAAATAACATTAAGTACTTATCCAAAACTAAATTAGGTAATACATCTGGCAATGAAAATTGGATACCAGAGAGTCCGGAGGAGGCACAACAGGCATTGTGCGAAGTTGCGGAAATAGCCAAGCAGGGCAATATTTTGCTACTTTGCGCTGAAAAAAAGGCGGCTCATTGTCATAGAACAGAAGTTGCTAATTCTTTAAAAGAATTAACAGCCATTCCAGTTAAACATTTAGAATGATATAGAAGCAAAACCATTGACATAGTACCATTATTAACACTACCATTTGAGTAATGCTCATCTAGATTTCTTCCCGATGTGTAATTCTATGCATCATTACTATATAGTATTTTGCTTGTCTAAGTTTAATCCAGTGTAAGCAATATGGCACAAAATTGAAACAGCTAAGGATGAGATGGAAAATGGTTAACCACAATCACTATACTTATAGGATTACTTGGTCAGAAGAAGATCAAGAATTTGTGGGACTATGTGCTGAATTTCCTAGTTCGTC
>Ga0116226_10006647_pt1 | contig 10390 bp, 11 predicted proteins | sample S1TSphfallax_FD_89692 | JGI IMG/M metagenome (GOLD analysis project Ga0116226, IMG submission 89692) | Host-associated microbial communities from peat moss isolated from Minnesota, USA - S1T2_Fa - Sphagnum fallax MG | ecosystem: Host-associated > Plants > Peat moss > Unclassified | place: USA...
AGATGGTGAGGCTTCGTGGCGCCGACGATCGGTGCGGTGATGCCGGGCCGCTGCAGCATCCAGGCGAGCGCGACCTGGGAGCGGGGGACGCTGCGTTTCGCGGCGACGGCGCCGACCGCCTCCACGACCGCCCGGTCGGCGGCCTCGGTTCGGGCGTAGAGCGTCTTGCCGTAGGCGTCGGTCTCGGCGCGCGCGGAGGCGGGTGCGTCGGACCACGGGCGGGCGAGGCGACCGCGGGCGAGAGGACTCCAGGGAATCACGCCGATCCCCTCTGCCAGACAGAGTTTGAGCATCTCCCGCTCCTCCTCGCGGTAGAGAAGGTTGTAATGGGGCTGCATGGACACGAACCGGCTCCAGCCGCGGCGCTCGGTGAGGTAGAGCGCCTTGGCGAATTGCCAGGCATGCATGGAGGAAGCGCCGAGGTAGCGGACTTTGCCGGATTTGACGACGTCGTGCAGGGCTTCGAGCGTCTCTTCGATGGGGGTGTCATAGTCCCAGCGGTGGGTCTGATAAAGGTCGACGTAGTCGGTCCCGAGCCGGCGCAGGCTGTCGTCGATCGCGGCGAAGATCGCCTTGCGGGAAAGTCCGCCGGTATTGGGCCGGTCCCGCCAGCGGCCATGCGCCTTGGTGGCGATCACGATCTCGTCGCGCTTCGCGTAGTCGCGCAGCGCCCGGCCGACGATCTCCTCGCTGGTGCCGTCGGAGTAGACATTGGCGGTATCAAAGAAATTGATGCCCAGCTCCAGCGCACGCTGGAGGTACGGCCGGCTGGTCGCCTCGTCGAGGGTCCAGGGGTGGGCGCCCCGTTCGGGCACGCCATAGCTCATGCAACCGAGGCAGATGCGGGAGACAGATAGTCCGGAATTTCCGAGGCGCACGTAGTTCATACGGTAGATCGTCGAAGGCTATCATTACCCGGTTGGCCCATGTTTCGCAAATTGATCCGATTGTCTCCATTCCAGATGCTGGTCATCGGGACATGGGGGCTGCTGCTTTCCGCCTGCGCCTCCCTTCACGCTGGGCGGGAGGAGCCTGCGGCCGCTCCGTCGGTCGCGCCGGCCAACCCATTCGGACGGCGACTCGGGCCGGATTGGCCGCCGTGTGCACTGGGGGGTTGCCAAAGGGCCGAGTTCCCGTTGCCGGTAACTCTATGACAGAATTCTGCACGCGGCTGAATGACCGGATCGCCCTGCACGGTCCCCTGTGCGTGGGCCTGGATCCTTCGGCGGCGACCTTGGCGACGTGCGGCCTGCCCGATTCCGCGGAAGGGGCCTTTGAGTTCGGTCGGCGCGTCCTTGCTGCGGCCGCGGGCCGGATTGCGATCGTCAAGCCGCAGGCCGCGTTCTTCGAGCGATTCGGCAGTGCGGGCTGGCGCGCGCTGGAGGAGGTGATGACCCTGGCCCGGCGCGGCGGGGTGCTGACCCTGCTCGACGGCAAGCGGGGGGATATCGACACCACCGGGGAAGCCTACGCGGAGGCCTTTTTCTCCCCGACGAGCCCCGTGCGGGCCGATGCGGTGACGGTCCATGCCTACCTCGGGATTGACGCGCTTCGACGGTTCTTCGATTTCGCCGCGCGCCATGGCGGGGGTGTCTTCGTCGTGGTCCGCTCCTCGAACCCCGAGGGCGAAACGCTCCAGCAGGCGCGCCTCGCCGACGGCACGACCGTGGCCCTCGATCTCTGCCGCTCGATTTCACGCTATAACGCCGCCCGCGCCAACGGGGGACTCGGACCGGTCGGCGCGGTCGTGGGCGCAACGTGCGACGACGCGGAGCCGACCGTCCAGGCGCTGCCCCAGTCGTTCATCCTCGCTCCTGGCGTCGGCGCGCAGGGCGCGACGTTCCACGATGTGGCGCGGCGCATGCCCTCGGCTCGGCGCCGGGTCTTGCCGAGTGTCTCGCGGGCCATCCTGATGCACGGCGGGAGCGAGTGCGAAATCGCCCGCGCTTTGGGACGGCTGACCGAGGACGCGCGCGCGGCGCTCGCCGACTGAACCGGTTTGGCACCCGCGCAGCCTCCACCTGCGCCAGCCGCCAGCGGGCGGATTTTCTGGCAGTCGGCCGCAATTGCGCCTCGAATGATGGGATCCGTCGCCCGGGTGGCGGAACGGTAGACGCTAGGGACTTAAAATCCCTTGCTCGCAAGAGCGTGCGGGTTCGAGCCCCGCCCCGGGCACCAATCGGTCGAGCCTAGGGCGGCGATTTGGCCTTTTATTCCGGCGCCGCGATCGCCTGGATGAGTTCGAGCAGTTTGCCCAATTGGGCCGGCTTCATCAGAATATGCTGCACCTCAAAGGTTCGATAGGCCCGATGGTGATCTTCGTGCAGGTCGGAAGAGTAGACGATGATGCTGCCAGGGAATTTGACGGCGCGAAGCAGCTTCACGAGTTCCAGCCCGGTCAGGCCGGGCATGTGGTGGTCGACGATCAGCAGGTCGAAAAACCGCAGATCGAGCGCGATGCGCTGGAAGGCGGCCTGCCCGTCGCCCACGCACGTGACGTGATGACCGTCGTGTTCGAGGGCCAGGCGCAGGATCGTGGCGACCTCCGGTTCATCGTCGGCGCACAAGACCTGCAGCGACCGTTTTGCAGGACTGGAACCGAGTCCAGGGTGCGACGAATCGGCGGCCATGGCAGGCGAAAACTATAGGCAACAACAGGGTCGGGCTTGCACCTTGTTTGCTATAGCACCGCGAGGGGGAGCTAACCGTCGGCTCGCCATGTCGAGAGGAGATTAGGACACGATGATATAGCGCGAGGCAAGACCATTGGACGGCGGCAATTTCTACTGACTTGCGCCGTGCGACTTGCCGCAAAGATTTCCGACCCAGGCCACCCCGGCGATGAATACCGCCTGGAACGGCAGCCGCCACCAGAGGAGGGCGGGGGAAACATCGAGGCCCGGCATCCGGCCTTGGAGCGCGACATGCACATTCGCGGGAAAGACGGCGATGAGGAGGGCGATCAGTCCCCAGCCGGCCGCGCGGCGCAAGGTGGGAATGAGCAGACCGATGCCCCCAAGAACTTCGGCGCACCCGGCGACCGCGTTCGCCGCGATGGGCTGGGGGAGCCAAGGCGGCATCATTCCGAGGTAAAGCCCGGGCGTGCGGAAATGATTCAGCCCGGCCAGCACGAAGAACACAGCTATGACCCAACGTCCGGCGACCTTCAGCATGGCCGCCTTTGGACAATGCGGCGCCACGAAGGTTTCCCCGCGGCGCGGCCGTGCGGGCGGAGTCGACCGAACCGGCGGGAAGGTCCGGTTTAGCGCACGCGCACGCGAACGACGGCCGACAACCCGGGGCGAATCCGATCTTCGATCCCGGCCACGCTGGCCGGATCGAGGACGATCTTCACGGGAACGCGCTGCACGACTTTGGTGAAGTTTCCGGTGGCGTTATCGGCCGGCAGCAGGGCGAATTGGGCGCCGCTGGCGGGGGCAATGCTGTCGATCGTGCCCTTCAGGGACCGGCCGGGCAGGGCGTCAATGGTCAGCTCGACCGGCAGGCCGGCCTTGAGCCGCGCCAGTTGGGTCTCCTTGAAATTCGCCACGATCCAGGCGTGAGGCTCCACGAGGGCCAGGAGGGTCTGCCCGGCTTGGACGCGGTTGCCGGCCTCCACATTCTTGGCTCCGACGCGTCCCTCCGCCGGGGCGGCGATGGTCGCATAGGAACGTTTGCGTTCGGCGTCGGCATCGGCGGCCTGGGCCGCGGCGGTGGCCGCGCGGGCGGCCACGCCCTGGGCGCGCGCGGCGGTGAGCGCCGCATGGGCGGAAGCGGCCGCCGATTCCTCGGCCTTCACGTTGGCCTGGGCGGCCTGTAACGCGGCCGCCGCCACCGCATAGGCGCTCTCCGCGTTGTCGAGATCGGCCTGGGTGACGGCGTTGCCGTCGTGGAAGAGCTGGCGCGCGCGGTTCCGGTTAATCTGCGCCAGATCGAGCTGCGCCTGCGCCTGGCCGAGCTGGGCCTCCCCCTGGCCCACGCGGGCCTGGGCTTGGGCGATCTGGGCCTGGCTTTCGATTTCGGCGGCGGCGGCGCGGGCTTCGTCGGCTTTCGCCTGCGCCACGCCGGCGGCGGCGCGCCGCACCGCGAGGTCGAATTCCAGGGGATCGAGCTGGACGAGGATCTCGCCGGCCTTGACCACTTCATTGTCGGTGACTTCGACCTTCTTGACGATGCCGTCGATCTGCGGGGCGACGAGGTGCAGATGGCTCGTCACATAGGCGTCGTCCGTCTCCTCGTAGCATACGAGGTCGTAGAGAACATGGCCCAGCCAAAGGACGACCGCGGCGATGACGACGGCGATGATCAGCTTGCGCCCGATCCCGGCTTTGGCGGGGGTGGGTGAGGGACTCGGCGATTTATCAGCGGCGACCGCGGTGGTGTTCATAGGGCGAAGGAGAGAAGACGAACGAGAAAGGGCGAAGCAGATTGGGCGGCGACGAGGCCGGAATGGGAAGGTCGAAAATCGGCGGCGATCACGGAGGAAGGGCGTGGGCTAGTGGGCGGCGGGCGCCGGGCCGCCGCGCCGGCCCTTCCCAAGCAGGAGCAGCAGCGGGAGAGAGGCGGTGAAGGCGATGGCGACGTACAGGAAGATATCGGCGAACGAGAGCAGCATGGCCTGGCCGTTGACGATGCCGTCCAGGACTTTCATCGACTGATGTTGGATGCCGACGGGGTCGCTGCTGTGCCGGGCAAAGGCGCCATTGAGGAAGCCCAGCCTCTGCAGGGTCGCCGTCTGGCCGGCACTGATGTGCTCGACCAGGACGGACCGATGGATGGCTTCGCGGCTGACCAGCAGGGTCGTGATGATGGCGATGCCGATGCTGCTGCCGAGCTGGCGGGTGAGATTGTAGAAGCCGGAGCCCGCGGCCACCTTGTCCTTGGGCAGATCGCCCAGCGTGGCCAGGCTGAGCGGCAGGAACATGCAGACGCTGCCGAGCCCGCGGAGAAAGAGCGGGAGGAACAGGCTGCCGGAACTGGTGCTCGGATTGATGTCCGACAGCAACAGGGCCGCCGAGACCGTGATCAGCGCGCCGATCGCCACAAGCAGCCGGGCGTCGACCCGCCCGGAAATCTTGCCCATGAGGATCATCGCGATGGCCGAGGCGAGGGCGCTGGGCAACTGGATCATCCCGCTCTGCATCGCGGTGAAATGCAGATAGTCCTGCACGAAGATGGGCACGGCGAAGATCACGCCGTAGATGCCCATGCCGAGGACCAGGGAATAGACGCTGCCGGCGGCGAGGGAGCGGAACCGCAGGACCCGCAGATCGACGGCGGGATTGTCGACCCGCAGCTCCCGCCAGATGAAGAGCGCCACGCCGATCGCGCTGGTGACGGCCATCGCCGTGATGAAGCGGGAGCTGAACCAGTCGTCCTCCTGTCCCTGCTCGAGGAAGGTCTGGAAGGAGGCGAGCCCGATCGTGAGCAGCGCGATGCCGGTCCAGTCGACGCGTTCGCGGCTGATGTCCCGCTCCACATCCCGGGGGAAAAAGGCCATCGACATCAGGACGGCGACGATGCCCACCGGCAGATTGATGAAGAAGATCCAGCGCCACCCGAGGGTGTCGGTGAGGTAGCCGCCCAGCACCGGACCGATGGCGGGGCCGGCGATGACCCCGATGCCGAAGATGGCCTGGGCCATGGGTTGTTCCTCGCGCGGGAAGGTCTCGAAGAGCAGCGACTGCGCCTTGGCCAGCAGGCCGCCGCCGGCCAGCCCCTGGAGGACGCGGGCGATGACCAGCATCGGCAGATTCGCGGCCATGCCGCAGAGGGCGGAAGCGGCGGTGAAGCCGATCAGGGAGAAGAGCATGTACTGCTTGCGGCCGAAGCGGTTGCTCAGCCAGGCGGTCAGCGGAATGATGACGACATTGGCGCAGGCATAGCCGGTCGAGACCCAGCCGGCCTCCGAGAGCGTGGCGCCCAGGTTGCCCTGAATGTCCGGCAGCGCCACATTGACGATGCTGGTGTCGATGACCTCGAGGATGGCGCCAAGCGCCGCCGTGATCGCGATGACCCATTTGAGGACGCCGCGTCGAAGGAGCGAGGCCGCGTAGGGCGAGAGGAGGCTCGGATCCGAGCCGTACAGTCCGGCGGTGGCGCTCACCGCGGGAAGGGGCCGGGCGCGGGAACCGCGGCGGCGACCGGGTCCGTCGCGCCGGGGGCCAGGCCGCGCAGAAACACCTCCAGCCCGAGCCGGCGGTAGGCGGGCAGGTCATACTCGGGGTGGGCGAGGGGCTTGGCCTGGCGCAGCACGCCGGCGAGGATTGCGCCCGCGAAGAGATCGGCCGCAGGCGCCGGCTCCACTCCGGCCGCCAGTTCGCCGCGGTCGCGAGCCGCCTCCAGGCTCGCAATCAGCGCCGCGCGCATCGGACGGAAGATCCCGTTCAACGCCTGGCGCTCGCATTCGCGGTGCCGATGGATTTCGCCGAGCACGGTGAGGACAAGCGGGAGGTTTTCCCTCAGGCGGGCCTCGTAGCGCCGCGCGAAGTCCGCCAGGGCGGCCGCGAGGCTGGGGGGGGAGGCCGGCCCGTTCTCACCAGGGCCGCTCGTCCGGCCGCGGTCGGTCCCCGCGCGGGGTTCGGCCCGCTCGCCGAAGGCCCGGCCGACCACCGCCTCGATCAGACGCTCTTTCGTGCCAAAATGCCGGAAGAGGGTCACCTCGTTCACGCCCGCCTCACGGGCGATGGCGCGGGTGGTGGCGCCGTCCAGGCCGTCGCGGGCGAACACGCGCTTGGCCGCCGCGAGCAAGCGTTGCTGGGCGGAGGTCCGGCGGAGGACGGGGCGCGCCTTGGATTGCATGCAAGTGGTTGCTTGCATTAAGGGGAGTCTCCGGTACGGTGGAACACAAGCCATTTCGCGGCGTCCCATGGGGCGCCGGGCCCGACTACCACCCGACCAAACCGTCTCCTCCCACCATGACCGCATTCCACCTTCTTCCGACCCGAAAGGCCGACCCATGTTGACGGCCATCCTCGTCCTGGCGTCCCTCCTGCTGCTGGTTTGGTTCGATACCGCCGACGTCGGCGGGCAGTAAGCCGCGCCCACTTGGGTCTTGCGGGGCGGGGGCCGAGCGAACACGGTCCGCGGTCTCTCTTCGACGCACCTGCGTGAAAATCGGATTCCTCGGCGGCAGCTTCGACCCCGTCCATTTCGGCCATCTCCTCGCCGCGCAGGATGCGCTCGAACAATTCCCCCTCGACCGGCTGATCCTGGTGCCGGCGGCCCAGGCTCCCCTCAAGCCCAATGACGTGCAGTCCTCGGCGGAGGACCGCATCGCGATGTTGCGGGCCGCGACCGAATGGGACCGGCGCTTTGAACTCTCCGACTACGAACTGCGGCGCGGCGGCATCAGCTACACGATCGACTCGGCCCGCCATTTCCGCGCCCTCTATCCGAACGACGAGCTCTACTGGGTGATCGGCGGCGACCAACTGCCGAATCTCCATCTTTGGAAGGAAATCGGCGAACTGGCCAAGCTGGTGCAGTTCATCTTCCTCGAGCGACCCGGCTATCCGGTCAAGGCGAAGGTCGAGATCCCCGGCCTGGTGCTGCACCGCTGCGACGGCCATCTGCTGGCGATCAGTTCGACCGAACTGCGCGAGCGGACCCGGCGCGGGCGTTCGCTCGATTACTTCGTGCCGCACAAGGCGATCGTTTACATTCGGCAGCGGGACCTGTATCGAGGCTCGGTATGACTTCCCCGTCCGGCCCTGCCCCCTTGGCGCTCGCCCAGCTTTGTCAGCGCGCCCTCGAGGAGAAGAAGGCGGGCGATGTGCGCGTGCTCGACGTGGCCGCTCTCTCCTCGATCACGGACTACCTGGTGATCGCGACCGCCACGTCGGATCCGCACCTGCGGGCGTTGCGCGTCGAATTGGAGAAGGTGATCGACGCGTCCCGGAGTCCGATCGTCGGGATGGAAACGGCCCTGGAAAGCGGTTGGACCGTGATCGACGCGTTTGACGTCATGATTCACCTGTTCACGGCGTCCCAGCGCGAGCTGTACGGGCTCGAACGGCTTTGGAAGGACGCGGTGGAGGTCGGACCGGCCCAGGCGGCAAAAGCGGCCAGGGCGGCGCGCCCAGCCAAGGGGTCCAAGTCCGCGAAAAAATCCGCCAAGGTCGCGAAGGCCCCGCAGTCCGCCGTCAAACGCCCGCGTGCGGCGAAATCGGGTCCGGCGAAGTCCGCTCGGGCGAAGCCGGCGCCGCGCACCTCCCGGTCCGCCTGAACGCCAGTTTTTGACCTTGCCCCGAATGCGCGGACTCCGTTGAAGTTTCCGGGGGTCCCGACGTTGGGAACTCCATCACCTTATTGCCCTCTATGACCGTCATGAAACGACTCCGCCAAGGCTTCACCCTCGTGGAAATCATGATCGTGATCGTGATCATCGGCCTCCTGGCCGCGATGGCGATTCCGGCGGTGAAGAAGATCCAGACCAACGCGCAGGATAAGAAAGTGATGAGCAACGCCCGTCAGCTCGCGGCGGCCGCCGATCAGTACTACCTCGAAAACGGCGTTTCGACCGTGACCTACGGCGCACTGGTCGGACCCAAGAGCTACATCAAGTCCCTGAGCAAGGTGGCCGGTGAAACCTATCCGACCGTCTTCAAGCAAGGCGAACCGATCGTGATCACGGGCGTGGGCGGATCGCGCACGCTGACGTACACGCCCTGACGGGGAGCTCCGGGCTCGGGCCCCGGCGTCGGCGCGTCGGAGCGTCAGCGCCGGAGATTGTACTTCAGGATGGCCCAGAACGCGCGCACGCCGTCGCGCCAGCCGATCTTTTTGCCTTCGGCGTAGGTCCGCCCGTAGTAACTGATGCCGACCTCGTAGATCACCACGTTGAGGCGGGCGACCTTCGCGGTGATCTCGGGCTCGAAACCGAAACGGTTTTCCTCGATCGTGATCTGCCGCAGCACCTCCCGGCGGAAGACCTTGTAGCAGGTCTCCATGTCGGTGAGGTTCAGGTTGGTCATCATGTTCGAAAGCAGCGTGAGCAGCTTGTTGCCGACCATGTGCCAGAAATAGACGACGCGGTGGGCCTCCCCGCCCATGAAGCGCGAGCCGAACACGACGTCCGCCTTGCCTTCCAGGATGGGCTTGATCAGGCGCGGGTATTCCAGCGGATCGTATTCCAGGTCCGCGTCCTGGATGATGATCATCCCGCCGGTGGCGGCCGCGAAGCCCGTCCGCAGGGCCGCGCCCTTCCCGAGGTTTTCGGGGTGATAGATGATCTGGTCGACCAGCGGGGCGATCTGGGTGCGCAGCAGGTCGCGGGTGCCGTCCCGCGAGCAGTCGTCGACGATGATGATCTCCTTGTCGGCCACGGGAGCCGCCCGCACCCGGTCGACCAGCGTGCGGATGGTCTTGGCCTCATTATAACAGGGAATGACGATCGAAAGCTTCATGGCCGGTTGAGCGGGGCAGAATGGGTGGTCGCCGGAACGAACGAAAGCTTTTCCGGGGGCGCGAATCCTTGACGGTGGCGCCGTCGGAAGCGCAGGCTCCCGGGCATGAATCCCCCCGCGGCCCCCACCCGCAAGAAGCTGCCGCTGGTGCCCTTGGCGGTGGCGGCGGTGGTGGTGCTGGCGGGCGCCTGGCTCGTGCTGCGGGAACTGCATCTGAACCCGATCGCCCTCAAGGACCGGATGATGGATCTGGTGCGCGGAGCGGGCCCGTGGGTCTTCTTTGCGGCCGAGGCGGTGCTGCCGGCCCTCGGCGCGCCCCTCATCGCCTTCAATCTCGTGGCGGGTGAGGCCTTCGTGCCGCAGATGGGGCTGCCCGGCGTGATCGCCGCGGCGCTGGCCGCGATCGCCGTCAACCTGGCGTTGAGCTACTGGCTGGCGCGCTACGCGGTGCGGCCGCTGCTGGCGCGCCTGGCGGCCATCTATGGTTACGGGATTCCGCGGCTCACCGCGAACAACGCGCTCTCGGTCACGCTGCTCCTCCGCCTGACGCCCGGGCCGCCCTACTGCCTGCAGTCGTATCTGCTCGGCCTGGCCGAGGTCCCCTTCCGGCTCTATCTCATCACCTCCTGGATTTGCCTGCTGCCGTGGAGCATCGGCGCGCTGGTGCTGGGCGAGGGCGTGATGAACGGCAACTTCAAGCTCGCGCTCGGGGGCCTCGCCGTGATCGCGGTGGCGGTCCTCCTGGTGCAGCGGATCCGGCGCGCCTATGCCCCCGCTCGCGGCAACTGACGCGGCCTCATCCGCCGAGAGCGTCACGGAGCTGACCCGGCGGATCAAGCGGCTGCTGGAGGGCGGGATGGCGCCGGCGTGGGTGCGGGGGGAGGTTTCGAACCTCCGGATGCAGGCGAGCGGGCATGTTTATTTTTCATTGAAGGATGCGGGGGCGCAGGTGTCCGCGGTGATGTTCCGGGGCGACGCCGTGC
>Ga0116226_10006648_pt1 | contig 10389 bp, 12 predicted proteins | sample S1TSphfallax_FD_89692 | JGI IMG/M metagenome (GOLD analysis project Ga0116226, IMG submission 89692) | Host-associated microbial communities from peat moss isolated from Minnesota, USA - S1T2_Fa - Sphagnum fallax MG | ecosystem: Host-associated > Plants > Peat moss > Unclassified | place: USA...
ACTGGTACGAGGTACAACTGTTTGGAAAAGGAGCTTTCGGAGCCGAAGGCTGGCCTATCTTTCACATGTCCACTTATATTGGGAAGCTTTTGGAAGGGAATCTTGTTGGTAAGGGTTAGCTTTTACTGCATGGGATTTTGATAGCCCAACCACAAGAACCTTATGATGAGTTTTAGAAGTTCTTGGGGAGCTTATTTTCCTGTTTTTGACTCCAACTGGATAATATACAGTCAGAGTATCCAAATACGTTTGAGGCTATCCTTTTCTGAGTGAGAAATGAAGTTTTTTGTGATCTAGATCTCTATGCATTCTAAGTAAAGTGCACAATGTACCATAGGGTTGGATTGAGGCTTCATTCATGCAAGTGGGAAAAAGAAATGATTTAAAAGCCCATCTCCTTGCTCAACTTGCTTAGTGCTACTGATGATGGGTTTAAGTCGTACGTTTCGTGTTTTCTCCTCTTAGGGCTCCCCCAGTGCGTTCTGCACTTTCGGATGTGGTCTTTTGTTTGGACTTTGGTCCTTTCTTTTTTCTTCTCTTGTTCCCTTGCATGGTGTTTTTCCTTTATTTATTTATTTATTTAGGATTATAGTGAAGGGGGAAGCAATGAAAATTATGAACTCATTAAGCAGTTCCTTGCGAAAAGCCCCCTTTTATGGCAAATTTCTGGTTCTTATTGCTGAGTCCCTTTACTTTGCAAATAACTTAAAAAAATATGCCAAATAAAATAACTGGTGGTTATATTGCCATCCTTCACCTCCCTCTCCCAACCCTATCAACAAAAAATGTCACCATGGCCCACCACAAAGAAATTCCCATCCAGTTGCAATGGGCGAACCATAAATATTAACCTGCTCAATTTTCTTTTTCAAAACATTTCCTAAAACAATTAGGTATTATTGGGGAGGAGGTGAACTATCCAACATATTGAGTTTTGCACTATTTTACGGATATACTTCAACCAAAATATGTTGTACAGGCCACTCTTTGCTACTAAACTGGAAGAAAGAGAGAGAGAGAGAGGATATGTTTACACAGTGTATGAAGTTTATGCTATGAAAGAACTTTATCCTAACCCCTCAACCCACCAACAGCAACAACAGATCATAAGCAGCAGTGAAGCAGGTGACTAGCAATTCCTTCCACACCACCTACAATACGAAATCATAAGGACAGAGGTCAGATGAAATTAAAGGTGGGAATGGATGATGAGTCTGTAACAAGCCTGCTAAAACTATTATTGCTTGAACAGAGGAAGTTAACACTAGCATAGGACAACAGAAAAAAGCAAAAGATATAGAACGTGTGCTATTTTATAGGTCCTACTGTACTTAATTGCAGCTAGCTACTATTTGGTGATCATGCCCAGCCCCCCTTTTTTTATTGCTGGCAATATATAGCCAGAAAAGGAATACAAAAATTAAAGTGCTAAAATCAAGTGCTTTTAGAGAATTTCAATAGAAAAAAGTAAATCAATTTAGAAAAAATAAAAATTGGCCAGCTCTTTATAAGTGGTTCAATTAGGTAGCCAAAAATATAAAAGGATGTTTAATTTCTTTATTTTCACATTTAGCTAATAGTGAAATCTTCCTTAGGATGATAGCCATTTTGGCTACATCACAAAAATTGACAGAGAAAACATTGAGATTCAATACGATGAGCAGGAACTAACTTAAATTAGTTTAGACTTTTTAAACAACCCATAATTAAGAGATGAGATAGAAAGTAAGATGTTGTAAAATTATTGTGTCTGGACAGAGTTAGTAAGTTAGTAGTCATATTAACTAACTATTGTTAAGCTAGGAGCCTGAGGTAATGGGAACAGCAGCAGGGAGTCAGATTCTGCCTATTAATATGTGATCCTTACCAGAGTCCCTCTTCATTGCACTAGAGTTTAGAGAAGGTTTTGGGTGTACTACCTATCTTCACAAATTCTCCAGTTTTGCACGGCTCCTCGCTGTAAGCTGCTCTCCTAGAACATACAACCACCCAGCAAGCAAGCAGGCTGCAGCTGATGTTGCTCATGTGAGCTTGTTCCTCCTGCAGTTCAAGGTTTTGGTTTGGTGATCATGGGTGATGGTGCTTTTTGGGAGGGGGGGTTTTCTTGAGTACAAGAGTTTAGAAATTGTTGAGATTGAGATTTGAGGAAGCTGTTGTTCAGGGAAGAATTAGAGTTCATAGACAGACACTGCGTGCCGACGAGGGTCGGGGTTTGAGCTGTTTTAAACCAGTACTAGTTTTAGATACTTAGATGCCAAGCTCATGTGGTTGTTCACAGCGGAGATACTTGTGTTTTTTGTGCAAAAAGAGATTGTGTTTGTGAGGAAATTACTATAGAAATATATCAGATATGATCTTTGTTGTTGCAGGAGTTAGATAACAGGTTGGGTGATTGAAGAAAGGAGGAGGGAGGAGAGGGAGGAGGGGGAGGAGGAGAAGCGCCTCTTGTGCAGAGACTAGGTGGGTAAGTAATTAGCAAGTAGGCCGGCCGGCGCGCGCGGGATCTTCAGAAGCATTCGGCAAGATGCCAGATCATTTCGTTTCTCCATCCAACCGCCGGAGCAAGCAGCTCCATGATCAGACTTCCACTTGTCCCAGGTGCGGGTGCGCCGCGGACATCAGCTCATCTGAGCACTCCATTTGCTCCAATTGTTCCGGCCCTGTTCTTCCCGACGGTCAAGCGAGCGCCATACTTATATCTCCTCATGATCTCACCACGTCCTCGACCAAGTCTAGTGTCGACAAAGCTGCCGGTGGCGGTGGAAGCGCAGTACTCTCATGTGATCATCTCGCCGTGGCATCGACCAAGCCTGAGGCTGTTGAGTATCGTCATGGAACTTCAGGTCATGAAGGTGGGGCCTATAGCATCTTCAATACCACCATCTCGAAGCCTGCTGCTGGTGCTGCCATCGTCGAAGGTTTGGAGACCGCTACCCTCACGCGGGCGGACACAAGGTGCACCGCCGAACAGGTTGCCCCTATGCAGCAGCCAATTTCCTTGACAGATCTCTTTCGCGTCGTGAGTAGCTGCGCATCTGCGCGAGAGCTAGTGACCCGCCGCGCTGATGAAGCTGCTGCCTGCACGGATATCGAGCTAGAAAGCCGCCCTGCGGCTGCATTCCGCAATGTTCCGAGATGTCGAAGATCATCTTCAACCTCTTCTACACCTGCAGGGCAAAAGAGACCCGAGAGGTACTGCATCATCATTCAATATTTTCCTTCAAGTCTTGTGTTTTGATCTTCGTCTCGGATGATGATCATGCATGCATGGCAGAGTGCTAAGTTTTCTTTCAAAACCTTGCTTGCACGCGGCTTGCAGGAGTTGCCGGATGAAACGGTCCTCGTCAGTAAAGCTCCGAGAGAAAAAAGTTCGTGCAGGACCAGCTGCGCCGGTGTCAGAAGTTGCTGCAGCTCTAAGATCTTCTTCTGGGACTAACGAGACCCGCACTCGGCGGACAAAGTGGTCGAAGTCAGAGTCGGAACATAAGTTCTATGGAGTGCGAACTCGGAGAGGAGTGAGGGGGTTTTTGGTAGAGATTCGACCTCAGAAGTGGAAGAATACCATCTGGTTGGGAACTTACGACACACCCATGGAAGCTGCAGCAGCTTACGACGCAGGTGTTTTCTACACTGACAAGCCCAAGAAGAAGTACAACTTGATCCAATACTTAAAGTTTCCGTTCCCTCCTCTTCCCCCTCATCTGGATGTCCGCAGCTCCTCACCAGCAGTAAAGAACGAAGTCAAGGTTTTTGTCAAAAAGCAGGCGATCTTGGCTTCAAAGATGGTGAAAGAGCATGCGAACAGATCATCAGCTGCTGTTGGTTACGGATCGTCACTAGATCGTGTGCAGGCAGGTATGGAAGCACGCTCGGCCTCGCAGGCCGCATCATTAGCTGGAGCTTCTGATCTACAGCTGCTCCAGGCGCCGATCATGAATGCCAGACTAGTGGATACTGTTCCTGAATCCACAGGTTTTTCATCTGCTGCTGCAACACTAGGGTTACATGGATCTTGTAACCGCGATTCTGACTTCGAGATGGATCAACTTGCTGGGATTTTTTTCTGTGGACCAACACTACAACAATATCGATGCGGTTTACCCATGGATCAGCTGGAGCCTGCTGCTGCAATTTGGAGCCAGGCGGATGAACCCTCATGGCAGCGTCTAGGAGGCGGGTGTGACGATCTAATTCCAGTTATCAAGAACATCTCTCCATGCAGTCTACTTCAACAAGATGATCATCATTTGCTGCAGCAGGATGAGTTTGGAGCTCACGAGTTCAAATGTCAACCTACTTCCGCAATTGCTGCAGCTACCACTTCTTCAAACTTAGGAATGCTGCAGGCGGCTGCTGCCGGGTCGCCGACCGCCACCTGCAGCATGATCTGTAATAATTATAATTCTCATGGGATTCGCATGGGCTCTGGCACCTCCACCATGTTCAACTTGGTGCAGCAGGACAGTAGTACTGTGGACTTCTCCTGCATTGCAATCCAGAATTATCTACAACAACAACAAGCTGCTGAAATGGAATTCGATAACTCTAACATGGATTTGTTCACACAATTAATGACAAGCTGGTGATGATCACATCAACTTAGTTGGTTTTGGCAGAATTGACGCACTGTCATAGAAGTGGAAGGTGCATACACTGGAAAGAGAAGCTGTGTAGATAGAAGAATAATCTAGCTGATCTATATCTGATCTATTCCTGATCTACAGCATATATATGCTGAAACACAGTGCCACGCCATGATCCTGATTCAGGATAACATAGGAGTGAACTGCCTGAAAGATAGCACTGATAAGTCTGACAGTTCCTACGTAACACTTAACTTAATATCTGAAGATAACTCTTTTTCTAATGTTAGGAGTGTTTTCTGTCAACACCGTCTCTCACTCCTAACATACTCTCTAAGGCTTTTAGCCTATGACGTTTTGCGACAGAGAATATTTCCTATTCCCTAGATAGGTTATCTATTGATATTACACCAATAGCTGATCTAAGAGTTTCAAATATAGTTCTACCTAGAGGTTTAGTGAATATGTCAGCTACTTGTTGAGATGTAGGAATGTATTCAACATTAATGGATCCATCTTCTACTTTCTCTCTAATAAAGTGGTGCTGAATTTCCATGTGCTTTGATTTTGAATGAGAGATTGATTATTCACTAGCTTTATACTACTCTGATTATCACATAATAATGTGATAGTCTCTTCTTGTTTCAACAAACCAAGTTCTAGCATCAAAAAACGAAGTCACATAGTCTCTTTTGATCCTTCAGAGAGTGCCTTGTATTCAGCTTCAATCAATGAGGCTGCAACAAAAGATTGTCTTTTTGCACTCCAAGATATTGGTGATGATCCTAGGTGAAACAGAAATCCTGACATTGACCTTCGGTGATCGTCATCTCCTGCCCAATCAGAGTCTACATACCCTTTGAATGTGCAATCTCCTGCGCTTTGGAGACATAAGCCATAATTGATTGTCCCCTTGACATACTAAAGGATTTGGTCTACAGAAGCCATATGGGCTTCTTGCTGTGAACTCAAGAATCTACTAGTGATACTAACTGCTGCAGAAATATCTGGCTTAGCGTGGGTTAAGCAAATAAGCTTTCCAACTTTCCTTCTATACAAAGTTTCATCAGTGAACGATCTTCTCATGTCTGCTACTCTTGTGTGAAATTCTGGTGCATGGGAACATTGCATTGCTTGCATTGTTCCATGCCAAACTCAACAAGCATATCTCAAATGTACTCTCTCTGAGTCAAGAATATGCAACTAAGTAGGTATACAAATTCTATTCCTAAGTAGAATATAACTTTGCCTAAGTCCATCATCTCAAATGTTGCCAATAGTTGTTCCTTCAACAGTTGGATCTTTTCATCAAGATTTTCTGTAAGAAGGAGATCATTCACATATAACAACAAAATTAGAATGTTTCCATTCTTAATCTTGTGGTACATGTTGTGGTCATGATCACTTCTCACAAGACCTTAGTCCTTAAAAAAATTATTGAAATTTTTTTGTAGCACGCTCAAGGAGACTGTTTCAAGCCATACAAGGCTTTCTTCAATCTGCAAAATAAGTGTTCCTTCCTAGGTTCTAAAAAACTTTGTGGTTGATGCATGAATATTGGTTCATGCAACTCTCCATGCAAGAACATGATCTTGACATCCAAATGGTTGATGCTCCAATTGCATTGTGATGCAAGCGCACACACTAGTCTATTGTGCTCCACTTTACCACTATGGCAAATGTCTCCAAGCATTGTTGGGTGCGGTCACAATTAAACAAGCCAAAAAGACGTTGGGTGACTGAAAAAATTGCATTTTTTGTTACATTTGTCTATGTGGTGCCATTTGAATTTCATGACAATTATGGGAAGTAGTGCTTATTTTCAAATATGAATGATGAGGAATTTAAATCAAATTGTCAAAATTTTTAATTTCATGTTTTGTTTGGTGTTTAGGACTTTTGAAGTTGAAGTTTTGCAGATCCAAGAAAGGAGTCAATCATAAAGGGGTCCTTAATTTTCACAATACAAACTTTGTTTACACTCAATGTTTTTGGAGTAATGGGGAAATATGAAACACATCTAAAAAAAACATATTGTGAGAAATGTGTAGCTTTTTTTAAAGTGGAAATTTAAAGCATGTTGAAGTTCGAAAGTCTTTTGCCATGTGTAAATGTGGTGCAATAACATGTTGTTTGTAGCAAAATTTCCTATTTTGTTGTAAGAAAGTGAATTGTGAAGTCATCAATGTGTTTTGATGTGATTTGACATGTTATTAGATCTACCTTAAAAATATGTGTATTTAAAAATAAATTAAATTGATCCAAAACAATTAGTGAGGTAATTTGGGCAATGCCCAAGTTAGTTTAGACCAATTTGCAACAAGTCTCACACAAAAATTCAATATAATCTTGATGCACCACTAAATCAAATGCAACTAGGTCCAATTAAGAACAACGAACAAGTAACTCAACATAGTTTCATTCTTCAAATGATGAATTTGTTATGAGGACTGGCTTGTTTTTTCTTCATCCATCATCCTAAACCCTAAAATGGCATTGTCACCATCCATTAGCATTTGATGGTCCAAAAGGTTGCTCAATTTGAAAACATGTTTGTTTCCTTCACGTGATGATTGGGGTTCATGTGTTTGCAGAGAAATGCTTGTTGGGTGTGACCGTGTGTGCACTGTGAATTGAAACTTTCTTCGTATCATTTGCTGCACATCATTGAACTTCATACTTGGCAGGAGTGAACATGTGCAGTAGAGAAAATTTATTTCTATTGGTCATGACATCAAGTTTCAAGATGGACACTAAAAATGGACGATTGGTGATAGCAAATGTCACGTGCATTTGAGTTTAGGAAAGTTGTCATTGAAGGAAGCTGAAACCCATGATGAACTTGTCCACTAGAGTTCCAAAACATACAAATGTTTCAACTTTTGGCATTTGTTGTTCTATTTTTTTCTTGGATGTAACATGCTTAAAATTCTTGTTACCCCTATCGTTGCCCCCCCCAAGGCACATATAACATTATCTTTTCCAACAAGTAGGCCAAGATGGGAAGAACTTTTGGATCTGTCCACCATCATGAAACTTTTAAGGTGCATGCGATTGTGAGATTGCATTAATATGAACAAGATGAAAGGTGCAAGATGCTTTAGATTTTTACATGATGTAGATCTATTTTAAGACAAACTTGGAGTTGTGAAATTGATCAAGTTGGGTATATCATTGCACACAAGGGTTTGTTTAAGTGGCCATTTCAAATATTATTCTAGTATCTATCATGAAGGAGTTGCCATCGCAATAAGACATACAACCTTTTTAGCAAAAAACAATATTTGGTCTTACTTTCAAATTCTTCATTTATAAGAGTCTTTAAATTTGATGATATTCTAAATATAACTTCACAAACTTGGCCCACAACCTTGTGATCCTTGTTTCATGTTTAGGTAGTAGCCATTCACATAAACAATACATGTGTAGGCTATAATAACATGGTAGCAACTTTGGGAGTTGGACACTTTATCTCCATTTCTAAACATGATATTGGATGATGGAGTTATTGTATTGAAAGGTTTGCTATAGTAACATGGCAACAACTTTGGAAGTTGGAAACTTCATGTCCACTTTTGAACATGATATTAGATGATGGAGTTACAACATTGAAAGATTTACATTTTAGTCCTCTTTTTTCAAACAATGCAAGTTACTTTGTAGGAATTCATTATGCCCATGGTAGACATTACTTGTGTATTCTTGTAATAATTAGTCGAGGCAGGTTTTGAAGTAATATTTCCAACTTCCTCATTTAATTATGTGTTTACCAACTCCTACATTAGGTTTTAGTTTCAACGTCACAAGTTATGGAGTTGGTGTTGCTTAGATAATCCATGTAAGTTAATAAGTGTGATTCAATTTGTAACTTTCTGAAGTTATATTATGAAGAATAGTTTGAAAGTGGAATTACATAGCCAAATTGTTCACTGATGAGGCGAAACACTATTGTATGCAAGTGGTTTTGGGTTTTTCTTTTGGCAAAGTGAACATTGACTTCCCAAATTTTGATGCTACTATGTGAAGCTCATTTTAATACAAAATATATTAGCTATTGCCGCACTTATAATGATGGCATTTTGAACTTACTTGATTCATTAGAGAATGAATTGCCCCCCCACTAATATTTTGAAAAAAAATTGAAGGTCCACAATGAACTTGGCTTGGTGATTATTTAGGGGTTTTAACTTACAGTTTAATGGAACTTAAGGTTGGTTTCATTTGCAAGTGGGTTGCTATGGTTTATAGTTGAGATGGGATTATGAAATTTTTAAACATGGAAACATTTCATCATTTCCTTGACCCTTGAGCTAAACCATTTCATGTTCAATTATGTGATTAATAAATGAAGTAGTGGTTAACTTTGTATGTGTCAATGGTCTACTTTCAATATGTGTAACTTGCAGAATCAATTTCACTATAATTTCTCCAAAGTCCTATCATCATTGGATTTATATTGTGTATTTAGTTTTCATGCAAGCATTCCATGGAAGTTGTGCTTAAAGGGTGGCTAAGGTTGTAATTTAATTAAGGTTGTTTTGTACCTATAACATTTACTTGAGAATTTTCTATAAATGTGGTTGTCTTTGATAAAATTTCACATGTTATGTTTCAAGTTGCACCTTCCACTTACAATTGGAGCATTTGCCAATGAGTTTTGGATTAAAATAGAGTAGCAAGGGTTTCCTTTCCATGCCGAACTTGCCACATATTTTACTCAACTAGGTTCTATTTGATTCCTAGTTTATAGCTTTTAATGCTTGTAGTCCTTTTTCTTACAGTTCAAAGTTCTCAATCTAGCATAAACAAAGACCTTGGTTGCCTAGTAGTTTTAGTTGTTTTCATTCAATTACAACCCATTACATACTCACCAGTAGAATACATCACCTTACAACTTGAACTGTGGGTAACACATAAAGTCTTCAAGTTTGTCCATTCCAGTTCTTGGCCCATGTATTCAAGTCTTTACTTCATCAACTAAGTTATTAATTGGCTCAACACATGTAGATTCCCTTCTATCATTTATTAACATTGTGGGTGGTTATCAAAACACCTAATGACATTGCAACAACTATAATTTCCACTTTTTATTTATTGTGCTTTCTATTATAAGTCTTCTAAGCACCCCAAAGTCATGGCTTAGCACTACATGCCTTCTTTTGAAGCACCATGACATTCTTGAAAAACACTTAGTGTCATTAACCAATAATGACTCATTTCTTTCCAAATATTCATGTGTTTTTTAGAAGCATCAACAACACTTAGCTTCCTTAACTTAGCATTATGAGTCATTGTTAAAGAGTCAATGTCATTCCATTAACATATGTAAAGTCCTTTGTTAGTTTTATTAATGTTTCCCAATAATGATTCAATTCTTGCCAAGTATTCATATGTTTTGTAAAAACATCACTAGCAATTAGCTTCCTTGACCCAACACTATGAATCATTATTAAAAGTCTTGATGTCATTGCATCACCACAAGTAAGGTTCTTTGCTAGTGTTGTTAGTGCTTCCCATTAATGATTCACTCCTTTCCAAGTACTTAGGTTTTTCCTAGAAGCATCACCAATAATCTATTTCCTTGACCCAACATTATAAAGGCTTGATGTCATTCCATCAACACAAGTAAGGTCCTTTGTTAGTGTTGTTAGTGTTTCCCATTAATGATTTACTTCTTTCGAAGTATTCATGTGTTTCCTAGAAGCATCACCAAGTCCCAACTTTGTTTTGCATGATTATAATTTATTAAGAGTCAATGTCATTGCATCACCACAAGCCAAGTCCATGGCTAAGCATTCTGGTAATG
>Ga0116226_10006650_pt1 | contig 10387 bp, 6 predicted proteins | sample S1TSphfallax_FD_89692 | JGI IMG/M metagenome (GOLD analysis project Ga0116226, IMG submission 89692) | Host-associated microbial communities from peat moss isolated from Minnesota, USA - S1T2_Fa - Sphagnum fallax MG | ecosystem: Host-associated > Plants > Peat moss > Unclassified | place: USA...
AAGAAAATAATTAAGTAAATGAGTACATGAATAGGTTCTTAAATAGTAAAAATGTACGTAATTAAGCTAGGTTAATTATTTGGTGAACAAACTACAAATAATAAAACAAAATCACCAATTATTAATCATATATTATATTTAATAAATAATACTATTATTAATTATAAGTAAATTCATTTTAAATTTGATTAATTATTTGATAATCATTAATAAATGTTTTATTATTAATTTCTTCTTTATTAATGAATTTTAACCAACATTTTATTTTCCAAGGTTTAACCAAGTTCTAATTTAACCAATGTTTCATTTAACCACGATTGTTCAAATATGAATTTAAATGAAGTTTTGTCAAATATGAATTTATCTAAGTTTTGGATTTAATCAAGGTTTAGCCAAATTTGAGTTTAACCAATGTTTTGTCACAATTTGCCACATAGAAGTTTAGCCAATATTTAGATAATATTTGGATTTTTCCAAAGTTTTGTTAAATTTGAATTTAACCAATGTTTAACCAAAAAATGAAATTACTCAAAGTTTTGGCAAATACGAATATAAAACATATTTAATTAAAATTTGATCTTGCCAAGGTTTTGCTAAATTTTAATTTAACCAATGTTTTTTCAAAATATGAATTTATTCAATAATAGCCAAAAATTGTGTATTAACAAAATTTTATCAAATTTGAATTTAATTAATGTTTAGCCAAAATATGAAATTAGCCAAGGGTTTTCCAAATATGAATTTAACTCATTTTAGTCAAAATATGCCCCTCCCCCCTTCCTAATTTCCATTTGTTTTTTTAACCTTGCCTAATGGCCTTTGTAAGCCCTTCAGTTCAAGGTTTTTTATAAAAGTTTCTACATAGTTGTTTCAATGGTGACATTTTGATGGGTAGTCAAAAGTCAAATATAATGCCAACATAACTATTTAAACTACATACAAAAATACAAAACAATTCAAACCATGTTACGAAAAGTTATACTATAATTGCATATAGTGAAAAAGAAGGAAAAGGTAGCCACTCAAGGACCCATCAAGTGAGCTTGCCTTGAAAATTTCCTTAAAAATTTAGTGGAATGGTAATAAGAACCAAATTCAAGTCAAAATTTGGTGACTTTCTGCCATAAAAAAACATCGTTTTGGTTATAATGTGTGATATGCCATGATATAAAAAAATGACATGTGATAGCAATGGGGATATGGTACATTGGTCAATTTATGCAACATGTAAAAATTATAAAATATGGTACACAAGATTTTTGTACAGGCCACATTAAATACCCCAAACTATGTTTAACATTTTCTCAACTATATTCAACAAGTTTGCACTTTTATTGCAATAAATATATAATCATATCAAATCCAACATAAACTAATTTAGCTTTTCACAAAATTAGATTCCATTTATTTAAATAAGTAGCATACATGTATTGATGGCAATAAAAGGTTGAACAACGTGCTACGAAGGTCAAAAAATACATTTAACTACGTAATTTATTCCTCAAACATAATGAAATTGAAACAAGACACATAATAAACATGGTGGGGTTAGGGAATTATTTTTGTCTAATTTTCTTGTGTGTGCAACATGAATTTATTTTGCAAAATCCTATGATTTGGAAAATCAAAAGCTATTGTGTATGTGTAGTATGATGGTGTATAACACTAAACTTTTTTTCCTAAATTAAACAACATAACATATAATTTTTTGTAAAATTCACCAATGCATTTTGGAATATTTTACACAAGGTTGGCCCATCATTCAAACTATGAACTTTTGAATTGTCATTTTTTGCATATGTTACGTTGAGAGGGGGCACTATAACGCAAACATCATAGGTTCAACTCCACACACGTATAAGCTTGTTTGAACATAGTGAGCAAATGCAAGTATCAAAATATCAACGTATATCATCATTTACATTTGTTTCCCGCTCAAAATTTAATATATTGTCATTGTCATCATGGCTTTGAATGTAGTGAAAAATCACTAGGAACAAAAAGCTTTTATGTGAATCATGTAGCGTGTTATAAAATTAAACTTGTTCTCATAAATAAAATTATGAGCTTGCAACAAAATTTGTATGATTACACATAATGTCTTTGAAGTGTTTTTTTATGATTCAAAGATGTTATAAATGTTTGTGAAATGAATGTTTATCAATACAATACCAAATTAACATAATGTGCAAATATTAGTTAAAAATATATTGGTTTACATAGCTCCAAAAATTTGAAGTGTGTGCATTTAGAGTTTGTTGTACATATAAAATGTCGCAACCCCACTTTGGGATAAGTGTGAGGATGAAACTCACACTCCCAAAAGTGAGAAGTTGGAGTCCTCCGGGACTCCCAAAAATTCAGAACTCAATTGCAGGGGTCAAAACACTTTGCATTGAGGTGTTCTTGATGTCATTGGAAAGGTCTTGAAATGTAGATGTCCAAAATGGCCTAGCATGAGCCATTTGGATATCTGCAGCCTAAGTTATGGGCAAAAGAAGGGTCAGAAGTCAAATTGGCAATTTGACTCCCGACCATTAAAAGTTGGGGATCAACATGTTCCAGACGTTTGCAGGAGGAGTCCGACATGGCGTTGAAAATCTCTTGAAGAGAGCTCCAAGATTGCCTCAGACCTCATCCCAATTGGAGGTCTGAGCAAGAAGTTATGGATGCCCAAAGTCCCGGGAGTGCAATCTGAGATAGTTTCGGGACTCCACTTTGGGAGTCCCGGGAAAAAGTGTCATTTGGATGTAGCCTCAGCGAAAAGCTGTAGAGAATACTATATGGGGGAAGGTGGTGGCTTCCCCCGAGTCCGGGCCGTGGTGAGTCAAGTGAGTCCAAGTTGCCTGTGGCTTGTCCCAACACCAAAGGTGTTCTCGAATGTGAACTAACCCTCTTGTGGTTGGTTTTGGATGCAGATTCGTGTAACAAGATAATTGTCCCTCTTCCTAGTTTAATCCCGAGACTTCTAGCACGCCTCTCTCACCCCCTTTAGTGCTGAAAGTTGGGAGCAACCCCCAAGTTCGAACTTTCCGCAATTCAACCTACTTAGACCCTCAAGTGGGTCTAACAAGGAACTTAGGAGCGCGTCATAAAATATGTATTGTTTTCATCTGTTAACTCCCACATTGCTATATTTTGTAAAAGTTATGAAGTGAAGGGAACACAATAGTTAGATTACAGGAAAAATTCAACTTCATATATGTGCAAATTATTCCAACAATGTGACCAAGTAAGCACAAGTACTAAACATCTTTGGTGTATGCATGAATTTAAACAATATCATCTTTTGTAGATGTTGCATTGGAAAAATTCGTTGCATAGATTAACATCAAAAATTGAATTTCATATGTATGCAAGTTTAAGGTTGGTTTGAAAAAGCTTGAAATATCGATATATTTACCATTTATTATCAACCGTAATTCTTTTGTCTTCACAAACATTTATATATTGTCAACTGGTATTCATGGTTAATTTCAAATGCCTTGAATGTAACATTTTTTTACCCCTTCTCATCAACGGATGGACATCATCGATTAATGCATCAATCAACTTTTCAAATCCGTATTATTAGTGTCAAATTATTATTAATCGATCGATTAACGGTAAATTTTTTTACCCCATTGATTATTACTCAAATATATGTGGGCGCAATGATAACCTCTAATCCCATTTCAAAATGCAACATTTGGAACAAAAAAATTCAACCCTAAATCAACATCTTAACAACAATGTGTTAAAGGCAATGTCAATGGGCATGTTAATTCAACCGACCATTAAACAACACTAGAGCTACTCTATGCTATTGGCCTTACTATTTTAAACATCATGAATGGCATTCGTCTATTGTTGTGCAAGGTTTGTAATGTATGTTTAGAGCCAAAACCTTGTCAAGTGCATAACCATTTATTAGGGCATGACAATCATTAAGCTCCCAAACAACATTGCAATGGTGGCCAACATAGTGTGAATACAATCCCACATGTTATAGATTTCACATCATTATCTGATGAGATTGAGTTCACCCAATTGCAAGACCTTCACCTTGAAAAATAAACCAGATCTCCACAACAAAAGCTCTTGCGAGTGGTCCCATGGATCATGGTTGTCACTGGATATCAATACAAGGCATATGGATGCGCGTACTATTGCATTTCTAAGAAGATTATTGTTAATCATAATCTGACCAATCATTTTTTCTTACTAATTAATTCCAATTGTCAACCATGCCAAGTGCAACGCCTTTTCAAAAAGGTTGGGTACACCACATATTTTGGTGTTGACCATCAAAATATAGAACTTGTATGTGACTAAGTGGGGCTCTAACTTAAGGAGCAAGTACATGCTTTGTTAGAAGCCCACCAATGTTTGATATTGAACATGGCACAAAATCCATCAATTTGTGAGTTGAATCCATGGCTCAAAATGTGTCGTTGGCATGAGCTAATTGTCAACCACATCATTCCCATAGGTACCCCATTGGACCATATCAAGCAAGCAAGCATGTTCTCGACCTTAATCAGTGGGGAATTTAATTTGGATCACTTGCCTTGTTGTTCTGAGCATATTTGGAGAATGTACAAACCATCATTGGTTGTGTGCCATATCATCTAAAACAATTGGTTGTTTTTGTTGAAAATTCCCATGTGGCCACAATGGGGCTAAACCAGCTTTGGGTGCCATACACAATAAGTAAGTATTGTATTTTATGAACAAGCTTTTCATTATAATGGTCTGATCAAAAGATAATAGCCAATGGATGATAAGTCATTTGTTAATGTTCTTGGCGATTTACATTTAGATTTCATAAATGCACTAGAGAATTTCATTTCATATATCCAACGTCAAGAAGATGCAAACAAAGATGATGTTGAACATGCCTACAACCCACCTTTTAATGCAATTTTCTTGACAACATTTGAAAGTTTTACTAGTGATGGTAATAATTTGTTAGAATTTGTCTTTCCATGCCTAAAAAAATTGTGTAAATCTAACATGTCAATGTTTAATTTTGTAGAATCAAACCTTTTTGGTGTTATAGATATAATAGTGTCAATGATCCTTTATACAAAAGAATTTGTACTAGCAACAAAATAATTGTAATGACAATGGTAATTTGCCCAAAAGTAAAATTGATTGTTTAAGGATCCATCAATAGAGGTAGTCAAAAGTTTAAATAGGTTTCAACTATGACCAAGTTCAAACCCACTTGTGGCAAAAGGTTATTGATAGTGTTCATGGCGTGCCAAATTGGACTTGCATCCATGGCATCATAACATAATTTCTTCCACTTTGGTATCAATTCAACAAAAATTTCACAACACTTGCTATTGAAATGCATGGATAAGCAATCTTCTTATTAAGTAATCTTGTTTCAAAAAATCTCATTGGTATTATCACATTTCATGAGAACCGCATGGTTCTTGTTTTGACATAAGTTTGTGATAATTGCTTTAGTTCTTTTATTTATTTATTGAGAACTTAGTTGAGTATCAAATTTTTTTTAAATTATAAATTAGTTAGTTATCAAACATGTTTGTTTTCACAAATGTAATAAGAATTAGCTTTCACATTCAATTTTCACAACCTAGTTATTGATTTTTAATTTTTTTTTAATATCTTAAGTTAGGGGTTTTTTTAAACCTAAAATAAATCAATAAATCAATGAAAATGCCAAAAAAGGTTCTAAAATTTGCATAAAAGATCCTTTTGAAATTAAAAAAAAAACATTGACATTTTTGAAATTTATTTTATTTTTTTGATTTATTTAAAATTTCAACACAAGTGTTGCCAACGTTGTCAATTATAATCAAGAATCTATAAAAGTTCTTCTTTCCCTTTGGTAGGTGTTTACTAAAGTTTTACATGGTTTCATCATCTTTTATTGTCCACTAGAACATTTGGTTATTAACTGTTAAATCTATCTAGGGATTTTCATCAACACAAGTACTTCATAAATTTGAAAAAAACCTTGTTATTCTACATCCTAGATTTGTGGATATCGAACATAAGAACTAGGTATAAGGTTTGCCATTAACCCTATTTGGTTTTTCATATTTTGATTTTCTTAATATCATCTTGGTTTTCAAGAGTTGGTTCTCACTTGGATGAAAACCTCACCACATAAGAACCTCTGGTTCGGTTCTAGATCCAATTATCCCAAGTATGAGATTAGTTGAATTTCATTATGAGAATTAGATTGAAAACCAACTAAATAATGAATACTCTTATGAGAACCACCCAACATAGGTTTGTACTTCCTTTGAAATCATTTGGGTGTCATGTCAAGAATACTCACATGAAACACATTGTTGTATATTAATTAACAAACGGAGTTTTTGGTTGCTTAATGCATTATGATAATGGTTTTTACCAAAAGTTTAGAACTATAACTAGATGTACTTAATTTTTAATTGAACTTCATCTTTATGACCAAAGGTGAATCAACTTATTGCTCAATTCACTTTCTTGGTTTTGCTTTAAAATTATATTATGTAGTAATTAGGTTTACAAGATGAAACCAATTTAATGAAATTAATTTGTTGAAGAGGAAGTTTGAATAATATAATGGGTGCTCAATTGGTGGCAAAATTTTCCATTACAATTATTACTTTGCAACCATTGTCGTAATTTTAGGTTTTATTTCATTTTACAAAAAATTCGATTATCACAAAATATTTCCAATAGATTTTTTTTTAAATTAAAAAAATCAATTTTAATGTGTTTGTTGAACAATAAGGATTTTTTGTCAACCTTTCTTTATTTCCATAATGTAATATTACAAAACTTTCTTGCAAAATTGTCATTCACAAAATGTCAAACCATCACCTTTGCTATAAGTAACAAAGACAAATTGCCATTATTCACCATTGACTTTGTCAATTTTTAGTAGTAGGTGTAAAGAAGTTCACCTTAAATTTCAAACAAACCATTACACAAACACTTACATCCTAAGTTTAATATTGCATTTCAAATAGGATTGAGAATATTCAATCACGATGTTAACTAGCACCCAAATTAATCCAAATTAATCATCTTCAACATATGAACATAAATGATTAACCTTTGCACCCTTCAAGTGAACATGTGCAATAATAGGAAAACACCAACATAATGACCAAAATTGCAACATATTTGACAATTCATCTGCACATTATTATCAAGGAAAGAATAAGTCATCCAAAACAATGAGACAAATTATGCATATAAACCATAAAAAACAAGTCACTTGTAATGTAATTTTAGCCTACTCCTTTGCAAGACAAACATGAGGCAAGAAAAGAAAAATTGCTTAAAACAACATTAAAACCTCTAAGATGGAATCTCATGTGTCTAATCTTTGTGATGTTCAAAACTTTCACACAATTTTGTTACATCATCTTTCTAATGTTATTGCATTTTTTTCTTTTGAAACAATCCAAAATTATCAACAATAGAATGATTCCATTGAATTGAACATGCTAAAAAATTCATGTGTTAACTCCATTTACATAGTTGGTGCCACATGGAATGCATGCTTCAACAACTATCTTCTTGCATTGACCATATTTGTAGCCATCTAGTTAGTTTGAATGCACAAATAGAAATTTCACAGATGAAACTTGCATAAATAGGCGGCATGGAAATCAATAGCATGTATACCTTCGAGTTTTGAAAGAGCGATAGATAACTTTGAAATTAACATGTATGGTATTTTATCAATATAACCTTGTCTAGCATGCCTGAATCCATAAATTTAACTTTTGTGTGGCATCAAAATTACTTGCCTGCCTAATTTTAAACCAATTTTCATAGGTCCAATAAAACTCCCACAATAAACAACCTTTACAAACAAACTATCGTGTATTTCCTCAATTCAAGAACTTCTAAAGAAAGATGCAAAGTAAGACCTTATGTTGGACAATTCTCCACAATTATTCCAAAGATCTCACGAACACCATACTAGGTTCAAGGTGGGTGAATGTCCTCATTTTAGATTAGATGTAGCTATGAAATCTTGTTGCAAATCTTGCATGAAATCTTGTTGTACTTTTGTGCATTAATGTGAAGAATTTGGAGATGGGAAACATTAAAAAAAGAGAAAGTAGGTTGATGTTTTTTTCCATGGATTGTTGAGTTTTTTCACTACAATGTAGTTCCCCCCTTCTTTGCATTTGCATTTCTTGCAAAAGACCATTGAATAATGTGTGGTTGCATTCAAAGAAGACATAACCTGGTTTTGTTTTGAGTTTTGAAACGTTGAAGTGCTTACCAGTGAAAAAGAGATGGAAAATGAAAATATTCATGGATGAACTTTCATATGCTAGATGATTCTCAATGTTGATTTCTTCACAAAATAAAAGCTTTTTTTCAAAGCATATTTCTCTTGTTGACACTAGGTGATTTTCATGGGTTTTTTTAAGCTAGCACAAACCATTGAGGCACTCTAGAATGCCTAGGTTAGACAATCACCCTTGAACGTCAAGAAGGAGAAGGGCAACAATGAGTTTTGTTTCAACTGCTTGTTGCTACATTCAACAACCATAAGCTCATCACCAGCTTCATTTATTTTTGTAATTAAGGTTTGAAACTCACTTTTTGATATGTGATTATGCACATTTTGGGTGTGTAAAAGTATTAATAATTTATAATTTGGCACTATACTAAACAATGAAGCTATTTTGCTTGAGAGCTTCATTCAGATTTTTGGCATAGGAGGCACATATTTTTCAAATTTTCTTTGGCAATTCCAAAAAGCAATTAATTTGTGCCTAACCAGCCTAGGTACTATGGGAGTAATATTTTTAAAGAATTTCCAGCGAATCGGAAGAAGCCACGTGGAGCCCCTGAGCCCCAACGGAAAGTTCACAGGAAATATGAGAAGAAGAGTGTAGAAGCAGAAGAGGAAGCGAATGAGTGAACGCCATGTGGAGACGCTAGGGGAGCGATAGGTCTGCCATGAGGTACCTATCAGTAGATCTGCCCGCTACTTCTGCCCGTGTTCCTTTCACCTCCCCGCTTCGCCTTCTTCTCTGTGTTGCGCTGCGTTGCCTTGGCTTGCCTCGCGGCGCACGTCTGCCTCTTGTTCTGTCTCGCGCTACTGTTTGCACGTTCTTGAATCTTCTCACCGTCCTTTCTTACGAATCCTTTTGCAGTCTCTCGTTGTTTGCTTGATTGCCTTCACCGTTTTTTTTAAAAATTATTTCTCGCTTCGGAGGATTCTCTTTTTGTGTTTACGTGTGTTCTTTTTCTCCTTCTCCGGTTTCGAGTTTCCTGCATTTCTGAAGGTGAAGAAGACAAGGAGAGGTGTTTTCTTGCTTGTCTGCACCTTTTTCTTTTCTTTTTTTTCCTGCTTTGGTGGCTTCTCTTTGTGTATGTGTTTTTCCCCCTTCCTCGGTTTCGAGTTTTCTTCATTTCTGAAGGTGATGAAGACAAGGAGAGGACGTGGTGTTTGCTTGCCTGCCGTCTTTTCTTTTATTGTTCTGTTTTGAGGCTCGTGTGTGTGTTTTTCCTTCCCCCATCACTTGTTTTCTCCATTTTCTCCATTTCTGAAGGTGAAGAAGACTAGGAGAGGAGGTGGTGTTTTCTTGGAGGCTTTTCTTTTGTGTGCGTGTGTGCGTGTGTGTTCTTCCTTCCCCGGTTAAGAGTTTTCTTCATTTCTGAAGGCGAAGAAGACAAGGACAGGACGTGGTGTTTCGTCGTCGCGGTGGAGCTTTTGGAGGGTTTCTTAACTGTCGAGAGTGGAATTCGACTCTTTCTTCTGAGTTGTATAAGGTAAGGACACTACACCTGTCGACTTTGGGATTCTTTGTTGATGTGATTAGGGTTTACTGCTCTTCGACGATTCTAAGCTAGTGTGTTTTTGTCCAACTGTATTCCACAATCCGCACAGAAGCCTTTTCAATGTTGGAGGACCTTCTCATTTGAGAAATCCTTTGATATTTGCGCTGCGAGGAATGAGATCTCTATTGCAGCTTTCTTTTTGGTTTCCCGTTTGGTAAAGGGTTCTTGCAGTCATGGAGTGCTTGGGAGTGCAGATGATGATCAATGTTCATTTATGGCATTTACAGCTTAGTGCAGAGTTGGCTCAAATCCTTTCCTTCCCCCTGGTTTGTTTCTTGATTGGGATGCTTTGTTGAAGTGATTAGGGTTTTAATGGTTTTTGAAAATTCTAAGGTAGAGTGAGTTTTGACCAATTGTATGGCATGTTCTGCATACAAGCTTTTTCATTGTCAGAGGTCCTTCTCATTTGAGAAATCCTCCAATACTCGAGCTGTGAGGATTGAGATCCTATTACGGCTTTCTTTTTGGTTTCCTGTTTGGTAAAGGGTTCTTGCAGTCATTGAAGTCGTTGGATGGCAGATGGTGATCAATTTTCATTTAGGGCATTTGTGGCTTAGCTTGGTCA